>Ga0209686_1000034_pt1 | contig 59345 bp, 62 predicted proteins | sample GraSoiAngelo_126_FD_185883 | JGI IMG/M metagenome (GOLD analysis project Ga0209686, IMG submission 185883) | Grasslands soil microbial communities from the Angelo Coastal Reserve, California, USA - 14_0927_09_20cm (SPAdes) (version 2) | ecosystem: Environmental > Terrestrial > Soil > Grasslands ...
TGCTCTAATTCATCTCTGAGGTGAAACTGCGCGAAGTTTTCATCCGTCCATATCAGAGGTTTCGCGGAGTGGGCGAAGCTTTCCGGTGCATCTGTCAGACCCCTGATTGCCCGAGAATTCTTACTAATTTCTAGTTCGCTTTCAAGTTGAGACTAACTATCCAAGGCCAAGCGGTAATGCGGCGGACTCGTTCGGCGTCCGCAGCTAAGGTGGTCATGCCGTTTCTGAGCCGTTCGACCACCTCCGCCATCCGGTCCAGGACCAGATTGGGAAAGGCTTTTTCCCGCACTTCATCCCAGATGTGCTCTTGGGGATTGAGTTCCGGCGAATAACCCGGCAAGCGGATCAAGCGTACATTCTCCGGCACGATCAACTCCTTGGCTTTGTGCGAACTGGCGCCGTCCACCACCATTACCAGGAACTCCTGGGGATGTGCTTGACTGACTTGCGACAAAAACGCAGCCATCTGGACCGTGTTCATCTTGTCACTCAAACTCCAGTCCAATTCCCCATGCATGGGACTGACGCTGCCATAAACGTAAGTGAATTCGCGCTCGTAACCGTTGAACACCACCGGGCGCAACGGAGCCGGAGCCCAACAACGTCGGATACGGGCCATGCGGCCAAAACGGGCCTCGTCCTGAAACATCAGCCGAATCGGACGCTCGCGCACGGCCTGCGCAGTCAGCACGGCCTCCAACTCTTGGGGCAGCGTTTTTTTTCCATTCGTCTTGCAGGCTTGGCTGGGTCTTGGGATGTCGTGTGTCGGGGGCCACTTTGCGCCAGTGGTGGCGATCCAGCAGCCGATACACCACCGAGCGCTTGACCCGGCGCCCGAGCTTTTCTTCCAGCGCCACCTGTAGCGGCGTCACGACCACCAATTGGCCTTGCTCGGCCTGGGCTTTCCAGGCGGACAGAAAGGCCTGCTCCTCTTCCAGTTTCATCAGCGCCCGCCGCCGCCCTCCCCACCGCCGGGGCGTCGGTTGAGCACTCCCCTTGCGACCCCGAAACCTCGTCTGGAGCCGAGCCACGGTTGCCCGCCCAACGCCGATCACCTTGGCGGCGGCCTTCAAGGTCATTTGTCCCAAGGCGGGCAACAGAACCGCTTGCGCCATGCGCAATTCCTGAATGTCGTCCGTTCGAGACGCCAACAGTTGGGCCTGCTTCACCAAACCCGGGTCGATCTTTCTGGGCCTTGCCATGCCCCAAACATAACATAATTAGTCTCATCTTGAAAGCGAAATGGAAATTAGTAGATAGGGGGGAGTTCACGTTGATATTCCCCGCAGGCCCGGTGAAGCCGTTTCATACGCAGTTTCTGGGGGGAGCGTTTGGAAGTTGCTTCGATGGATGCAGGAGGGTCCAAGATTCCAGGAGTGGTCCAAAAACGACGATCAAAAACGATGGGAGCCCGGGCACGCTCCGGTGCCGGTCGCGATTTGCCTTTTACATTTTTTGTTTCCGAGGCCTCTGTAGGGCGTAGAGGGCGAAGGGTCCTAATGAGATTTCAAAGGCCTTTTCTCGTGCGGAAAGGTGACGGGTGCGTGAAAGACACACGTAACCATCCCCGTCACGCTTAACGTCACCCAGGGGAGAGGCGAAATTGTTGGGAGCATGGAGGTTGCACATGGCGCGACGCGCAGTTTGGACGCGGGTAATGCACTGAAGTGGTCTGGAGCGACCCCACTTTTCGCCACTTGCTCGTGGCGAAAAAAGCGCGGGGGTCGCTCCAGCCCACACGTTCTCCGAGAAGCGCGTCTCGGGGCGAGGGGGGAATGGGTATGCTGCTATCAATCCAGAAGAGCTACGAGCTTCTCGAGAGGTACGGATTCTTCGCCCGCGAGATTTGCGACACATGCGGAATCGTACTCGGTGCGGGTTCGCTTTGCGCGACACAACGAATCGAAAGTGTACTGTTCTCGTGAATGTAGGGGTGATGCTCAAAGGTCTTCGACCCACAGGCGGGGACGGCCGCGCAAATACAAGACGGACCGCGAATGCAGAGCCGCAAAGACACGACAGCAGCAGGTCTATCGGTCGCATCCTAACGTGGAAAAAACTGTCCATATTCAATCAGAAACAAAGAACTTGCAGACGCAAAAAGTGCCTCTCTCGTACTTGGGTACTCCGGGACCTGGAGAACCGCTCATTTTGAGCCAGCGGACGTAAATGGCGAACGCGCCAAAACTCGCGTTGCACACTATTCCGCCCGAGTGTACTGTCTCCACGGAGGCAATAGAGTCATCGAGCAATGGAGGCTCGATGGCAAGGAAGCGTTACCAGAAGGGTTTTGTGTACCTGGACGGTGACAAGTGGAAGGGCAGGTATCGCGAGGATCAGATCACCGGAGAGGGAACTAAGCGCATTCGGCGGGAAGTCATTCTTGGCTGCAAACGTGAAATGACAAAACCCCTCGCTGAGCGCCGCATGGAAGTTGTTCTCGCCGGCATCAATGGTCTCGACTATCGGCCCGGACGTGTTGCAACCTTCGCGGAGTTCATTGAAGGGTGGAAAACCCAAATGCTGACGACACAAAAGCCATCCTCTGCGCGAGCAGTTCGCTCGCACCTCAAGTGCTACATCGTCCCGGAGCTTGGCAACATTCGCCTCGACCAGTTGGGTGTCGAGAATCAACAGGCATTCATAACTCGCATGCCCGAGAGAGCGACCAAGAAGACCGTCTCTCGGAAAACAGTCGTAAACGTGCTGGGAACGTTGTCCACAATTCTGACGACGGCCCGCAATTGGGGCTACACCTGTGAACAGATCAACCTCGACAAGCTCCGCCTACCAGCGCGGGGAATGAAGTATGAAGCCCCTTCATTCACGCCCGACCAACTCCAGCGTATCCTCGCCATCGCTGAGGAGCCGTGGCGTACGATGTTCTGTATTCTCACGCTAGACGGCCTGCGCGCCGGTGAAGTGCTCGGGTTGAAGTGGGGCGACATCGACTTTGACCGGTCCTTACTCCACATTCGGCGCACGGCATGGTACGGGAAAATACAAACTGCCAAGAGTGAAGCTAGCGAGACAGTCCTGCCCATTCCGAGCTTGCTGCTCACAATGCTCAAGAACTATGAGGTCAACTGGAAGCCCAACGGGGCGGGCTTCCTCTTTGTGACACGAAATGGGCGGCCCCCCTCTTCCAACAAAGTCGTGGAGTACCACCTGTGGACGATCCTGGATGCGCTGGGGATCCCGCGGTGCGGTCTTCACGCATTTCGCCACGCACATACATCGCTACTTCTTGACTCCGGCGCAACGCCCAAAGTTGTTCAGCGCCAGCTGCGACACTCCGATGCTCGGACTACGTTAGAGATTTACGGGCATGTCGTAGGCGACGCGCACCGGGAAGCGGTGGAGAAAGTAGCTTCGAGGTTGGACGCTATTGGACGCCAGCCGACCACAGTGAACTAGTAGATTCAGCGACTTGGCCGCATTTGGCGTTGGGTTCGATTCCCATCGCCCGCTCCAACTAACTTATTGAATCCACTCCTCTTGCCTTCCTGATTTGGGCGCATTTGGGCGCAATTGGGCGCAACTGGCATCATCAGTTGGGCGCAACAACGCCGCTACACGTTCCACCGCGTTCCGACGATCTTCGCCGATCACGTGCGAATACATTCCGAGCGTGACGCGCGGGTCGGCGTGCCGCAACTGCTCCTGCACAACTTTCGGCGTTGCGCCCGTGTGCAAAAGCAAACTTGCGTGCGTGTGCCGAAATGCGTGAAGTCCACAGCGAGAAATCTTCAGCGCGTCCAGCACGGGCCACAAACCGTACTGAACAACCTTGTTCGATGACGGAGGCCGATTGTTCCGCGTCACAAACAAGAATCCTTGCGGATTCGGCTTCCATCGCTCCCGGTAAGCTCGCAGAGTCGCAGCCAAGGATTCCGGCAGATGCACCGGAGCCGTGCTGCTCTTGCTCTTCGTGGTCTGAATCTTTCCATACCACGCCGAGCGTCGGATGTGGATGCACCCAGCCGCGAAATCGATATCGTCCCACTGCAAGCCCAGCATCTCGCCTGCGCGCATCCCGGTCATGGCAAGAATCGTGAACATCGTCTTGTATGGCTCGGAAGCCGCTTCGATGATCTGCTGCACTTGTTTCGCGGTGAAGAATCGAGGCTCGCGCTTAACTGCGTCCTCTGCGAACTCCAAGGCTCTGAAGTCCACGTTTTCGCAAACGTATCCCCACTGCTTCGCCTTCCGTAGGATCGCGGAAAGCGTGTCCATCACGTTCCGGGCGGTTTTGCGAGAAACGGTGCGCGAAAGCCGCGTCACAAACACCTGTTGCGCTTCCTTTCCGAGCGCATCGAGCCGCACATTCCCAAACTGCGGCAAGATATGACACCGCAGATTAGAAAGCGCAGCTTTCTGGCTACTCGGCTTGTGCTGCGAGAGCACCGTTTCCTTCCACCTTTCGGCAAACTCGGCAAAGGTCGTGATGCGGCCTGGCCGATAGTCCGGCGCGTTAACTCTGGCAAGCAGAACTTCCAAGCGCCGGAGCGCAAGCCGTTGCGTGGGAATTTCCGCCTTGCTGCCGAGAATTTCGGAACGCTCGATGCGCCGCGTAACTCCATCGGCTCCGATCACGTCCTCTCGCCAGCGTCCCACCCAAACGGGATTCGCTTTGCCGCGTAGGACTACTCTTCCTTTCTGGTAACGACGACGGGCCATGCTTTCTCCTTGCCCGTCGAATCGTTGGCCTTCGCCAGCGATGATAGCACCAGTAGTCAAAAGTTGATCGTGCGCTCGACCGGTTCGCTGATCGGTTGCAAGATGGAGCGCACTTCCGTTTGCACTGTTCGAATCATTCGGTTTCTCAAATTCGTTCGACATTCTCCACACTCCAAGGGGCAAAGGATTGGAATGGGTAAGGGGGGTGGATAAGGGGAATGGCTAATGGGGAATGGGTGAAGGGAATGGATTCCGCCCTGTTCACTGGAACGGCCGCCGACTGCGGCGGCTGCGCCGCCGCAGTCGGGTGTGGGTGTCCGTGGCCGTTATGGAACAAATGGAATTTCCGTTTGTTCCATCTGTTCCAACAGGCCTTGCTTGTGGATGTCATCGATCATCTGAATCCGTATTTTCTTGAACGCTCGCCGGAAATATAAAACATATCAGCATCTGCGCCGCAGGCGCATATCCGTCCTCCTCACTCATTTGGTAGTTTGATCACCGCCGGTGGGAAATGGGAACCCGACCGTTAGAGCAGTCGAGTTCCCTGTGTGGCAGACCTTCATCAGGTAGCCAGACATCAACCGTGTCTCAAGCTGCCATGATCGGTCGCCATTGTCCAGTCCCACCTTGGGGCGAGGATGGCGGCCCACATCGAAGTTGTTCTCCGTCAACGAGTTTGCCGGGCAAGCGGCTGCAATCAGGTTTTCTGGATCTGTCGCCAGTGTGACCGAGGACAGCACTATTGCAGTCACCTTTGTCGGCTGCAAACGCGCCGACAACAACACCGCTTGGCTAACCGCCGCTACCAGCAGAGTCCGGAAGGGCGTCAGGACCATCGCGATCGCCAGCGCGAGTATCGGCGGCGCCACCTGCGAGCTCGCGTGACGGATGTATCTTCCCAGGGACTTTCCTCCAAGAGCAGAATCCCACCGCGGCTTGCGATTGCGGTCCGGAATCCGCACGCCAAAGGGAATGGCGCCCTGCCGCGGCACAACGGATGGCTTCGCTGTGCCCTTTGCGGCCGCCTGGGACGTTTTGTGGAACCGTTCCCCCGCTCTTTCCGGAGGTAAACATGCTTAGCGACGAGCTGCGGGTACAGATCCGTCACTGGTTCTACGCCGAACACTGGAGAGTCGGCACCATCGCGCAGCAACTCGGTGTGCACCCGGACGCCGTCCGCCATGCGCTGGAGACCGAACAGTTCAACCGTGCCAAGGCTCTCCGCCCCTTGCTGACGGACCCCTACGTAGAGTTCATTCGCCAGACTTTACAGCAGTATCCTCGGCTGTGCGCCACGCGCATCTACCAGATGATCCGGGAGCGCGGTTACACCGGAAGCGTGGTGCAGTTGCGGCGTGTGGTAGCTCGTCTGCGGCCCGTTCGCGCGGAGTCTTTCTTGCGACTCCGCTGCTTTCCGGGAGAGCAGGGGCAAGTCGATTGGGCACACTTTGGTGAAGTCCCCGTTGGACGGGCCCGTCGGCGTCTGTCTTGCTTTCTGATCACCCTTTCCTACTCGCGGGCTCTGTATCTGGAATTCTTCTTCGATCAAAGTATGGAAAACTTTCTGCGTGGCCATGTCCACGCGTTTCAAGCCTGGTCGGGCCAACCACGAATCCTTCTCTACGACAACCTCCGCAGTGCTGTGCTGGAACGGCGCGGCGACCAGATTCACTTTCATCCTCGACTGTTGGACTTGTGCGCGCATTATCACTTCGCCCCTCGTCCCTGCCAGGTACGGGCAGGAAATCAAAAAGGACGCGTGGAACGAGCGGTTCTCTATGTACGCGAGTCGTTCTGGGCCGGCAGAACGTTCACCACTCTGGAAGAGTTGAACCGCCAAGCCCTTCTCTGGCGTGACCAAGTCGCTCATCAACGTCCTTGGCCGGACGATGATTCTCGCACCGTGCAGCAAGCTTTCCTCGAAGAACAGCCACGCCTGCTTCCTTTACCCGTACATCCGTTCGAGACCGACCTGGTTCTCCCCACCCACGTGGGCAAGACCATCTACTTACGCTTTGACCTGAACGACTACTCTATCCCCCCGAGGCCCCCCGGATACCCGCTGACCCTGGTTGCTTCGGAATCGAGGGTGCGCATCCTGGACGGCGATAAGGAGATTGCGCAACATCGCCGTTCTTATGACCGACACCAGTTGGTGCTCGATCCCGCTCACCAGCAAGCGCTGCTGGAGGAAAAACGCAAGGCTTTCGGATCGACCCCTGGTGGTCGCCTGGCCCAAGCGGCGCCGGAAAGCGAGGCCCTGCTCGACGCCGCCTTCGCCCGGGGAGAATCGGCGGGTAGTCAGACCGCGCAGCTCCTCAAACTCCTGGATACCTACGGGGCTGCAGAGTTGCGCAGCGCCATCCACGAAGCCCTCGAGCGCAGCACGCCACGCGCTTCTTCGGTGGCGTTCATCTTGAGCCGACGACAGCGTTCCCGGCAAAACACCGCTCCTATCCCGGTGGATCTCAGCCGGCACCCGGAACTCGAATCTCTCGATGTCATCCCTCACGATCTGGAGTCCTACGATGAACTCACTGACCAAGACGATGAACCCGACGAATGATCTGCCCGCACAGCTCCAACAGGTCGGCCTAAAAACCATTTCCGCCAACCTGGACGACTTTCTCGCCCGGGCCATCAAAGCCCGCTGGTCTCCGCGCATGCTGCTGGAGCAAATCGCTCAGGAAGAAACTCAGGAACACTCCCGCCGTAGTCTGGAGCGACGACTACGGGTGTCGGGCATCAAGAAATTCAAGCCCATGGCCGATTTCGAATGGGATTGGCCCACCAAGATCGAACGCGAGGTCATCGAACGTGCCCTCACTCTCGACTTCATCCGCGAAGCGCGCAACTTCGTGTTGGTCGGCCAGAACGGCTTGGGCAAAACCATGATCGCGAAAAATATCTGTCACCTCGCCGTGTTAGCCGGCTGCTCGGTTTTGTTTCGCTCCGCTGCCGCTATCGTGGAAGATCTGCGCCATGAAATGTTCGAAGGTCGCCGGCGCAAGCTGCGGGGCTACGGCCGAGTCGATCTCTTGTGTATCGATGAGATGGCCTACCTGTCTTTCGACGATAAGGCTGCGGACATCCTCTATGAAGTGATCAATCGCCGTTACGAATGTAGGTCTGTGATTGTGACCACCAACCGGGCATTTAAAGAATGGAACCAAGTCTTTCCCAATGCCACCTGCATCGCCACGCTGCTGGACCGCCTGTTGCATCACGCCGAGGTGACGCGCCTGGAGGGCGAAAGTTATCGAATGCGAGAAAGCCAACAGGAGGCCACCGCACGGAGGAAGAAAACATGAAACTCCTGGATAATGACGCCGAACAGTATGTGCGCACCGTCCTGGGTCTCTATCAGCAGCTCCCGGAAACGCCCACGCTGCCAAGCTCGCGGGACCGCCTCTACGCCTACCAGCTGCAACAACGCAGACTTCCTCTGACGCTGATCGAAACCGCCTTCTTATTGGGTTCTTTGCGTAGACTCCTGCGACCACCAGACGCCGCGGCCTTGTCCCCGATTCATTCCCTGGCTTACTTCGGACCAGTCATCGAAGAACTCCTTCACAATCCTGTTCCCGACAATTACATCGAATACCTTCGGCACAAAATGCAACGCTTCGCAGGGAAGAAGCTCACCGGGCAGGAACCGCATTCGGCGAGCGTTCAAGAAAATACGGATTCAGATGATCGATGACAGTGTGCACCCGGACGCCGTCCGCCATGCGCTGGAGACCGAACAGTTCAACCCTGCGAAGACTGAACCTCTCTGCGCCTGCACTCCCATGAAATGGTTTCGAGCCTCAAAATGGGAACTCCTGCCCCTGGCTATGCCTCAATCTTGAAGGGGAGCTACTTGGCGCCCACAGCCAGCCACGACATTCCGTCCACTCCCGGCGTCAATTCAATCGGTTTTTGCAGCTCCCATGTGTGTAAATCCAGCACGTCAATTTTCCCCGCGCCCGTACCGCTTAAATACGCAACGTCTCCTCCCGGCCGAATCAGAATTTCCGACGCACCGCCGGAGATTTTCAAGATCTGGGCCACTTTCATCGATTCCAGGTCAATCACGTACGCGTGGCTGTTTCTGTCCAGCGTCACCAGCCACCGCCCGTCCGGCGTCGGCTCTGACGCATATACGGAGCTCGGCACTTCAATCCAATTCGCCATTTTGTTCGTCGTCGTGTCGATGACCGCAATCCGCGGAGCATCCTGATCATGCGTAAACACGCGTTTGCCATCCGGTGAAATCGAAATCCGTTGCACCATCTTTGCCACCGGAATCGTCGCAATCAGACTGCGTTTCGCCACGTCCAGCACGCTTATGCTGCCCGCGCCCACATTCGCCGTATACGCCCGCCGCCCGTCCGGCGAAATCACCAACATGTGCGACTCTTTCTGGCCCGTCGGAATCTCCGCAACAATTTTTCGCGTGCTTGGATCGATCACGTCCACCGCATTTCCAAGTTCCGCAGTCACATACAGCATTCCGTCCGGCCCCCATTCCGCGCGATGCGGTCGCAGGGGTTTCCCGAGATCAATCGTTGCCGCAAGCTTACTCTCCTGCAAGTCAATCACGTCAATCGTGCTTCCGTCGGTTCCCGGCCTGCCCACGCCGGAATTTCCATAGATCGGCACGTAGGCAAATCGCCCGTCTTTCGAGACCATTACTTCGTGGCCATTCACGCCGACCACCACCTTCGCCAACTCGCGCCGCTCGTCCGGATCCACCACGAGCACGGTGTGCTCCTTCTGATTCGCCACCACCAGCAGCCCACGACTTGCTGGCTCCGCATTTACCTTCCGCAGCACAAGCAAGCTCGCGATCCCGAATATCGTCGCGAACCAAACGTTACGTCCAAGCATAAGACACCTCGCTTCTTATTGAATCACTGCTTCCGACCTACAACTTTCTTTTTTCGCGCCGTCACGATTCGTGAGCCACGCGTCACGTTCGCTCGATTTGCAATCGCTTCGCGCATTTTCTTCGGCAGTTTCGCCAGAATCATTTCATACGATTCGCGCAGCAGCCCCGCCAACTCCTCCCGTCCCAGCGCGTCTCGCGTTTGCAACGCCACCCACTGCGCGCGGGCCAGATACGGCGCCGGAATAATGTTTTGCCGCTCCGTCAGCTCCACAAATTTTTCCGGCGACGCTTTGAATGAAAGACACACCGGCGCGGGTTCGAGCGGCGTCACCGCATACATTTTCCCGCCCACCTTGAACAGCAGGTCATAGCCCCACTGGATCTGTTCTGTGGTTCCCGGAAACGACAGGCACAACTTGCGCAACCATTCTGCGTCCATCCGCCGAGTCTATGCCAGAAGCAGCTTGCTCCTCAATCCATTCCAACCCTCAATCTATCGCACCGAGTCTCCGCTTCCCGTACTGCCCCTGCCCCTGAGGAATAAACCCCTTGTAACGCGGCTTTTCGCACAGGCCATTCCCTTGGCTGCCTGCGCCTCACAAAACATCCGCTTTCGAATCATACGCTTAGCATTCGAACCGTCTGGCCCATCACTTGCCCCTACCCATTCGGGAGCTGTGGGTGCCGGACTCGTCCTCCGCCCTGTCGAATGGAACAGCCATCAGGCAGCGCCCCGGCTCACTCCGCTTGAGGGGATGCCCATGAGACCATATCGAGATATCGCTACCATCGCGGCCCTGCAAGTTGTCTGTTTTTCCGTCCTGACCCATTACGAACCGCAATTCTTCCTGCTTCATCTCTATCAAACCATCATTTACATGGCGATCCTCATCCTGCTCTTTTACATGGAAGATCGCTGGGCTTACATGATTGGCATGCTGGCCCCCATCGCTTGGCTGGGCATGGTGTTCGCCACCGGCTTGCTCGGTGGTGCCACCCGCCAAGTTTTGCGCCTAACCCGCGGGGAAACCATAACCAACGACGTCAGCTTCATCGCTGCCGTCTCCGCTCTGCTTTCCATTCTGATGATTATCTTCTGCGCGCGGCACTGGAAGCGCAAATACGCCGGCCTTGGCAAGACGGCCAGCACTTTCGCGATTAGCGTGGGCGTCGTCGCCATTTATTACGGAATCCTGGCGGTTTGGTTTTGGAACTTGATTCCGAGCCAGGTCGCTAATGGATAAATCGAAAGCAACCCCATTTCGATTTGAAGTAAAAGGGCCGAGGGGAAATTTCTCCGGCCCTTTGCTTTCCTCTGGCCTGGGGTACGCTGCCGCCTCTGGTCTATTGTTTCTGCGGCCAGCTTAACCAGTCCCTTGGCTAACCCTGATCCCCCTTACCGGGCTATAGGCTTACCACGTGTAAACGAGCCCCGCGGTGATCCGCGCGTTGTTCCAGCCCGTTCCGCCGAAGTGTGTCCACAGGTACTCTGCCTGGATGACTCGGACTGAAAACCGGTCGTTGTACCTGTAGTCGACTCCGCCTCCCAGGGTCATCGCCAAGGTATTCGCGGATGCTCCGGCGACGCCTTCGTGCTGCCCACCAAACAGCACCTGGCCGTACGGGACAAGTCTGCTGGTGTTTGGGTAAATCACCCGCGGACCAAACATGTAATTAAAATCATGGCCGCTCACGCCTGACCGCAGGCCGGTCTCTTTGCAGAAGCCAAAGTCGCCCACGCCGCCAACCCAGTCTTTCACGTTGTACGCCAGATTCAGGTCAAAGCCATGGCAGCCCCGGCCTCCCGGGTTGAGGTGCAAATACTCGTACCCTGCAAAAAATTCCGTTTTCGGTGCCGTCTGGGCGCAAGCGGAGCCCGCCCCACAGAGTATAAATGCCCCTGCAATCAACAAGTTACGCATTTTCCCTCCATGATTTGAGTTGCGCTGGGCTTACCACCTTAGGTCTATCCACTCATTATGCTCCGGGGCGTGGTGCTTCAAAGCAAGGGAAGCTCACCCCAGGTTTCCTCTGCAACCGGGCGGGAGGGTAGCCCGGTTCCCAGCGAGCATACACGAATTTTCGCTCGGGCTTCACGAACTTTGCCCTATGCGACCTGAGCGCCATCCGGAATGGAAGGACAGGCCCGCAAGCAACGATGCCCATCCCAGGGCGAAGAGCGTCCCGCATTCCCTGGGGACCCGATTCCGCAATTGGCTTTCCTTTTCACGTTGCGCCTTACTTCCTTACGTCACTGCTGCATCGCCGCTTTCACCTGCACGTCGTCGCTCTCTTCTCGGTGATCCAAGTCCCAAAGCGAAACCTTTTGACCCGGCTCGCCTCCTTACTTGCCAATTATAAAGTTACGACTTAACTTAGAATTTTTCCTTCCCCGTCTTCCACGCCGCAATGCGCAATCGCCGATAATCCAGCACCCAGCTTCCCTCACGAAACAACTCGCCCCGGCACTGCCGCCCCACTTCGCGAATCCATCGCTCCGCTTTCGCTTCGCCCATTTTTTCCACAAACGTCTGCCGGAACACACGAATCCAGTTTTCCAGCCCGCGCTCGCCCTCTTCCAGCGCCGTCGGCCGGTCGAAGAGCGACGCTTCTCGCACTTCCAGCCCATGCCGCTCGAGCAGTCCTGCATATTCCGCCACGCTCGGGTAAAACCACGGGCTCACTCCGTCCGGCTGCGGCATCCCCAGCGCCGAGAACGCCCGCTCAAATCCCGCCACCAGCTTTTGGATGTTGCCCGTCCCACCAAACTCGGCCACGAACCTTCCGCCGGGCTTCAGCGTCCGCGCCACTCCGGCGATCACTTCGTCCGCTTCGGGAATCCAGTGCAACACCGCATTGGAGAAGATCGCGTCAAATCCCCCCGCGGCCAACTTGGCCACGCCGCCTGGCTTATCCGCTTCGCTCCTATTTTCAAATTTAAGCCGAAGCTCCCGCGCATCCAGCACTTCAAACCGCAACGCGGGATATTTCTTTCTTGCCTGCGCGATCATCTCGTCCGACCGGTCCACTCCCAGGACTTCCGCGCCCCTTGCGGCAATTTCCGCCGTCAACGCTCCTGTCCCGCAGCCCAAATCCAGGATTCGCTCTCCTGCCTTCGGCGCCAGCAGCTCCACCAGGCCTCTGGCTTTCTCGTACACGAACGCGTGCTTCGCGTCATACTCCGCCGCATTCCACTGATTGGTCATGAGGTCCTAAGTCTAATACGTCTTTTGCGGCACGTATTCCTTCTAACCAAGAACAGCAAACTCGCAGCGTGACATAAAGAAAGAATGCAGCTGAACCAAGTACACGCCGATATCACCACCGCTATCGAGACCATCAATGCTTCACAACAGTCCTTTCGAAAGCTTCAACCAGGCGCTGGATCATATGGAGGCCGCAGTCGGTGCGCTTAATGCAGCCAGCCTCCCTTCGGTCCGAGCGCTGTTAGGGCGAGCACCGATAGTCCACTCGGCTCGTCGTGAGGCCGATCTAGTTATGACATCCATCGGTGCTCGTTACGTGGTCGGCTAGGTAACCCTCGGTGATTTTTACGCTGCTGCGTCCGGGCCGGATTTGAGCAGCGCGAAGTCCGAACATTCTCGCGTAGCGGGTTGCAAAGGTTTACCAAAACGTAGGGACGGGGCCTTTCCACGCGCCAATTTCCATTTTCTATTTTCAAGTTTCACGCGGCAACTGGCGTTTAGCGAAGGCGGGCGAGGTCGAAGGGAACAACAACATGCTGGCCGTCAGTGGTGAATACTTCGATGGTGGCGTCGGCAGAGTCGACGTCGCTAGCGTCATATTGCAACCAGACGTCCCAACCGACGAAGCACCAGTCATATCCGCGGGAGGAGCCGTGGCCGTAGGAGCCGCTGCCAAAGGACACTGGAGAAAGAAAGGCTGCAGGGAGAAAGTTGGAGAAAGGGACGTGCCCGGTGGCCGGCCAGCCCGTAGCCACAAGTTGAATACGGAGCGGCTCGATCCATTGGTCACTTTGCGAGAGCCGCGCGCGGAAATCGCGGTAGTAATCGGGGCGCGGCGTTGCGGAGCTGTCCTTGGGCGGTTCGATGGGGCGTCGAGAACGATAAAGCTCCAAAGCGCCATAGGTGGAAGTGAAATCGATGCGAATGCGAACGAAAATAGAATCGGAAGTGGCGTGATAGTCCTTGGCGGCTTGCTGGGCACTGTAGCCCACGCTGTGGATGCGAGACCACTCGACGAGCTCAGAATAAGGCGTGTAAAGCTCGACCTCGGAGATATACGGCCCGGATTTGGGGGGAGGCAGGGTCTTGAGATAAGAAGCAAAAAAGTCGGCCGTGCTTTCGTTGTTGCGCTGGCCAAGGAAGTAGGCGTCGCGGATGGCTTCGTCGGAGAGGGGAGATTGAAAAGGGAAGACGGGCAATGCCAAAAGTAAGGCCGCAAAGAGTACGGCGAAAGCAGAACGCAGCGACTGGGTCATGGCGCGGGCCTCTCTAACTATTAGACGGAAATAAATGTTAGCGCGGTTTCGGCTACCGTAATACAGAGAAGGTGAGTGTCGGCGGGAACAGCTGCAAAATTATTTAGCGAAGGGAGGCGAGGTCAAAGTCAACCGAGACGATATCGCCCTCAGGGGGAGTGACTTCTATTGTTGCGGTGTCGGAGGTGAAGGCGATCGCCGGGAACCGGATGTGAACGGTGGCGCCGGTCAGATCGCAGCCCGCGTCACCACAATTGAGGTAATTAGGCTCACCAGTGACGTCATCCGTGGTGATCTCTTCCTTGCCATCAAAGATGCGGAATTTAAACGCACGCCAGAATTCGGGGGAGCGAGGTTGAATGCCCATGGGGGAATCAGAACGGGAACCCGTAGGCTTGGTGATAAAAGGGCCATAGGACGGCGTGAGAAGAAGGTCGATGGAGATTTCCACGTTTTCGTCTTGCGCTTTATGGTTGAGGGCCGCTTGCTGCGCGCTGTAATTGGGCTGGCGGCTGGAATACTGGACGAGAAGAGCGAAAGGCGTGAGAAAGGTGATGGAGTTGATGTGCGCGCCGGATTTGGGAGCCGGAAGAAGCTTTGTGTATTTGTTCAAGAAGGCGGCCATGGAATCGTCGCGGCGCTGGCCGAGGAAATACGCTTCGCGGACGGCTTGGTCGGAGAGCGACGTGTCGAAAGCGAAAGCAGGCGTGGACAGAAGCAGCGCCGACGTGAAGAGCGCCAGAAAAGATCGAAAAGCTGGCGGCATGGGGGAACTCCTTAATTCATTAGATGGGTGGGATGGTGAGGCGGTTTCGGAAGGACGGCGAGAGCGAAACCAGATTCACGGTTCGTTCGTCCCAAGAAACGAGAGAATCTGGAATCTCGGTCCCCCTGTTTGAACAGAAAACGTGCGTTGAAGGGCCCGTTTCATCCTGTGGTTTGACGCCTTGTTAGGGGAACGGGTTTCCCGAGATTTCCACCCCGCACAAATTGCGCGTTTCTACAGTACTTGCTGCATTTTGGAACAATTAGGTAAAGACCTAAACGCTCCGAGAGACTCAAACATCAGCAGGATGAGGCGTGGGAGTGCGCCCTTCTACTGCGATATGAGACGAGGCGAAAGCCCAGGGGGTTTCAGATGCGGCGGGGAGTGTTGGGGAAGTCGAGCCAGACTTTGAGGCCGCAGAAGTGCGAGCCTTCGGTGCAGATGGGCGTGGTGATGCCGGCGCGAAGATGGCAGGGCGGGCCGATGTAGCGCGCGAGTTCAGGATGGACTTCGCGGAGCTGGGCGATTTCGTCCATGGAAGCTTGAAAGATTTCTTCCTGCGCATTGAAGCAAGTGCGCATGGTCCATTTGTGGAGCAGGTGGAGGAGCGAGCCGGATTCGTAGAGGCGGATGGATTTGGCGTTGGGAAGAACGTAAAGAGCGATTTCGAGAGGGACGCCGCGATCGAGAAGCTGATTTTTGGCGGACCAGGCGTCTTGCATGGCGCGTTCGTAAGTATCTTTGGCGCGAGGATTGTTGGCGAGGAGCATCGGCGTGATGTAGTCGGGCTCGCGCGTGTCGGCAAGGGTGAGCAGCGGCCGCGAGCCGGGAACCATGCGGTGGCGCTGATCTTGACTGTCAGCAGTGTGGCTGATTCTTTTTGCGAACGTGTAGTTGGTGTGCTGCAGCGCGCGCATCATCGGCGCATGCACGCCGACGTTGAGTATTTCGAGCCGATAGAGATTGCGCGCGGGATTGAGCAGGCGGTCGAGGGCTTCGGTGTCGGAGCATTGCGAAGCAGTGAGCCCGGCGACGGCGCGATAGGAATCGGCGATGACGCGCAGCGCATTGGGCGAGTAGTCGACGAGGCGAGAAGTTTTGCCGTTGAGCTTGGCGTCGAATTCGCGAGCGAAGGACTCGCCGGTATTTTGATTTTGTGAGACCGTTTTCCATTCGGGCAATTCTTCGAGCGGTTCCGTTGCGAAACGTTCAAAAAACTGCAGGTCGATCTTCTTGACTTCCTCGATCATGGCGCCGATGACCGCGCGGGCTTCCGACGGCGTGTCGGACGCGGAACACATACGCCATAGGCGGTGCAGCACGATGCCGGAAAGCGTGTGCACCATGGTGGTGAAGGCGGCGACGGGAAGAACGTAGCGGGCGATTTCGATGGCGCGCTTTTCAGCGGAGCGCTCAATTTTCTGGAGCCGCTTCGGATGAGACATGGGGCTGACGTGCCAGATGTCGTTGAGGATGTTGCGGGCGTCGCCGATCAAAAGCGCAGAGAGTTCGCGATAGTAATTCCAGGCGCGGGCGATGGCGGATTCGTAAATTTCTTTGCTTTTTTCGTCGAAGAAGAGGGAGACCTGCGGAACGTAGGCCTGAGCGCGGTCGAGGCGGACGTAGCGCTGGCTCTGCTGCTCGGAATTGTAAAAAGGGTGGGCGTGAAGAAAGGACCAGACAAATTGGCGGCTGACGTTTTCGAGGCCGAATTCGAAATGCGCGTGCTGGTACACGGTATGATGGCCGCTATAGAACGTAGCGGCGCCGATGTTCGTGCGCTGCTTGTCGGTGATTTCTTCGGGAGTGATGAGGCGCGGCGCGTAGCAGGTGCGCGCCGCGGCGATGGCGGAATCGAAAGGATGCGCGAAAGCGTTGCGGAGAGCGACGCGGGGTGGGGCGGATTCGACAAGCTCGCCGGGGCGCGAGCTGTCAAACATGCGCGATTGGGTAGCCACGTTTGGGGAATATTTTACACGGGAGCGGGGGAGAAAGAAGCTGAAAGTCGAAAGTTAAGAGTTGAAAGGAGGAAGAAGATAACGCCAGGAATATGTATGGCCTAATTTTGCATTGTCGAACTTTGAAAAAGGAAATTCGAAATTCGACCCCAGATACAAAACTTGCCTTCAAGGCGAAAGTCGAGCTTCGAATTTCGAGCGTCGCGCTACTTCTTGGCGGCGCCGGCTTTGGTGGCGGCGTCGGCGTATTTCTTGGTGAAGCGTTCGACGCGGCCGGCGGTATCCACGAGCTTCTGCTTGCCGGTGAAAAACGGGTGGCAATTGGAGCAGATTTCGACGCGCATCATGTCGCCTTTGATGGTCGAGCGCGTCTGAAACGTGTGGCCGCAGGCGCAGTGCACCGTGACGGTGTGATAGTCGGGGTGAATACCGGGTTTCATGGGGCTACCTTTCGTCGCGTCCGGTCTGCACGGCAAACCCGGCAAAGCCAGGTCAATCGAAGGCGTGACCGCTCAGGCAGTCACCAGCCGCGTCGCTAGGTCGCGAGCAGTTCTTAATCATACGTGAAAAGTCGAATTTCACAAAATGGGAGTAAGCGGTTAGCTAGAAATCGACCGCCGCGTGCGGGATGTGGCGTATGGTAAGAATGTCCGAGGCTTCGGCAAGGACACTTGTCTTGCCTGCGCCCATGCTACCGGTGATGATTAGGAGAGATTCCGTGTCCGTTCCCTTCTGCCTGATCGTGCGACGAGTCCAGAACTGGTGCGATGGAGTAATCCTCAATTGACCCACTGCCAAGACTGGATAGGATTTCTTAAACGCTATTCCCCTTGGAAGTGCCAGCGGGTGACAGCGTCGGCGAAGTTCTCGGCGTGTTCGTCTTGCGCAAAGGCGACTTGGGGCTGGACGCGAAAAACGCAACCATCGGAAGCCATCAGAAGAGGCTCGACGTCGCCGCCGTATTTTTGATTGTAGACCTTTGCGAGTTCCTTCCAGACGGTGCGATCGGTGATCTCTTCCGCCGTGCCTTCCAGGATTACGGCTTCGTCGGCCTTATCCGTTCCTATGACGACGTGGGGACAGGCGGCGATGTTTCTGGCCTTGCGCGTGCGCGGACCGGTGCTGAACCAGAAAGCGTCCTGCCACCAGACGCCCCAAACCAGCATGAGGTGCGGACGGCGGTCAGGCCGGGAAGTGGCAATCCAATAGTTATGGGATTGCTCGAGGCGCTCGACGGCCCAAGACCAGGGTTTCAGGCTGGAAATGTCATCCGACGGTTTTGCGAGGGCATCAGGCCAGTAGGGTCGGCTGGCTCTCGGTTCGAGCATGACGAGTCCTCTCTGAAAGAAGTTACGGCCGGAATTGTAGCAGGTGGTTCGATACGGCAGGCGAAGAGATTCGGGGGAAAAATCAGGATACGAACGAGCAGCCGACGCGCGTGCCGCCCTGGGCGGTCTGCTGCTTCCACACGCGTTTCAGGTTGACGCGCACGGGAGGAAGAATGGGGACGTGCAGGACCGCGAACAAGTTCTCCGGAAGATCTTCCTGGGAATCGAACTCGATGGCGACGCCGCCGAAACCCAGGTCGAGAACACGGGCACGCTTCGCTCCTTGCTCGCCGAGAACGGCATAGGCGTTGGTGCCGGCCATGGAGACACGTTCGGCTTTGCGCTGGGCCGCAAACATGCGCGGGGGCGCGGGAATCAGCTCGGCGGGGGCGGGGGCCGCATGCGTCTCACGATTGTTCTCGAGTTTCTCCGGAGCGCGCTTCGTTTCGATGGAAATCGGCGGCGGAAGCGGCCCGGGAGCTTCTGCAGGTGCAGCCGAGAGTGCTTCGGCAGGGGGCGCCGTTCCAACGCGGCTGGCACCGTTGACCGTTTTTCTGTGGTTCTCGTGCTTTTGACGGTAGAGGCGCTCATCCGCGATGCGAATCAACTGATCGGATTGTTCGGCGTCTTGTGGAAAAATGGCAATGCCATGATCCATGCTGACGGCAACTTCCAGTTGAAGCGGCTGGAGCATCTCCGCAAAAACCGCTTCCACGCGGCGGCTGAGCGCAAGAGCCTGCTGCGAGTCGGTCTGCGGCAAGAGCAGGGCGAACTCGTCGCCCCCGATGCGGAAAGCCGAGTCGGAAGTGCGCAGCGCCTTCTTGAGCGTGGCGGCGGTGGCGCGTAAGACTTCATCGCCCCGCGGGTGGCCGTGTTTGTCGTTTACTTCCTTGAAGCGGTGAAGATCTAGAATGACCAGGCTAAGCGGCTGGGTGTAGCGGCGCGCGCGATTCAATTCTTTCTCGAAGGATTCTCCGAAGAGCCTGCGGTTGTAGAGGCCGGTCAACGGATCGGTGACGGCATTCAATTCGATTTTTTTGAGATCCTCGTACTCCATCATGATGGGCACGCGGAGGACACCGGAAGTCGCGAGCACATCCAGGAGTGCAGCTTTCAGAGCGATCTGCCGGCCGGCGGGATCGGTCAGCGCGCGGCGTCGCGCGATCGTCTCATCCCAAACGCGCACACACTCCGCTTCCTGCAACTCCACGTGAGCGATGGCGCGGAGGAAGCGCTGGAGAAATTGTCCGCGTGCGGGCAGGTCAAGACTCTCGAGCGTATCCGCAAGCAACTCGAGGTACATGTCCTCGACCGGCAGGCGCGGGGGCGCAAGGGCGCCCGGGCTGGGCATATCCGGAATAGACGTAACCTCTGCCTACCCCGCGGGGTTTGGGGAAGCATCTTAAATTGTTCTATAGCTCTCGGGAGCAACCAAGAGACCATTCGTACTGGTCCCTGATGACTTGGTACCCTGAAACGTCCAAGGGCGCGCGGCATGCTAGTACAAAACGAGCCGAAAAACGAGGCAAAAGCGAGCAAGAGAGGAAGAAAGTGGCGCAGGTAAGGCCTGCGCCAGAAGATGTAACAAAAGTCCCCAATTGGAAGGCCTGGTGAAGCGATCGAGGAAGTTATTCGAGGGGGTGAACGAATTCAACACCGAAGAGACGGGTATCGCCTAGCAGGTTCTGGCGCAGGACCCGAGCAATGATTGGGGGCGTTTCGCTGGGAACAAGTCCGGCAGTGGCTGGAGACGGCGCCGGGATGGTGAGCTGAATTGTCTGACTGGGCCTCAGGATGTGCTCGCAGGCTATGCAGGCCCCCACGGCGCTGATATTAAGGGTTTTGGTAAGTTGGATGAACTCGGAGCCGGAAGCATCTCTGCCACGAACAAAGACGGGGATCTGCAGACGGATACGGGGTGAGCGTCTCGTCGAGCAAACCGCCGAGCTCTTCTTCTCGTCAACCGTCTGATTCAGCACGGAGCCCTCGGATCGTACTAAGGATATAGTACGGGATAGGAGCATCTTGGGTGCCAGACGAGATCATCCAGGCAAAATATAACCCCTTTCATAAGAAGAGCTTGGCAAGGACCGAGCCAGGCGCCGTCTGGCCGCAGGCAACCGGGGAAAAAGAAATCCACTGGATTTCCGCAAATGTGCAAATGGAACGCTTTTAAACGCTTTTACCATTGACGGGAGGGGGGACACTCTGTAAGGATGACAGTCCAAGACGGGAAAATATTTACCACCGATAAGGGAAAGAACTAGTACATGACCGGCAGGATAGCCATGCCGCCCGTGGCAGAAGATCGCAGTTGCCGCTCTCTTCCCCTACAAGCGGTCAGCCGACTTTTAGACACGCTCGACAAACCGCTGATGGTCGCGGACCGCGGCGGAAGTTTGCTGTTGGTAAACACGCGAGCCCGTCGTTGTCTGGAATTTCAAGGGTTCAAAGAGACGGACGACCCCAATCTCTTCAGCGATCTATTGAAGCTGGATGCGGCTGGCATTTTCCGCCAAGTGGAAAATGGCGAGCACGAAGTAAGCGTGCAAATGGGGGCGGCGGAAAAGAAAATTGCCGCGCGCATTCAGTGGATACCAGAATGCGACTGGCTGGTAGTGGAAATGGAAAACCGGACAGATGGGCACGCCAGCGCCGATCCCGGAACTCAGCCTACGGTGCAAGAGCTGCTGCAGGAACGTGAAATCACTTACAGGAATTTGCTTGCTGCCTATCTGAAACTGCAAGAGGTGAATCGCCAGAAAACCGTGTTTTTAGCGTCCGCGGCTCATGAGTTGAAGACGCCGCTGGCGGTCATCAAAGGGTATTACGACTTGTTGCTCGCGGGTTCCCTCGGCCGATTGACCGACAAGCAGCGAGACATCCTGGAAGAATCCAAAGATAGCTGCGAAAGATTGGTGCGGCTGGTTTCCATGTTCTTGAATTACTCGGCGCTCGAGAGCGGCAAACTGGTTTTGCAACTGCGCGAAAACGATTTACGAGATTGTCTGGATGAACTTTCCAAGCGGTGGGGCGAAGCTTTTCAGCGCAAGGGAGTGCGGCTGGAAGCGAACATCGACCCTTCGATACCGACCTTCCGATTCGACTACCAAAAGGTTCAGCAGGTGGCCGCGAATCTTCTCGACAACGCGCTGAAGCACACGCCCAAGGGCGGCATGGTGTCGCTTCGCGCGGCGCCGCATTTTTGGGAGCGCCGTGTCGCTACGATGATGCCTATCGAAGAGCGGCGACGATTTCGTTTGCCACGGCCGAACAGCGCAGAGGTGAGCGTAAAGGATTCCGGCGTGGGCATTCCTGCGGAACATCATCAGGAAATCTTTGAAGACTTTGTGCGAGTGGACCGGAACACTTCGGGGATGGGATTGGGGCTGGCGATTGCAAAGCGGCTCATCCAGGCGCACCGCGGCAAGATCTGGGTGGAAAGCGATCCCCAGGGAGGAAGCCGATTCACGTTTTTGCTGCCGATGGATCAAGGCTAACGCCGAGAACATTTCGTGCAAGAAAGGGAACTGTCAATGGCCGAAAAAGAAAAAATACTGGTGGTGGATGACGAACCGAGCATTCGAAAGTACCTGCAGACCCTGTTGGAAGTCGACGGGTTCGAGGTGGCAACCGTCAGCTCGGGCAAGGAAGCGCTAAACCAAGTGAAGAAGGGCCAACGGCCGGACTTTATCATTCTGGACGTGCTCATGCCGGAGATGAACGGGATTGACACGTTGAAAGAGCTGATGGAGATCGACCGCAGCCTGAATGTGATCATGCTGTCGTGTTCGAATGAAGTGGGGACGGTGGTGGAGGCCATTCGCATCGGCGCGCACGACTATTTGACGAAGCCTTTTGAGAAAACCGAGCTGGATGCGGCGATGCTGAAGTCGCGCCAGAAGAAACAATTGGCTACGGAAAACCAGGCACTGCGGGATTATTGCGATCAGGTTACGGAGGATTTGAGCTTCCTGGCCGCCAGCCCGCAGATGGTGCGGATCCGGCAACAGATTCTGCAAATTGCGCCGGTGGACGTGCCGGTGTTCATCTGTGGCGAAAGCGGCGTAGGCAAAGAAGTTGTGGCGCGGATGATCCATCTGCGCTCGAAACGGCGCAACCAGCCGTTTGTAAAAGTGAACTGCGCGGCGCTGCCGGGAGAATTGCTGGAATCGGAACTGTTCGGGTTCGAGCAAGGCGCCTTTACCGGGGCGGTACGGAGCAAGCCCGGAAAATTTGAACTGGCCAACAAAGGCACGATTTTCCTGGACGAAATCGCGGAAATGAGCACGCATTTGCAGGCCAAATTGCTCCACGTCCTGCAAGATCACCAGTATTCGCGATTGGGCGGGCGGCACATGGTAGAGACGGATGTGCGCGTGCTGGCGGCCACGAATGTGGAAGTACATGAAGCCATGAAATCCGGGCGTTTCCGCGAGGATTTGTACTACCGGCTGAACGTATTGTCCATCAACGTGCCGCCGCTGCGGGAACGCACGACGGAAATTCCCCTGCTGTTTCAACATTTCCTTCAGAAATACAGCGAAAAATACGGCAAGCCGGGACAGCCTCCGTCCAAACATTTGCTGGATGCAGCCGTGAACTATCCGTGGCCGGGAAATTTGCGCGAGCTGGAGAATTTCATCAAGCGTTACGTGATTCTCGAAGATGACGAAGGCAGCTTGCGCGAATTGGTGGAGATGTCTGCAACGCGGCAGCGGACTTCGCCGCGCGAGGAGCCGGCACTGCCAAAAGACCAAGGGCTTAAAGCTCTGGTGCGCGGCTTAAAAGACGAAGCGGAAATGGAAGCGATCGCCGACGCGCTGGAAAAGACGCGGTGGTGCCGGAAAGACGCGGCTAAAATGCTGGGCATCAGTTACAAGGCGCTGCTTTATAAAATGCGGCAGTTTAACCTGGATTCGCCGCGGACGAGGAAATCGACAGCATCCGCTGGGACTGGGACTGAGGAAACCGCACCTGTAGGGACGAGAAACGGCTAGAAATGTTTGTTGGAGGGCTAGCGGCGTTCCGTCTAATGAAGGAATAAAGATATAATAAATAAATGCGGGGCGTTGCTTGGGGTAACTGCTGATGTAATCTAAAGAAGGGACGCGGCAGGCGCGAGCTGTCCGCGGCGTGAAGGGAAGATGGGGGGAATCACCGAACGTCGTACGAGTCGACGATACGATTTATCTTTGCCGGTGCTGATTCGTGTTCCTGCGGGGAAGGACGCGAATTCCGAAAAAGGTAGTACGCGCGATATTTCCACACGAGGGGTTTACTTCGTGATGGATCAAGATCCGCAAGCTGGCTCCCAATTGGACCTGGTCCTGACGCTACCGAAGGAGATGACTAGCGGCGCCGAAGTGCTGGTGCATGCTTTGGGCAAGGTTCTCCGCGTTGAGCCGAGAATCGAAGACGGCAATACGCGCATGGGTGTGGCCGCGGTGATCGAGAGATACGATATTGTCCGCGGGGAAGCGCAAGCATGAGTGCAAGATGCGCCCAAGCCTTTTGAAGGCCTTTTTAAGCTGCACTGGTCCCTCAGGTAAGTCCCTGAGTAAATCCTGCCTGTCTTCCAAAAAGCCTGTTCAGAACCCATTTTGATTTGGAACACGCCTTGCCTCTAGGACGGAATAGGCCTAGTATGCGGCCAAGATTCGTTTGGGGAGGGCTCCCATGAAGGTTGGCGATTTGATTGGGTCCCGCAGGGAAGTCTTTACCGTGGGGGAAGAAACCAGCGTCCACCAAGTGGCACAGTATCTTCGTGCCAAAGAGGTGCGGACGGTTGGTGTTCTGGACGCAAACGGCAGGCTCACCGGCGTAATTTCGCAGAGCGATATTTCCGATAAGGTGGCCGCAGAGAACAAGTGCCCCGCCTGGATGAAAGCCTCGGACATCATGACGCGGGAACTAGTTACCGTCACGGCAGAAAAGACCCTCGATGAATGCCTGCTGCTGATGGAGCAAAACGGGATCTTCCACCTCATCGTGCTGAACGAAGGAGGAGAATTCCGCGGCATGCTCTCCGTGAAAGACATTTTGCGCGTGGTAGCCTCCGACGAAAAGGCGAGGGCAGACCTGCTAGAGGCCTTTATTTTTCCGCCGAGGTAAACAGGCGCACCAGGCGCACCCTTGCCTCTTCCGCCTGAGAGAGAAAAAAGTGTGCAAAGGTGGGAGAAGTTTTTACTGTTTGGAAGCTATGAAAAGAGAGCTTTTTCGCGCTGGGGTACTACAACTCCCTCTTTCGATGGTTCTGTAAGTTATTGAAACTTCTATGGTTGTTTCGGTGATATGGTTGTGGCAGCGCTGCAGGTCGCAAACCTCTGATGGCCTGTGATGTGCTTTGCCCTCACCAGCTAGGGCATCATATGAACGTGTCCGCCGAGAGAAAAAAGAAGCCTACTGCCCCGGAACTGGCGAACGCCCTGCCACCGGACGAGATCTTGTTTGGCCGCTCGGGAGCGATGAAAGAGGTCCGCAAGCGCGCCACAAAAATCGCGAGGACCAACATTCCGGTATTGCTGTGCGGGCCAAAGGGAAGCGGCAAAGAAGTTCTCGCACGCTGGATACACGCTCATTCCCCCGTGGCGAACGGGCAGTTTGTGAAAATCAACTGCGCGGCGATTCCCGGAACGCTGCTGGAGAGCGAACTCTTCGGCTTCGAAAAGGGAGCCTTTACCGGTGCGCATTCCACAAAGCCGGGAAGAGTGGAGCTTGCGCACAATGGCACGCTGTTTCTGGATGGAATTGCTGATCTCGACTTGGCTTCACAAAGCAAACTTCTGCAATTTCTTCAGGATGGCCGCTTTTCCCGAATTGGCGATGAACTGGAACGTTCCGTTGACACGCGGCTAATGTGCGCCACGGACAAAGATCTGGAAGAGGAAATTGCAGAGGGAAAGTTCCGCGCGGATTTGTATTATCGAATCAACGTGGTGCGCCTGAAGCTGCCGACGCTGCGCGACCGCCGGGAAGACATTCCCGCTATGGCGGAATATTTTCTGGCACGCTGTCAAGAGCAATTCAAGGCGCAGGCGGAACCGCTCACCATGGAGACGCTGCATTACATGCAATGCATGGACTGGCCGGGGAATATCCGCGAGCTCTCGAACGGCATCGCGCGCCACGTCCTCATTGGTCCCGAAGCAACGATCCTGGAGGATTCGTCGCTGCCCGTGACTCCCGCTTTGCCACATGTTCCTGCGAACGGCGTCGTTCCTTTGAAGCGTCTTTGCAAGGAGGCAATTCGAGCCAGCGAAAAGAACATCATCCTTGCGGCACTGCGCGCTAACCGCTGGAACCGCAGGAAAGCAGCCCAGGAATTGAAAATCAGCTACAGGCTGCTCATCTACAAGATTCGCGATGCCGGCCTGATGACCAAGGGCAAAAACTCGTTTGGCTCCCCCCGTGGATGAAGGTGGGGCTGGACACACGTCTTCAGCGGGAAACTGACGAAAGTCTTCTCGCCGGACCTCTCCTTCGAGCCTCTCTATCATCAGCGTGAAATTAGGGCGTTATCGATCAGCGACCTCAGCGGCCCCCTACCCCCGCTTCTGACTGCTTGCAGGCCCCAGCCCAGAGGAAAAAAATGCGAGCGAAGAGAACTCAGAGATCGACAGCGCTATCTGTGTGTGGATGCGCCCTGGATATGCCCGGGGTGACTTCTTGGCAGCAAATCCCGCGAAAGTTTTAGCGCAGACACCTCTGTGGAAGCGGTTTGACAGACTTCAGAACTCCCGGTGTCACTGCGCGCTCTTGGCTGTGCTCGCAGTCGTTTCGGTCATGACGCTGAATGGCTGCGCCGGTTTTATGAGTAGCGCTAACACGACAAATTCGGGACCGGTAGCTCCCGTGATTTTCGACGACCTGATAGGCTTGGGGGTGAGCCGAAGGTCTTCGCGCGGTTAAGTCCGATAGGGCAGGGTAAATCCCTGTACCGAATCTGGACTCCCAAGCAGTTTCTCTCTAGTGGAGATAAACGTACTCTTGCGTCCAGGCACAGATAACGCGCCCAGGCCGATGAGACCTGATCACTCGAAAGATTGCTGGGGTTATCTTTGGTGCTCCGCAGGGCGCGGTTCCCGAGCGGCGCGGGCACTTCTTGCGGCCACGATTCTGACCGCCTCCACTTACTCTTCCGGCTGCGCACGCTTCGTAACTGGGCAGAATCAAACCAATCCACCCCCGCCAACAACGTACAGCATCTCCGGGACGATTACTCCCGCCGCTGGAGGGAGTGGCGCTACCGTTACCTTAAGTGGAGCGGGATCGCTCACGACCACGGCCAACAGTTCCGGCGCTTATACTTTCACGGGCTTGGCAAACGGCACGTATGCGGTTACTCCCAACCATACGGGTTACACCTTCAGTCCAACCAGCCAGAACGCGACGTTGAACGGCGCCAATCTTACGGCAATCAATTTCACGGCCACGGCGCAAACCAATTCCTACAGCATCTCCGGAACGATTAGGCCTACGGTCGGCGGGAGTGGCGCCACCGTCATGCTGAGCGGGGCGGCGGCTGCTACAACCACCACCGACAGTTCCGGGAATTATAGTTTCGGATCGTTGGCGAACGGGACTTACACGGTGACTCCAAGCAACACTGGGTACACCTTTAGCCCCGCCAATCAGTCCGTTACCGTAAACAGCGTGAATGTGGCCGGTGTGAATTTCACGGCTGCCGTCACGCAGACGCACACGGTAGCTTTGTCGTGGATCGCCAGCACGACCACAACGGTGACCGGTTACAATGTGTATCGAAGCACGGTGAGTGGGTCCGGGTACGTAAGAATTGGTTCCGTGTCCGCACCAACGGTCACCTACACCGACGCAAACGTGGTGAATGGCACCACCTACTATTACGTGACCACCGCGGTGGATTCCACTGGCCTCGAAAGCGGCTACTCAAACCAAGTCACTGCCGTCATTCCGTAGCGGCTTCGTGTCGGGCTTCAACTGCCGGAAAGTTCGCTCAGAGCGCGGGAAGCTTTTTCCGCGGTTGGCGCTTTGGTCGTGTCGCCTTGATTGAGCTAGTAGTCTCCCAGCATTCAGCAGCCTGCCGGGTCGCAGTTGAGTTGCGCCTTAGCTTCCTGCAAGACTTCCTCGGCTTGCCGTCTTGCCCTTGAGCCATATATGCGCCGGCGAGAGCAGACTGAGGACGCTGTGCGCCCCAGTTTGGCGCAATTCAAGCCTGCGTAGGTTCCCGATAAGCAGAAGCCCAGTTTTGCCATCCTGAGGTGGCACTGGGCGATCTTGTAGTGGACCTGAGCCGCCTTGGAATCAACATAGCTTAAGATTTCCAAAGAGATTTGTCGGTTGGTCAAAAATGCCTCTCGTCAGGCTGATCCATGCTACCAGGCCTGATGGACAAATCTTGGGATATTCTGGATACAAAAGTTCCACTTTACCTGATGGGTTGCGGGATTCTGTGCCCTAGATTTGTCCTGCGGGGCCAAAATTATCGCAGGTTATTGAAATAGATGCCTTTAATCACCTTGCCAATGTGGCGAAGGGCGAGATCGTGGCTATTCGCGTGCAATTTCGCTCCCGTGACGCTGTCTGACTGTAGTTTGGGAGTGACAAGCATGGTTCGCAATGGAGAGTTCACCACTGCAGACGTCAAGAGGGTGCTCCGCAAGCATTGGTGGATGCTCCCGGCTTGTGCCCTGGGCTTCGCAGCAATGTGCCTGTTGGTTGCCACTCAGATTCCAAAGCAATACACCTCCCGAACACTCGTGTTGGTTTCGCGGCCTGCGGTTCCGGCTGATTATGTGAAACCTGTGGTGACCGAAGATCTGAGCCAGCGCCTGTCCTCGATGAAAGGGGAGATTTTGAGCCGGAGTCGACTCGAGCCCATCATAGAAAAATTCAATCTTTACGTCGATGAACGACCCAAAGTGCATATGGAGGATTTGGTAGAGCGCCTGCGAAAGGCAGTCGTGGTTTCTCCCCTCGAAGCCATGCCTGGGACTCAGGACCGAAGCCTGCCTGGTTTTGAAGTGAACGTGACATTCAACAATGCCCAACTCGCGCAGCAGATTTGCACGGAAATCACCTCCATGTTCTTGGAACAGAATTCGCGAGCTTTAGAACAACAGGCCAGCCGCACGACTTTATTCATCAGCAGGCAACTGGATGAAGCCAAGGCTAAACTGGATGAGCAGGATGCGAAGCTGGCCCAATTCAAAAGGCAATATATTGGAATGTTGCCAGAGGAGGGCCAAGGCAACCTTACTCTCTTGACCACGCTCAACTCCCAATTGGATGCAAACACCCAGGCGCTATCTCGAGCACAGCAGGATAAAACGTTCAATGAGAGTCTGCTAAGTCAGCAGCAAGCCAATCGGAAAAAATCGGAAACTGACGCCAACCCCGAAACTCTGGAGGAGCAACTGCGGACTCGACAAGAGCAGTTAGCAGTTCTCGAGTCGCGGTACACAGCAGAGCACCCCGATGTGGTCAAAATGAAGAATGAGATTTCGGAGCTCAAGAAAAAGATTGAGGGATCTTCAAATCTCAATGATGCGCGCGCGAAATCTCGGAAAATGATTGAGCCACCCGAGATGCAGCAACTCCGAGCAAAGATACAGGAAGCGGAGCTTAACTATACGGAGCTGCTGAAGCGGCAGACGAAGATTCAGGATCAGATTAGGGTTGTCGAGAGCCACATAGAGGCCAGCCCCATGGTGGAACAGCAATTGAAGGAATTGACGCGGAACTACCAAAGCGCACTGGACTTCTATAACGACCTGTTAAGGAAGCGGGATAATTCCGCAATGGCAAGAGACCTAGTTCACCAGCAGGAAGGTGAGCAGTTTCGCGTCCTGGATCCACCGAGCCTTCCGACGAACCCTTCATTCCCCAAGATACTGAATTTCGCTGGAGGAGGCTTGGGTGGAGGGACGGCCTTGGGTTTGTTTGTGCTGTATCTCCTGATGTTGATGGACAAGACTCTCCACACCGAGAAGGACGTAGAAACCTATCTGAAACTCCCGGTCCTAACGAGTTTGCCGGTTCTTGACCTGCCGTTTGAAAGCCATGGAGATGGAGAAAGTTTAAAGCTTTTGGTCGCTGCAAGGAACTAAGTCGGAGAAAGGTACCTTAGGACCGATGAGTCGAATTCACGAAGCCTTGAAGAAAGCTGCGCAAGAGAGAGCCACGCAAACTGCCGCTGGGTTGGAGTCTTGCGTTGTAGAGGTTGCAGGCGAAATACAGCGCTCTATCCCAAGAGAAACTGACCTGGCGCCTTCCCCGGCACGTTCACCCATCACAGCTGACAGCACTCACGTCGCTCCGTCGTGTTACGAGGAACTGGTTAGACGTTGTGCCCACCCTCAGTGGAGACTCTGTCCAAGCAGTGCGTTATTTGGAGACCGAACTACTGGGCGTGTCGGAGCGGAGGGGTTCCGAACGCTTCGCTCTCGTTTGTGCCAGATTGCCGGTACTCGCACTCTGCGGCGGCTTCTCTTGACGAGCAGCGTTGCGGGGGAGGGAAAAACTTTTGTGGCAGCAAATCTTGCGCAATCAATTATCCGCCAACCGGAGCGGCGTGTCCTGCTTCTAGACGCGGACTTGCATGTACCGCAATTGCACGCAACGCTGGGAGCGCCACGCAGTCCAGGGCTTACGGACTATTTGCGAGGCGATGCCGACGAATGTGCGGTAATCCAACAAGGCGTGCAAGAGAATCTTTTTTTGATCCCTGCCGGGACGCCCGTATCCAGCAGCGACTTGCTACTTAGCGATAAGATGAAACACCTGCTCGACTATCTCACACTTATTTTCGATTGGATAATAATTGACTCGCCCCCCGCCCTACCGGTTCACGATGCAAGCGTTCTTGCAGACCTGGCAGATGGCGTACTGTTTGTACTTCGGGCCGGCTCAACGGATGCTGATGACGCAGGGAAAGCAGCAGAGGAATTTCGGAACAAGAATTTGCTCGGCGTCGTGCTCAATCAAGTCGAGAAATGCGATTCCTACGGTGACCTTTACTACAACCGAAAATGAGCGACTAGCAGCGCCAAGAAGAACGGCGTCACGCTGGAACGGATGCCGCCGCACTGCAATATCGACTTTGCGCGCTGAAACACTAAACCCTGGCGCAACTTCGCGATGGAGGGTTGATGCAGGGACACCGAAAAGATCGCAGATGGCTCTCGTAACCCACGCGGAGCCCTGCTGAAGAAGATGAATGATACGGTCCAGAAGGAAAGCCGGGATTGGAACCATCAAGAGAAGGAAGAGAAATGGGAAACAGGGTGCCCTTGGTGCGGCCTTTCCGGAGACGGAGAAAGGAAAAGAGTTTGCCACTTCTTGGAACAAAATCAGGACTTTTGGCTACATTCATCGAGCCGAGACCTATTACCAAACCCTTGTGTAACTTGAGGAAAGAAAAGGCTTTAATCAGTCTAGTTCGCCTTATAGCCCAGCGCTCCACTTGGAATGGGATTTGCTTTTGCTCAAGTTCGGAGCATTTGTGAGCACATCCTTGAGTCACGCGCACCAATCAGCGAAAAGTGCCTTTGTTGCAGGCTGTTCCCCTTCGATTCGAGGCTTGAATGCAATAGTCCGGGAAGTTGCTCGCACGAACATCCCCGTGCTGTTGATGGGGGAGAGTGGGACCGGCAAAGAAGTTTACGGCCGCCTCATTCACCGGCTCTCCAAACATTGTCACACACCGCTTAAGAAGTTGAGTTGCCGGACGCTGGAGGCGGAAGAATTTCTCGCACAATTGAGGTCCGATTTGAGAGGCAGTGATGAGAGGCCCGAGGATGTCGTACGCACTCTATTTCTGGACGGGATCGATGAGCTGGATCTTGCGTGTCAGAAGGTTCTACTCTCACTTCTGCCTGACGGGGAGAGTGACGAGAACGTGCGCAACAGCGCACGCTTAATCGCTTCCACGTCCCGGAACCTCGAGAAGGAGATGGAAGCGGGGAGATTTCGCAGTGAGTTGTATTTCAGGATCAATGGTGTTTGCTTACGCTTGCCTCCCTTGAGGGACAGAAGGGAAGACATCCTCCCGCTGATGGAGCATTTCCTCACAAAATATAAGGCTGAGTTGGTGCGCAACCTTCCTGTACTGAGCAACAAGGAAAGGGAAATGCTCGTGGGGCATGCCTGGCCAGGGAACGTGCGGGAACTGGAAAACCTCGCAAGAAAAATTGTGGTGCTTGGTGATGCCGGGAAAGCTATTCAGGAACTTCAGGAAATGCCAAAGCCAGAACCAACCCACGCGGAGGAATCGCGGAGTTTATCGTTGAAAATGGCGGCGCGCGCGGCTTCGCGGCAAACCGAGCGTGATTTGATCTCCAAAGCGCTCGAGCGAACGCATTGGAACCGGAAGCGGGCGGCTCAGCAACTCCAGATCAGCTACAAATCTCTGCTCTACAAGATCAAGCAAACAGGTCTGGAAGGGAAGCAGTAGGAAGTCGGGGCGAAGGAACTGAAATGAAAAGTACGATTCTTATGATTCTGGCAGCCTTCTCGTTCGTAAGTGGCACTCCCACAAGTAGTCAGAACGCTTCTGCGCAGGGGAAAAAGAGGGAGGCAAGAGAAGAGGCCAAGGAGTCGCAAAGCCAGGCAGGCTCAAGTGCTGCGCAGGCCGCCGCGGAAAACGCAGCCTATAAAATTGGGCCACAAGATGTAGTGAGAGTTGACGTCTGGAAGGAAGATCAATTGACGCGGACGGTCCCCGTGCGCCCCGATGGAAAGATCACTCTGCCCCTGCTGAACGATGTGCAGGCAGCAGGGCTTACACCCATGGAGCTGGCGGGAATGCTCACCGAAGGATTAAAGAAGTATATGAACAACCCGCAGGTGACCGTGAGCGTGACGGAAATCAACAGCCAGCGGGTTTACGTGAACGGAGAGGTCACTAGAGCTGGCGCGTATGCGCTCCTTCCACACCTGACCGTGCTACAGGCACTCTCTAACAGCGGGGGGTTCACGCAATTTGGCCGGGTGAAGAGCATCTACATCCTGAGGACGGAGAATGGCAAGCAAATTAAATTGCCATTCAACTACAAAGATGCAATCAGCGGGAAGAATCCTGAGCAGAACATTGAGCTGCAATCCGGGGACGTGATTGTGGTGCCGTAAGGAAAAGCTATGAAGGACTACCGAAGACTGGTGCGTGGATTTATCTGGGGAACGGTCGTTGGTCTTTGCACGTTACCGCTCTCGGCCCAGCAAGAGAGCGGAGAAAGGCCGAAGCCGGCGGCGCGCGTGCTGATGCCCCTTCCCGATCTCAGCGATGATGAGCAAGGCCTAGATCAGGGCAGTCAGACACTGCAACCGGATATGGGGCCTGTGACCGGGATTCAGAACCCAACAATAGGCACTGCAAAGATGCGGCACAGTTATTCGGTACCAGGGATCCGGTACAGTAACGCCGTCCGTTCCAATTCACTAAATCGCGCACCAAGCATGGGATGGGATACAACGAGTTTTGTGAGCGGCGACCTGAGCGCCGTTGAAGCGTGGAGCCACACCTCACTTTCAGTCAATTATTCGGGTGGCGGCTTTTCTTCCACGGACAAGCTCCAGGGAAACGGGCACTATCATCAATTCGCGGCAGTCTATGCGATCGATGAGCGGAGATGGCACGCGCTCTTGGTTGACCAATTCTCATACTTGCCCCAGAGCGAGTTTGGGTTCGGGGGCACTAGCGGACTGGCCTATGCCGGAATCACTGGAACTCTGGCCGTGCCTTTGCCTGGGCTACAAAATGTATTCGTTCCAGGTCAAACAATCTTCACCGCAACTGGCCCCCGCTACAGCAATTCCTCCGCTGCGCAAGTGACTTACGACGTGAGCCGACGAGGGTCAATGACGTTCGCGGCGGTACACGGGTTATTGCGGTTCACTAATTCCGAAAACATAAACAATGATACTGAGATTCTAAATGCCGGGTACAATTACGCCATCACCCGGAAAGACGACATCGGATTAGGCTACCGTTTCAGCGCATATCATTATCCCGGTGTAGCACAAGCTTTGGGCGACCATGTAGCCCAGCTTTTGTTTGGAAGAAGAATTACAGGGAGGCTGGCGCTAAACCTGGCGGGCGGACCTGAGGTCACCACGTTTCGCGTGCCCATAAACGGTTTGACGCGGAGGGTGTCGGGATCAGGAAGCGCGTCACTGAAATACGCGTTCCGTCAAGGCAGCGTGGCCCTGAGCTACTTACACGGAATAAGCAACGGCAGTGGCCTGTTTAACGGGGCAAGCACGGATTTAGTCGGTGCCACGATGAGTCGGCGGCTCACGCGAGTGTGGAACGGCAGCTTGAATTTCGGATATGCCAAGAACAAGGAGATTGTGGCTGCAACTGGCCTCGCCTCGCCAACCTTTGATTCTTGGGTACCGGGAGCCGGTTTGAGCCGACCGTTAGGTCGCACGATGAACTTTTCGCTTGGATATCAAGCACAAATTCAAGTCTCCAACCCGTCCCTCTGCAACAGCCCGAATTGCGGGACGGACTATACACAACACCAAATCTTCTTGAGTTTCGGGTGGCATGGGAGGCCAGTGGTTTTGCGATAATGTAAAGAAACCGGATACGAAAGGTAGTCATCATGCGCGCGTCGCGATGATATCGAGACTATGTACAAAAGATTTTTTGGATTAAAAGAAAACCCATTCAATGTGAATCCGGATCCTCGGTATCTGTTTCTTACCAAACAGACCGAGGAGACCTTGTCCGGTCTGATGTACGGCATACAGACACGGAAAGGTATTATGACGCTCGTCGGCGAGGTGGGAACGGGCAAGACCACGCTCGTCAACCGCCTTCTCGATTGGCTGCATCAGCACGGCACAAAGACAGCGTTTCTGTTTAATTCCCGCATAAATTCGACCCAGTTTTTCGACTTTACGCTGGCAGAATTCGAAATTCGCTGCGAATCGAGTTCCAAGAGCCAACAACTGATGAAGCTGAATGAATGGCTCGTGGAACGATTCCGGGGAGGCGAAACCGCAGTATTGATCATCGACGAAGCCCAAAATCTGACATTTCCAGTGCTTGAAGAGATTCGACTGCTTACAAACTTAGAGACGTCGACGGAGAAATTGCTGCAAATCGTACTCTCTGGCCAGCCTGAGTTCGAAGAGAAGCTAAATTTGCCTCAGCTAAGGCAGCTGCGGCAACGTATCATGATTCGTTGCAAGACGGGCGCACTAACGAAAGAAGAAATACACGACTACATCTTCGAAAGATTGAAGATCGCGGGAGCAGGGGCGAACGGGCAGCCGATTTTCAGTCCCGCGGCAATGGAAGCCGTACACAAATATTCGCTGGGGATTCCTCGGGTGGTGAACCTGCTGTGTGAGCATGCCCTGATTAACGCCTACGTCGAACAACAGAGGCCAATCGGGCCGAAGATCATCGAGGACATCGCACGAGAATTTAAGTTGGACATAGCTGAGCCTGTTGCTACACCGGAGAGTCTGCGGACCAGCGCCGAACTTTACAATTCCGAGGCATTCATTCAAAATCTTGGCGAGGCCCTCTCGCGTTTCCGGGTTAGCCCATCCACTTCGTCTTCGCGAGGGACGAAGTAGTCGTCTCCATGGCAATTTTCCTAGTCTGACGAGGCAGTAGGAGAGCAACACCAGGACTCGTGTTTGCTGTCTCTCTCTCTCTGGTTCCTCCGACTGTTTACCTGCCAACGGCAAGCAGTCCTTCTCATTCCCTAGCGGCAATCCAACTAACATTTTTCCGCGGGCAGGAGAGCAAACATGATTCGATTCGGTTCGGTTCTCAATCGTGGAAAGAGTTTTCCATTCGACCGCTTTTTCAGAGAGAGATTGGTAGTATGCAAAGTATTCCGCGATGGCGCCCCTCCCTCTAAGGCCTGTGTTTTCAGAAAGCTAAGCTAGACGCTCATTTAGCTCAACTGAGGACCACGCACTGAGTCGTGTGGCAGGCCGATTGCACCTCTGTAAGGTACATTTGAAAGGTACATTTGAATTGTTGGTTCTGAACTTGAGTTGTCAAAAAGACATTAATGGCGGTAGCCTGCGATCGTGCTGGCGCACAATTCCCCGATCATTGATTACATCTTGCGAGACCAGACTCTTTACCGCGCTCTTGGTCCAGACTACTTTGATCGCCTAACCCCGGGGTGTCCTCGTCGGTCTCTAGCCAAACGATTGGACCCTGGAGCCCTTAGCCCAGTCCCCTAGAAGCGAATTTCTGGGGAAAAACCGTTCGGTACTCCAATTCAGAGTTCGCGAGAAGGAGTGACAAAGGAGATGCTTTATCTACCGTTCGTGAGCACCATTGCCAACGCAGTCGCCGGCGTTATTGGCGATAGTTCGCCAAGTGGTATTCTCTGTACGCTCGGTTCGTTGTTATTCGTCTTGGGTACGGTGCTGCGCCGCAACTTGCCGGCACCGGACGGAGCGACCAGTTCGTATCCATGTACGCTACGCGTAGACTCACTGCCCCTGAACACGGGCTTTGGAACCATGAACGGTGATGCGAACACCGCTGCGTCTCAGAGGCATGCTAATGCGGCTTGAGCCATCGTAAGTATTCGTATTATATTAGGCGCAGTCGGGCAGCAACCAATTGCAGTACGATCAAACGTGCAGCTCCAACTCCGGCCACCCTATGCCTGTAGGCACGAACCTGCGCGTACTCCCGAAACGTATTGAGCATGTCAAACCGACCAATCCTTCTTAGTTCTTCCGACAGGTTGGAAAACTAACCGCGTGATTCGTATTTTTAATAGATCAGTGCCCCTCCGCACTGTGGGGCTTGGGATCAGTGAGGTGCTGCTGGTATTTACGACGCTTTTCCTAGCCTGCAGGGGCGGCGATGGTCAGCATCATGCTTGGACACTCACAACATGCAGCCAGGTCGGCGTAGTGGGTGTCGTCATTCTGTTTTGCTTGTATTGCTTAGATTTTTATGAACCGCAGGTTATAACGCACCAGGCGCACAGTCTACCGCGAATTATTCAGGCTATGGGGTTAGCGATGCTTATCGCAGCCCTATTGCACACCTGGCTGCGAGTGCGCATTGAGGTGGCGACAGTATTGTTTGGCATGGTTCTGGCTAGTGCCGCCCTGACGAGCTCACGTTACCTGTTCGAAGAATTTGCCAGGCGGCCTACCTTAGCGGAACCGGCTGTGGTTTGGGGATGTGGACCCTTGGCAGCGAGTATTATCCGCGAGTTACGCAGACGCCATGACGTAGGCATTCGCGTGCTAGGCATTGTGGACTATGGCTATGCTGACGACACGTTCGAGGGCGTCCGCTACCTTGGCCCTCCCGAGGTAATTTGGACGATGGCAGAATCGGGCCAGGCACGCCGGCTGATCGTCGCGATAGGCGAAAGACGTGGATGTTTACCCGTTGAAAGACTGATGGCAGTTAAAACTACGGGGTTAAGCGTTGACGACGGCACCGACTTGTACGAGGAACTGACGGGCAAGGTCTGGCTGGGTGCATTCAGCATCAGCTTGTTGTTGTTTTCCCGCAGTTTTAGAAGATCCTCGGTGAGACTTTTTCTCAACCGAACGTTTTCAGTTTTCTTCGCAGTCATCGCATTGATTGTTGCATCGCCAATCATGCTCATCACTGCCCTCCTGATACGCCTCGACTCGGATGGCCCGGCCATCCTCCGGCAGACACGCGTGGGTGAAAATGGTCGGCACTTCACAATCTTCAAATTCCGTTCTATGAAGGTGGGCGCCGACCGCAGTAGCACGCTAGCTCCGGCCATTCGTGATGACCCTCGCTGCACACGTGTTGGCAAATGGATTCGCCGCTTTCGCTTAGACGAATTGCCACAATTGTTCAACATCCTGAAGGGCGACATGTATTTCATTGGGCCACGGCCGTTTGTCCCCGATCAAGAAGCCTCACTGGTTTGCCAAATACCTTATTACCGCCAGCGCTGGGCAGTACGCCCCGGAGCCACGGGTTGGGCGCAAGTACATCGGGGATATTGCTCTTCCATGGAAGATAATGCGGACAAGCTCTCGTACGATTTGTTTTATATAAAGAACCGGTCCATTGGGTTGGATCTGTTGACGCTGTTTAAAACATTTAAGATCCTACTGCTCGGCCGGGGTGGACAATGACCCCCGCAGCAGGGCTCTTTTGGGCGAGTGCAGTTTGGCTGGGCTACGTATGGATTGGTTACCCCCTGGTACTCGAGGGGCTCTCCCTGACGCGCCGCTTTCGTTCCGTAACTAGAGACGACTACCACCCGGCCGTAAGTGTGCTCATTGCGGCACGGAACGAACAAAAGGACATTGGGTGGAAACTGGCGCAAACACTGGCTTGGGATTACCCGGCCGATCGGTTGGAAGTATTAGTAGGTTCCGACGCCTCAACCGATGGCACGGACGAGGCGATTAGATCGGTTCGTGACTCGCGCCTCAGATTTGCACGTAACCCGGAACGCGCCGGTAAGATCATAACCTTGAACCGATTGGCCCGACTGGCACACGGCGAACTCCTTTTCTTTACCGACGCCAACACGCACATTGGGCCGCAATGCCTGAGAACGTTGGTGCGCCACTTTGCTGATTCGCGCGTGGGCTGCGTCACCGGGATGGAGTGCAATGTAGCGGGCCCGGCGAGCTCCACGATGACAAGCGGCAGCAACGCTTATCTGGAGTACGAGTCCGCACTGGATGCACTGGAGAGCAAGCTCGGATCCGTGCTGGTTTGTGACGGATCGGTGTACTGCTTACGTCGCGCCCTGTTTACCGATCTGGATCCTGATCTCGCAAATGACTTGGAACATCCTGTCCGAGTCGGCGGCGCGGGTGCGGCCATTCTCTATGAACCGCAGGCCAGATCCCTCGAGCGCTGCAGTAGCTCGGCCCGGGAGGAGTTTGCCCGCAGGCGACGAATCGCTGCGCAGGGCGCGCTCGGAATGTGGAGGTTGCGGCACGAGCTGCGCGGTCTCCGACTATGGCAGTTCGTGTCTCGCAAGTTTTTGCGGTGGCTCTCTCTGCTCCCCCTCGCTGCGGCGCTCGTAGCGAGTTTCCATTTGCGAGGCGAGCACTTGTTTGCCTTACTTTTCGCAGTGCAGATCGCATTTTACACCATGGCCTTACTGGGTGTGTGGCAACACAACAAGTCCCGCTTGAATGGTTTGCTGCGGCTACCTTTCGTTTTCCTGCTGGCCAATACCGCCGTCTTTTTCGGTTTCCTCGACGCCTGCCGTCGGAAGACGTTTGCAACCTGGAGCATCGCTGAACTCTCGCGCGGCTGAAGCAATGCTCATCGAGCCCCAAAGCATGGATGACGCTAGTGGCAGCTTTCGCACATAAAAGCTTGATGAAAAGGTAGGAGTATTCATGTCCTTGCCCCTGGTTAGCATTGTAGTTCTGAATTACAAACGTCTGAGTGCGCTCGAACAAACGCTTCAATCGGCGGTTGCCCAGCAGTACCCACATAAAGAAATCATCGTCGTGGACAATCACTCCGAAGAGAACGTGGCCGCCGTGGTGCACAAGTTCGGACCGGACATTCAGCTGATTGAACTCGCTGCTAATCTCGGCAGCTGCGCAGGCCGGAATGCCGGAATCCGTGCGGCCCGCGGCGAATTGGTGATTACCCTGGACAACGACGTCAGCTTTTTGTCTCCCTACGCGGTCGACACGGTCGTCCGCCTTTTCGATGACCATCCCGATTATCACGTGTTAGCGTTTCAACTTTGCGATGCCAAGACCGGGCAGTTACGCCTGCGGGAGTGGTGCCATCCAAAAGATTGGCGGCAATTCGCCGGCGTGCAGTTCTCCACGCACTTTTTTGTGGAAGGTGCGGCCGCTTACCGCCGCGTCGTTTTCGAAAATGCAGGGCTGTACTTCGAACCTCTCTTTATTTACTGCGAGGGCTGGGACCTTGGTCTCCGCATTTTGGATCGTGGCTACCGCATTCTCTACACTCCCGAAATTAAGGTCCGTCATTTGATGTCGCCGGAGGCGCGCTCGAATAGCCGCCCGTACTTCCTGTTTGCTCGCAACTATATCTGGATCGCGTACAAGGACTATCCGGTTTGGTCGGGTTTACGTTTTGTGTCGTTCCGGCTAGCCATGATGGCTTATTTCGCTTTGCGCACTGGACATGTCTCGAGTTTCTTGAACGGCGTGTGGGAAGGTATTTGTGGGTGCCGACAGATCAAACGCGCGCCGGTAAACCGGAGTACGGTAGCGTACATCGACTCACTTGAGCTCGACCGCCCCAATCTCCTCGTTCGGTATGCCAGACATCACACAGTTCCGCAGCTTTAACCACAATATTAAGGGTACGCGGGTATACGGTGTTGTATGTGCCGGTGGAAGAATGACTCTGCCGGGTTCGGTTGGTGTAGCCGCCTAGAGTGGTGATGAAGGGAAATGATCCTTTTTTACATCTTCGTGCTGATGGCGCCGATGCCGAATCATCCGCTGTTTGAAGAGTCATTTGCGGGTCTCACAGTGATCAAGTGGCTCGGCATCATCTGCTGTATTTATGCGTTCCTCACCTTGTCAACGGGACTTAGGTGGCCCGCTTTTCTGAAGTCGTGGCAAGCTCGGTTCTTTCTTGTACTGTTTAGCATCGCAACGCTGTCGTTTTTTACCCTTAGCAAGACAGAAGGCCTTACGTTTAGCCCTATGTTCACGTACGTTAGCTATGTATTGGCTTTCTTCACCACAATGTCCGTCGTGAACTCGTATAAAAGGCTGCATCGGGCATTGCTGGCGGCGATTGCCGGGGCGGCGTTGGCGTCGCTCTATGTCATTCGCGAGTTTCAGGCGTCCGGGGGCACGAATTTGAGGCCCGGGTATGTTGCCGGTGACTCGAATTACTTCGCGATTTGTACCGTACTGGTGATCCCGATCGCGGTGTACTTTGCGAAGATGAACACGGCTCGGCTGCAGCGGTGGTTCTGCGGAGTTTCCCTGGTGCTTATGTTGCTCGGTTTCACGCTTGCATCATCGCGCGGCGGATTAATCGGTCTGTGCGTCGCGATCTTGTACATGATCGTGTTCTCTGGTCGGTCACGGCGCGCAGCGATTTTGACTACGGTGTTGCTGCTGCCCATGATGCTGCTCTCCCCAGCGTCGCCTTTATCCCGAATGTTACACCCAGGCTATGGTGATTTCCTCGGCGCACAGGTACGCAGGGATTTTTTGAGGGCCGGCCTGGACATGGTTCGCAACCACCCTGTGACCGGCGTCGGGTTAGGCAATTTCACTGCGCAGTCATTTACGATCTCGCGAGAAGTAGAAGGAAAGCACGGGGTCGCGTGCAACACGTTCCTAGAAATTGCGGCCGAGCTAGGCATTCCTGGATTTCTGGCGTACTGCGCAATCTTAGCTGGAGCGCTGTCGTCTGCAGGCAAATTGCGCGCCGAAGGGAAGAGACTTAACGACGACTTCTTGCGGTACGCCGGACAGGGTATGCAAGCGGGATTGCTCGGGTTTTCAGCCGGGGCAATGTTCCTTTCCGCTGAGTATCAGAAGCCATTTTGGATCATCGTGGCGTTGACAGCGGCTGTCCCAACGCTGCTGAGGCAGCAATCTGGCGGACAGAACAGTCGCCAGAGCCAGTTGGTTACGTCGAGAACAACAATCGCTGCGACGAACTTCTGACCTATGACAAAAGACGGTTATGAAAGCACGATGAACGGCTGTCGTTCTATTCTCTATTTCACGAATTCGACCTTATGGGGTGGCGCCGAAGAACACATTTGCGGTCTGCTCCGCAAGCTTTCCCGCAGGTTGTTTCGCGCGCATCTAGTATGTGACCCGACGATGTATGAGCGGTTTAGGGTCGGCACACCCGGGCATATTGATATCACGCCTCTTGCGTTCTCCAGCCCAAAGCATGTTGCTGCAGCCATCCGGTTTGCCAGACTGCTTGTGCGCGAACAGTTCCAGATTGTGCACTCGCATATGTTCTGGAGCAGTTTGTTCGCGAGCCCCGTCGCGTGGGCTTCTCGTGTGCCAATCATCGTCGAGACACTACATGGCACCGAGGCGTGGCGCACGGGTTGGAAGGCCAACTGGACGGTAGACCGCGCAACGACCCGCTTTGTTTCAAAGTATATTGCGGTCTGCGAGTCTGATGCCCGGTTCCTCGAAAACAAGAAACAAGTACCTGCACAGAAGATCGCCATCATTCATAACGGAGTTGATACCCGGCGCTTTGCCGTACCGCAAGATGCCCGTAAGGCGATCAGGCATGCATTGGGATTTACAGAAGCGGATTCCGTTCTCATCATGGTCGCTCGGCTCCACCCAGGCAAGGGGCATCGCGTCCTGTTGGATGCAATGCGTCAGCTATTGCATTTCTACCCAAAGCTAAAGCTGATCTGTTTGGGAGAAGGCGAAGGAGAGCCAGAACTGCGGGCCTTGTGCGAGAGCTTCGGCCTCGCACATTGCGTCCGGCTGGTAGGCTATCAAAAAAATGTCCCCGAATGGCTTACGGCAGCCGATGTCAATGTTTTGCCAAGCTTCTACGAGGGTCTTCCTTTGACGATACTCGAGGCGATGGCCTGCGGACTGCCGACAGTGGCATCGAACGTCGGCGGCATTCCTGAAGCGATAGAAGATGGCGTTAGTGGGTTGCTCGTGCCGCCAGGGGATCCACACCGACTGGCCGAAGCGCTTTCTGTGTTAGTGCGCGACGTCGCGATGCGTGGGCGTTTCGGACATGCCGCGCGCGCACGCGTAGAACAAGGTTTTACTTTCGAGCAACAGATCAGTAGCACAGAGCGAATGTATCTAGAACTGTGCGATGCACTAAATGCGAATCGTCTCGAGCCGGCAAACTCGCATGTACTTGAACCCGGCAGGGAATCGTCAGCTTCGTCTATGCCCGTTCCGAGTGCCGGAAGTGATCTAAGCACGATGTGCGCGGCAACCCACGAAGCTTATAACACGGAACATTCCTAATACTATGACTCGCAGCATTTTGTCTAATTGGATTGGCTTAGTGGTCCTGGCGGCCAGCACCGTCCTGCTTACGCCCGTCATGATCCACCACCTGGGTGCTGTGGATTACGGCGTCTGGGTTCTTTCCAGCTCGGTCTTGGATTACTACGGTTTACTCGATCTCGGAATGCGCTCGGCCATGTTTCGATATGTGGCGCTGTTTCGGGGAGGTGCCCTTCGCGACGAAGTGGACCGAACATTCAGTTCAGCGCTGTCGCTGGTTACAGCGACTGCGATCCTCATAGGCGGTCTGTCGCTCGGAGTGGCACGCCTTCTGCCTCGTTTCGTGACCCTCCAGGCTACCTCACCCCAGGTGTTCAGCTGGTTGTTGTTTTTTCTGGGTACCAGCGTGGCGATTATGTTTCCGACACGGATGCTGGCGACCTATATCTCCGCGCACCAGCGCTGGGATTTGTACAATGCTGCCGGAATTCTCAGCACGATCACTCGTGCCATCGTCATCGTCGTTCTTTTAAAGTTGGGTTACGGAATTCTGGCCATCGCGATTGCTACGGTTGTACTTGCATTCTTGTCGCTGGGCCAGCACATCGCTTTTGTTCGCATCGCCGATCCACAGGTCCGCGTAAACCTTCGTTTCATTAGTATCAGTCGCGTTCGTGAGCTATTCGGCTTCAGCATACGGTCTCTCCTGGTTTCGCTTGGTGATTATTTGCGCTTCTACTCAGATTCTGCGGTCATTGCCTCGGTTTTGAGCGTGGGATTGGTTACGCCATTCAGCGTAGCAACTCGCTTGATCGAATGTTTCAGATCCGTGGTGGTCGCTGCAGGCGGCCCAGTGTTGGGGACCATGACAGAACTGGACGGAAGACATCAGCAGAAAGACTTGCGAGAACTTCTGTTGCGATCCACCCGTCTGTTGGGTCTGCTTTCAATACTCGGCGGGGTCTTATTGTTGGTCGATGGCCGTTCGTTGTTGCGCCTCTGGGTAGGCAAGGAGCTCTTGCCGGCTTATCCCCTGGTCGTGGTCCTGGCACTCGGGTACACCATCAACTTAGCGCAACATCCGACGCTGTTGATCGTAATTGCGAAAGGCAATCACGGTCCGCTGGGCTGGTGGACGATAGCGGAGGGAGTTGCCAATATTGTCTTGAGCATTATCTGGGGAATGTCGCATGGATTGCTTGGCGTCGCAATGGGAACGATTGTCCCCATGCTGGTCATAAAAATGATCATTCAACCGTGGTACGCGCTGAAGGCCGCCGAGATGAGCGCATGGGAATATTTGCGCAAGGGCCTGGGGCGCCCGATGCTGGTCGGTTTGCTTTTCACAATCTGTGCCGGGAAACTCGCCGGTAGCGGTGAAACAACGGTACGGTCGTTCGCCGCCCTAGTTTTAGCACAGTTGATGATCTTCCTCACGTTTACTTGGTTTGTTGGATTAACGGGGGCTGAACGTCAGTGGTTGTGGGAGTACGGGAGGCAGCATCTAGCCTCACCTGTGTTGGGCGATACTCGGTACTTAGTCCTCGATACACGGAAGGCGATCTTCGATGACAAGGAATAGTCACTCATGCAACCAGCACAACGCGCGGCGCGTTCCGCGAAACTGACACTGGATGCGCCCGGGCGAGGAAACATGCTCAACCTAAGTCCATCAGCTTCGCAAACACCAAGCACCAAAACGGAAATCCTCCCGAAGATCTCGGTCATAATTCCGACCAAGAACCGGGCGGATGATTTGCGCCACACACTTGATGGTCTAGTCTCGCAGACCCGCAGGCCCAACGAGATCATCGTTGTCGACCAGAGTTCCGTGCCCTCGCTCGACCCGGCAAGCGTTCCGATACCACTCATCTATGTTTATGCTCCCCAGATTTCGGGAGCGGCTGTGGCACGTAACATCGCCATGGATCGGGCCACAGGGGATATCTGGATCTTTCTAGATGACGACGTCAGTCTCGAGCCCCAATATGTCGAAGAGATTATGCGCGCATACTCTCCGGAAGTCGCCGGAGTGTCGGGAATCATCACGAACTACACCGTTCCCCCAAGCTCGCGGCGCTTATTCGAAAACGTCTTTGTGAGAGGTGTCTTCCACGACGATCGTCAGCCTGTTTACTGGCACGCGGATGATCTCCGGTTTCACGGCCCACAGCGAGTCAGGCAATTTGGCTGCGGCGTAATGAGTTTTCGTGCAACCGTAGTTCGCGACTTACGCTTCGACCCGCAGCTCACGGGTTGCTCGCTCGCCGAGGATATCGATTTTTGTGCCCGTTTACCGCGAGGCGCAGTACTGCTGATTGCACCAAAGGCTCGCTTGTTGCACAAGCGCAGCCCTGGCGGGCGGGCAACAGCACATTGGCTTGACACCCACGCGCAATCCAGTACCTACATGCGCGTGCGAAACTGGCACCGCGGCTTGGCAGACGACTTCTGTTTCGCATGGCTCCAGATCGGTTATGCACTTATGGCCGCCGTTGGATCGTGCAAGCGCGGCTCCTTGGAACCGTTCCGAGCGTGGAGGCAGGGCACGGCGCGGGGACGTGGCTTGGGCTCGCAAAGTGCAAAACCGCTATCCCGTGGATGTGCGAAGGAGACGGCGGCGTAAGGGTAGGCTAGATTTTGTTCGCGGACGAAGCCCAATGACACAAGAAATGATCTTCGGTGCTAACCACGATGTGGCCTGGCCGGCATGCTTAACCCATCCGCCGGCAGCTGAGGATATCGGAGCCGCAAAGGCATTTATTATCGCCGAAGGTTCACAGTTGTGCGCCGCCGCAGTGGGCCATGACGCTCGTGCCGTTGTGCTGACGGGCAGCATGTCTCGAAACGAAGCAACCTTGAAAAAAGACGGCGAAAGCTGGCGTGTGCTGGGCGATGCAACGTTTCTGATTGTTTTTGACCGTCCTGTCCGGCTTGGCATCGCAGAACTGGAGCGAGAGATTGAGCGCAGACTATTGGCACGGGGGATCAGGTGCAAGATAGTCGTGGTGACATCGACCAGTGCCGAGCTGCGCAAAATGAGACCACACATATACGCATACGAACTTCGCGAGCGGGGTGTTGTTGTCTGGGGGGATAGGCAGGTGTTGCACCTGATGCCGCGATTCACACCCGCTGACATTCCCAAGCAGGATGGATGGTGGTTTCTTTGTAATCGGATGATCGAGCAACTCGAGTCGGCAGCAGACGCGAACAGCGAGAATGACCCGGCTGTCCGGTACCGAATCGCCAAGCTCTACCTGGCCATGGCGGCTTGCTACCTTTTAGAGATCGGACAGTATGAGCCGAGTTATCGGGAAAGGGCGGCACACTTGCAACAGCTTGCAGCATCCGATGACCCTCAACCAGAACCCATTCCCTTGCAACGCTTTGCCAAGTTCGTCTCGCGCTGTACCGATCTGAAGCTGCACGGGGAGAAAGTTGTCCTACGCAATGATTTTCCCCAGTGGCGTGACGCGGTGTCGGACGCCGAGGCGCTATGGCGTTGGGCGCTGAGTCGCATCTTAGGCCTGAACCCCAGTCTTGGCCGTACCGATTTGCTTGCCGCATTAGCGGCGCGACAATCCATCTTCGCGCGAGCAAAGGGCTGGGTCCGTGCTGCGTGTGTGCAGCCTTTGACGTTTAGCCGCTACGGGCTTCGCTGGGCGCGGCTTGCGTGCTCGACCTCACCGCGCTACTTGGTTTACGAGGCCGCAAGCGAATTTTTCTTCACCGCACCATACCGTGATGCAATTATGCCGAGCGAACTCGCGGCAATCGTGGCGAGACTCCCGTTACCACAGGGTGAAGCCGACCAGCAGGTGTCATGGCGCACCGTGGCGAAGCTGGTCGCGCGTAATTTTCATGTGCTTCTCGAATCAACTCGATCCTGAGGTCGCCATTAATGGTTTTCGACACTTTTAAATATCACTTCCGCGAAACTGGTTGGCGGATCAAGAAGCTCTTGCGGTATGTGCTGGCACACATTGGCCGGCGGGCGAGTCCGCCGGTAGCAGGCGCGAACGATGCAGCGGGCATCGGCTACAGCTATTCTCGATTGGCCCCGGCGCGCGATCAGTTGCTCCTGCGCGACTTTGCACCAGACTCGATGCTGCGAGTCGGCACCACGGAAGTTCGCCGGGCACGCTTCCCAGTTATAGATGTTCACTGCCACCTCAACGATGGAATCGTCATGCAACGGGCCGTTAACCCCGAGAAGTTCATCCGCGTGATGAACGAAACGAATGTTAAAGCCGCCATTAACCTCACCGGAGGCTGGGGCAAAAGGCTGCGCAGTTCGTTAGACCACTTGGCCGGGGCGTTTCCAGGCAGGTTTTTCGTCTTTACCCAGATCGACTACACGCATCTTGACGAACCGAACTATCTCGTAGAGCTGCTCGACCAGGCCCGGATGGCTGGGGCAAAGGGCGTCAAGGTTTTGAAGGATCTCGGACTGAGCGTTCGAGACCGATTTGGCAAACTGGTGCGCATCGATGACCCCCGGTTGGACTGTGTATGGGAAAAGGCGGGGCAATGGGGGCTGCCGGTGGCCATCCATGCGGCCGATCCCGACGCTTTCTTCGCTCGGGTTGATCGCCACAACGAACGATACCAGCAGCTGGTTGTGCATCCGGACTGGAGCTTCTTTGGCCGTGGCTTCCCCGAAAAAGTGGAGCTGCTGACTCAGCGCAATAACGTCTTCGAGCGCCATCCAGGCACGCGTTTTTGGGGACTGCACATGGCAAATCGTGCAGAGGACTTGGACCAAGTAACAGAGTGGATGGAAAAGTATCCGAACCTGTTGGTGGAACTGGGCGGACGCATTGCCGAGCTCGGGCGCCAGCCCCGCCGCGCTAGCCGATTCCTGCGGCAGTTTCAAGACCGCGTCATGTTTGGTATGGACACAAAGTTGACGGTCGATTGTTATCGCACGTATTTCCGGTTTCTTGAGACCGAAGATGAATTTTTCGACTATCCCGGATATCCATGGATGGGGTCATGGAAGATTTACGGACTGGGGCTATCGGATGAAGTACTACAGAAGCTTTATCATGAAAACGCCGCTCGCGAGCTAGGTTTGGCGACGCTGGAGTCGATCTCCAGAAACGCGGTGGCTTGAGGCTACCCTCACCGTAACGGAAACTGCCGAATGACTATTCCTAGGAATGACACTGTGCTTACCAAAATTCGCAATCGTCGCATCTCTGTTTGTGTGCTCATCGATGCTTTGGGGTGGAAGATCCTTCAAGATCAACACTTTCTTAATGATGTGCTGGTGTTCCGGAAGCCATTAAAGACGGTTCTGGGATTCAGCTCGGGCGCGATTCCAAGCTTACTGACCGGGCATTCACCCAGCCAACACGGTCACTGGAACCTGTTCTACTACGACCCAGCCAAATCGCCTTTCGCATGGCTGCGTGGGTTGCATCATTTTCCCGACAAGCTTGTCAACCACCGCGTTTCGCAGAAGTTGATCAAAGAAGCTGGGCGCCACTTGTTTCACATGGGGCCGCAATTTGAGTGCTATGTGAAACCGACGCTGATGCCATTCTTTAATTGGGTCGAACGCCGGTGTATCTACGAACCCGCCGGCATTTCTGGCTCACCGTCAATTTTCGACAGATTGGTCGAGTGTGGCATTCCGTACCGCGTCTACTCGTACCACCACTGGAACGACCAAGAAATACTTGAGCTAGCAAAGAATGATTTGGAGCACAGTAACGCTGAGTTTTTCTTTGTTTACTTGTGTGAGCTCGATAGAGAGTTGCATACTTTCTGGACTCACCCTGAGCGACTGGAGTCGATACTCGCGGAGTACGAAAGCAAGCTACGAAGCCTATGCGAAACCGCATTGCGTCTGGATCGGAACGCGTCGATCGCGGTCTTTTCTGATCACGGAATGGCGCCGGTAACTGACCGCTATGACCTCATGAAGGAGGTCGATGCGCTCGGTTGGAAGATGCCTGACGATTATCTTGTGGTCTACGACTCCACCATGGCGCGTTTCTGGTTTTTCAATCAGGAGGCACGCACAAACATCCATGCCCGCCTAAAGCGCCAAACGTGTGGGCGCATTCTCAGCGATGCAGAACTGCAAGAGCTTGGCGTTTATTTTCCCGACCAGCGCTATGGAGAAACCATCTTCCTTCTGCATAGTGGATACATGTTTTTTCGCAGCGATTTCCATTCCGGAAACTGGTTGCCGACCGGTATGCACGGCTACCACCCGGACGATCCATATTCGGATGCAGTTTTCCTGAGCAACCGTCCCCCTGTTTCGCCATTAAAAACGATCCGCGACATCTACGATTACATGGAGCGGGCCGCTGGTCTGCGTGCCGCGCAACTCGTCCCTTAGCTGCCGCTCCCCTCAGAGGCTGTGACCGTCCCGAACTTGGCTGTCTCGCCTTGGGCTAAACGCACCAGCGCAGCGTGCCTTGCGCAACGACATATCGAGAATCTGTGGAATAGCGATGAGCGATATTCGGATTCATACCTGTAACGAAGAGGATTGGGAACGCTGGGACCAGTTCGTAATCAGCCGCGCTGCATGCACGAATTATCATCGCTGGTCCTGGAAACAGGTGTTCCAGCAGGTGTTCGGCTGGCCGGCAATCTACCTGCTCGCCGAAGAAGGTGCTACCGTCCGTGGAATTCTGCCGCTGATATGGCAGAAATGCTTGTTCCGCAGCTATCTATCGTCCATGCCTCACCTGAAGGGGGGAGGAATTGTTGGGGACGACCCGCAGATCGAAAACCTGCTCTTCGCGTCCGCCCTCGAGGCCGTGCGTCAAACCAACGCAACCTATCTTGAGCTTCGCCACCTTACACAGCACGACTTGCCACTCGTACCGCGGCAAGACAAAGTGGGTGCAGTTCTGCATATAGAGGCGGACAGCGAGGAGCGTTTGCGCCGATTGGAAAAGAAAACTCGCAACCTGGTGCGGAGATCACTCTCGTTCGGTATGACCGCGGAGTTCGGCGGACGAGCATTGCTGGCCGAGTTCTACGACGTCTACCGCCACAACATGCATGATTTGGGCTCCCCGTCGTATTCGCATCATTTTTTTTCCGAAATCCTAAGTCGTTTTCCCCACGAGACCCGCATTTGCGTTGCGCGTAAGGGGGACGAAACGGTTGCGGCGGCATTCCTGATTGGTTTTCGCAGAACCATCGAAGTGGCATGGGCTTCGTCATACCGCAAGTTCCTCAGTCTGAAGCCCAACATGTTTCTTTACTGGAGCGTTCTGACCTTTGCCGCCGAGCAGGGCTATGAGTTTCTTGATTTCGGGCGTTCCAGCCGCGGCTCCGGCACGTACGAATTCAAACTGCAGTGGGGTGCGGTGCCCAGCGACCTTTGCTGGGGTTACTGGCTAAAGCATGGGGCAAGCGTGCCTAGTACCGGGCACAACGGCATGCAGGTAGCAAGTCGGATGTGGCAGCGGCTGCCGGTCGCAGTGACAAATGTGCTCGGCCCCAGGCTCGTTGCCCATATTCCCGGAGTCTAGGTTCTTTCGCATGCAGAAATCTGAACAATGCGTTTTCTCGGTCGACGTGGAGGACTGGTTTCATATCCTCGACATAGCCGCGACGCCGGACATTGCTTGTTGGTCGACGTTGCCGTCGCGAGTGGAAGCGAATTTTCAGCGCTTGTTGGATTTGTTCAGCGAAGAGGGAAGGCGCGTAACTTGCTTCTTCGTCGGATGGATCGCGGAGCGATTTCCACACCTGGTTCGGGAGGCCGTTGCTCGGGGTCATGAAATCGCATCGCACGGTTACGCGCATCGACTAGCATACAGCATGACACGAAGCGAATTCCGATCCGACGCGCTCCGCTCGCGTCTCCTGTTGGAAGACATCTCTGGAACCGCGGTTATTGGCTATCGCGCAGCGGGGTTCTCCTCCACCGAAGCGACACCCTGGTTTTTTTCCGAACTCTGCGCCAGTGGCTATCTTTATGATTCTTCCGTTTTCCCGGCATGGCACGGGCACGGAGGGAGTCCGAAGAGCCCGCTTCGTCCACATTTCGTTGCGGGCCAGGCGCTGATCGAGCTTCCGGCGAGCGTTGCCGAAATCGGGCCAACGAGAATGTGTTTCTTTGGAGGCGGATACTTACGTTTGTTCCCGTACCGCATCATCCGGTACATGGGCCGGCGATTAATGGCCAATGGTGCGCCATTGATCTTTTATATTCATCCGCGCGAGATTGATCCTCAGCACCCGCGTTTGCCTATGCCCTATGGTCGGCGCTTCAAGTCGTACGTGAACTTGCATACGACCGAAAGGAAGATCCGCCACATCATTCGCGACTTCCCGGTGACGACATGCCGCGATTTTCTTTTTGGGTCCGCGTCCGAATTGCGATACAAAAAGCCGGAACCGACCACGATCATGAAAACAGATGTGATGACCAATCGCACTGGTGACGAAAGACATCGCACTAGCGTTAGTCAACCCTGGCGCGTCGGGACGTAACCAATACTGCCTGCGGGCCCTGGGTGACTCAAAAGTGTCTTCAGAAGTTTCTCCCTGCTTATGAGTGCCGCGAGTCAGAGAGCACAAGAAAATTCAGGTGGCATGTAGTTCCGTTAAAGATCTTTGTCCGTCAGGCCTCGCTGTCAGGCGGATGGTTCACAGAGGAGTTTGCGAAAAATGTTTTAAGGAGCATTGAGATGAAAACCTTGTTGGCAATCGCTGCTGGTTGCTTAACGATGATTGGTTCTGCTGGCCGTTGTTTCGCCCAGACCCAGCTAGTCAACGACAACTTCGATTCCGGCACTAATGGTATATACCTCGGCTCGAACTGGACGGGCTGCGCGTATAACGGCGGTGCCTACAATAAGCTCGTCTACGAAAACAACCAAGCTGGCGGCAGCGGATTTTGGGGCCAGGATTGTGCGCTCTATACCGGTTATGGCGCCTTTCCTAGCGACCAGTATGTCACCGCTACGATCGTAGCCCCGACGCCTTCCAGCAGCCCGCAAGCTTCGATTCAGCTGCGGGCTAACGCAACTTCCTTCACCCCCGAGTCCTACATTGCCTGTGGTTGGAATGCGCAGGACTTCCCGCCTGATTATCATTATCGCGTCTGGAGTCTCGCACCCGGCGCGCCTGGGCCGGTGAGTTTATGGCTAAGCAGCATCACTCCGGCCACCAACGATGTAATCCAGTGCCAAGTACTTGGTACTACGGTCACCATGCAGGTGAATGGGATAACGATCGCGACCGTAACCGATACATCCGGAAATAATAACGGCTATCCCGGCCTGTACTATGTCGATCCGAATGCAACGGGGCCCACAAGTGCCGACGTAATCTTCGACAGCTTCGCAGCAGGGAGCGGCCCAGCCCTGGTTTCGCTGGTAATCACTCCACCTTCTGCAACGGCTACGGCCGGTTCATATATCCTGTTCACAGGGACCGCAACCTATGCAGATGGGACGACCGTGAACCTTAGCAGCTGGTCGTCTTCTGACACGTCGGTTGCAACCGTAGATCCAGCCGGTTTTGCTTACGGAGCGACCGCCGGGACCGTTGTGATCACGGGCGCGACCGGAGCGGATAGCGGTACGGCGAGTTTAGCGGTGCTGGCTGCCCAGGGCTACACGCCACTGGTCAACGACAGTTTCACCGGAACCGGCGGTGGGTACCTCGGGTCAAACTGGACGGGCTGCGCTTACGACGGCGGTGCCTACAGTAAGCTGGTCTACCAAAACAACCAGGCGGGAGGCAGCGGATATTACTCTCAAGACTGTGCCCTATACACCGGCTATGGCACCTTCCCGAATGATCAGTACGCCACCGCGACGGTGGTAGCGCCTATCCCCTCGAGTACCCCGGAAGCCTCGGTGCAGTTACGGGCTAACGCAACACCTTCCGCTCCCGAGTCCTACATTGCTTGTGGTTGGGATGCGCAGGACTTCCCGGCGGACTATCACTATCGCATCTGGAGCTTGCCTCCCAACCCTTCGAGCGGGGGGCCGGCCAGCCTCTACTTGAGCAACGTCACTCCGGCTACCAACGACGTGATCTGGTGCCAGGTCCTTGGGACGACGGTCAACCTGCAGGTGAATGGGACGACCATCGCAACCGTAACCGATAACTCGGGTCTCACGAGCGGCTATCCAGGTCTGTACTATATCGATCCCAATGGGGATGTTCCTCCACCTAATGATGTGATCTTCGACAACTTCGTTGTAGGGCGCATCGACAACTCCGTCCTCACTTCGATTGCAGTCACTCCAAGTCCGGCAACCGCTGCGGTCGGTTCCTATGTGCAGTTCACGGCGACCGGAACCTATACAGATGGAAGCACCGCGAACATTTCCAATTCCGCAACTTGGTCCTCGTCCAACCCTTCGGTCGCGACCGTGAATGCGACCGGTCTAGCTTACGGCGCGAACGGCGGGACGGTCACGGTCACGGCCGCATCCGGAACGGCGAGCGGAATGGCAACCCTGACAGTCAATCCGTCTATCACTCCCAAGGTAACCTTTACCGGTGCTCCTCCAAGCGCACCTTACAACGGTACATTTACCGTAACCGCGACCACGAATGCGCCAGTTATGCCAACCCTAACGGGGACCGCTGGCGTGTGCTCGGCAGGCGCAGTTACCGGAACGCCGGCCAAGGCCAGTGCGGTCGTGACTATGCTCAGCGGCGCGGGAACGTGCACTTTGACCGCGAACTGGGCTGCGGGCGGCGGCTACTCTGCTGCTGGATCACTCGCCCAGCAAACAACTGCACTCAAGGTCGCGAGCACTACCAAGATCACATCCAACACGCCCAACCCCTCAACCCTCCAGCACGCAGTCAGCATCAGCTTTGCGGCTGCGGGAACAGGCGCCGGACCGACCGGTTCGGTTACCGTGACTGTGAGCACGGGCGAATCTTGCACCGGGACCCTTGCTTCCGGCACTGGGACTTGCTCGATCACTTTCTCGAGTCGCGGATCAAGGACGCTGACGGCCCGCTACGCTGGGGACAGCAACTTCAACGGCAGCACATCCGCGGGTGTCTCCCAGACAGTGAACTCGCCAACAGTCAGCCTGACTCCAACGAGCATCAATTACGGCAACGTGAAGCAGGGGACCACTGTAACGAAAGCCGAGACCATTGCTAACACCGGTACAGGTGCGCTCATCAACTTCTCCTGGAGCACCACCGGAACCAATGCGAGCGAGTACACGGTGTCGAGCACTACTTGCGGCACGCCTCCCGCTACGTTGAATCCGGGCGCTAGTTGCGTCATCAATGTTACTTTCCAACCGAACGCCGCTGGAACACAGACGGCCAGCTTGAAGCTCACTGATAATGCCACGACCAGCCCACAGACCGTTGGCCTGACCGGTACAGGGAAATAGAAATGAACCAACGGCTTTGTTCAACAACTTGGGAAGCGGAGAATTCTTCCCTTCCATTCTTTTCCTACTCATAAAGGTCGTAAAGCGGCGCGACGTGCCTGGCCCAAAAGGACAAAGGAAAGAAACGCTGTCGAGCAGATCGTATGGGCCAGCATACGACCTGTACTGAACTGCGAGAATTCAAAGCACACAGTGTATTCTAGCGTATACATCATCGCGATAGCGGGGCCGTCGTGTGCGGGCAAGACGGAACTGGGTAAGGGGTTAGCGCATGAGCTGCGCTGTTCGGTACTGCTGCTGGACAGCTATTACCGCGTCCTGAGTGCGCTGATGCCTGCCGAACGGGCTCGCGTGAACTTCGACGTGCCTGTTGCCCTGGATCACGAGCTTGTCATTGAACAGGTGCGTGCTCTTAGCCGGGGCGAGACCGTGGAGCGGCCCCTTTATGACTTCGCGACACACACGCGCGTTCCGCGGGGTGAGAGTTTCGCGGCGAATGAATTCCTGATTATCGAGGGTTTATTTGCCCTCTACTGGCCCGAACTTCGGGAGCTGGCCGGCACAAAGGTTTTTGTGGACGCTCCGGACGATGTTTGCCTTCGTCGCCGTCAACTCCGGGATGTCGCGGAACGGGGCCGTACGGTGGAATCGGTGATTACGCAATTTAAGCAAACTGTTCAGCCCATGGCGGCGCTACATGTGCGGCCGACATCCAAGTACGCGGATCTGATCCTTTCTGGTGACCAACCGCTATCGCGACCAGTGGATGCCGTTCTCCGACATGTGCGGCGCAATTCCGCAGCCCAAATCATGCTGTGAACATTTGGAAATGCAGTCGGAACAGCGCGCGTGGCTCGCGATCAAAAAGAGCGGTCTGATCGACGCGCGGAACCTGTGGCTGGGATGCGCTGGACTTCCCGGCCGACGATCACTATCGCATCTGGAGCTTACCTCCCAACCCTTCGAGCGGGGGCCGACCAGCCTCTACTTGAGCAATGTCACTCCCGTCGTCAACGACTTTGCCAGAGACACTAGCAACACGGATCAGCGCCCGAGAGAAGGTTGCAGCGCAGCAGATGACCAAAGCGACGTGCGCTCCTGTACTTTGGTGCAGCCAAAGGATTGCTTTCTGCCACTGGCACGCTGTTCAGTAGTTTTGGGCCGCGGTCCCTGGTACGCTTGTTGGGGATCGAAGCCAAAGGGGAGGGAACAGTGGCTTGTCTGCGTACCATCCATCCTCGTCGTCCTTTCTCACTCCTTATAGCCATACTCCTCGCGTCGTTCTTGTCGCTGACGGCAAGATCTCAATCACAAACGCTGATCACATCGGATCCCCTGCTCAATACCGGCAGCCCTCTGTCGGCTACCTACACCGCAGGCGGCGCCCAAGCTACCAGCTTGGTGCATTTGGCTACGAACCCTTCGGTGCCTCTTTGGATGTTTTATCCCGATGCTTTTGGGGTGGGCGGTGCTACCGGCACCATCGTGCAAAACTACACTGGCAGCGGCTCGTTCACCGAAACCATCAACTTGAGTGGTCTGCCCGGTAGCGGCGTAGACGGCTATCCCTTCTTTCTTTATGGATGTGACAATTACAGTAACTGTTGGAATGGGCAGCCGCCCCAGTTTCCTAAACAGCTGTCCTCGATGTCGTCGTTGATCGTTGATATGTCCTACAGCCTGACCGGCACGATCACGGGCAGTCGCAACGTGGACCTGCTGTTTGACCAATGGGTGTGCACCACGAACCATCCGTTAGCGCAATCAGATTGCTTGGAAATAATGCTGCTTCCTTACTATAACTTCCCTGGCGGAACGGGTCAGCCCCTTGTCAAGACTTTCAACCAATCGGTGATCATAAACGGAACTCCTACCACGTTTAGCTGGGATGAATGGGATGGGCATCCAGGCCAAAACATGCTTTTCACTCCGCACACTCTTCCGGGACCGGCCTCGCAGGACATGCGGTTCGATATGCTCCCTTTGATGAACATGGCTACGAACGACTACAAAAACTCCAGTTTTACCTGGCTCATGGGGGTGCAACCCGGCTCGGAATTCGGTGGCAACAGCTCGCAATCCTACCAACTCACGATGAGCAAGTTGGATATCGAGCAAACCCTTGGTAGCTCACCTGCGGCTCCGACAAATCTGACCGCCGTCGTGCACTAAATCGCTGCGCGGTTCAAGAGAACGGGCTCCAGAGCCACACCGCTTTCTGCACAAGTGCCGAAGAATAGCTTGCCAGGGCAGTTTGATCTTGCCCGGTTTTTCGAGCGGGCAGTTGCTGACTAAAATTGCTCCGCGCCACGTGGCGCTCGCGTGCCGTGAGATCGTGCCGGTCACCGAACTGACTCCTCAGTTCACGCCATTGTTAGATTCTCTCTAGCGGCACTTTCAGTAGGGATCGCCGCACACCTTCCCCGTTTGAAGGTCCCAACTCCCCGTGTTAATTGACGATCAAGCATCACCATTAGTCATAGTATCTTTGTGATTCCATCGGGTTCCCCAAGGCGAGGGAGAATCCATCGAGGCCTCTGCCCTAGCTTAGCTAGCCCCAGCACTCCGCGGCGGTCGTTTTCAGTGTTGTGGTAGTCGTTGAATCACTCGATCGAGTCCACGCTCGCGGTAACGCTGGTTATCGTCAGGGTCGCAGTGCCCGTGTTGGACAGGGTCTCCGTTTGCGCGGCACTGGTGGACACCACCGTTTGGCTGGCAAGCCGGTCCTGCCCAAACTGGAGGTGCGACATTCGTTGTCCTGACAGATAGTGGGAAAGAGGGAACTCGGATTTGAACACGGATCACTCACTCGGGTTGAAGGCGGAATCCGAGCTGTTTCCCCGTATGCGTGGCGACCGGGTCGGCGTCTGACCGCGGGTGAGTCCGAATCCTAGGCCCTTCCCTACGGATAGAAGGTGATGAAAGAGAGTTCTGCGAGAGGGCCCCACGCAAAGAGTGAGCGACTCCAAGAACGGCCGGAGGTACACTTTCTCGAATAGAGCTAAAGGCAATCCGCGTGAGGGCACCGGTCTGGACTTTATAGGCGACCTGTTGGCATGCCCGGAACCCAGATCCCCAAGTCTGGTCCGCTTACGAGCCTGTGCACAGGTTTGCCTGCCCAGAGCAAACCAGCGGGGCCGCGAGGTCTGAAACCTAGCGCGACCCTGAGAGTCGCCTTTCGGGGACCCCATCTGAGAAAGTCTCTTCTGTCTTCGTGGCGAACCCATCAAGTAGAATGCAGAACGTCCGTGGACTGGTATTCATGCTTTACGATTTAGGGTGTTTTGTGCGGCCCCGGAACTTGATTGGGGAAGGTGGATGAAACAGACCAATGACTTCGTGCCTCGCGTGAGTAAATTGATCGGGGCATCGATTGCCACGAAACAGGAATTGCTTCGGAGCGCCGAAACGCTCTCGATGATAGCGAAGGTGTCTGAACTGCTCGTCAGCGCATTACGGCAAGGGGGCAAGGTTTTGCTGTTTGGCAACGGGGGAAGCGCGGCCGATGCACAACACATAGCAGCGGAGCTCGTTGGACGGTTCGCATTCAACCGGCCGGCGTTGCCGGCGCTAGCACTATCGGTTAACAGTTCGAGTGTTACTGCCATCGGGAATGACCAAGGATTTGACCAAATCTTTGCACGGCAGCTTGAAGCTCTGGCGCGACGCGGCGATGTCGCCATCGCGATCTCCACGAGCGGCAATTCAATCAATGTAATTAATGCAGTGTCTAAGGCCAAGGAAATGGGTTTGCACACGGTTGCCCTGACCGGCCGGCCGGGGGGACGGCTTAAGAACAGAGTTGATCATTGCATTTGTGTTCCCTCAGAGGAAACGCCGCGGATTCAGGAATGCCACACCTTGATCGGGCACATCATATCGGAGCTGGTAGAAAGCGAATTCTATCAAGATGGTCACATTTCTGGATCGCAACGGAGTCAGCAGTCGGGAAGTCACAGAAGGTCATTATAATAACTCCAAGAAATAGCGCGCCTTGACAGCAGGCAATTAAAATGATGGCGAGCACAGAGTCCGCTGCGGACCCGGACAGGTCCTTTTAGGCAAAGGAGTCAGAATGGAACCCGAAGGATAAGACATAATGGACCCTCAAATGAAATCAGATAGTCCGATTGTCATCACGGGTGCTGGGGGCTTTATCGGTGGCCACCTGGTGAAATATTTCTTTGACAAAGGCTTCAAGCGCATCCGCGCTGTGGACAAGCGGCCGCTCGACCACTGGTACCAACTTCATTCTGCGGCCGAGAATCTTTGCCTGGATTGCTCCTCTGAAGAAGTTTGCCGAAAGGTTTGTGAGGGAGCGGCAGAGGTCTATAACTTAGCGGCGGACATGGGCGGCATGGGCTTCATCGAGCGTTTCCGCGTGGAATGTCTGCGAAGCATTCTGATCAACACGCATATGATCGACTCTGCTCACCGAGCCGGCGTTCAGCGTTACTTTTATGCTTCTTCCGCCTGCGTGTACAACACTGAACTCCAGCAGGATCCCAACGTCCTCGCGCTAAAAGAATCGGATGCTTATCCTGCCATGGCCGAGCGCGGCTATGGGTGGGAAAAACTCATCTCCGAGATGTTCTGTCAGGAGTACCACGCCGAGCGCGGGATGAAGACTTTTATTGCCCGCTTTCACAATGTGTATGGTCCGTTCGGCACTTGGGATGGCGGGCGGGAAAAAGCTCCCGCGGCGATTTGCCGGAAGGTTGTTGAAGCCATGGATTCGCACAGCGGAACGATCGAGATTTGGGGCGACGGACATCAGTCTCGCAGCTTCATGTATATAGACGACTGCGTCAAAGGAATCGACATGATCATGCACTGCGACCAATTGGTCGCCACACCCGTGAATCTCGGCTCGAGCGAACTCGTGACGATCAATGAACTCGTCGACAAGGTGGAAAAGATCGCCGGAGTGAAGCTCCGTCGAAGCTACAAACTCGACGCCCCCCGCGGCGTCGCTGGCCGCAATAGCGACAACACGTTTATCCAGCAAATCCTTCACTGGGAACCGAAGACGAGCCTCGATACGGGCCTGCGGGAGACTTATCTGTGGATCCGGGAACAGCATCAAAAGCGCAAGAAAGGGCTACGCGTCGTGGCTTGACCTGGCGCGCAAAATTTCTGAACCATGCCTGGTGACGGGAAACCAAACAACCGGACGATGGAAGTAGGGGCGGTCCAGCAAGAAAGCCGTGGGCCCGGATGGACTCGAACCATCAACCAACAGATTATGAGTCTGCTGCTCTAACCGATTGAGCTACGGGCCCGCTGACCTTTCCTACTATAGCTTGTTCCTACCATACTTCGTGATCAAGTTCTTCGCGGGCTTGTTTTGTTGGTCGATTTTTCTTCGAAACTCGTTTCCAGAATCCTCAAGCTCAAGGGTCAGTGCAAAACCGGCCATGGCAGCCCGGACCTTTAGATGTTGTACTTGTCGCGTGCTTTTCGGGCAGTCGAGATCAAGAATGCTGGTAAGGCTTTGTTCTGGTCAGCAATTCAAATCTCCGTTTGAAGTAGAGACACGCCCACTCCAAAAATTCGATTTGAACAACAGCCTCTGGACGCGGCCACACGCAGTCCTTCATTTTCTGGAACGGTAAGTTCATCGCCCCACCCTGTTTGGGCGACGCGCGGCACCTATTTCAGGGGCAGTTTCTACTGCACCATTACATTCACTTGCATGGAATGAGTCGAGGTGCCCAAGGTGCCTGTGATGGTCAACGTGACCGGTACCGGTCCCTTCGGAGCCCCTGGTGAACCGGCGCATCCCGCTAAGAACGCCAACAGGATCACCGCAGCGGCCATTCCCAGCCGCACTCGTAACGGCCGGATTTTCGGCACGAGCGCCAACAGCAGCAGCGCGAGGAACAGCGGAATCCATCGCCAGACCAGCGGCGGCGCGGGTACCGGCAGACGCGTCGGTGGAATCACGAGTGCGTTGGTTGTCATCGACACTTGCGCCTGCTGGGGAGTTACTCCGTCCGCAGCAGTGACCG
>Ga0209686_1000038_pt1 | contig 57715 bp, 51 predicted proteins | sample GraSoiAngelo_126_FD_185883 | JGI IMG/M metagenome (GOLD analysis project Ga0209686, IMG submission 185883) | Grasslands soil microbial communities from the Angelo Coastal Reserve, California, USA - 14_0927_09_20cm (SPAdes) (version 2) | ecosystem: Environmental > Terrestrial > Soil > Grasslands ...
CCGCCGCTCTTCGGCCGCTCCGCCGCTCCCTTGCCGAAAATCTGCACGAGACGATCTCCGCGCACGAACGCCTTGACGATGCGGCCGCGCGTCGCGGGTGGCGGCAGCAGCTTCGCGGGATCGAGGATGAGGTCGTTCTCATGCACCGCGATGCCCGCCTCCGGGCGGCCTTTTATCAGGTCCTGCAGTTCGACTCCGAAGAGCCCCATCAGCTTCGCCGCCGGAATCCCTGCGGCCTTCACCTTCACGGGATGGATGACGAGTTGCCCTTCGGCTGTCGCCGTCACCGACGCGGTGACGGTGAACGGCACCGAGATGCCCTTCGACAGCTTGCCGCGCTGCACGATGTTGTTGCCGTCGAACGAGACGCGCAGGTCGGAGAGATTCGATCCTTTGAATGCGAAGGCGCGGTTGACAAGCGCGGTCAGGCTCGCGGCATCGAGCGCGACCTCCGCGTCGTCGATCTCCATCGTGAAGGATGACTGGTCATCGAACACCGGCGGCCGGTCAGGTGACGTGCTGTGCAGGCGCCCATGAATCCAGTTGACGTCGAGGGCGGCGTCATCCGAGACGCGCAGGTGGACGTTCCGCATGTCGATGCTGACGTCCGCCTGCGGCGAATGCGCTTGCCTCCCGTCGATGCGCGGCAGCAGCATCCAGAGCACGATCAGCACAGTCGGTGTCAGCCTCATCGTCGTCAGCCATCCCAGCGGCTTCATCGATCCTACTGCGGTACCTCACGGCGGCTTCGGATTTCGGGCTTCGGGCTTGGAATTTCGGGCTTCGGGCTTCAGGCTTCGGGCGTTTCATCCAGAGTGAGATCCGGCCACGTTTCAACATCAGCTACAGCAAACCATCCGGATCTTCCTGAAGCCTGAAGCCTGACCTCTGAAGCCCGAGGCCCGAAGCCTGAAGCCGCCTGAAGCCTGAAGCCCGGAGATGGTGGGACTGGCCATTTCGAGCCATTCGGCGTCACGGCTCGCGACGGCCACGTTCGATCACGTGTCGATCGGACGCTGACGTCATGGCTCACTCCTTGAGCCCCTGAGCCCTGAGCCATCCTTACGCAAGCCGCCGGAGGATCAGGCATTTCAAATAGTAGGTTTCGGGCACGTTAACAAGGATGGGATGATCGCGTCCCTGTGCCCGCTTTTCGACGAGCGACACTTCGACGTGTGCGTCGGCAGCCGCGTCCGACACCACGTCCAGAAATGTCGCCTCGCCCACGTTGTACGAGCAGCTGCACGTGACCAGAAACCCGCCCCGCTGGAGCAGCTTCAGCGCGCGCAGGTTGATTTCCTTGTAGCCCGAAAGGGCCTTCGGCACCGCGGCCTTGTTCTTTGCGAAAGCGGGCGGGTCGAGCACGATCGTGTCGAAGCGGGCCCCGATGCGCTCGAGCTCCCGCAACTCGTCGAATACGTTCATCGCGCGAGCTTCCACGTTCGGCAGGTTGTTGCGCGCGGCGTTCGCCCGAATGCGCTCGACAGCGTCCTCGGAGATATCGACGGCCAGCACCGTCTCGCTCTTCGGCGCAAGCGCCAACGCGAAGCCGCCGTTGTAACTGAACGCATCGAGCACGCGTCCGCGCGCATAGCGCAGCGCCGCCTCACGGTTCTCGCGTTGATCGAGGAACAGCCCGGTCTTCTGGCCGCGCCAGGGGTCGACCCGGTAGCGAACCGCCCCCTCACGGACGTCGATGGCCTCCGGCATGTCGCCGTACAGCGATTCGACGCGCTGCTCGAGTCCTTCGAGCAAACGGACCCGCGGATCGTTGCGAGCGAGAATGCCCGCCGGCCGCAGCAGCTCTACGAGCATCTTCGTGATCTCGGGCAGCCGCCGATCGACTGCCTGTGAGAGCGCCTGGACGACGAGGTGGTCGCCGTACCGGTCGACGATGAGGGACGGCAGGCGATCCGCTTCGCCGTGAACGAGACGATACGCTGTCGCGTCGAGCGCAAGCGATTCGCGGTACGCGATCGCGGCGGCAAGGCGGTCGCGCCACATACTGTCTGCAGGCGGGTCCTCGCCGTGCGAGATCATGCGCAGCACGATCTCGGAGCGATCGCTGAATAGTGCATATCCGATCGTGCGGCCGCGCGCGGTGACCGACGCGATGTCGCCTGGCTCGGCGTTCACCTCGATCACGTCGCTGCGGTAGATCCACGGGTGCCCCGCGCGAACGCGATCTTCGCCTTTGCGTGTGATGGTAGCGGTCGGCATCTACCGTATAATTCCACATCATGCGCATTGCGATCGGAGCGGATCACGCGGGTTTCCCTCTGAAGCAGCATCTCGTCCAGACGCTGGCGCGCCTCGGGCACGCCGTGGACGATCGCGGAACCGGCAGCGAGGCGCCCGTGGACTATCCGCCGATCTGCGCCGAGGTCGCGCGACTGGTGAGGTCAGGGCAGGCCGACCGCGGCATCGTGATCGGCGGCAGCGGCCAGGGCGAACAGATGGCCGCAAACAAGGTCGAGGGCATCCGCGCCGCGCTCTGCAACGATCTCTACACAACGCGCCTCTCGCGCAAACACAACGATGCGAACGTGCTCGCCATCGGCGGACGCATCGTCGCCTTCGCCCTCGCGGACGAGATCGTCGCGTTGTGGCTCACCACCCCCTTCGACGGCGGCCGCCACCAGCGCCGCCTCGATCAGATCGCAGAAATTGAGAAAGGTACAGTAAGCAGCAAGCGGTAGGCTGTCCGCGGACGGCCTAGCGCAGATCGCCGACCGTTGATGCCGAGGGTAGATTGCCAACGACAAGGATCAGAAATGGCCATTAGTACAGATACGCCGTCCCGCTGGCGATCCCTCGCCGCGACCGATCCCGAAATCGATGGCGCGATCAGGAACGAGCGGCACCGCCAGAACAGCGGCCTCGAGCTGATTGCCTCCGAGAACTTCGTCAGCCAGGCCGTGCTGCAGGCGGCTGGCTCCGTGATGACGAACAAGTACGCCGAAGGCTATCCGGGAAAGCGCTACTACGGCGGATGTGAGTTCGTGGACATAGCGGAATCGCTCGCAATAGCGCGCGCGAAAGAGCTCTTCGGCGCCGAGCACGCGAACGTGCAGCCGCATTCGGGCGCACAGGCCAATATGGCGGTCTACTTCTCGCTGCTGAAGCCTGGAGACACCGTCCTCGGAATGAACCTGGCCCACGGCGGCCATCTCACGCACGGCCACCCGCTGAATTTTTCCGGCAAGCTCTACACGATCGTGCCTTATGGCGTGCGCCAGGACGACGAGCGGATCGACTACGAAGAGTTGGAGCGGCTCGCGCACCAGCACAAGCCGAAAATGATCATGGTCGGCGCGAGCGCGTATCCGCGCGTGATCGATTTCGAGCGCTTCGGCGCCGTAGGAAAGGCGATCGGCACGCCGGTGGTCACCGACATGGCGCACATCGCCGGACTCGTCGCCGCCAGGATCCACCCGAGTCCCGTGCCGCACTCCGATTTCGTGACGACCACCACGCACAAGACGCTCCGCGGCCCGCGCGGCGGCATGGTGCTGTCGCGAGCGCAGTACGCCAAGGATCTCGACCGGACGACGTTCCCCGGCATCCAGGGGGGACCGCTGATGCATGTGATTGCCGCGAAGGCGGTGTGCCTCAAGGAAGCGATGGAGCCCGCGTTCGTCGAATACCAGACGCAGATCGTGTCGAACGCAAAGCGTCTGGCTGCCGGACTGTCCGCGGCCGGCTTCCGTCTGGTCAGCGGCGGCACGGACAATCATCTGATGCTGGTGAACGTGTTCTCTCGCGGCATCACCGGCAAGGCCGCAGAGGCGGCGCTCGGCAAGGCCGCGATTACCGTGAACAAGAACGCCATCCCGTTCGACCAGAATCCGCCGATGATCGCGAGCGGGATCCGCATCGGTACGCCCGCCGTCACGAGCCGCGGGATGCGCGAGGCGGAAATGGATCGGATCGCGGAACTCATCACGCGCGTGCTGACGTCGCCGGACGACGAGGCGGCGCTCGCCCGAGTGAAGACTGAGGTCGAGGCCCTGTGCCGGAAGTTCCCTCTGTATCCCGAGGTGTGATCGCCGGCTCCGACGGAGCGGCCCTGCACGCGGCCGTCGATGCGGTGTTCGCGCCAGGTGGCGCGCTGGCGACGGCGCTCGACGGCTTCGAAGCGCGTCCGGCGCAACTCGAAATGGCGGCCGCTGTGACCGACGTCTTCGCCGACGGCGGTGTCCTCCTCGCGCAGGCGGGCACCGGCACCGGCAAGACCCTCGCCTACCTGATTCCCGCGATCCTCAGCCGCCAGCGCGTCCTCATCTCGACGGGCACCAAGAACCTGCAGGAACAGATCTTCTTCAAGGATCTTCCGGTCCTGCGCGATACGCTCGGCGTACCGTTCACCGCCACCTACATGAAAGGACGTGGCAATTACCTCTGCCTGCACAAATTCGACGCGCTGCGCGACAGCCCCGCCATTCGCTCGCGCGAGGACGCACTCGCGATCGACGCCATTGACGAATGGTCGCGGGAGACCGAGACCGGCGATCGCGCCGAGATGGACGACCTGCCGGAGGACCTGGCGATCTGGCCGGAGATCTCCGCGACGAGCGAGAACTGCCTCGGCGGCGAGTGCCCGCGCTTCAACGACTGCTTCGTCACGCGGATGCGGCAGCGCGCCGCCGAATCGGATCTCGTCATCGTCAATCATCATCTGCTGTGTGCGGACGCAGCGGTGCGCCAGAGCAGCTTCGGCGAGGTGATTCCGTCGTGCGAGCACGCGATCGTCGACGAAGCGCACCAGCTCGAAGACGTGGCGACTCAGTACTTCGGCATCTCAGTAAGTAACTATCGGCTCGATGATTTCGCGCGTGACACCGATCGTGCGATCGCGGCGAACCTCGTGCCGGATCCCGATCGCGCCGATGATTTGAAAGGCGACATCGAGCACGTGCGCGACTACGCGCGGCTGTTCTTCGGCACGCTGCAGATGCTCCGGTTCGATGCCGGGGCCGGCGCCGAGAGCCGCGTGCGCGTCACGCCGGCGCTGCTCGAACGGGCGGCACGCGAGAGAAGCGGTCTCGTCAACGCGCTCGAAGCCGTCGAAGCCACAATCGCGCTCACCAGGGAGCTGCCGGAGGACGTGCTCGCACTCGGCCGCCGCGCCAGCGAAGTCCGCAAGGATATTCAGTTCCTTACGCGGGCAGACGACCCGAGGTTCGTCTATTACCTGGAGATCCGGGGACGCGGGATCTTCCTGCGCGGGTCCCCGATCGACGTGTCCGAGATCGTTCGCGAGCTGCTGCTCGATCGCATGAAGGCGACCGTGCTGACGTCGGCGACGTTGAGCGCCGATGGATCGTTCGAATACGTTCGCGGACGGCTCGGCATCAAGGCCGCGCACGAAATCAAGCTGGCCTCGGAGTTCGATTATCGCCGTCAGGCGATCCTCTACCTCCCCAAGAAAATGCCCGACCCGCGATCGCCGCAGTTCGTCGCGTCCGCAGGGCGCGAGGTGATCGAGATCCTGAAGCGGACGCGCGGGCGGGCGTTCGTGCTCTTCACCAGCTACAACAATCTGCGGCAGGTGCACCAGGTCGCATCGGCGGAGCTCGAGTACCCGATTCTCGTGCAGGGCACCGCGCCGCGATCGTCGTTGCTGCGGGAATTCAAGGCCACGCCGCACGCGGTGCTGTTCGCCACCTCCAGCTTCTGGCAGGGCGTCGACGTCGTCGGCGAGGCATTGAGCTGCGTCATCATCGACAAGCTGCCGTTTGCGTCGCCGGGTGATCCGATTACGTCCGCCCGCATCGAGGCGATCAACGCGCGCGGCGGATCCGCGTTCGGCGAGTACCAGATTCCGCTCGCGATTCTCGCGCTGCAGCAGGGGCTCGGCCGATTGATCCGCCACCGTCAGGATCGCGGCGTCCTCGCGGTCCTCGATCCGCGGCTGCGGACGATGGGGTATGGGAGGAGATTCCTGGCATCACTGCCGCCCGCGCCGGTGACGCACGATATCCGGGCGATCGAACGCTTCTTCGAAGAGGATTCGAGCGATCATGGGTGAGCCGGCGGTCAGGCCGGTCTTGAAGTGGGCCGGTGGGAAGCGTCAGCTCCTGCCCAGGCTGCGTGGGTGAACGAAAGACGGCGCGTGGCCTACAGCTCTCTGTTGTTGGCCAGCCGGATAAACGCTTCTAGCGTGACGATGCGAACCAGGGCGGCGTGTCGCAGATGTTCTGATAGCTGACCGGAGGTGTAATAGTCGCGTAGTGTCCAGCCGTCTCCACCCAAGACGAGATATGCGCGGTCAGCCTTCCCTCCGCGTACTGCGTCGGCAAGGCACATCACCTCGAACGGCACTTTCTGCTCGGCGGTGCCGCCTGTTTGTTGCCATTTCAATGAAACGAGAATGACATCCGCGGCCCGTCGAGCGACGGCGTCGACCTTATGCGTTCCGCCTCCGCATCTGAGTCCAACGACCGCCTGCGTCTCGTATTGATAGCCTCCCCTATCCAAAGCCAGAAGTATCATTGCTTCAAGGACACCTCCGGTAGTGGTATTCCGTGGCGTCATAGGTTTCGCGTCGCCACAATCTCCCGCGCAGGCGTGCGATCTCCGGTGCAACTGATTCGACGCGGCGCGTCTAGGAAGCCGACGCTGTATCCAAGTTTCCGGTACAGCTTCTCGATTCGATGCGTCGCCTGATTGACCAGAACTACCGGTCCGGCGTGACGTGACAGCCAGACCGCGGTGCGTTCTTGGTCCGTCCAAGAGAATCCGTCCTTCGAATACTGCGTGAACTCAACATCGTACGGAGGATCAGCGTAAACGAAGTCTTTGCGCTCGAGAAGGACTGACTCAACGTCGGAGTTCGTGAACGTCCATTCTTTGAACGCATCCCTGTACGGCGCGAAGTCATACCTGTACGCAATACGAGAGTAGCGACCGAACGGAACGTTGAATTCACCCTGTCGATTAAACCGGCACAGTCCGTTGAAGCCTGTTCGATTTAGGAAGTAAAAAAGCGCAGCGGTTTCCGGGCTGTCGGCCTGCCCGTCCCTCAGCAACTGATTGAAGCGGTCACGATACTCGTAGAACAGCGTCTCGCTGTTCTCCATTCGAATCTCGGTTCGTAGCCCTCGTTGTAACCACTGGTAGAAATGGATTAGGTGAGGATTGGCGTCATTCAGAAGCGCTGTTTTGGGCGACAGACCGAGAGCGACGGCGAGTCCGCCGCAAAACGGCTCAACGAGGCGACGGTGCGAGTGCGACGCCCAAATCCGATGGATATGCGGCACTTGCCATCGCTTGCCGCCCGCCCATTTCAAGGGCGGTCGTGTCACGTTTTCCTGCGAAACGGAAGGCATCAGGGAGATGCACCAGTCTACCTCACGCTCGTGTCAGATTAGGTCACGGTTCGATGACCAACTCGCGCGCGACCAGCCGAGGTCCCGTGCGCGAATATCTGATCACGAACGTCCCCGAGCCATGAGCCATGAGTAATGAGCCGGTGTAAACTTATGGAGCACTTCTAACTCAGGAGGAGTTCCATGACGCGCGCCATCATCCGCCGGACGCTCGCGATTGGCACGCTGGCCCTCGGCCTGGCGCTCGTCGCGGCGCCGGCATCGGCTCAGAGCGGCCAGGTCAAAGGCAAGGTCGTCGACGCGAAAGGGCAACCCATCGACGGCGCGAAGGTCACGATCGCGAACACCGAGACCGCCGGCCGCAAGCTCGAGACAAAAACCAACAAGAAGGGTGAATACATCCAGATCGGGCTCCAGCCGGGTCGCTACACGATCACCGTCGAGAAAGGGGATCTGAAGGACACCAAGGATGTGCAAATCCACCTCGACATGGCGGAGCTGAATTTCACGCTTGCACCCGGTCAGGGCTCAATATCGAAGGAAGATCAAGCCAAGCTGCAGGCGAAGAACGCCGCGATTCAGAAAGCCTTCGGCGAGGCGGTGGAGCTCAGCAATCAGAACAAGAACGACGAAGCGATCGCCAAGTTCCAGGAAGTGATTACCAGCGTTCCGAAGTGCGCGGAGTGCTACGCGAACATTGGCATCATTCAGGCGCGCGTGAAGGATTACGAGAAGGCTGAAGCCTCCTTCAAGCAGGCCATCGAAGCGAAGCCGGACTCCGCCGATGCGTACAATGGCCTCGCGGCGGTCTATAACGCTGAAAAGAAGTTCGATCTCGCGGCCGAGGCTGGTAAGAAGGCGGCGGAATTGAGCGGTGCCGCGGGGGGCGCCGCCGGCGGCGGCGCAAGCGCGTCGACGGTCTTCAACCAGGGGGTCATCCTCTGGAATGCCGGCAAGATTCCCGAGGCGAAGGCGCAGTTCGAGCAGGCCGTGAAGATCGATCCGAACATGGCGGAAGCGCACTACTGGCTCGGCATGGCCACCCTGAACGAGGGGAAGACCGCGGACGCCAAGCCGCACTTCGAAACGTATTTGAAGATTGCGCCCACGGGCCAGTACGCCGAGCAGGCGAAGAGCATCCTCGCGAGCATCAAGTAGGCTTCGCCGGTTCACGGTTCACGGTTCACGGTTCACGGTTCACGGTTCACGGTTCATGGTTCATGGTTCAGAGGTCGTGAACCAGATTGCCAGCAATCTTGCCACGGTGCGCGAGCGCATCGCGGCAGCGGCGCGGGCGGCCGGGCGCAGCAGCGACAGCATCCGGCTGGTGGCCGTGTCCAAGACCTTTCCCGTCGAAGACGTTCGAGCCGCTTACGAGGCGGGCCAGCGTGATTTCGGCGAGAACAAGGTGCAGGAAGGCCTGCAGAAGATCGATCGAACGGCCGAATTAGAGATCAGGTGGCATCTCATCGGCCACCTGCAGTCGAACAAGGCGCGGAAGGCCGGCCCGGCCTTCGCCTCGATTCATTCGATCGATTCGATCGACCTGCTGCGCCGCGTGGATGCGGCCGCAGCGGACGCAGGGGCGGCGCCCGAGGTCCTGATCCAGGTGGACCTCGCGGGTGAAAGCACGAAACACGGCATCGCTGCCGGCGAGGTCGCGGCGATCGCGCGCGCCGGGCGCGAGTGCCGGGCAGCGCGGCTCTCCGGGCTGATGCTGCTGCCGCCGTGGTCGGAGGACCCGGAGGTCACGCGTCCCTATTTCAGACGGCTGTGCGAGCTGCGCGACCGGCTCGTCACTGAAGACATCGAAGCCTCGCACCTCCGTGAGCTGTCGATGGGCATGAGCCACGATTACGAGGTCGCCATCCAGGAGGGTGCCACCATCGTTCGCGTCGGCACCGCGATATTCGGCAAACGAACAGTGAGGACCTGATGTTCGAACGTACGCCCCAACGACCGGCCACCACCGACGATCCTGTTGCGCCGCAGCCACCCGAGCGCGTGATGCGGATCAGTCCGCTCGACATGCGGCAGCACCGGTTCCGCACGGTGATGCGCGGGTACGATCGAACCGAGGTCGTCGCACTGCTCACGGAAGCGGCCGACGATTACGAGCACGCGCTGCGCGAGATCGATCGCATGCGCAGCGACCTCGCGCGCATGGAGGCGCTGCTCGGCGAGCATCGGGACCGCGAGGCGAATCTCCGCAACACGCTGCTGACCGCGCAGCGGCTCGCGGACGAGGTCAAGGAGGCGGCGCAGAACGAGGCTAAGCTGATCGTGCGCGAAGCGCAGGGACGCGCCGATCTGCTGCTGCAGAAGGCGCAGGTGCGGCTCGAGGAAGTCGATCGCGACATCAACGAGCTGAAGCTGCGCCGCCGCGACACCGAAGGATCGCTCGAAGCATCGATCCAGGCGCTGTACCGCGCGCTCGAATTCATCCGCGATCAGGATCAGCAGCAGCGCGCCGACGACAAGGTCCTGCTCCATCGGCCGCGCCAGCCGGAAGCGTCCGCGCTGCCGCGCCCGGCGGACGTGCGCGATGAGCGCAAAGCCTCGAGCTAACGTGGGGCTCTGCCCCACACTCCGGCTCGTCGCTCGCGCGGACCCCTGCGCCCCGCTCCGCTCCTCGCAGGCGCGCCGTGCGCACCTAGCCCGCTATGCGATCGCCGCAGCGGGCTGAGACGGTCATCGCCGTTCGTGTGATTCCGCGATCGTCCCGCACCCGCATCGACGGGATGCGGGGTGACGCGTTTCTGGTCCGCCTCGCCGCACCGCCTGTCGAGGGGGCCGCCAACGACGCGCTCGTCGCGTTTCTCGCCGAGCATCTCGATCTCCCCCGCCGCAACATCCGCATCCTCTCCGGCGACAAGTCGCGCGACAAGAGAGTCGCAGTCACCGGTCTCGACGCCGCGACTATCGCGGCGAAGTTACTCGACCAAGCGGTTGACGGTTGACGGTTCACGGTTCACGGTTCACGGTTCACGGTTCAGGGTTCACGGTTCAGGGTTCACGGTTCAGGGTTCACCGCCGCTAATGCATTAGCATTTACGCGTGCTTCTGATCAGACACATTCGGCAGCTCCTCACGTGCGCAGGCCGGGCGCCGAAGTGCGGTTCGGCGCAGCGCGACGTGCCGATCATCGTCGACGGCGCCGTCGCGGCTGACGGTGAACGGATCGTCTTCGCAGGTCGCGATGCCGATCTGCCGCGGCATCTCGCAGAAGCGACCGACGCAGAGGTGATCGACGGGCGCAGCCTGTCCATCGTGCCAGGATTCGTCGACGGGCATACGCATGCGATGTTCGCCGGCGATCGCCGCGACGAATTGCGGCGGCGGCTGGCCGGGGCGACGTATGCGGAGATTGCGGCCGACGGAGGCGGAATCGTGTCGACCGTGCGCGCGACGCGCCGCGCCTCCGAGAGCGAGCTCGTGGAAGCAACGCGCGCACGGCTCGACGAGATGCTCGCGGCCGGAACGACAACCGCGGAAGTGAAGAGCGGCTACGGCCTCGACGTCGGAAGCGAGGTGAAGATGCTGCGCGCGCTCCGAACGCTGTCGGCGTCGCATGCAATCGATCTCGTGCCGACCTTCATGGGCGCTCACGAAATTCCGATCGAGTACCGGCAGCGGCGCGACGACTACGTGCGCCTCGTCATCGACCAGATGCTGCCGCGCGTCGCCGATGAACGTCTCGCGGACTGGTGCGACGTATTCTGCGAAACCGGTGTTTTCACGCCGGCAGAGTCGCAGCTGATTCTCGAGGCAGGCGTCGCGCACGGGCTCGCGCCGCGGATCCACGCCGACGAGCTCGGTGCGAGCGGCGGATCCCTCGTCGCGGCGGCAGTCGGCGCACGTTCGGCGGATCACCTCGTCTTCGTTCCCGACGAAGGGATCGATGCAATGGCACGCGCCGGGGTCGTCGCCACGCTGCTTCCCAACGCGGCGTTCTATCTGAAGCTCGGGCGCTTCGCACCCGCGCGCCGGTTGATCGATACCGGAGTGCCGGTTGCGCTGGCAACCGACGTCAATCCGGGCGGCGGGTTCTCGCCGTCGATGCCCTTCGCCATGACGCTGGCTTGCTTCGCCATGGAGCTGACGTTCGAGGAATCCCTCGCGGCCGCTACGATCAACGCTGCGTACTCTCTCGATCGCGCCGACAGCGTCGGCAGCCTGGAGCCGGGCAAGCTGATGGACGCGGTGCTCGTCGCCGGTGACGCGATCGAGCTGACTCGCGTCGGCGCTAAATCCGTGGCCGGCGTCATCAAACGAGGAAAATTGCTGTGCGGCTGAGCGAACGAACCGTCATTGACCTTCTTGCGGCGTTTCGCTCGCCGGATCCGACGCCCGGCGGCGGATCGGCGGCGGCGCTTACCGGAGCCGTAGGGGCGTCGCTGCTCGCCATGGTCGCAGCGCTCCCCAAGACGCGCGCGTCGGGCGCAGCGGACGAAGAAATCCTGCGCGAGGCTGGGAGACATTGCGCGGCATTGAGCGCAGATCTGGCCGTGCTGATCGACCGCGACAGCGAGGCCTACGACCTCGTCATGGCTGCTTACAAGCGTCCGAAGACAGCCGGCGAGGCGAAGGCAGGCCGTTCCGCTGCGATTCAGAGCGCGCTGCGAAGCGCGATCGCCGCGCCGCTCGACGTCATGCGCGCCTGCGCCGACGCAGCGAACGAAGGGATCGTCGTCGCCGACTTCGGCAATCCGTCCGCTGCGAGCGACGTGCAGGTCGCCCTCGAGCTGCTGACGGCTGCCCTGCGCGGTGCCCGGCTGAACATCGAGATTAATCTCGAAAGCGTAAAGGACGCCGATTACATCGGTGAGGTGCGGGAAGAAATCGCGAGACTTGTTCGGCGCGTGGCGGAAAACGCGGATACGGCGCGGAATGCGCTGCGGCGCTGACGGAAAAGTAAACGCGCCTCAGCGCGTGACGATATCGAACTGCCACTGCCGCTCGTAGCCGGGCAGCAGCTTGATCATCTCGACGTAGGACGCCGTAATCGTGACGCGATCTGCCACACGCTCGATGTGCACGTACTCGGGATCGAGCGGCACGTTGTCGCGCTGGGCAAGCTCCATCACGCGCGCCTTCAACTGATCGTCGCTTTTGGTCCCGGCAAAGAGCGCGGTCTCGCGCACGGCATCCTTGAACTGCTGATAGCGGATGTAGACGGTCCCGGCGTTGACCGTCGCGTACGCGAGCGCCAGGAATATCGCGAGACTGATCAGCTTCTTGAACATGTCAGCGAATCTGGTGGAATAACCGCTCCCAGCGCGTCTTCGTGAAGAAATGCGCGACGACGGACGCGAGCCGCTTGACGGTGGCGCCCCAACCTTCGTCGATGTAGTCCTCCCGTCCTGATTCGTAGGACCAGTAAATCAGCGCCGCTCTGCCCTTGATGTACCCGCGCGGCAGGAACCCCCAGTAGCGGCTGTCCTGGGAGTTGTCGCGGTTGTCTCCCATGACGAAATACTGGTTCGCCGGCACCGTCACCGGGCCGTAGCGCTCCCGCACGTCGAACGACGTCACTTCCTGGTAGTCGCTCGAGGGCGGCGAAAGGAAGTGCACGTAGGGTTCGTCGATTGGCTGTCCGTTGATGTAGACCCTCTTGTTGCGAAGTTCCACCGTCTCGCCCGGTAGTCCGATGATGCGCTTGATGAAGTCGCGATCGGGCTCGTCGGGATACTTGAAGACGACGATATCGCGGCGGCGCGGCGCGCGGACCGGGAGCACCGCGCGTCCGATCGCGAGCGGCGTCGGTCCGAAGACGAACTTGTTGACGAGCAGATGATCGCCAATCAGCAGGTTGTTCTCCATCGATCCCGTCGGGATCTTGAACGCCTGCACGACCCACGTGCGCACGAAGAGCGCAAGAATCACCGCGATGACGATGGACTCGAAGTACTCGCGGAGGACGGATTTCTTGAAGGCTGTTGCCATGTCTGGTTTGAGGCTCATGTCTCAGGGCTCATGATGCCGGGTCTAAAGACCCGGCCTGCGGTGCAGGGTACGGCAGGGCGGACCTTGAGGTCCGCCGTTCCTGGGCCTACTCCTGTCCCACCTTCAGCACGGCGAGGAACGCTTCCTGCGGAATCTCGACGCGGCCGACGCGCTTCATGCGCTTCTTGCCTTCCTTCTGCTTCTCGAGCAGCTTGCGCTTGCGCGAGATGTCGCCACCGTAACACTTCGCGAGCACGTTCTTGCGCAGCGCCTTGACTGACTCGCGCGCGATGACGCGGCTGCCCACCGCGGCCTGGATCGCGATCTCGAACATCTGTCGCGGGATGAGCTCCCGCATCTTCGACGCCAGCGCCCGGCCGCGTGTGTACGCGGTATCGCGATGAACGATCGTCGATAGTGCGTCGATCGGCTCCTCGTTCACCAGGATATCGAGCTTGACCAGCGGGGATTCCCAGTAGCCGGTCACATGATAGTCGAGCGACGCGTAGCCGCGCGAGATCGTCTTCAGGCGATCGTAGAAATCGAGCACGACTTCGTTGAACGGCAGCTCGTAGGTGATGAGCACGCGATCCGACGCGAGATACTCCAGCCCCTTCTGAACGCCGCGCTTCTCCTGGCACAATTCGAGAATCCCGCCGACGTGCGCCGACGGCGTCAAGACCATCGCGGTGATGATCGGCTCCTCGATCTTGTCAATACGGCCGGCGTCCGGAAGCTTCGCCGGGCTGTCGATTTCCTGCACCTGGCCGTCCGTCGTCGTCACGCGGTAGAGAACGCCCGGCGCGGTGGTCACGAGATCGACGTTGAACTCACGCTCGAGTCGTTCCTGGACGATCTCCATGTGCAGCAGCCCGAGGAAGCCGCAGCGGAATCCGAAGCCGAGCGCGGCAGAGGTTTCGGGCTCGAAAAAGAACGACGCGTCGTTGAGCCGAAGCTTCTCGAGCGCGTCACGGAGCTCGGGATACTCGCTGCCTTCGACCGGATAGAGCCCGGCGAACACCATCGGCTTCATTTCCTTGAAGCCGGGAAACGGCTCCGACGTGGGATTGGCGGCATCGGTAATCGTGTCGCCGATCTTCGCGTCCCCAACGGTCTTGATGCCCGCGAAGACGAAGCCGACTTCGCCGACGCCGAGCTCATCGACCGTCTGCGGCTTTGGCGAAAACGTGCCGACCTCCTCGACGACGTACTCCTGTCCCATCGCCATCAACCGGACCTTCTGGCCCGCGCGCATGACGCCGTCGATCACGCGCGTCAGGATGATCACGCCGCGATATGCGTCGTACCACGAGTCGAAGATCAGCGCTTTCAGCGGCGCGCCGGGGTCGCCGGTGGGCGCCGGCAGGCGATGGACGATCGCTTCGAGAATGTCCTTGATCCCTGTCCCCTCCTTCGCGCTCGCGAGAACGGCGTGGCTCGCATCGAGGCCAACGATGTCCTCGATCTGTCGCTTCGCTTCCTCGGGCTGCGCGCTGGGCAAATCGATCTTGTTGATGACCGGCACGATCTCGAGATTGTTCTCGACGGCGAGGTACGCATTCGCGAGCGTCTGCGCTTCGACCCCCTGCGATGCGTCGACGATCAGCAGCGCCCCTTCGCTTGCAGCCAGCGATCGCGTGACCTCGTACGAAAAATCCACGTGCCCCGGCGTATCGATCAGGTTCAGCACGTAGGTCTCGCCGTCATCCGCTCTGTAGGTCAGCCGGACGGCGTGTGCCTTGATCGTGATGCCCCGCTCCCGCTCGAGATCCATCGAGTCGAGGACCTGCGCTTCCATCTCGCGCGGCTGTAACGCGCCGGTGATCTCGAGGAACCGATCCGCGAGAGTGCTCTTGCCGTGATCGATGTGCGCGATGACCGAAAAATTGCGGATGTATTGCTGATTCATGCAGTTAGGGACAGGAAATTATAGCATTTGCAGACTTGCCGAGGGTCTGAGGTCCGAGGTCCGAGGTCCGAGGTCTGAGATCCGAGGTCCGAGGTCTGAGATCCGAGGTCCGAGGTCTGAGATCCGAGGTCCCGAGGCGCGGAATTGGGATGCGGCGTACGGCGTAATTTCACTGCGCGAAGCGCGGGTTACGTCTCTCTCTTGTGGCTTCCGCCTTCAGGCGGAGATCGAGCCCCAATGGACAGCAACCAATCCCGTGATCCATCCGTCCAAGCCGACATCATGCACAGCGCTCTCCAGGACATCCGTTACGCCGTGCGGCTGCTGACCGGATCACCGGGGTTCACGCTGGTGGCCGTGCTGACGCTCGCGCTCGGCATCGGCGCGAACACCGGGATCTTCAGCGTAGTGCACGGCGTGCTGCTGAAGCCGCTGCCCTATCCCGAACCGGATCGGCTGATCCGCGTGTTCGAGGAATCGCCGCCCGATGTTCCTGAGTTCCCTGTCTCGCCTGCCGGATTCCTCGAGATGCGCAGCCAGACCCGCGCGTTCGAGGCGCTCGCCGCGTACCAGCGAAGCGATCTGCAGCTCGGGGGCGAGCGTCCCGAGCAGCTGCGCGCCATGCGCGTGACGGCGGGCTTCTTCAAGGTCCTCGGGTTCCAGCCGCTGTTCGGACGCGACATCACGCGGGACGACGAAACACCAGGGGCGAGTCGCGTGGCCATCCTCTCGCATCCGCTCTGGACACGCCGATTCGGATCCGATCCATCAGTGGTGGGGAAGACGGTCACGCTGTCGGGCGAAAGATATGAGATTATCGGTGTGCTTCCGCCTGGAGTGCAGCACGTAGGCGGTACGTACCGGTCGTACCCGCACGGCGGGTCCGTCGACATCTGGTGGCCGCAGACGCTGCCCTCGTCACCCGGGCGGCGCGATCGCGCGCAGCACTACCTCAGCGTCGTCGGCCGGCTGCGTCCCGCCGTCACCGCCGCGCAGGCGCAGGATGATGTGAAGCGGATCTCCGCGCGACTTGCGACGCAGTATCCCGAGACGAACGAGCGATGGTCTACGCACGTGCGGGGACTTCGAGCGGACATCATCGGGACATCGGACACGACGTTGCTTGCGCTGCTTGCGGCGGCGGGCGTGCTGCTCTTCATCGCCTGTCTGAATGTGGCGGGCTTGCTGCTCGGACGGGCGACGGGACGGGCGCGGGAGATTGGCGTGCGATCCGCGCTTGGCGCAACGCGTCTCCGTCTCGTCCGGCAACTCGTCATCGAAAGCCTGCTGCTCGCGTTGGTGGGCGCAGTGATCGGCACCGCTCTGGCGTATGCCGCCGTGCATGCACTGCTGGCGTCCGCCCCGAGCGACACCCCGCGGCTGCAGATGATCGGTGTGGATCGTGTCGTGCTCGGGTACACCGTCATCGCAACGGCGCTGACCGCTCTGCTCTTCGGCCTGGCGCCCGCGATCCAGCTTGCACGCGCGGATGTCGCTCCGGCGCTGCAAGGCGGTCGTGGCGCACCCGGCGGCGCGCAACACCGTCTTCGCCGAGCGCTTGTCACCGCGGAGGTCGCGCTCGCGTTCGTGCTCGTGCTAACGGGCGGATTGCTGTTGCGGAGTTTCGCGTCATTGCTGCGCGTTGATCCCGGCTTTCGTCCCGACCACGTCCTGACCGCCGTCATCAATCTGCCGGTGGCGCGATATCATGAAACCACCGCCGCCATGTTCTTCGAGCGCCTCACGGCGCGCGTCCGCGCGTTGCCCGGCGTCCGCAGCGCCGGCCTGGCGAGCGACCTGCCGTGGACCGGATACGACGAGAACACGGGGTTCGGCATCATCGGACGGCAGTTTCCGCGACACGAGGAGCCGGAAGCGCGCTATCACTTCCTGACACCCGGATTCATCGGCGCGCTCGGCCTGCCGCTCCGCGCCGGACGGGACATCGCACCAAGTGACGGTCACGAAGCGCCGCCCGTCGTGCTGATCAACGAGTCGACCGCGCGAAGGTACTGGGGCGATCCCCAGAGTGCGGTTGGCGCGCGACTGAACCTCTGGAGCGATCAACCGACTATGGTGGTCGGTGTGATTGGCGATCTCAAGGACGTGCCGTGGTCGGACGCGCGTCCTGGCGGCGTGTATTTCCCACAGGCGCAGATGTGGCACCCGCAAGACATGTTCATCACGATTCGCGCCGATGGCGACGCGCGGTCGCTCGTCGCGCCGCTGGCGGGCATCGTGCACGAGCTCGATCCCGAACTGCCGCTCGCCACGGTGCGCACGCTCGATGACGTTGCCGGAGCGGCGGTGGCGACGCGCCGCTTCACGCTGGCGCTCGTGGCGGCATTCGGCGTGTCAGCTCTGTTCCTGGCGATTGTGGGCGTCTACGGCGTGATGGCTCAGGCGGTCGGCCAACGCGTGCGCGAGTTCGGCGTACGCCAGGCGCTCGGCGCCCGACCGATCGACATCCTCCGCCTGGTGCTCCGCGGTGGCGCCGTGATGGGCCTCGCCGGATTGACCGCGGGCATCATGCTGGCGCTGCCCGTGACACGGCTGGTCCGATCGCTGCTCTTCCGAACAAACCCGGCAGATCCCCTGACGCTCGCGATAGTCGCGACGCTGCTGCTGCTCGCGACGATGATCGCATCCTATATTCCTGGCCGGCGCGCGACGCGCATGGATCCCGCGACGGCGCTCAGACAGGAATAGGCGTATGACTCAGGGCTCATGCTGGCTTACGTGGTAGGCCGGGTCTTCAGACCCGGCAGCTTAACCCGTCCTGAGCCGTGAGTTCTAAGGTTTGAGCCGTTCGTGGTCGATCAGCCACTGTTTGCGCCAGCGTCCACCGCCGTAGCCACAGAGTGATCCATCCGAACGAATCACGCGGTGACAAGGCACGACAATGGCGATGCGGTTCTGTCCGTTGACGCGACCGATTGCGCGGACGGCGGCAGGAGAACCGACGTCGCGGGCCATGTCCGAATAGCTGCGTGTCTCCCCGTATGGAATCTGGCAGAGCGCGCGCCATGCCTTCAATTGAAACGCCGATCCGCGCTGATTCAGTGGAATGTCGAACGCGCGGCGGCGTCCTTCGAAGTACTCGCGCAACTGCTGGCGGGTCTGCCGCAGGATCGGATGATCGCCCGGGACGATCGCGCCCAGCGTCCGCTGCAGTTCGCGCAGCTCCGTTTCGAGTGCGCGGCGGTCGACGAACTCGAGCAGCTCGAGTCCGAGATCCCCCGCAATCGCGAGCATCGGACCCAGTGGCGTTTCGATCCACATCGCGCTCAGCAGCACACTCCCGCGCGCGCGTCCGGGGGTATCGCCGAACACCCGCGCGAACGCCGCGCGAAACCCGCTGTCGGATTCGAAGCCAGCGTCCATGCCGGCATCGAGCGTCGGTGAACCCTCGTGCAGCGCGCGCATTGCGGTGCCCAGACGGCACGCCCGCTGGTATGCCTGGAACGTCATGCCGAAGCTTCGCTTGAACGTGCGACGCACCTGCACCGGGTCCAGCCCGCGGACGCGCAGATCGTGATCGCGCATCCGCAGATCGGGATGAGTTCTGATCTCCTCGAGCAGCGGGTCGAGCCAGTTGGGGGCCGCAACGCCCGCCGACATCGGCTCGCAGACACGGCACGGACGATAGCCACGGTGCAGCGCGTCCTGGATGGTCGCCGCGAATTCGACGTTCTCAGGCTTCGGCTTGCGCGCGCGGCAGGTCGGTCGGCAGAAAATCCCGGTCGTCCGCACGCAGGCAAAGAACAGCCCCTCGAACGACTGGTCGCGTTCGACAAGCGCGCGATACATCTCGGTGGTGGAAGGCAGCATCATCATGTCCCGCAGAGTAGCGGTCCGCTTCCATTGTGCGCTACCGGGAACTGGACGAGCAATTTTCGCGCAGCGCGGGAAAATTGCCAATGTCGGGATGCGGGATCCGGGGTGCGGGGTGCGTGGGGGTGCGGAAATCCACGACGCGTTCGAGTGCCGGTCCTCCGAGCAACCCGCGCCTCGCGCCCCGCCGCGTCACGCGTCCCGCGCCCCGCCCGACAGCGCGTCAGCGCTGGTCCAGCGGCAGAAACGTCTGCGGGTATGACGGCCCGATGTAGTCCGTCCTGGGGCGGATCAACCGGTTGTTCGCGTACTGCTCGAGGCAGTGTGCGGTCCAGCCCGACACGCGGCTGACGGCGAAGATTGGCGTGAAGAGGTCGATCGGAATCCCGAGCGTGTAATAGGTCGACGCGGAGTAGAAGTCGACGTTGGGATAAAGCTTCTTCTCTCCGGTGACGAGACGCTCGATACGCTGCGACATCTCGTACCACCGGATGTTGCCGGCGCGCTCGCCGAGCTCCTTGGACATCTTGCGCAAGTGGGTGGCGCGCGGATCTTCCGTGCGGTACACGCGATGGCCGAAGCCAGGAATCTTCACCTTGCGCGCGAGCTTTCCGCGAATCGCGTCGTCGATCCGTTCGGCGGGTGCGTCCTGACCAACCTCGATCAGCAGGCGCATGACGTCGGCGTTCGCGCCGCCGTGCAATGGACCTTTGAGCGCGCCGATGGCGCCAACGATCGCCGAGTACAAATCGGTGAGCGTCGCCGCAGCAACGCGCGCGGCAAACGTGGACGCGTTCAACTCGTGATCCGCGTGCAGCACGAGCGCGATGTCGAAGGCGCGCGTCGCCAGTGCACTCGGACGCTCGCCTTGCAACATGTAGAGAAAATTCGCCGCCTGCCCGAGCGCGGGATCGGGTTGAATCGGCCCCCCGCCCGCCTGCAGGCGACCGTAGGTTGCGACGAGACTGGCTGTTTGCGCCGTGAGGCGGACCGCCTTGCGGTAGTTCGCCTGCTGAGAATTGTCTCCTGCCTCGGGATCGTATTGACCGAGCGCGGAGATCAGCGTGCGCAGGGTGTCCATGCCGTCTGACGCGGGCAACTGCTTCATCAGCCGCAGCATCGGCTCCGAGACCGGACGCGCGGCCGCGAGCTGCGACTGAAGATCTCCCAGCTCCGCGCGATTGGGGAGCCGCCCGTGCCACAGCAGATAGCAGCACTCCTCGAACGACGCCCGCACGAGATCGTGAATGTCGTACCCGTAGTAGGCAAGCACGCCGCGCTGCCCGTCGAGGTAACAGATCGACGAGGTCGCCGCGACCACATCTTCCAAACCGGCTTTCGGCTTCGGCGCTTCTACGGACATGCGGCGATCATATCAGGAGGCAGGAGGCAGGAGTCAGAACACAGAACACCGAGGAGGGACACCACCGAACCGCGCGACCCAAAGCACACCGAAAGAGCTGCCTCCTGCCTCCTGCCTCCTATTTCGCCACTTCCGGCTGCATCTCGTCCTCGCCCGTCACCTGCTGGAGGATCGATAGAAGACCCGTGTAGAGGAAGCCGATCTGGAACAGCATCAGGAAGGGCAGCGTGCCGTAGATCTGGTTGATCAGCGCGTAGAACACGGTGCCGGTAAAGTAGAGACCGAGACCGAGCTCGATGATCGGCTGCAGGCCAACGGACTGGTGATACTTCTTGCCGACCCACTCGTCTCCTTCGCGCTCGATGCCGTACTTCGGCGTGCGCGTGAATTCGCTCTGCTTGCCGAACATCGCCTCGAGCACCGCGCGCGTGTTGTTCACGCAGAGACCGATGCCGATCGACATCAGGAACGGCAGGTACTTGAGGCGCGAGCGCCAGTCTGGATACAGCTCGCGCTGCGAGACGATATAGAAGTTGCAGACCGAGAGCGTCGCCGCCGCGAACAGCGGCACGTCGATCAGCAGCATCTCGGTCCATCCCATGTTGTAGCGGACCCACATCGCAGGGAACATCAACACGGACAACAGGGACATCAGCAGATAGTTGAAGTTCGCCGAGAGGTGGAAGAACGCCTCCGCCTTCACGCTCAACGGCTGGTTCGAGCGAAGAATCCGCGGCAGCAGCTTCAGGCACGTCTGGATCGACCCCTTCGCCCATCGATGCTGCTGCGACTTGAACGAGGTCATCTCGACCGGCACTTCGGCCGGCGACACGAGATCGGGCAGGAACACGAATCGCCAGCCAATCAGCTGCGCGCGGTAACTCAGATCGAGGTCCTCGGTGAGCGTGTCGTGCTGCCAGCCGCCGGCGGTATCGATCGCCTCGCGGCGCCAGACGCCCGCCGTCCCGTTGAAGTTGAAGAAGCAGCCGGACCGATTGCGTCCGCCGTGCTCGAGGACGAAATGCGCGTCGAGCAGGATCGACTGAATTTTCGTCAGCAGCGAGTAGTCCTGATTGATGTGCCCCCACCGGGCCTGCACCATGCCGATCTTGTCGTGAGTCGCGAAATAGGGGAGCGTGCGCGCGAGAAAATCTGCCGGGGGGATGAAATCGGCGTCGAAGATCGCGATGAACGTTCCTTTCGCGACCTTCAGTCCCGCCTCGAGCGCTCCCGCCTTGAAACCGGTGCGATCGACGCGATGCAGGTACTGGATGTTGAAACCGCGCGCGGCGTGACGCCGCACTGCGAGCTCCGCGATCTCGCGCGTTTCATCGGTCGAGTCGTCGAGCACCTGGATCTCGAGCAGTTCGCGCGGATACGCCATCTCGCAGACCGCATCGATCAGCCGGTCCGCCACGTACATCTCGTTGTAGATCGGCAGCTGAATCGTGACCGGTGGAAGCTCGCGCAGGGGAGGCGGCGGCAGGCCGCGCCCCGCGGCCTTATCCCGATTTTTCATGTAAAGATAAACGAGATAGTACCGGTGCCAGCCGTAGATCGCGAGAATGCTGAGGACAAAAAAATACAGGACAAGAATGAGTGTCTCAGACAGCGTCATAAAGCGATGAATCCATCACGCGGCACAATCGTTCATGTTACGGTCGAGCTCGGACCGAAGTCAACGATCTTCAGGCTTTTGCCGCGATGAACCGGCAACAGTTGCGGGCCCTTCTCGACGAGGTGCGCAGCGGTTTGGTTACACCTGAGTCTGCGCACGATCGCCTCTTTCAAGTTCTGCGCCAGAGCCCGTTCGAAGACCTCGGATTCGCCCGCGTCGACCACCATCGACCTACCCGCCAGGGATTCCCCGAAGTCGTGTTTGGACAAGGAAAGACCCCCAGCCAGGTCGCCGCGATCGCCGAACGGCTGGTCAGCGCCGGACACAATCTCCTCGTCACGCGCACAACGCCTGAAGCATATCAAGCTGTGACGGCTGTCGTCGCGCGTGCGACGCATCACGAGCTCGCGCGGTGTATCACGTTCGACCAAGGCACGGCATCCCGTGGACGAGGGACGATCATGATTGCGGCCGCCGGCACCGCCGATCTTCCTGTGGCCGAAGAAGCCGCTGTCACGGCGCAGTTGATGGGCAACACCGTCGATCGGCTCTACGATGTCGGCGTCGCGGGTCTTCATCGGCTGCTGAAGGAACATCAGCGCCTGTCCGCGGCACGCGTCGTCATTGTCGTGGCTGGCATGGAAGGAGCGTTGCCGAGCGTCGTCGGCGGCCTCGTGGACGTGCCCGTTGTTGCCGTGCCGACGAGCGTCGGGTACGGAGCCAGCTTCGGGGGCCTGACAGCGCTGCTCGCAATGCTGAACAGCTGCGCGATTGGCGTCTCCGTGGTCAACATCGACAACGGATTTGGCGCCGCCGCCGTCGCCAGCAGCATCAACCATCTCCAGTGAACTCTGTCGGTGCTCGGTGCAAGGTGCTGGGTGCTCGGGCCCGACACGCGCGCTGAAGGGCACGAAGCACTCAGCACATTGCACCGACGAGCTCGCAATAGAGAAGCCCAGCTTGACAGTCGCCTGTTCAGCTCCCATATTCAAAAAAGAGTCGCCCTCCTGAGCTATCATTAAAGATTCCGCTCACCAGCGGGCTCGCGTTCAAGCTACATGCACCCAGGCGCCCTCAAGGCCCTCGAATTCGATCGGATCGTCGAGGCTGTCACGCGGCTTGCGCAGACGCCGCCGGGAGCGGACCGTCTCGCGCACCTGCAACCGCAGGCGGAGCCGCGCGACGTGAGCGCGTCGTTATCGGCCACCGCCGAAACGGTGCGATTCCTCTCGACGAACGGCGAGATCGCGCTGCGCGCGCCCGCTGACCTCGATCAGATCCTGACGGGGCTGGCGGTGGAAGGCCGCGCGCTCGAGCCGTTGCAACTCATCGCGCTCGCGACGTTCCTCGCCTCGATCGAGGCGAGCGCGGCCGGCATCCGCCGCACGCGCGCGTCGTTCCCGCTGCTCGCCGGCGTCATCGAGGGAGTCGCGTCGTTCGAGCGTGAGATCGCGGACATCCGCCGCAAGATCGACCCAGCGGGTGACGTGGTGGACGATGCGAGCCCCGAGTTGAAGTCGCTCCGGGAACGGCTGCGGAAGCAGCGTTCGCGGCTGCGCGGGACGCTCGAGTCGTACCTGCGAGGCAAGGACACCGCAAAGTACCTGCAACAGCAGGTGGTGACGGATCGCAACGGGCGCTACGTGCTGGTCGTGCGCGCGGAACATCGCACCGCGATCCCTGGCATCGTGCACGGTAGTTCGGCGAGCGGTGCGAGCCTGTTCCTCGAGCCGCTCAGCACGGTCGAGATCAACAACGACATCGTCGCGCTCGAGCAGCAGGAAGCGGAGGAAGTGCGGCGCATCCTGCTGGCGCTGGCGGACGCGCTGCGTCGGCGCGGAGCGGAACTGCAGCGGACGATCGATGCCGCGACGACGCTCGACGTGCTGCAGGCGAAGGCGCGGTATTCACTTGCAATCGACGGAATCGCGCCCGCAATCGCGCAGGACGGCCGACTCGAGCTGCGCGCGGCGCGTCATCCGCTGCTGATTGCCGCGGCGCGCGACGTGCCGGGACATGCGGACGTCGTGCCGGTGGACGTGCTGGTGATTCCGCCGACGACCGTGCTGGTGATCACGGGACCCAATACCGGCGGCAAAACCGTGGCGCTCAAGACGGCGGGTCTTCTCCCGCTCATGGCGCAGGCGGGACTGCTGATTCCAGCCGCCGACGGTACGCAGGTGACCGTATTCCGCAGCGTGTTTGCGGACATCGGCGACGAACAGTCGATCGCGGAGAACCTGAGCACCTTCTCCGCGCACATCGCGAACATCGTGTCGATGGATGCGTCGCTGACGATGCCGTCCCTCGTGCTGCTCGATGAAGCGGGCACCGGCACGGACCCGAACGAGGGCGGGGCGCTCGCGATGGCCATCATCGATCACTTCCGCCGCCGCGGCGCGATGGTGGTGGCCACGACGCATTTCGATGCGCTGAAGTCGTATGCATCGACAACGCAAGGCGTGAAATCGGCGGGATTCGGTTTCAATCCGGATACGTTCGCACCGACGTATCGGTTGAACTACGGATCGCCGGGCAGCAGCCTCGCGCTCGAGATTGCCGCGCGGCTCGGAGTGCCGGCATCGATCATCGAGGAGGCGCGCGCGCATCGCAGCGAGCGGGAAACACAGCTCGCCGATCATCTTGCGAAGATCGAGCGCGACATTCAGGGGATCGACCACGAGCGACGGCTGATCGCGCGCGAGCGACAGATCGTCGAGGAGACGCAGGCCCGACTGCACGCGCGCGAGCAGGAACTGCGCGATCGTGAAGAGACGTTCAGGAAGCGTCTCGACCAGCGGCTCGATGACCGGCTGCGCGAAGCGCGGCGGGAGATCGACGCCGTGGTCGATCAGCTGAAGGCGCGCACCTCGTCGATTGCCGCGGACGCGGAACGCCGCGCCGCCCGGCTCGTGCCGACGGGAGACATCGGATCGGCGCGAGCTGACGCGCGCAGTGCGCTGGATACGGTCGTCGGCAAGGTGCGCGAGAGCACTGATGGTCCGCCTTCGGCAGCTTCGGCGGGACAATCGCGACCCGCGGTCGTCGGGGATCGGGTGGCGGTGGGCCCGCTCGGTCTCGAAGGCATCGTGCAGGCGGTCCACGACGGGACCGCGGAGGTCGACGTCCGCGGCAAGCGGCTGCGCGCGCGCATCGACGAGCTCCGCGTGATCGCGTCCGCGGCGGCGATTGCGGCATCACCGGCGCGCGTGCGAGTGAATGTCGAGATGCAGCCGCGCGGAGCCGCATCGAGCGAGATCAACGTGATCGGCGCGTCATCCGACGAAGCCGTCACGCGCGTGGAACGGTTTCTCGACGAGGCCGACGTCGCCGAACTGCGGAGCGTGCGGATCATTCACGGGTACGGTACGGGACAGCTGCGTCGATCGATTGCCGAGTTCCTGCGCGCGCACTCAGCGGTCGCCAACTTCGGTCCGGCTCCTGACCACCAGGGAGGCGGTGGGGTCACGGTCGTGGAGCTGAAGGAGTAATGGTGACAATGGCGAATGCGGAATGCCGAATGCCGAAGAGGGCACCGCTTCCTTGTGCCGGACATCGGGCATCTGCCGTTTGCGATTGACATGCCTCTTTTTCCAGCATCCTTCGTCGAAGACCTGAAGTCGCACGTCGACATCGTCCAGATTGTCCAGGAACGCGTGCCGCTGAAGAAGGCCGGCGTCACGTGGAAGGGACTGTGTCCGTTCCATGGCGAGAAGACGCCCTCCTTTCATGTGAACGGGGACAAGGGGTTCTTTCACTGTTTCGGCTGCAGCGTGGGCGGAGACGTCATCAAGTTCGTCGAGCTGTACGACAAGGTGAGCTTCCCTGATGCGGTGCGGCAACTGGCGGCGCGCGCGGGGATGCTGGTGCCTGAGGCGGAAGATGCGAAGCACGACGTCGAATCGCAGCGCGAACGCGAAGCAATTTTGAAAGCGCACGAGGTGGCCGCGGGGTGGTTTCGTGAACAGCTCGCGGCACCGGCGGGCGCCGCAGCGCGGCGGTTGCTGCGCGATCGGGGCATGTCCCCCGAAACGATCGAAATGCTTGGCATGGGATACGCGCCGTCGGGACGCGACGGGCTGCGCACGCGTCTTATCAAGGACGGATTTACCGAGGGCCTCCTCGGGCGAAGCGGCCTCGTGCTGCAGCGCGACGACGGCCAGACCCGCGATCGCTTCCGCAACCGCTTGATGATCCCGATCTGCCGCGACAGCGGCCCGATCATCGCGTTCGGCGGGCGAGCAATGGAGACGGGGCAGCAGCCGAAATACCTCAATTCGCCCGAGACGGCCGTTTACGTCAAGGGACGCACGCTCTACGGGCTGAACTGGAGCAAGTCTTCGATCAGCCGGATGAAATATGGCGTGCTCGTCGAGGGGTACTTCGATTGGGCGCAGGCGTTTCAGGCGGGTATTACCAATGTCGTCGCCTCGTCAGGAACGGCGCTGACGCCCGTTCAGGCACGGTTGCTTCGCCGTTTCGCGGGAAAAATCGTGCTGAGCTTCGACCCCGACGCTGCCGGCCAAGGTGCCGCGGCACGGTCGTCCGAGCTTCTGGTCGCCGAAGGGTTCCAGGTCAACGTGGCCATGCTGCCGGCCGGCGATGATCCCGATACTTACATTCGCAGGCTCGGCGCGGCCTCGTACCAGGAAATGCTTCGTGGCTCCAAGCCGTATCTCGAGTACCTGCTCGAACGTTCGGCTTCCGAAGACGACCTGACGCGGGATGAGGGTCGCCGGGCGTTCCTGAACCGTATGCTGGCGGTCGCGGCGCGTATTCCGGACGCTGCGCTGCGTGACCAATTTGCGGACAGGTTGTCCCACAAAGCCAGAATTACGGAAGAGGTTGTGAGGGCGGAAATCCGGAAGGCGGCCGTCCAGAAGCAGACCGCCCTTGACAAGGTGGAGCGTCGGCTCCCCGCGCTTGGACAGATCAAGGTGGCAGAAAAAGGCCTGATTTGGGCCCTGGTGCATGAACCGGACGCGACGGTCGCAGCCCTCAGCGAGCTCGAAGCCATTGATCTGGACGGGCTTGCGACGCAGGATATTCTCCGCCAGGCGCAATCCCTGCAGGGATGGGCGGGAGCTTCATTACCGAAAGTCCTGATCGAGCGTCTAAGTAAAGGAGAGGCCGAGCTAGTCGAGGACATCGGCCGCCAGACCGGCGCACCCGCACACGCGGCCGACTGTGTCCGGACCCTGAAACGTCTGAGATACGACCGCGAGCGCGCCGACGTGCAGCGGCAGATCGATCGTCTCCAGGAGTCCGGGACCGCTCAGCACAACCAAGAGATCAATAAGCTGTTAGAGCGTCAGCAAGGATTGCTGCATCGATTGCAGGAATTGTAGGCCGGGTTTTTAGGACCCGGCGGCTCGTAGACCGGGGTGGTCCGCCGGCGAGATTCGCGGGTTATTCAGGAGGCACGCAGTTGTCGATCGAAGAAAAATACGATGAGGTGAGGCAGCTCATCTCGATCGGAAAAGAAAAGGGCTACCTGCTGTATGACGAGGTCAACGAGCTCCTGCCGGCCGACATTACGTCGTCCGACGAGCTCGACGATCTGTTCAGCACGTTTGGCAGCGCCGGCATCGAGGTCGTGGACTCGGAGAAGACCTACCGCGAGGAGAAGCTCCTCGATCGGACGGGTGAAGGGGCCGAGGAACTCGAGCTGGATCTGACCCCGGGGGCCCTCGACAAAACGAACGATCCCGTTCGCATGTACCTGCGCGAGATGGGCACCGTTCCGCTGCTCACCCGCGAAGGAGAAGTCGAGATCGCCAAGCGGATCGAGCGGGGGAAGCTCGCCGTCATCAAGTCGATCTCGCGCACGCCGACGATAGCGCGCGTCATCATGCAGATGGGAGACGCGCTCAAGAACGACGAGCGCAGCATCCGCGAGCTGGTGACATTCGTGGACGAAGAGCTCACCGACGAGAAGATCGAGGACCGCAAGAAACAGGTGCTCCGGCAGATCGAGGCCGTCCGCAAGGCCTGGGCGGTGTCCGAGAAGTGCAAGGAGAAGCTCGATAAGACGCCGAAGGGGGCGACGAGCCGCGACAAGCGGAAGTACCGCCGCGTCCGCTGGGAGACGCTGCGCGCGCGCGTCGAGCTCTCGCAGTTGATCCGCAAGATCGAGTTCACCGAAACGATCAAGCGCCGGATGATCGATCAGATCAAGGACAAGGTCGAAGCGGTGATGCGCCTCAAGCGCGAGATCGACTACATCGAGCGGCAGGTGACGATGAAGAACCGCCGCCCGAAGCTGAAGGAAGAAGAAAAGAAGAACCTGCAGAAGCGTCAGAAGGAGCTCAGGGTCCAGGTCAAGAGCATGGCCGACGAGCTCGAGGAGACGCCCGAGCAGTTGATGCGCACGCTCGAGACCATCTCGCGCGGCGAGGCGCAGGCGGAGCAGGCGAAGAAGGAGCTCGTCGAGGCAAACCTTCGACTCGTCGTATCGATCGCGAAGAAGTACACGAACCGCGGCCTGCAGTTCCTGGATCTGATTCAGGAAGGGAACATCGGCCTGATGAAGGCCGTCGACAAATTCGAGTACCGGCGCGGCTACAAGTTCTCGACGTACGCGACATGGTGGATCCGCCAGGCGATCACGCGCGCGATCGCGGACCAGGCACGCACGATCCGCATCCCGGTCCACATGATCGAGACGATCAACAAGCTGATTCGCACGTCGCGCGCGCTCGTACAGGAGCTCGGGCGCGAGCCGACCTCCGAGGAGATCGCGCAGCGGATGGATATCCCGGTGTCGAAGGTCCGCAAGGTCCTCAAGATCGCGCAGGAGCCAATCTCGCTGGAGACGCCGATCGGCGAGGAGGAAGATTCGCATCTGGGAGACTTCATCGAGGATCGCCAGGTCGTGTCGCCGTCCGACGCAGTGATCAACCTGAATCTCAAGGAGCAGACCGACCAGGTCCTCAAGACGCTGACCCCGCGCGAAGAGAAGGTGATCAAGATGCGCTTCGGCGTGGGCGACGGCAGCGAGCACACGCTGGAGGAAGTGGGCCAGAGCTTCGCCGTCACGCGCGAGCGGATCCGGCAGATCGAAGCCAAGGCGCTGCGCAAGCTGCGGCACCCGTCACGCAGCCGCAAGCTGAAGGCGTTTCTCGAGGGAAGAACGTAGAGCGCTTTCTGAGCCCGCCGCGTAGCGGCGGCAAGCCCGAAGGGCGTCGTGCGAAGCGCGTAAGCGCATGGGGGTGGGGCCCCATGCGCATGAAAGAATGCTGACGGAAGGCCGCGAGCCAGCATTTCTTAATGCGCGCGGGGCCCAGCCCCGCGCGCTGTTGCTCGGCTGCCCGGCTAACGCCGGGCTGCACTCCGTCGCCTCGCAACGGCCGCAGGCGCTTTTTTGTTACGATTAAGCGGGCCCATAGCTCAACGGTTAGAGCCGCCGGCTCATAACCGGCCCGTTCCAGGTTCGAATCCTGGTGGGCCCACCTTCGCTCGCCCTTGCCCGACCGCGAGCTTCGGCGGGCAGGCCCAATGCCGTGTCACTCCGGCAGGCGACTTGTCCACCGAAGCGGCGCAGCCGCGAAGGTGGAAGGCGGACCCCATGCCCAGAGACTCGCCGAAAGAGCTATAGACAGATATGCTTAGAACAAAGTCCCGAGCGTGAACTCAGATCTCCAACACCTGATCCGCCTCCAACAACTCGACACCGACATCGAATCCTCGCGACGGCGTATCGCGGAAATCCCGTCTGTCCAGCTCGCGCTCGACGCGAGACTCGCCGAGCAGCAGGCCGCCGTCGCCGCAATGAAGGAGCGCCTGGCACAGAGCCAGACGACGCGCCGCGCGACCGAAGGCGAAGTCGCCTCCCTTCAGATCCGCTTGTCCAAATACAAGGGCCAGTTGATGGAGGTGAAGACCAACAAGGAATACCAGGCGATGCAGAAAGAGATTGCGACTGCCGAAGAGGCCGTGCGATCGCAGGAGGACCGCATCCTCGAGCAGATGGAGGAAGGCGAGACGCTGGGACGCGAGCTGAAGGTCGCCGAAGCGGCGCTGAAGGCCCAGCAGGAGGAGATCGCGCGCGAGCGGAAACGCCTCGAGGAGGAAACCGCCGCCCTTCAGAAAGGGGCGAACGACACCTCGGCGGCACGCACGGCGGTCGCGAAAGAGCTCTCGCCGACGGCGCTCCGTCTCTTCGAGCACGTCTCGCGGCAGCGCAAGGGACTCGCGGTCGCTGAAGCACGCGACGGCATCTGCACGGTGTGCCACGTGCGGCTTCGTCCTCAGGTGTTCAATGAGGTCCGCCGGAACGAATCGCTGATCCAGTGCGATAGCTGCCTGAGAATTCTCTACTTCTCTCCTGTGCCCGCGCCGAATGCGGGTCCCCCGCAAGCTTCGTGATCACCGCGTACATCGACGGCGGGGCGCGCGGCAACCCCGGCCCTGCCGGCTACGGCGTTCGCATCGAAGGGCCGAACGGGACGCTGCTCGCCGAACTCCACGGTGGCCTCGGCATCGCCACGAACAACATCGCCGAATACAACGGGCTGCTCGCCGCGCTCCGGCATGCCGTCGAGCATGGACACCGGATTGTGCACATCAAGGCAGACTCCGAGTTGCTCGTGAAGCAGATGCGCGGCGAGTACCGCGTCAAGAACGAAGGGCTCAAGCCGCTGTTCCTCGAGGCGATCGGGTTGATCCGCAAGATCGGCGACGTCACGTTCGAGCACGTGCGCCGCGAGTTCAACAAGGAAGCCGATCGTTTGTCGAACCTCGGCATGGACGAGGCGGAGCAGATGATCGCGCGCCGATAGTTCACGCTCGATGTCCAAACCCGGGAGGCCATCATTGACCCGGCGCGCGGCACTACTCCTCGGCCTGCTGCTGGCGGCGCGATCCTTTCCGACCGCCCGGCTCGAGCCATTGACACCGCGCGACGCTGCCGCCGCTGCGGAGTTCCCTCCATATGACAATCCCGTCTTCGCACTGCATCAGCGCAGCCTCGCTGAGGCGGCCGCGTCGCGCGCGCTGGCTGAAGCCCCAGACACCGTTGACACGCTTGCGTTAGTCCTGTCCCAGGATCGGATCGACGACGCCCTTGCTGTCCTGAAACGAATCGTCGAGCGGCATCCTGTGTACCAGCGAAAAGCGTTGGCCACGCTCGCGTGTCTGGCGTTTGAACAGCGCGATTACAAGACGGCGCTCGATCGATTCACGTTGTACGTGCGCCTGTACCCTGACAGCGCCTACGCCTGGGTGGCGGCGCTGCGCAGCGGCGAATCGTACGAATCGATGGCGGAATGGCCGGCCGCCGCGGCGTCCTACCGTGCGGCGTCGGCTCGCTACAGCACGGTGCGGATCGCGCAGGTCCTTGGGCACGAATACGCCGCGCGAGCCCTCGAGGCTTCGAACTAGTTCGCTGATGCGCTTCGGGAGCACGAAGCGGCACTGCGGGCCTGGAACGCCGACCAGGCAACTGAGTACAGCTTGTATTCGAGACACACGCCGCTGCCCGACCAACCTGATGAAATGCGACCGGCGCCGGGACTCAAGCGGCGAGCGACCTCCGAGCGCGTCGAGCGGCTGCGCGCCTCGCTGGCGCTTCGCGGCGGATCGCTCGTGGAACGAGAGCGCTGGCTAATCGATCAGCGTCGATGGGCCGAGGCGGTCGACGCGTTCGGGCAACTGATTGCGGAATTCCCTGACTCGCGCGCTACCCAGGAGGGCCGCTTTCTCTCGCATCGGGCAAGGCTCGGGATGGCGCTGGACCTCGCGAACGCGGAACGCGACAATCGCGACATCGGCGCAGCATCCGCGCAACTCGAAGCGCTCGCCGGCGAGCCGTACGACGAGGCAATCTGCGCGGCAAAGATCGCTCGCGCCACGCTGCTCGCGACGGACCGGCGTGCCGAGGCTGACACGATGATGCGCGAGGCGGGGACGAGTGTCGACGCCACGGAGTCGTTTCATCGCGCACCGGACCGGCAGCCGGTCTCGAAGCCGACGTCATGGCCATTCGCAAATCCCAGGATCACGCAGATTGAGTTCGTCGACGCGGGGCGGACGAAGCCCGCTGTCGCAGTCACCGTGGGCTATTCGGGCGCTACCGTGGTGCTCGAAAAGGAGAACGGTAGCTGGAGGACCAAGGCACTGGTGAATCGCTGGGTCACGTAAGATGTCACTGCTCAACAGAATCGACGGGCCAGTATCTTGCAGTTCTCACAAGCACCTGATGAGACCTCGACTGATCGTCGCGGTGCTGTCGCTGCTGGCACTCGAGGCGTGCGCCGAGTTGAACAAGTTGGGCGCGCTCGTGCAGCCGCCGCGGTTCGAGCAGGCGCCCGGCCAGCGGTCGGAAATCCGGTTGCTGGGCCCGTCGAGTGGCCGGCCCCTTGGCGGCGCCGGCGTGCGGTTGTGGGCGAAGGTCAGCAACCCGAATGCGTTCGGCCTCACTCTCGGTACTCTCAAAGGCACCCTCTACCTGGAGGATGCGCGCGCGGCGGATGCCGACTTCCCGCTCGGCCTGCCATTAGCTGCGCGGCAGGAAACGGTCGTGCCGATCGACATCTCGTTCAGCTTTTCCGATCTGCCGGGACTCGGCGGGGTTGCGCGGCGTGCGGCAAGCCGTCAGCCGCTCGCGTACCGCCTCGACGGAACGATTGGTGTGGACGCCGGGCCGCTGGGCCAACCGGTCTTTGGCCCGATGACGCTCCTGCAGGGGGAAGCGGCGGTTCCTGCAGTCTCAAGCAATGGCGCGGATCGCGCCGAGCATACGTCCCGCGCGCTCGCGATCGGCGCGATACGAATGCAGCCGCTCGTGATGCGTCTTCGTGCACAGCCCTGACTCGAAGATCGCGCCGGGCGACATACCGACGTGGATCAACTGGTCGCGATTCGCTCGCGAGAGATCGAGGAACAATCGATCCGCGCGTCCCGGCCGAAACCATTTTTCAATCGACGCCTGGTCAGCCCCGCCCGAGCGGAACGCATCGAGCACCTCCGGTCCCACCTCTCCGCAGCAGGCGCCGAGGCAGGGACCGATCGCCGCGACGAGGTCCGTTGGATGGGAACCGAATGTCTGCTGCATCGCGCGGACGGCGCTCGTGGCCGCCTGTGCGGCGGCACCTCTCCATCCGGCGTGCGCCGCGCCGACAACACCTTTTCTTCGATCGAACAGCAGCACGGGCGCACAGTCCGCAACGCGCACACCGATCGCGATCTCAGGATCATCGGTGATGATGGTGTCTGCCGCCGGACGATCCCACGCGGCCTGACGTCCGCGCTGCGCAATCGCCACCGCGGTGCCGTGCATCTGTCGAATCAGCAGCAGCCGATCGCGCGTCAGACCGAGCGACACCGCCACTGCCTCCCATTCCTCCTCGTCGTCTCGAAGCTCCACGTCGCGAGTCGTGAAGAGATGCCGGGTCGGGAGCGCCGCGCACCGAAGCGCGCGGCCCCACGACTCTTGCGTCCACTCGAACGCACCGCTAGGCTGAGGGTCGGTCATGAGCATCATCGGGCTTGGGTTTGACGCCACGGACATCCCGCGCGTCCGAGAGGTGTTCGCGCGCCATGGCGAACGTTTCCTCCGGCGGGTCTTCACCGACGAGGAGATTGCCTATTGTACGCGGCAGCGCGATCCTGTCCCGAGCCTGGCCGGTCGCTTCGCGGCGAAGGAGGCCGCGATGAAGGCGCTCGGCACCGGTCATTCGCGCGGCGTCTTGTGGAAGGACATCGAGGTATTCCGCCGTGGCGGTCCGCCGCAACTGCGGTTGACGGGCGGGGCGCTCCGGCGCTTCGAAGCCATGCGCGCCGCCAGGTCGCTGCTGACCATCACGCACGCCGACACGCTCGCCATGGCCCAGGTGCTCTTGCTCAGCGACTGAACGCAACCAGGGTTGACGTTTCCGCACGGTTACCCAGCCGTCCGGGTCTCTTCATCTCACGGGATCTTGCTAACCCTCGTCATTGGCCTGTTTTGCAGAGTCTGCATCTGCCGGCGTGCACCGGCGCGCGGCTTGCCCTTCTTCGGTCGCGCGATGGCAGCGCCTGCCGCGCGAGGAGACACGCGATGACGATCAAGATCGTGGCGAACGACAAAGGGAATCCGCCGGGCAAACTGGCGGATGCGGAGTTGCACTTCACCGACGGGCCGCTCGCAGGGCTCAAGCTGATTGGCTTCGCAGTATGGGAGCGGCGGACCGGCACGGGCCGAAACGTCACGTTTCCCGCCCGACAGTACTCGGTTAATGGCGAGCGCCGCAGCTTCGCGCTGCTGCGCCCTACGGTCGACAGCACGGCACAGAACGGGATTCGGGACTTGATTCTCGAAGCGTACGAGGCGTTCGCAGGGGCTCAGATCGAGGCGACCGCCTGAGACCACTCGTAGGGCGGGTCTTCAGACCCGCCGGTGTCGATCTTGAGGCCCACCGGCGTCGCGCTAAGTCACGAGAGGCAGGAACTTGCGGTTCTCCTGCTGACGCTTGGGCGGCAGCGTCCACTCTTCGCGGAGTCCCTTCTCGAACTCCGCGCGGAAGAACGACGACTTCATGCCGCCGTCGATGATGTCCCACGGCAGCACCGCATCGGCGGAGCGGTCCCGGAAGATGTAGAAGGCCGCATCGAGTCCCGCTTCGGCCACCGCGGCGCGCCAGTTCCCGCCGTTGCGTTCAGCGATCTCGATCGCCGGCGCGACGCGCCGATCGCCGAGCGAGAGCAGCGCCTGGTAGTAGGAGTGCCGCTCCGACTTGATGTTGAAGTACACATTGTCGAGATCCGCGACCATCGACCGCAGCCGCTTGCCCTTGCGATCCGTGATGGCCGGATCTTCCATCGGCAGCCATTGGTACGCGGTGCCTGGTTTCGGAATCAGCGGATTCACGCTGGCAACGATGCGGCCGACGCGGCCTTTGGGACGGGCGTGTTTGAGGAGAAGCGCCCGCAGCTGCTCGCTGAGATCGCGGATCGCAACAAGATCCTCCTCCGTCTCCGTTGGCAGGCCGATCATGTAATACAGCTTCAGATTCTCCATGCCACTCGCGAAGATGAGATCCGCCTTCTCGAGGATCTCGGCGTTCGTGACCGTCTTGTTGATCACGCGGCGGAGCCGGTCGGAGCCGGTTTCGGGTGCGATCGTGATCGATCGCTCGCCGCTCTGGTGCAGCATCCGGACGATCGGCTCAGTGAGATCGTCCAGCCGCAGGGAGGCGGGGCTGATTGAGTAGCCGAGTGCCAGCAGGCCCGACAGGATGCGCTCGATTTCGGGGTGATCGCACAGCGCGATCGATACGAGGCCCGCGCGCGTGGCGTGCGGCCGCGCCTCCGCCGCGAGCGCCAGGATGCGGTCGGCGGAGAAGGGTCGCACGGGAAGATAGTTGTAGCCGGCCCAGCAGAATCGGCACAGGTTCGCACAGCCGCGGACGACCTCGATGAGGAATCGCGATCCGAACTCGGTGTCGGGCGTAAAGATTCTCGTTGCCGGGGGATCGAGGTGGTCCGTGGTTTTCACCGCGGCCTTCTTCACGACGAGCGGTGCGCCGGTTCCGGGTTTCGGTTCGAATGCGGCGATCCTGCGATCGTTTCCGTAGTGGACCGTGTAGAACGATGGAATGTAGAAGCCTCGCTCGGAAGCCAATCTCCGCAGGAGATCGTCGCGATCATCGGCCGAGTCGAGACTCTGCATCAGCGCAGGGATCAGCACTTCCCCTTCGCCCGCGGCAATCACGTCGGCGAACGGCGCGAGCGGCTCGGGATTGACGAACGTCACCGCGCCGCCGATGACGACGAGCGGATCGTGCGTCGTGCGCGCCTCTGCACGGACGGGGACACCCGCGAGCCGCAGCATGGAAACGACGTTCGTGTAGTCCCATTCGAACGAAACGGAGAAGGCGAGCACATCGAAATCGCGGACAGGCGTGTCGGACTCGAGCGTGCGCAGTGGCCTGCCGGACGCGAGCTGTGCGGCGAGCTCCTGGCGTCCCGGCAGGAACACGCGTTCGCACACCACGGCGTCCAGCTCGTTGAACAGCCGGTACACCGTCTGGAAGCCCAGGTTGGACATTCCGACGAAGTAGGTGTTGGGAAACGCCAGCGCGACGCGCAGCCGGCCGCCGTGCGGTTTACGGATGAAGCCGACTTCGCGAGAGAGAACGTCGCGCGGACGCTCGCGGTCGATGCGCTGCGCCATCAGAGTTGCCGATGTCGGACCAGAAAAGAACAGACGTGGTGCGGGGACTGCAGCTGAACCGACGCCGCTCCCGCGTACCTTGGATTTATCTAGTTTACCACGTGCGTGAAACAGGCCACGGAGACGACCGCATCACTCAGCTCCAACAGAGCCCACGGAGATCTGCTTTTCTGGATAACTCAGAGACCACCGAGGTCACAGGGATCAGTTGTTCAAACCCGATGTGTTCCGTAGTCTTCACGGCCTCTGAGTTAAACGTTGCCGTGGCCTCTCTGGACTCCGTGGGCTCTACGCTTCGTTCTGGCGCCTCAGAAACGCGGGAACGTCCAGCGGGGAGACCGGTTCGAACTCGGCGCCGGGGCTGATCATTTCCCCCGCCGGATCCGCGGCGGACGCCGGCGCGGCGGGCATCTCGAGCACCGGCCGCCGCGAGAACGACATCCGCGCGCCGCCGCCTCCGGCCACGGCGGCGGCGACCTTCGGCGCCTCCACGGGCTCATTGCGCCACGACGTATAGTTCTGCAGGTCGACCGGCGTCTGTGCCGCGGACGCGCTGACCTGTTTCGCAACGATCGGCCGATCGAAGCCGGTGGCGATCACGGTGATCTTCACCTTGCCTTCCATCTTCGGATCGACGACCGCGCCGAAGATGATGTTGGCTTCCTCATGCGCGGCTTCCTGGATGATCGCCGACGCTTCGCTGACTTCGACCAACGACAGGTCGGTTCCACCCGTCACATTGATGATGACGCCGCGCGCCCCTTTCACCGATGCATCCTCGAGCAGCGGGCTCGAGATCGCGTGGTTGGCCGCCGCGATCGCGCGGTTCTCTCCTTCGGCGAGCCCGGTCCCCATGATCGCGATGCCCATGCCTGCCATGATCGTCTTCACGTCGGCGAAGTCGAGATTGATCATGCCGGGGACGAGGATCAGATCCGAGATGCCCTGGATCGCCTGGCGCAGCACGTCGTCCGCATTGGTGAAGGCATCGTTGAGCGACGTCGACCGCGTGATCGTCGCAAGCAGCCGCTCGTTCGGGATCGTAATCACGGTGTCGACCGATCCGCGAAGCTCCTCGAGGCCACGCTCGGCTTGCGTCTGCCGCTTCTTGCCCTCGAACTTGAACGGCTTGGTGACGACCGCGATCGTCAATGCGCCCAGCTCGCTCGCCAGGCTCGCGATGACCGGCGCCGCCCCCGTACCGGTGCCGCCGCCGAGTCCGGTCGTGACGAACACCATGTCGGCGCCGTCGAGCGCTTCGATCAGCTTCTCGGTATCTTCGAGCGCCGCCTGGCGGCCGACGTTGGGATCCGCGCCCGCGCCGAGTCCTTTCGTCAGCTTTGCGCCGATCTGCAGCTTGTGCGGCGCCGCATTCAGCTTCAGTGCCTGCACGTCGGTGTTCGCGACGATGAACTCGACCCCATCGAGGCCGGCCTGCACCATCCGGTTCACCGCGTTGCTGCCGCCGCCGCCGACGCCGACGACCTTGATGCGCGCGCCGGTGCGCACCTCGTCGTCCAGCTTCAGCCGCAAGGTGGACGCGTGTTGATCAGCCATGCCGTGGCCTCCCATTCCTTAGAAGAATTCCTTGAACAACGTGCGCAGCCGACCGGCTACGCGACCGAACGCGCCGGCGCCCACCGGCCGCGCTGCCTCTTCGACGTGATTCCTGTGCGCGTACATCACGAGACCGACCGCCGTGGCGAACGCAGGGTTGTTGACGTGATCTGCAAGGCCGCCGACGCCGGATGGACATCCGCGGCGGATCGGCAGGTCGAAAATCTGCTCGGCGATCTCCGCCGTGCCGTCGAGCATCGCGCCGCCGCCGGTGAGGACAATGCCCGAATTGAGCGACTTCTCGAAGCCGGCGCGCCGGATTTCATCCCACAAGAGATGGAAGATTTCTTCGGCGCGCGGCTGCAGGATCTCCGACAGGATCCGCCTTGCCATCACGCGCGATTTGCGTCCGCCGACGCTCGCGACGTCCATCGTCTCGTCTTCATCGACCATGGCGGAGAGCGCGCATCCGCATCGGCGCTTGATCTTCTCCGCGTCTGGGATCGGTGTCCGCAGGCCGACGGCGATGTCGTTCGTAAAGTGATCGCCGCCGACCGTAACGACCCCGGTGTGCCAGAGGCTTCCGCGTTCGAAGATCGCGAAATCGGTCGTGCCGCCGCCGATGTCGACGATCGCCACGCCGAGCTGCTTCTCGTCGTCGTTCAGCACGGCTTCACTTGCGGCCAGCTGCTCGAGCACCGTGTCGAGCACGGCCACCCCGGCGCGATTCACGCATGCGACGATGTTCTGTGTCGACGAGGCGCTGCCCGTGACGACATGGACATTGACCTCCAGGCGCGTGCCGGTCATGCCGACCGGAGCGCCGATGCCGTCCTGCTCGTCGACGACGAAATCCTGTGGGAGGACGTGGAGGATCTCGCGTCCGCTCGGCAGGGCGACGGCTTTCGCCGCATCGATCGCCCGCCGAACGTCCTCGCGCGTGATCTCGCGGTTCTTGCCCGCCACCGCAACGACGCCGCGGCTGTTGAACGCCTTGACGTGCGCGCCGGACAAGCCCAGATGCACGGAGTCGATCTCGACGCCCGCGGTCAATTCCGCCTCGTCGATCGCCTTCTTGATCGATTCGACCGCCGCCTCGAGGTTGACCACGACGCCGCGCCTCACCCCTTTCGAATCAGCGAGGCCGATGCCGATGATGTCGAGTCCACCATCGTCGGTCATCTCGCCGACGATCGCGGCGATCTTCGAGGTGCCGACGTCGAGTCCGACCAGGTATCGCTCTTTACGAGCCAATGTGAGATTCCCTTTCTTCCGCCTAAAGGCGGAAGCCACGAGTTCGGCTGTGGGCCGCCGTGCCTTATTCCTTGTTCCTGTGGCTTCCGCCTTCCGCCGTAGCCTTGGCGGAGGCTGGTCAGGCGGAAGATCCTTACCGCGCTCTCTTCGTTGCCGGACGCACGTACACGCGCTCTTCGAAACGCATATCCACGTAATCGATCTCCGGCACGCGATCGTGCAGCGTCGGCGCGAGATCGACGTACGCCTGCAGCCGCTCGAGAAACCGTCCCTCGCCAAGGTGCAGCAGCGCGGGATCGTTCTGCATCAGGACGATGACGTCGTGCGCGTCGCGCACGTCAATCTGCGAGATGCGGAGCGCCAGATCGCGGTGCGGTGCAATCGCATCGATTGCGCGCGCGGCCAGCTCGGCGCGCTGCTCATCGATCGTCGGCTGTCCCGAGGACGGTGGACGAACGAGTCCATCGATGATCGGCAGATCGAACTCCGCGTATTGCGGGCCGAACGCGTCGATCAACATGCCCTGCCCATCGACCAGGTAGAGATCGCTTCCGAGCCGACAGAGGCCCATGGGCCGCCGCTCCGAGACGAAGACCTCCACCGTCGAGGGCAGCACCCGGCGCAGCGCGACGTCCGCGACCCACGGCGATTCCAGGAGCCGGCGGCGGTAGCGTGGCAAATCGGCCGTGAGAATGCTGGACCCGCGGAGTCCATCGATGATGGCCTGTACCTCGCCGCTCGAGAGCCGGACGTTGCCACGCACGCTGATGCGCCTGACCTGCAGCGCCGACGCGTGCAGCACGAGATGCGTCACGCGGTACCCGGCATAACTCACGATTGCGATCGCGATCGCCCACCTGCCGATGCGCCACGATAACCACGAGAGAGCGCCCGATTTCCTCTTTGAAGGGCGCACCTTCGCGCGGCGGAAATTTTTTTCGGCCGCCGCCTTGACGTTCGCCTTGACGCTCATTCGGCTTCGCCTCCGGCGTCCGCGGAGGCGTGCGGTTCCCGAATCGCCGCCAGGATTCGATCCGGCAGCGTACCGATCGATCCGGCGCCCAGCGTGATCACCAGGTCGTTGGGGCGCGCGATCCTCGCCACTGCGGCGGGCACATCATCGAGCGCCTTGACGAGGTGGACCGGACGTCCGCCCTTGCGCACGCGAGCGTCGAGCGCCTCGATCGTGATCCCGGGCACGGGCGCCTCGCCGGCGGGATAGATATCGGTCAGCACGATCTCATCGGCGGCCGACAATGCATCGCCGAACGCGTCGAGGAGATCGCGGGTTCGAGAGTAGCGGTGCGGCTGGAACACGACGACGACGCGGCGATCGAGTCCCGCGCGCGCGGCGGCAATCACGGCGGCGATCTCCGTCGGGTGATGTCCGTAGTCGTCCACCACCATGACTCCCTGCTCTTCGCCGCGCCGCTGGAAACGCCGCTCGGCGCCGGCGAACTGTTCGAGCGCGGAGGCGATCCGTGTAAATGGCACACCGGTTTCGAGGCCCACCGCCACCGCCGCGAGTCCGTTCAGCAGGTTGTGCCGTCCCGGCACGCGCAGCCGAAGCGCGCCGAGCTCCGTGCGCTTCCCCTGTTCTGTGCTCTGCACGATACGGCACGTCGATCCGAATGCCTCGAGCGCCATGCCATGCCCGGCGATCTGCGCGCTGGCATCGCCGAGTCCGTACGTAATGACGCGCCGCGTCATGTGCGGCACCAGCGCGCGCACCGGTCGATCATCGGCGCACGCGATGACCGCGCCGTAGAAAGGAACCTTGTTCGCGAATTCGAGGAACGCCTGCTGCAGCGCGTCCCAGCTGCCGTAGCTCTCCATGTGCTCGTGGTCGATATTCGTAATCACGGCGATCGACGGCGACAACTTCAGAAACGATCGATCGCTCTCGTCCGCCTCCGCGACCATGTAATCTCCCCGGCCGAGCCGCGCGTTGCTGCCAAAGGCGCTCAGCCGGCCCCCAATCACCGCCGTCGGATCGAGGCCAGCCCGCTCGAGCACCAGCGCCACCATCGAGGTCGTCGTGGTCTTTCCGTGCGCGCCGGCGATGGCGATGCCGTAGCGGAGGCGCATCAGCTCCGCAAGCATCTCGGCGCGCGGGATGACGGGGATGCGCCGCTTTCGCGCGGCCTCGACCTCGGGATTGCCCGCGTCGATCGCCGAGGACACGACGACGACATCCGCGCTCCCGACCTGCGACGCCGCGTGCCCGCGCCCGACGCGGACCCCGAGCGTCTGCAGGCGATCGGTCACCTCGGACATCTTCGCGTCCGAGCCGCTGACCTCGTATCCAAGATTCGCGAGCAACTCTGCGATCCCGCTCATTCCAATGCCGCCGATCCCCACGAAATGTATGCGACGAGTGCGACCTAACATCGGCCGTTCATCGCGCAACGAGGGCGAGCGCGCGATCCACGATGACCTGCGCCGCGTCCGGGCGTGCGAGGCGTCGTGCCGCGGCCGCCATCTCCGCGCGGCGCGCCGGGTCGCGCGCGAGCGTCACTATTCGCCCCGCCAGCAGCGCCCCCGTCAGATTCCGCTGCTCAATCAGGTCGGCGGCGCCCACAGTGGCGAGTACCTCCGCGTTCTTTCGCTGGTGATCGTCTGCGGCGGTCGGCAGCGGAATCAAAATCGCGGCGCGCCCGGCGGCCGTCAGCTCGGCGATCGTCGTCGCACCCGCACGACAGACGACCACGTCCGCGCTCTTCATTTCCCTGTCCATGGCGAAGAGGAACGGTTCCACGCGAGCCGCGAGCCCCGCGTCCAGGTAAGCGCGCCGGACCATCTCCAGATCGCGTTCTCCTGTCTGATGCGTGATGTCCACGCCGCCATCGGCTGCCAACCTCGGCGCCGCCTCCACCATGGCCATGTTGATCGCGTGCGCGCCCTGGGAGCCGCCAAAGATCAGGACCCGCGGCGACCCGACAGGCGGGCGTTGCTGCTCGGACTCAATGCCAACGAATTCCGGGCGTACCGGATTGCCTGCGACAAATCCCCTCCTGCCGAAGAACGAGATCGTGGACTCGAACGTCACCGCCGCCGCGCTTACCATCCGCGCCAGAATCCGATTGGTCAGTCCCGGGATCGCGTTCTGCTCGAGCAGCAGCGTCGGAATCCCGCGCGTCACCGCCGCCAGCATCACCGGACCGGAGCTGTAGCCGCCGACGCCAATCACGAGCTGAGGTGTCCGACGCGTGAGAATCCGCCACGCATCGACGCCGCTGAACGGCAGCACCGCGATGCCGCGGAGCAGCGCCGTCGCCGACTTTCCCTTCAGCCCCGCGCTCCTCAGCACGTCGAGCTCGAAGCCTTCCCGTGGCACGACGCGTGATTCGATCCCGCGCGCCGTCCCCGCAAACGTCACGATCGTCTCCGGTCTCCGCGACAGGAGCTCGCGTGCGACGGCAATCCCCGGGTACAGATGGCCGCCGGTGCCGCCGCCGGCGATCACGACGTGGAGTCCGCTCATGCATCCGCCGTCCCCGGCTCGATCACCGTCGTGATCACATGGCTCGCCGACGCGTGCTGAGACACGTTCAGCAGGATTCCCATCCCGATCATGCTGATGAGCAGCGACGATCCGCCGAAGCTCACGAACGGAAGCGGAATGCCTTTGGTCGGGAGCAGTCCGAGCACGACGCTCATGTTGAAGAAGGCCTGGAACGCCACCATCGCGGTCAGGCCGAGCGCGAGGAACGCGCCGAAGCGATCCGGCGCGCGAAGAGCCGTCCTCAGGCCGCGCCAGACAATCACGCAGAAGCACGCGAGCACGATCGTCGCGCCGAGGAGTCCGAGCTCTTCGCCGATGACGGCGTAGATGAAGTCCGTTTCCGGGTACGGCAGGTAGAAGAGCTTCTGCACGCCCGCCATCAACCCGCGTCCGAACACGCCGCCGGTGCCGACGGCGATGAGCGACTGAATCACCTGGAAGCCGTCTCCGAGCGGGTCTTCCCAGGGATTGAGAAACACGGTCAGACGGCGGCGGCGATAATCCGCGCTGACGAGGACGATGTAGGCGGCCGGCACCGACACCAGCAACAGGCCGACGATGTATCGGTAGTTGATCCCCGCCGCAAACACCATCGCGGACGCGATGATCAGGATCGAAAGCGCGGTGCCGAGGTCCGGCTGCAGGAGAACCAGTCCAACGACGCCTCCTACGACGACGGCGATCGGCAGCAGCGAGTGCGTCAGATCGTCGATGCGCTCCATACGCCGTTCGAGAATCGCCGCGACGAAGAAAATGACGGCGATCTTCGCGAGCTCCGAAGGCTGCACGCCGACGCCCGCGACACCGAACCAGCGGCGCGCGCCGTTGATGCGTGGTCCAAACAGGACACCCACGAGTGCGAACGAGACGATCCCGAGCGCCGTCCAGATCACGATCGGCTGTCGATAGTGGCGGTAATCAATCCGCATCACGATCGGCATGATGGCCAGCCCGAGCAGCACCCACGTCGCCTGCTTGAACAGGAACAGATTCGGCTGGTGATAGCGTTCCATCGCGATCACCGCGGACGCGCTGTACACCATGACGACGCTGGCGCACACCAGCAGCAGCATCGCGGTAAAGAGCAGCTTGTCCGACTTGAGTTTCCGCGCCATACTTGACGATCCGTGACCTAAAGGTTCAGCACGACTGAACCGACATATCGTTTGGCTTCAGGCTCCAAGCTCGACTCCAGGCTTCAGGTTTCAGGCTTCAGGTTTCAGGCCTCAGGCTTCATGCCTCGTCGTGCTGAAGCCCGAAGCCTGGAGCCCGAAGCCCGTTCGCACGAGCAGTCAGCAGTCATCAGCCGGCCGCGGGGCAAGACACCGACCTCGCAGACCGGGGCAGCCTGCGTTCCCAGCGGCCAGCTCTTCGCCGCCTCGACCGGTCTGATGACTGCTTACTGCTCGTGCTGTTTTCTTGAATCGCAGGGATTCCTGCGCCCCGCCAAGCTCACTCCGCTGCGCTCGCTCTCGCAGCTCCCTCCGCTCCGTTCGCTCACTGCTCGCGTGCTTGGTTCCACTCGTCTGCCAGTCGCGCCACGTTCTGTTTGAACACGCGGCCACGCTCCGCGTAGTCTCGGAACATGTCGAAGCTCGCGCACGCGGGCGCGAGGACGACGGTGTATCCCGGCGCCGCCGACGCGAACGCCGTGCGCACGGCCGCCGACATGTCTGCCGCATCGAGCACCCGCACCGCGCCGTTCAGCGCAGCGTGAATCAACGGCGTGGCTTCTCCAATCGCAACGACCACCGCATGGCGCGCGACGAGCGCGTCGCGAAGATCCGCGAAACTGCCCCCCTTGAATTTCCCGCCGAGAATCACCACCAAGCCCGAATCGAAGCTTTGAATCGCGCGGAGCGCGGATTCGATGTTCGTTGCCTTCGAGTCGTTGACGAACCGCACGCCGCCGATCTCGCGGACCGGCTCGAGCGCGTGCTCCAGGCCTCCGAAGGCTTCAACCGCGCGTGTCATCGCGGCCGGCTCGACACCCGCAATCGAGGCGACGGCCGCCGCCGCCAGAACATCCGCGAGCAGGTGGCGGCCGAGCAGCTTCACTGCGGACACCGGCACCAGGACCTCGTCACCGGTGCGCGAGCGCCGGACAATCGAGTCGCCGGCGATCACGATCCCCTCGTCGAGCTGCTCGCGCAACGCGAAGAACAGGCGGCGTCCCTTCGCGTCACGCGCGAGATCGACCGAGGGCGGATCGTCGGCGTTCAGCACCGCCCAGTCCTCGCGTTCCTGGTTCGCGAAGATGCGCGCCTTCGCCGCGGCGTACTCGTCGAGGCTGGCGTGGCGATCGAGGTGATCCGGTGAAAAGTTCAATAGCACGGCGATCCAGGGACGAAACGCCTCCGTGCCTTCCAGCTGAAAGCTGCTGGCCTCGACGACGTGGATGGTGTCTTCGGTTGAATCGTCGACCTGCGCGCTGAGCGCGAGGCCGATGTTGCCGCCCACCAACACGTGATGTCCGCCCGCCTCGAGCATCCGTCCGGCCAGCGTCGTCGTCGTCGACTTTCCCTTCGTGCCGGTGATCGCGATGATGCGGCCGCGCAGCCACCGCGACGCGAGCTCGAGCTCCCCCATGACGGGCACGCCGGCGCGGCGCGCATGCGCGATCGCCGCCTGATTCGGAGCCACGCCGGGACTCAGCACGATGAGATCCGCTGACGCAAACGTATCGGCAGAGTGCGGACCCAGTTCGAGGTGCACACCCGCCTCGCGCAGCCGCGCTTCGTCCGGGAGCGATTCACGGGTGTCGCTCAGGATGACGCTGGCGCCGCGACGCACGAGCAATTCTGCGGCGGCAATGCCACTGCGTGCCGCGCCGACCACGACGACGCGCTGACCCGTGACCGAGAAGGATGGGCCGACCGTCATCGCAGCTTCAGCGTCGTCAGACTGAACAGCGCGAAGATGATCGCGATGATGACGAATCGCGCGATGACCTTCGGCTCGCTCCAGCCGACCAGTTCGAAATGGTGATGAATGGGCGCCATCCGGAACACGCGTTGTCCCGTCAGCTTGAACGACGTGACCTGGATGACGACCGAGAGCGCCTCGAGCACGAACACGCCGCCGACGATGACGAGCACGAACTCCTGCTTGATGAGCAGCGCGATCGTGCCAAGCGCGCCGCCGAGCGCCAGCGATCCGACGTCGCCCATGAAGATATCGGCAGGGTACGAGTTGTACCAGAGGAAGCCGAGGCTGGCGCCGACGAGCGCGCCGCAGAAAATCGTCAGCTCCCCCGTCAGAGGCGAGAACCGCGGAAGCTGCAGGTACTCGGCAAGAACGCGGTGGCCGCTGACGTAGGTCAATGCAGTCAGCGCGGCGGCGGCGACCGCGAATACGCTGATCGCGAGTCCATCGAGGCCGTCAGTCAGGTTGACCGCGTTCGTCCAGCTCACGAGGACAACGACTGCGAACACCACGTAGAACCAACCCAGCTCCGGGATGAGGCGCTTGAAGAACGGGAACACGAGCCGCGTGTTGTAGAGATCCGCCCGCGCGAGCGCCAGCAGCGCGATCCCCACGCCCAGCGCAATCACGATCTGCCATGCCATCTTGTAGCGCGGAAGAAGGCCGTGATGAGAGCGCCGCACGATCTTCAAATAGTCGTCCGCAAACCCCACCGCACCGAATGCTGCCGTCGCGATCACGGCAATCCAGATGAACGCATTTCGCAGGTCGGCCCACAACAGTGTCGGAAGAAGTGATGCCGACATGATCAGCAGGCCGCCCATCGTTGGCGTGCCCGCCTTGGCACGGTGGGTCTGCGGCCCTTCCTGCCGGATGACTTGTCCGATCTGGAATTCACGCAGACGGCGGATCAGCACGGGACCAAGCACCAGGCTGAGCGCGAGCGCGGTCACGCTCGCCCCCGCGGTCCTGAACGTGATGTAACGGAACACGTTGAAGACCGGAACGGCGTCGTGCAGCGGATACAGCAGGTGGAAGAGCATCAGGCGAACTCCACCTTCAGACGCTCGACGACGACATCGGTGCGGATGCCGCGGGATCCCTTCACGAGGACGAGATCGCCCGGACGAATCCGCAAGAGCGCAACTTCCGCTGCTTCCTCGCTGGTGCCGACGTGCAACACGTTCGCCGCGGGCAGGCCAGCCGCGCGCGCTGCGTCCGCGAGTTGTTTCGCCGGATCGCCGCCGACGGTGATCAGCACGTCGAGCCCGGCGTCCGCGGCCGCGCGTCCGCATTCGCGGTGCAGCCGCGTCGCGTGCTCGCCGAGCTCGAGCATCTCGCCGAGGACCGCAGTCTTCCGCGCGCTTCCGGTCGCTGCGGCCACGGTCGCGAGCGACTGCTTCAGCGCCGCAGGGCTCGAGTTGTAGGAATCGTCAATCAGCGTGACGCCACCGGGAAGCCGCAACAGCGCGCCGCGATGCGCGGCGGGGCGCATCGACGCGGTGCGTTCGGCAATCGCGTCAAGCGGAATGCCGAGCTCCGACGCAACGGCGGCAGCCGCGAGGACGTTGGAGAGATTGCCGAGGCCAAGCAGCGACGTCGACAGGTGCACCTGCCCGCCGGGCGTCGTCACCGTGGCCGCGACGCCGTCGAGCCCGCGATGCTGAATGCTGGTCGCGCGCACGTTCGCGCGCCCGGAGACGCCGAACGTGATCGTGCGGCCCGCGAAACGCGGCACGTGCGCCATCACGCGCGGATCGTCGGCATTCGCGACGAGCAGATCGGTTCGACGCGCCCCCTCCAGAATCTCTCCCTTGGCGTCCGCAATCGCGTCGGCGGACACGAAGAACCCCAGGTGCGCGTCCCCCACGTTGGTCCACACGCGCACGTCGGGCTCCGCGACGCCCACCAAGGTTCTGATTTCGCCGGGATGATTCATACCGAGTTCGACGACCGCCACTTCCGGCCTCGTCCGCAGCTCCAGCAGCGAGAGCGGGAGGCCGATGTGATTGTTCAGGTTCCCCTTGTTCCGAAACACGCTGTACTTCGCGGACAGAAACTCCGCCGTCAGCTCCTTCGTCGTCGTCTTGCCGGCGCTGCCGGTAATCGCCACCACTTTCGCGCCCGACCGCCGTCGCACTTCACGCGCGATGTCCTGCAGCGCGCGCGTCGTGTCGGACACTTGCAAAAGGACCGGCGCTGGCCGTCCGTGACCTGCCTCAGGGGCGGCCGGCGCCTTGGTCACCACGGCACCGGCGGCTCCCGCGGCCAGTGCGGCGGCGACGAACTCATGACCATCGAACCGCTCACCGCGAATCGCGATGAACAGGTCCCCGTCCGACACCGACCGCGAGTCGATCGAGATCCGCTCGATCCGCCGATCCGGCGGGCCCGACAGCAGCCGGCCCTCGGTGGTGGCAGCCAGTTCGGCGGTCGTCAACGCGATCGGTTCCACAAGTTACGGCACCCGCGACCCGCTGCGCCGCTTCGCGAGCGCCGCGCGCGCAACCTCGACGTCGTCGAACGGCAGCGTGCGATCGCCGATGACCTGGTACTTTTCGTGCCCCTTGCCGGCGATCAGCACGAGATCCCCCGGTTTCGCCTCGCGGATTCCCTTCTCGATCGCCTCGCGCCGGTCCACGATTGCGAGCGACGGCGTGCCGTGCTGTCCCTTCGGCGCCACGCGGTTCGCGGGTATGACGATGCCGCGCCGGATTTCTTCGATGATGCGTTCCGGATCCTCGCTGCGCGGGTTGTCCGAGGTGACGATCACGAGATCGCTCAGCCGCGCGGCGACGGCACCCATGAGCGGCCGCTTCGTGCGATCGCGATCGCCGCCGCAGCCAAAAACCGTGATCACGCGCCCGGCCGCGAGCGGACGTGCGGTCTCGAGGAGGTTCTTGAGCGCATCGTCGGTGTGCGCGTAGTCGACGATCACACGGACGTCCTCACCGCCCAGGAACGTGCTCGAGCGCGGTGATGCCGGCTTCGATCGCGGAGAACGGCAGGTCGAGCGCCATCGCGGCGGCGGATGCGGCGAGGATGTTGTAGGCGTTTGGCCGGCCGACAAGGCGCGAGCGAACGTGAATGGCGCCACGCGGCGTGCGGATGTCGAACGTCAGGCCGTCGAGCGAGAACGTCAGTGGGCCCGGGCGCACGTCGGCGGCCCCGTCAATCGCGTACGTGACCGGGCGCTTCGCCGCCGCCGCCATCTCGGGACCACGGCGATCATCGATATTGATCACGCCGACCGCCCCTTCGGGCAGCAGCTCGAACAGCCGTCGCTTGGCGACGAAATACGCCTCCATGTCGCCATGGAAGTCCAGGTGGTCGCGCGTGAGGTTCGTGAAGATGCCCGCGGCGAAACGAAGATAGTCGACGCGGCGCAGTGAGAGGGCGTGCGACGAGACCTCCATCACGCACGCGCCGCAGCCCTGCGCCAGCATGCTGCGGAACATCTGCTGCAGGTCTGGCGCCTCGGGCGTCGTGCGCGAGGCCTCGATCTCACGTCCGCCGACTCTGTAGCCGATAGTACCGATGCGCCCGCACTTGATTCCCGCGGCCTCGAAGATCGACGCGAGAATGTAGGACGTCGTCGTCTTGCCGTTCGTGCCCGTGATCCCGACGAGTGCGAGATCGTCGGTGGGGTTGCCGTAGTAGGCCGCCGACAGCGCCGCCAGCGTGTCGCGCGCGTTCGACACCTGGACCCAGGGCACACTGATGCCGGCGAGGGGAGCACTCTCCGCCACGACTGCGATGGCCCCCTTCGCGATCGCCTGCGGCGCGAACCGCGCACCATCCGCGTGGAGTCCGCGCAGCGCGACGAACACCGCGCCCGGCATGACGCTGCGCGAATCGTACGCAATCGACGTCACCGGCAGACGCTCCAGCAATTCCTGGAGCATCATGGCGGTGATCCCCCCGCTGCGGCGGAAGAGAGCCGCCGTCCGAGCCGGAGGTTGCAGGCGTCACCGCGCACCAACGCGGATCCCGGCTCCGGATTCTGCGAGACGACGAAACCGTCACCGCTCATGCGCGCGGACATGCCGATGCGCGAGAGGAGACGGAGCGCTTCGCGCGCGCTCAGACCACGCAGATCCGGCACGAGCCCGTTGCGCGCGGGCTCGAACGGCGCGGTCAGGACGGCGGTACCCGCCGGCCGCTTGACGACTTCGAGCTCACCGCCGGAATCGTGACGTGCCACGAGCACCGGCGGCGGAGCGTTGATCGTGGGCCCGATGCCAAGATATGTCAGCGACGCTTCAGCGATTCGCTTGAACACTGGCGCGGATACGGCACCGCCGGTGTAGCCGTTACCGTGCGGCGAGTCAATCACGACGAGGATGGTCAAGCGGGGCTTACGCGACGGGATGAAGCCGACGAACGACGCGTTGTAGTCAGACTTCTGGTAGCGGCCGTTCACGAGCTTCGCCGCGGTGCCGGTCTTACCGGCAACCGTGTAGCCGGAAATCTGGGCGGCCCTCGCGGTGCCCCGCTCGACCACCTGCTCCATGATCGTTGTCAGCGTCGCGGCGGTTTCGGCCGTGATCGCCTCGTGCAGCACCTTGCGCGGCACATCGAGGCGCTTGGCGTCCTTGATGAACGCACGTACCACGTGCGGCTGCACGAGGTGCCCGCCGTTGGCGACGGCGCTGACCGCGGTCGTCATCTGCAGCGGCGTTACGCCCACCTGGTATCCCATCGACACCGACGCCAGCGCGCTCGGATCCAGACGATCCGGGCTCCAGACAATCCCGGGCGTCTCACCACGGAAGTCGGGCGCGAGTGCTTGGCCGAAGCCAAAGCGGTTGACGTACTCGCCCAGGAGCTGCGGGCCGAGCTTCTGCCCGACCTTGATTGCGCCGACGTTGCTCGATTTCACGATGACGTCCGTGAACGACAGCAGACCGTAATGATGCGTGTCGTGGATGATGCGCGAGCCGAATGTGATGTAGCCGGGCGTCGTATCGACGGGCGTCTTGGAAGTGATGATTCCGTGCTCCAGCGCCGCCGATGCCGTGACGATTTTGAAGGTCGATCCGGGCTCGTAGAGATCCTGGATCGCGCGATTGCGCCGGGCGTCATCGTCGGCCTTGGTAAAGGCGTTCGGATTGAACGTCGGCCAGTTCGCCAGCGCGAGTATCTCGCCGCTGCGCGGATCCATGATGAGCGCGGTGCCGCCAGCCGCACGATTCGCTTCCACACCGGCGCGGAGCTCCCGTTCGGCGATATATTGAAGGTACTGATCGATCGTGAGCTCGATGTCCGCGCCTGCCGTCGCGGGACGCTCGACACGGCTGAACAGCGCGTGACGCTTCGCGTCGGTCTGGATGAGGACCTTGCCCTCCTTGCCGCGGATCTGCGAGTCGTACGCCGACTCGATGCCGCCGAGGCCGACGTTGTCGAGACCCACGTAACCCAGCACGTGCGCGGCGAGCTCCGCCTTCGGATAGTACCGGCGGCTTTCCTTCAGCAACATGATGCCCGGCAGGCCGAGATCCTTCACCTTCCGCGCTTCGGATGGCGTGACTTGCCGCGCGACGTACACGAACGCGCCGCGGCGACCGAGTTTCTTTGCCATGTCCGTCCGGCGATCCGCGTTGCAGCCATCGAGCACCGTACAGAGACTCGCGGCCACGCCGGCCGCGTCGTCGATTTCCGAAGGGTCCGCGGCGATGGTATCGGCGTCGACGCTGTAGGCGAGCAGGCGACCGTTGCGGTCGAAGATCTCGCCGCGCTTGGCCGGCGGGACGACAGTACGCGTCTGCTGACGGTCGGCCCGCGCCATGAGATCGGGGTGGTCGACGACCTGCAGGTAGACGAGGCGCGCCTCGATCGCGGCCGTCCACAAGCCGAAAATCGCGGCACATACGATCAGACGCGCACGGACGGCATCGCGCCAGCCCGCCAAGGTCGCAGGATCGCGCCGGACGACGTGCGGCGCGGACGGCTGCCCCCTGCGCGGAAGCCCCCACGGACGTCGGAATCTGCTGCTGCCGTCTACATCGGGCACCGAATCCCTCACTCAGCTCAGGAGGCGCCGCGTTTCAGCGCGCCGCAACGACCGATTTGTCGGGCGGCGCCGCCGGCGTCACGCGCTCGATCACAATTGCCTGATCGCGCGTGGGCGCGACGAGGTGCAGCTGTTCGGTCGCGATCTTCTCGATGCGGCGGGGCGCGCGCAGCGTCTCGATCTCTAGGCGTAGATGACGATTGATCTCTTCTTCCGCCGCGCGTTCCTGCTGCATGCGCTCGATCTGGTAGCCGTGGCGGAGCAGCTCGAAGTGCTGCCACGCCGAGAACAGCAGCACCACGACCAGGAACATGCCGATTCCCATCGAGCGCCACAACTGGCGCTGCCGCGCTTGGTCCACTTCGCGGACGATCGGATTGTTCCGCACGTCCTTCTTGATCGCGTATTCGAAATCCATCGTGCTCATGCGACCCTCTCAATCGCGCGCAGTTTCGCGCTGCGCGCCCGCGGATTCCGCGCCAGTTCCGCGTCGGCCGGCACGAGCGGCCGCTTCGTCAGAATGCGCATCGCCTCTTCGGCCTTCTCGATCGCGCGGAACGTATGCTTCACGATCCGGTCCTCGAGGGAGTGAAACGTGATTACGGCCAGGCGCGCCCCCTGCAGCAGCCGCCGCGTGGCGCCGACAAGAAACGTATCGAGGTCCTCGAGCTCCCGGTTGACCCAGATGCGAAGCGCCTGGAACGTCCGCGTCGCCGGATCGATCCGCTGGTAGCCGCGATGCGGGATCGCGCGCCGCACGATTGCCGCGAGCTGTCCCGTGGTTTCGACCGGCACGGATGCGCGCGACGACACGATCGCCCTCGCGATCCGCCGCGAGTACCGCTCTTCGCCGTACTCGAAAATCACGTTCGCCAGCTCCTCTTCGTCCACGGTGCGCAGCCACTCCGCCGCGCTCGCCCCGCTCGTCTGGTCCATCCGCATGTCGAGCGGCTCGTCGCGCCGGAAGCTGAACCCCCGGCCTTCGGCGTCGAGCTGCATCGAGGAGACGCCGAGGTCAGCGAGCGTGCCGTCAACCGCCGGGATCCCTCGCGCGTCGAGGACCCGATCGAGCTCACGATAATCCGCGTGGACCAGTTCCACGCGATCCCGATACGGCGCGAGCGCCTCTCCCGCCAACGCGAGCGCGATCGGATCACGATCGAGACCCAGCACCCGGGTCGCGCCACCCTCGAGCAGCGCGCGGCTGTGTCCGCCGAGGCCGACCGTGCAGTCGACGAACAGGCCGCCCCGCGCCGGCGCGAGCAGGTCCAGCACTTCGGCCACCATCACCGGCTCGTGCAACATGGCGTCAGATGCCGAACTCCGAAAGAGCCTTCGCGTCGTCGTCCGTGTACGGATCACGCTGCAGCTTGGCGACGAAGCGCTCGTGATTCCAGACGTCCAGCCAATCTACCTGCCCGAGCACGTCGACCTCGCCTGCCATGCCGGCCGAGTCCCGCAGCCGTGGGTGGATCACCACGCGTCCCTGCGTATCGATTTCCGCCGTCTGCCCGTAATAACTCACGCGGTCGAGAAATTTGAGCCGCGCGGGGTGCGTTGAAGGGGCGCGTGCGAGTTTTTCCTCGAGCGCCAGCCAGACCGGCATGGGATAAACGCGGACATACTCCCCCGTCAGGCTCGTCACGAACAGCTCGGTCCCGTGCTTCCCCTCGACGAAGGCACGAAAGGCGTTCGGGATCTTGAGCCGCCCCTTGTCATCGATTTTGGCGGCGTAATTGCCCCGGAGCACGTCGCTTTACTCCACTTTGCTCCACAAAATTCCACGCAGATAGTAGGGGAGGCATCGGATGATGTCAACGCCAAAATGCAGAGTCTCAGTGTGTTACGCTCTATTTTTGCCAGGAGAAGAAATAGCGAACCAGGCGCACCTGAGCTGCTGTCGCGTGCTACGATGCGCAGATCTGCCATGCTGCGTGCCGGCCTCATTGGATTCCCGTCCTCGGGAAAGACCGCCCTCTTTCAACTCCTGACCAGCGCTCGAGAAGCCCCACGCAGCGGTGGCAAGCCAGAAGCGAACGTCGGCGTCGCGCGCGTGCCGGATGAACGCCTGGACAGACTGACCGCTCTCTTCAATCCGAAGAAGCACGTTCCCGCGGCCGTGGAGTTCGCCGACATGGGCGGCGCCACCGGCGCAAAGACAGGCGCGGCCGCGCTCCTCGACGTCGCTCCGTTTCGCAATGCCGACGCGCTGCTGCACGTCGTGCGCATGTTTCGGGATCCGTCGGTCCCTCATGCATCCGGCTCGGTCGATCCGGGCCGAGACGTTCGCACGATGGAAGACGAGGTCCTCCTCGCGGACCTCGGGGTCGTCGAGCGAAGGCTCGAACGCCTCGATCGCGATCTGAAAAAGGCTGGCAGCAACACGGAACTGAAGAAGGAGCAGGAGATCCTGCAGCGCTGCCGCACGGCGCTCGAGGACGGGCGGCCGCTGCGCGCGCTGGAGCTCGCCGGCGAGGAGGCGAAGCGTCTCCGTGGCTTTCAGTTCCTCTCGGCAAAGCCGCTGCTGCTCGTGCTGAATCTCGACGAAGCGGATCTGGCGCAGGCCGACCGAGCGATCGAGCTGGCGGGCCTGAAGGAGTTCATCAGGGGCGCCGCGACTCGCGCCGTGCCGATCTGCGCGAAGATCGAGCTCGAGATCGCGCAGCTCGACGAGGCGGACGCGCAGGCGTTCATGGCGGATCTTGGTCTCCGGGAATCAGGCCTCGATCGCGTGATTCGCGCGAGCTACGACCTGCTCGGATACATCTCGTTCTTCACCGTTGGCGAGGACGAGAACCGCGCATGGTCGATTCCGCGCGCGACAACCGCGCAGAATGCCGCCGGAGAGATCCACACCGACATCCAGCGCGGTTTCATCCGTGCCGAAGTCGTGCGCTACGAGCACCTGCTCGCCCGCGGCTCGCTCGCCGCGTGCCGCGAGCACGGCGAGCTTCGTCTCGAAGGCAAGGAATACATCGTCCTCGACGGCGATGTGATCAACTTTCGTCATGCCACGTGATAGCATCACGAAAAACGGTTCATGCCTGTACGGACGGTTTTAGTCTGCGAAGCGCAGGTGCCGTTCGTGCACGGCGGCGCGGAAGTGCACGTTCGCGAGCTCACGCGGGAACTGACGGCGCGGGGCTACCTGGCGGAGTTGGTCAGCATCCCGTTCAAGTGGTATCCGAAAGAGGAAATCCTTCCGCACGCCGCTGCCTGGCGGCTGATCGATCTCAGCGAAAGCAACGGCCGGCCCGTCGACCTGGTCATCGCCTCGAAGTTTCCGACCTACTTCGTCCGCCATCCGAACAAGGTGGCGTGGCTGATTCACCAATACCGGGCGGCGTACGAGTTGTGCGGGACCGTTTACAGCGACTTCGGGCACAACGAGCGTGACGTCGGCTTGCGCGACACGCTCGTGCAGCTCGACACGCAGATGCTCGGGGAATGCCGGCGGTTGTTCGCCAACGCGCGCAACACCGCGAACCGCGTCACGAAATTCAACGGTTTGCCGGCCGAGCCGCTGTATCATCCGCCACGACTCGCATCGCGGCTCGAAGCCGGAATCTACGGCGACTACGTGTTGTCAGTGGGCCGGATCGAATCGGTGAAACGCGTGGATTTGCTCGTCTCGGCGATGGCGCACGTCGATCGACCGATCCGCTTGATCGTGGCGGGTGACGGAACGCAGCGCCCGAACGTCGAGCGGCTCGCCGCCGAACTCGGCGTCAGCGATCGCGTCGATTTTCTCGGCACTGTGGACGATGACGCGCTGGTCACGCTGTATCGCGACACGCTGGCCGTCGTGTATCCGCCCTTCGACGAAGACTTCGGATACGTGACGCTCGAAGCGTTTCTCGCGCGCAAGCCGGTCGTGACCGCGACCGACTCCGGTGGTCCGATCGAGTTCGTCGTCGACGGTGTGAACGGGTTCGTCTCGCCGCCGGAACCCGCGCCTATCGCCGCGGCGATTAATGCGCTCGCGTCCGATCGGCGGCGCGCCGCGGCGCTCGGAGACGCGGGCTACACACGCGCGCGTCAAATCACCTGGGACGGCGTCATCGAAAAGCTGGTCTCGTCTTGAAGCTCATCATCCAGATCCCGTGCCTGAACGAAGCGACGACGCTCCCGTCGACGCTGGCGGATCTTCCGCGCAGCATCCCGGGGATCGACGCTGTCGAGACGCTCGTTATCGATGACGGCTCGCGCGACGGCACGTCGGAGGTCGCGATCGCGTGCGGCGTGAACCACGTCGTGCGGCTGCGCCGGAACAAGGGGCTGGCGGCGGCGTTCCAGGCGGGCATCGATGCCTGCCTCAAGGCGGGCGCCGACATCATCGTCAATACGGACGCCGACAACCAGTACGCGGGCCGCGATATCCAGAAACTGATCGAACCGCTGCTCCGCGGCGAGGCGGACATCTGCATCGGCGATCGCAACATTGCGGAGCTCGAGCACATGTCGTGGCGGAAGCGGCAACTCCAGCGGCTCGGGAGCTGGGTCGTCCGCCAGGTCTCGAGCACCACGGTGCCCGATACGACGAGCGGGTTCCGGGCCTACACGCGCGACGCGGCGCTGCGCATGACGATCGTCTCGGAGTTTTCCTACACGCTCGAGTCGATCATCCAGGCCGGGAAGAAGCGGATGGCGATCGCGCACGTGGCCATCGCGACCAATCCGCGGACGCGCGAGTCGCGCCTCTTCGACAGCATCTTTTCGTACATCAAGCGCTCGAGCGCGACCATCGTCCGCATCTATGCGATGTACGAACCGTTGAAGGTGTTCACCTACATCGGGCTGACGCTGTTCGGCGCGGGGTTCCTCATCTCGCTGCGATTCCTTTACTACTACCTCACCTCGTTCACCGGCGGCGGCCGCTATCTGCAGTCGCTGATCTATGCGGCGGTCCTGATGATCGTCGGGTTCCAGGTCGTGTTGATCGGGCTACTCGCCGACGTCATTTCCGCCAACCGGAAGCTGCTGGAGGATCTGCTCTATCGCGTGCGCTCGCTCGAGTTGCCGGCGCGGGATGCAGAGCCGCCCGAGAGGGCGCTGACCTCGCGCGATCGCGCGTCGCGCTGGGAGCACTGAGTGGCGGATCCGTCCAGCGTTTCAATCGTCATTCCGGCGTACAACGAGGAAGAAGGCATCGCGGACGTCATTTCGACGCTGCGCCTCGCCGCCTCATGGCACGAGATCATCGTCGTCGATGATGGCTCAGCAGACGGCACGGGGGACCGCGCCGCCGCGGCGGGAGCGGCTGTCGTCACGCATCCGTACAACAAGGGCAACGGCGCCGCCGTGAAGAGCGGCATCCGGCGCGCCACTGGCGAATACGTGCTGATCATCGACGGCGACGGCCAGCACCCCCCGGAAGATGCGCTGCGGCTCGTCTCACGACTGGGCGAGTACGACCTCGTGATCGGCGCGCGCGCGGGCGCGACACAGGCAACGCAGACGCGCAGGGCCGGGAACTCCGCTTTGAACCGGCTCGCGAGTTACCTGACCGATCGGGAGATCCCCGATCTGACGTCGGGATTTCGCGGCGCACGGCGCGAGCATCTGCGCGAGTTCCTGCACCTGCTGCCAAACGGTTTCTCCACGCCGACCACGACGACCCTGGCGTTCATCAAGGTCGGATACAACGTCATCTTCGAGCCGGTGGAGGCGCGTCAGCGCGCGGGGCAATCAAAGATCAAGCTCGCGCGCGACGGCACGAAGTTCCTGATAATCATTTTCAAGATCGTCACGCTCTTCAGCCCTCTCCGCATTTTCCTGCCGCTCAGTCTCGCATCGTTCATTGTGGGCGCCGGCTACGCGGCATGGACGATCGCGACGCAAAGCCACGTTACGAACTCGTCCGTGCTCCTGATTCTCTTCGCCGTCGTCGTGTTTCTCGTCGGTCTCGTGTCCGAGCAGATTTCCGCGCTGCGCTTCGAAGGCCGGCAGTGACCCGCTCGCGACGGTGGATCGTCGCGGCGATCGCGGTGGGCTTCGCAGTGCGCGTCGCGTTCGCGCTCGGCTACTGGGTGGAACAGCCGCTCACCCACGACGAGCGGGAGTACCTCGCGCTCGCGCGCAGCATCGCGCGAGGAGACGGCGTCGTGTATCCGGCCGACGAACCCGTCACCGGCACGGCGCAGCGGTTCGGCCGCGCTCCGGGATACCCGGTCTTTCTGGCGATGCTTCACGTCACGCAGCCGGTGGACACCGTCCCGGCGAGGGTGAAGATTGCGCAATCGGCCGTCGGCGCGATCGGGGTCTGGTTGATTGCGCTGATCGGCGGGCGCGCCGCGGGACCGAGGGGA
>Ga0209686_1000040_pt1 | contig 56877 bp, 54 predicted proteins | sample GraSoiAngelo_126_FD_185883 | JGI IMG/M metagenome (GOLD analysis project Ga0209686, IMG submission 185883) | Grasslands soil microbial communities from the Angelo Coastal Reserve, California, USA - 14_0927_09_20cm (SPAdes) (version 2) | ecosystem: Environmental > Terrestrial > Soil > Grasslands ...
TGAAGCTGGATGTCGTGGCGGTCGCGGCCGGTCTGCTGCACGACATCGTTGAAGACACGCAGACGTCGATCGAACGGATCCAGGAGCTGTTCGGCACCGATATCGCGCACGTCGTGGAAGGCGTCACGAAACTCGGCGCGATTCAGTTTTCGTCGAGCGAGGAACGGCAGGCGGAGAACTTCCGCAAGATGCTGCTCGCGATGGTCGACGATATCCGCGTCATCCTCGTGAAGCTCGCCGATCGCCTGCACAACATGCGGACGCTGCACCACCTGCCCGAGGAGCGGCGCCTCAAGATTGCGCAGGAGACGCGCGATATCTACGCGCCGATCGCGAACCGGCTCGGAATGAGCAAGCTGAAGAACGAACTCGAGGAGCTCGCGTTCAAGTATCTCGAGGCCAAGGCGTACGAATCGCTGCGGCAGCGCGTCGAGGCGCGGCGGCGCGCGACCGAAGGGCTCATCGAGGATCTGACGAAGACGATCTCGGCGAAGCTTACCGAAGCGCAGGTGCCGGTGATTCACATCGACGGTCGGATCAAGCGCCTGTTCAGCATCCATCAGAAGCTGAAGAAACAGAAGATCGATCTGGATCAGGTCTACGACTTCATGGCGTTGCGCATCGTCAGCCAGTCGGTGAAGGACTGCTACGCCGCGCTCGGGATCATTCACCAGACGTGGTCGCCGGTGCCGGGGCGCATCAAGGACTTCATCGCGATGCCGCGCCCCAACGGGTATCAATCGCTCCACACCTCCGTCATCAGCGAGCGCGGGTTTCCGTTCGAGGTTCAGATCCGCACGGCCGAGATGCACCGCATCGCGGAAGAAGGCATCGCGGCGCACTGGAAGTACAAGGAGGGACGTGTCGGCGCCGATCGCGACGAGCAGTACTTCATCTGGCTCCGTCAGCTCCTGGAATTCCAGCAGGAAGTCCGCGATCCGCAGGAGTTCCTGCAGAACCTGAAGATCGAGCTGTACCCCGAAGAGGTCTACATCTTCACGCCGAAAGGGGAAGTGAAGGCGCTGCCGCGCGATGCGACGCCGGTCGACTTCGCGTACTCGATCCATACGGATGTCGGCCACCAGTGCGTCGGTGCGCGGGTGAACGGCAAGATGGTCCCGCTCCGCACGCGCCTGCGCAACGGCGATATCGTCGAGATCGTGACGGCGCCCGGCCATCAACCCAGCCGCGACTGGCTCAACTTCGTCGTCACCTCGCGCACGCGCAACAAGATCAAGCATTACATCCAGGCAGAGGAGAAGCAGCGCAGCCTCGAGCTCGGACGAAAGCTGTTCGAGAAGGAAGCGCGCCGCTACAGTCTGAACTTGAAGGGGCTGACCGACGGTCCTGCGTTCGCCGCCATGCTCGGCGAGTATGGGTACGGGAAGGGCGAGGAGCTCTTTGCCGCGATCGGCTACGGGAAGGTCGCGGCGCGGACGGTGCTCACGAAGCTCGTGCCGCAGGAGCAGCTGAAAGAGACGCCGGAGAGCGGGATCGCGTCGGTCGTTCGACGCGTGCTCGGACCGGCGGAAGAGAAGATCAAAGTGCGCGGCTTCGACGACCTGATGGTGTTCCGCGCGCGCTGCTGCAATCCGATCCGCGGAGAGAAGATCGTCGGCTACATCACGCGCGGCAAGGGCGTGTCCGTCCACTCCGCGATCTGCCCGAACGTCGTCAACCTGCTCTACGACCCCGAGCGCCGCATCGACGTGGAGTGGGACAAGGGTGCGGACACATCACCCTACACGGTGCGTCTCAGTCTGCAGGTCGAGGATCGCAAGGGCATACTCGCCGACGTCACATCGAAGATCGCCGGCATCAACACCAACATCCGCAACGTCGAGGCGCGATCCGACGATGACCAGACGGGACGGATTGATATGACGGTGGAGATCAGCGACGTGAAGCACCTGCAGAAGGTGATCAAGTCACTGAGGAGCGTGAACGGAGTGGTGGATGTGGAGCGGGCGAGTCGGTGAAAGCTGGCTTCGGGTTCCGGGCTTCCGGCCTCAGGGGCCTGCGGCCAATGGAAATGGACTCCGAAGCCTCAAGTCTGGAGCTCTGGCTTCGGGGTTTGCGCGCCCGAAGTCTGGAGCCTGAAGCCTACAACGTGGCGATCACGTCGATTTCGATCCGCGCGTCTTTAGGCAGCCTGGCGACCTGTACGGTGGCGCGCGCAGGAGCGGGCGACGAGAAGTACGTCCCGTACACCTCGTTCATCTTCGCGAAGTCGTTCATGTCCTGCAGATAGACGGTCGAGCGGACGACCGCGTCGAACGACGTCGCCGCAGCCTTGAGAATCTCGCCGATGTTCTGGAAGACGCGGTGCGTCTGCGCCGCGATATCGCCGTCAACGAGATTGCCGGTGGCCGGATCGATCGGCACCTGGCCCGACACGAACAGCAGATTGCCTGCCTTGATCGCCTGTGAGTAGGGCCCGATCGCTTTCGGGGCCGACTGGGAGGATACCGCCTGGCGCATCGTCAACAATCCGTGTGATCCGTGGTTTTAGGCGGCCTTGACGACCTTGCCCGATCGCAGGCAGCGCGTGCAGACGCGCAACCGCTTGATCCCGCCGTTCACCACCGCGCGGACCCGCTGGAGGTTCGGCTCGAACCGCCGGGGAGTAACGTTGTGCGCGTGGCTGATATTGCGCCCGACGACCGGGCCTTTTCCGCAGAGTTCGCAGCGCTTCGCCATGATTTGTGACCCGTTGCTCTGATGAGGATCGCCTGCCGGGCCCACGGGAGCCGGCACAAACAGGGAATTATACCACGGGACCGTGGTCCGGGGTGCGGGGTGCGGGGTGCGAAAAATCGGGTGCGGGTCCGGTGCGCGGGGTCCGAGAAGCTGTCGCGGGCGGCGGGCACCGACGGATCGCACTCCGCGCCCCCGTCCCGCGCCCCGCACTCCGCGCCCCCGTCCCGCGCCCCGCACCCCGCGCCCCGCGCCCCGCGCCCCGCCCCGCGCCCCGCGCTAGGGAATGATGATTCTCGGTTCGTCTTTTGGCGGCGGCTGTTCCGCGCTGTCAGCCGCGCCCGGCGGGCCCATCATTCGCCCGGCGAGTGCGAGCCAGGAAGCGGCGGGGCGATCCGGGTCAGGTGACTCGCCGGCGGCTTCGCGGGCGAGGCGCTCGATGCGCCGCAGCGCGACGGCGCTGTCGCGCTCGACCCGCGAGACATCTGCCCCGGCGCGCCGCGCGATGTCCATGACGGCCTGGCCGACCGCGGTGGCCAGCCGCTGCGCGGGAATCGATGCCGCCTGATGCTCGTAGATGATCCCGCTGCGCGCCGTCTCAATCGTCGCCGCGACGGTCGCGACGGCTTCGGCAACGTCGGTGTCGAGAAGGGCTGGCACCGCGGTTCCCGCGTGCTGCAGCACAATCGCCTGCACGAACAGGAACAGCCGATACTGCGTTTGCGACAAATCTGAAATGCGCGGCAGGACGAACGCCATATCGTGTTCCTGCTGGCGCTGCACGACGGCCGCCGGATGCGCCCGCGCCGTCGATAAGTATGGGCAATCGGGCGGACACGCTATCTCGGTGAGCCGCTTCGTCCCACAACACACGGCGCAGATCTCACGACCCACGCCGGGACAGGCGCGCTTTGCCCTGCGGACGCCGCAAAGCGGACACACTGATTTCATCCAGGGACAGTATGCCGTAAGCAGTCAAGTGCGCGAACCCGCCTTCGCCGCTTCGCGGCTACGGCGGGCAGGCTGCAGTGCAGAACCATGAACCGTGAACCATGAACCATGAACCATGAACCATGAACCGTGAACCGTGAACCGTGAACCGTGAACCGTGAACCCTTTGGGCGTCTATTGTCGCCCGCCCGATTGCAATTTCGTGGGCGGTCCGTATAATCAGTGTCAATCCCGCCAGATTTGCTAGCGTTTCCCGGCGCTGGCTGCAGGAATACCCTTTGCAGTTCATGGTCCTCGAGGAGGAGGGATGGACGATCCGCTCCTGCAAGAGCAGACGCCGACGGAGTACTTCAAGGATCTGATCGATGCGGCGCTCGCGCGTCAGCAGCTCCGCGCGAACGAGCTCACCGCGTACTACCTGGTCAACCTGTTGTGCCGGTTCATGCGTCCCGACGGCCGCATTCCCTTTGCGGACGACACTCACGAGCCGCTCGCGCTGCGGCTCGGGCGCGCGCTCGAGAGCGGCGGCCTCGAGCAACGGGCGCGACTGCGCAACGTCGGCGACTTCTCGCTCTTCATGTCCGGGTTCTTCTCCGACAGCTTCCGCCGCCGGACTATCGATGTCGACTATTACAAGTCGATGGGCGAATACGCGTACGGGTCGCTCAGCCGCCGCGACGAGGACGCGTTCTGCGAGGTGTTCGCGGAGCTCGCGCGGAAATTCGTCGGCTTCACCGATGTGCTCTCCGACGTGAGCGAGCGGACCGCGATGGCCTCGAACGCCGACCTCCTTCGGCTCTACGAAAAGTGGCTGCGCACCGGCAGCGCCCGCGACGGCCAGCGCCTGGTCGACAGGGGCATCGTCCCAAACAGCTCCGTCGGCTCGCGATTCGTGCAGTAACACCCGTTTTGACACACCCGCGCCGTGGTGCCACATCCACACCTGCGCCACGGCCGTCCTCTTTTCAGTACGCCTTAAGAACCAAAAACGCCCGATCCGGCGTCTAAACCGGCATCAGGACAGCTTTGGCGGTTGATGATCAGGCGAAGATCCAGTACACTGAAGAGCTTCATGCCTGGCAGTTTCATTGCATACAGGCTCGCGACGTAAAGAGGATGCGAGCGGAGAGATTGGAAAGGAGTCGCACTCATATGGCCGTTACTAAGGCGCCCCGGGAACAGATGAACCGCGATCGCTATGTCGAGTTGAAGAAGATTCTCGAAGAGCGGCGCCGCGAGATCATGAGCGAAGTGCAGGGACGGATGCGCGACGTGCGAGCGGAAGGTGCCGGCAGCACCGTGCAGGGCGTGCTCGACGCCGCAGAGAGTTCCGAGGCCGATATTCAGGACGAGATCGAGTTCGCGTTGATCCAGATGAAGGCGGAGACGCTCAACAAGATCGACGAGGCGCTTCGCCGGCTGGAGGAGGGCACGTTCGGGTACTGCTTCGAGTGCGGCGAGGAAATTTCCGAGCGCCGGCTCCGTGCGCTGCCCTTCGCCGTGCGGTGCAAGGACTGCGAAGAGGCGCGCGAGGTCGCCCAGCAGCGCGAGCGTCTCATGGCGCAGCGCCGCGGCGCTGCCTCTCTCTTCCTCGATATGCAGGGCTGATAGCCATGGGTCATTGTGTAATCGGGTAATTGGGTAATTGCGTAATTTGCGATTACTCAATTTCCCGATTCACCAATTACCCGATTCGTTTACACTCGCAGGCCTGTGGCGATCCTGCGAGCCCGCCGCGGCTGCAATATTTTTCAAGTCAGAGGAGATCGCCGAATGAGCGATCGATCCGATCAGGACGAGGAACGCCCGGCAGCGACGAGCGCCGAGGTGGGCTCCGAGACCGAGCGGCCGGTGCAGGTTCCGCCGGAACTGCCCGTGCTCCCGCTGCGCGACACCGTCCTGTTTCCGAATTCGTTCATGCCGCTTGCCGTCGCACGCGAGGCATCGGTGCGTCTTGTCGACGAGGCGAATTCTGCCGGCCGCCTGATCGGCGTGTTCACGCAGAAAGAGGCGGCAACGGAAGAGCCGGCGCAGGAAGATCTGTATCCAGTTGGCACCGTCACCCACATCCACAAGATGTTCAAGCTGCCTGACGGCAGCCTGCGGTTGATCGTCCAGGGCCTCGCCCGCGTGACGCTCGATACCATCGTGCAGACCCGCCCGTACCTCCGCGCCGGCGTCACGGTCGCCGAGGATCAGCTGCGCGACGAAGACCATCTCGAGATCGATGCGCTGCAGCGCAATATCAAGAGCAACTTCCAGCAGGTCGTCTCGCTCTCGCCCCTTCTTTCCGACGATCTGCAGGCGCTCGCCGCGAACATCACCGATCCCGGGAAGCTCGCCGACTTCATCGCGTCGAGCCTCACGACGATCGGCACGCCGATCAAGCAGGAGATTCTGTCTACGCTCGACGTGCGCGCCCGCATGGATGCGCTGAACCGGATCCTGATCAAGGAGCTCGAGGTGCTCGAGCTCGGGTCCCGGATTCAGTCCCAGGTGCAGTCCGAGGTCGGCAAGAACCAGCGCGAGTACTTCCTGCGCGAGCAGCTGAAGGCGATCCAGAAGGAGCTCGGCGAAGGGGACGAGCAGGCGAAGGAGATGGAGGAGCTCCGGTCGAAGATCGATGCGGCCGGCATGCCCGAACCGGTGAAGAAAGAGGCGCTGCGCGAGCTCGATCGCCTGTCGAAGATGCCTGCAGCGGCGGCGGAATACACCGTGTCGCGCACATATCTCGACTGGATCATCGCGCTCCCGTGGTCGAAGCGCACCGACGGTTCGATCGATCTGAAGCACACGAAGCAGGTGCTCGACGCGGATCACTCGGGCCTCGAAAAGGTCAAGGACCGCGTGCTCGAGTTCCTCGCGGTGCGCAAGCTCAATCCGGACGTGAAGGGGCCGATTCTCTGCTTCCTGGGCCCTCCCGGGGTCGGCAAGACGTCGCTCGCGCGCTCGATCGCGAGCTCGCTCGGCCGGAAGTTCGTCCGCGTCTCGCTCGGCGGCATGCGCGACGAGGCCGAAATCCGCGGCCACCGCCGGACCTACATCGGCGCGCTGCCCGGGCAGATCATCCAGGGGCTGCGCCGCGCCGAATCGAAGAACCCGGTGTTCATCCTCGACGAGATCGACAAGCTGGGATCCGACTTCCGCGGCGACCCGGCATCGGCGCTCCTCGAGGTGCTCGACCCGGAGCAGAACAACTCGTTCCGCGATCATTATCTCGACGTGCCGTTCGATCTCTCGGAGGTCCTCTTCCTGACGACGGCAAACGTGATGGATCCGATTCCGCCGGCGTTGCGCGATCGCATGGAAGTGCTCGAGCTCGCGGGATACACGGAAGAAGAGAAGCTGAAGATCGCGTTCGAACATCTCGTTGCGAAGCAGGTCAAGAACCACGGGCTGACCGAGGAGCAGGTGGAGTTCACCGAGCCCGCCGTCCGCGAGGTCATCCGCGGCTACACGCGTGAAGCGGGCGTGCGCAATCTCGAGCGCGAGCTCGGCGCCCTTTGCCGCAAGGTCGCGCGCCGGCGCGCCGAAGGTGACGAGACGAAGGTGGCGATCACCCCCGAGGTCGTTGTCGAGATGCTCGGAGCGCCGTCGTTCCTCGATGAAGAGATCGAGAACCGCACGAAGGATCCGGGCGTCGCCGTCGGGCTCGCGTGGACGCCAGCGGGCGGCGAGGTGCTGTTCGTCGAGGCCTCGCGCATGCAGGGAGGCGGCTCACTCACCTTGACGGGGCACCTGGGTGACGTGATGAAGGAATCCGCGCGCACCGCGCTCTCCTGGTTCCGCGCGAACGCGCAGCACTATGGCGTCGATGCGGCGTTCTACAAGGATTCCGAGATCCACCTGCACGTGCCCTCGGGCGCCGTTCCGAAGGACGGTCCGTCCGCGGGCGTCACGATGGTGTGCGCGCTCGCCTCGCAGTTGACGCACCGTCCGGTGCGCGGCGACATCGCGATGACGGGAGAGATTTCGCTCTCCGGCCGTGTGCTGCCGGTCGGCGGCATCAAGGAGAAGGTGCTCGCGGCGCGGCGGCACGGAATCACCGAGGTGATCCTGCCGCGCCAGAACGAAAAGAACATCCGTGAGGATCTCACCGAGGAGCTGCGGCGCGAGCTGACGATCCACTACGTCTCCGAGATCTCGGAGGCGGTTGCGATCGCACTGCTGCCGTCGGCGGAGCAGACGACGCTGCCCAAGCCGCTCCGGCCGGAAGTGCAGCCGGCCGTTTGAGCATCGGGTGATTCAGCAATCGGTAATTGGGTAATTTTGAATTACCCGATTACCGGATCACACATTCCTCGATTCGATGCGCGTCTTCTTTTCTCCGCGCTACGAGCTGTCGCTGCCCGGGCACATCTGGCCGACGTCGAAATACCGCCGTGTTGTCGACAGCCTCCAGGCCAACGTGATCGAACCGCGCCCGGCGTCGTGGGAGGACCTGGCGCTGGTGCACACGTCGGAATACCTCGAGAAGCTGCGCTTGAACCGTTTGACGCCGGACGAGATCGCGACGCTCGAGTTGCCGTGGTCGCCCGACTTGGCCGATGGGTTCCGCGTGATGGTCGGCGGCACGTGCGAGGCAGCCTGCGCAGCGCTCGACGACGGCGCGTCGGCGCACATCGGCGGCGGTCTTCATCACGCTTTTGCCAATCACGGTGAAGGGTTCTGTCCGCTGAACGACATCGCGGTCGCAATCCGTGTCGTCCAGCGAGACCGCAGGCTGCGCCGCACCGCGGTCATCGACTGCGACGTCCACCATGGCAACGGGACCGCGATGATCTTCGAGCGCGATCCCGAGGTCTTCACGTTTTCGATTCACCAGCAGCACAATTATCCGTTGTTCAAGCCGCGAAGCGATCTGGATGTCGGCCTGGAGGACGGGGCGGGCGATGCGCGCTACCTGGATGCGCTGCGCGGCGCGCTGCCTGAGATCTTGAAGAGCGGGCCGGAGCTGATCGTATACGTGGCGGGTGCCGATCCGTTTGCAGGGGATCGGCTTGGTGGGTTATTGCTGACGAAAGCAGCACTTGCCGAGCGCGACGCGCTCGTCATCCGTGCTGGGCGGGACGCGGGCGTTCCAATCGTCGTCGTGCTCGCGGGAGGGTACGCGGCCGACGTGCGTGACACCGTCGACATTCACGTCGGCACGATACGCGCGCTCATCGACTCGCGCCACGCGCACACGCTATCCTGAACCCGCTTCGCTCGTGAGTGCCGCTCCCGATACCGACCGCCACATCGCGCGTGCTGCGCTGCTGGTCTCGCTCGCCGGCGCCTGGCTCAACCTGCTGCTGACGACTCGCTGGTCGTCGATCGCGGGATCAGTCAACGGCCCCAAGCGGCCGTACTTCGTCGCCGCGTTGATCGCCGCAACCGTGCTGGCCTTGACGTTCAGGGGCGACACGACGCGCCGGCGCGTCATGCCCGCATTTGTGTGTGCAGGCGGCGTCGTCTTCCTGCTCGTCACGTTCCTCTGCTGGTTCCCGCCGCACACCTGGATGCAGGTGCCGTTTCTCGACGACTGGCCCCCGCGATACCAGAGCACGGTCGAGGGGGTTCGCCTGCTGAAGCAGGGCGCCCTGTCCGGCTGGAGATGGACGTTCCTGGGCGGCTACCCGATCGTCACCGATGTCACTCAGGACCTGACGGCGTGGGCTGCGCTGCCGATCCTGCTGCTCGGTGGCGCTCTCGGCTTCCATGCGACGCATCTCGTGCTGTTCATCGCCATTCCGCTGCTGGTGTGGTGGGACCTGACGCTCGATCGAGAGATGGATCGAGACATGCCGCTCCTCGCCGCCGGGCTCGCGGCCCTCTTTGCGGCGAACTACTCGTATTTCCTGATCCGCAGTGGCGACACGAACTCGCTCGCAGGCGTTGTGTCCTCGGTCGCCACGCTCGTCGCTGCGCACGCAGCCCGCGCCGGCCGCCGGGGATCGTCCGTGGCGTTCGTGGCCGCGCTGACGCTGGCGAATTACAGCCATCGTGGGTTCTTCGTGTACACGCTCTGCTTTCTTGCGCTGGATGCGGCGCTCGCGCGAGACTGGCGCTCCGCGGCGCGCGCGCTCGTCGCGACCATCGCGGCGCTCGTCGCCGGGCTGCCGGTCACCTGGGATCTGTGGCGGTATCCCGCATATTTCATTGCGAACAATGTCGAGCTCACCCCTGCGCCGTTTGATTTCGTCGAGTTCCTCCGCAAGGTCTACTACAACACCGAGCTGCTCGTGCGTCCGGGGCGGTGGTTCAACGACTTCACTGGCCTCACCAACGTCTTTCTCGCGGTCATCGCGTACACGGCCTGGCAGGCGCGCGGCCGCGTGCGCTTCCATGCCGCGGCCACGCTCGCCATCGTAGGCATGCTCCGCCTGATCTATTCATCGGTTGGGTACGTCTTCCTGCGGCCGATCCATCTGCTGCCGGTCTTCATTGCGCCGGTGCTCGCCTGGTTCCTCCTGCGCCACACGGGCCGGCTTCTCGCGTGGGCGCTCGTGGCCGTGCTGGCGCTCTACATCCAGGTCTGGTTTGGACCGGTTCCACATCTGCGGCGGGTCGACGACTTCGATCCCGTGCTCATCGCGCATCTGCGCGAGCTTCCCGGCGAGGTCGTGCTGATCGAGAACGCGTTCCATCGCGACGTCGGTGTCAGCGAGACGAGCGCGTCAGTGCCTACGCCCTTCAGCGCGCACTTCGAAGCGATGCTGCCCGACGCCACAGGCAAGCGGTATTACGCCGGCATGTGGGACTGCTGGCAGTGGACTCCTTACAGGGATCAGCTGTTCGCCAGCGGCACGTTCCGCGGGCGTGCGCTTGCGGATGTACCGGTTACCCATCTCACGGCGGAGCTGCGGCGCTGGGGCATCCGTCACCTGGTGGTATGGAGCGACGTTGCGAAGCGCTATCTTCGAGACAGGCCGGTGTTCATCGCGCGATGGCGGACCGAGCGGTGGCAGGATTTCGAGTTCCCCATGGGTGACACGCGCGCTGTGGTGACCGTCGGCGCCACTGCGACGCTGACTCACATTACCCCGCTCGGCGCGATCGTGCAGCTGCGCGGCGTGCGGGAAGGAGACCCGGTAATCGTGCGGACCAACTATCATCCCGCGTGGACGGCGCGTGACGAAGGACGGGAGATCGCGGTTCGGCCGGTCGACGCTCAGCTCGCATTCGATGCGACGCGAGACGGCGACTACGATGTCGAGCTCGTATACCCGGCCCGCCGGTGGCTGCTGCCAATCGCATTCGCTTCGCTCCTCGCCGGCGCCTGGGTCATCGGACGGCTGCACCCTGTGGTGGACACGCTGCCGCCACCGCCCTATAGAGCGTGAACGGTCCCAGCGTTTCGTCCGGCGCGTACGCCGAGAGCAGTCGCGCGGCGCGCGGGCTCTGAGAGTAGTACGCGATCAGATCGAGCGCGCGTCTTGCGGCCGGCGCCGCCTCCGCTTTCTCGACCGCCAGCAGTCGCGGCGGTGTCGCACAGAGATCGTCGACGATCTGATCGAAGAACGTGCGCTCAATGATCGGCATTCGATCGAGCGAATGCGCGACCAGTGGTCCGCTCGACCGCACATCCTGGTCCGCGTAGAGGCCAGGCAGGAACCACAATGAGTTGCCAAGTGCTCGCGCTGGCCGAAATCCCCCATTTGCAAATGGCAGGCAGACAAAGACGACGAGCGTCACGAGGATGAACCATCGACGGGGCAGACTGTGTCGTACGATCCGTTCGGTCGCGAGGATTGCCGCGACGGCAATCATGAACACCTACAGCTTGAAGAGGAGCGGCGCGCCGATACCTGCCGCGTGCGCGAGGACGGCGGGCGCCGTGAGCCAGATGATCAGCGGTGGGTTCGTGTCCACGACCTCGCGATAGAGCGACGCGCCGTCGCGCCAGCGGTCGACCATGTAGAGGTACCATGCGGCATCGTGGTTCACGTAGGCGGGCCCGACGGCGGCGAGACAGAGTGCAGCGAGCAGCAGCCACAGGCCCGGGGCCGCGCGTTCGAGTCGCATGTCGTTAGAGAAGTCCAAGCCCTACGATCGTCTTCATATCGGTGATCTCCCCTCGGCGGACCATGTCGCGCGCCTCGCGCAGCTCGAATACTTTGACCTCGATGTCCTCGTCTTCGTCGACTTCGGCGCGTTCGTCGGCATCTTCGAGGTTCGAGACGCGGAAGAACACCATTTCTTCGTCGCAGTAGCCTGGCGTCGGGTACATCGCGGCGAGCCGGACGATAGTTGCTGGAATCTTGCCGATCTCCTCGTGGCACTCGCGTCGCGCCGCCCGTTCAGGCGTCTCTCCCTCGTCGACGCTGCCGGCAGGCAGTTCCCACATCCAGGTGTTGAGCGAGTAGCGATACTGCCTGATCAGAATGACGCGCCCCGGCTCCGGGACCGGGATGAGGACCGCTGATTTCGAGTGGCGAACGATCTCCTGCACGGACTCGCGTCCGTGCGGCAGTCTGACGCGCGCGCGCTCGACGGAAAAGACTTTTCCTGTGAACACGGTTTCACTGCTCAAGCGCTCGGCATCACTCATATCGTCTCCCGAGGTCCGAGGTCCGAAGCCCGAGGCCGGAAGCCTGCTATTCCGGCTCCGGTTTCTGGCGCTCCCGGATATCACCGAGGACCGCCTCGAGGTCCGCCGGCAGCGGCGATTCGAATTCCATCCTGCGCCTGTCGGTTGGGTGCGCGAACGCCAGCCGCGCGGCGTGGAGAAATGGGCGTTCGAGCCGCTGCACCGCTCGCAGATCGTTCGCGACGCGGCGGTGCACGCCGCCGTAGGTCGCGTCGCCGACGATCGGATGACCGATGCCACTCAGGTGCACGCGGATCTGGTGCGTGCGGCCGGTCGCGATCGCCACGTGAAGCAGTGAGACGCCCTTCAGGTGCTCCGCTCTCGCGATCCGCGTGACGGCGCTCCTCGCGCGCCGCGCGCGCGTCGACATCTTCTGGCGATCGGAGGGATCGCGCCCGATGGGCTCATCGATGCGGCGTCCCTGCTGCACCAGCCCCCAGACCAGCGCGATGTATTCCTTTTCGACTTCGCGGTCGTGGAACTGCCGCGCCAGGTCCTGATGCGACATGTCGTTCTTCGCCACGACCATTACGCCGGACGTTCCGCGATCGAGCCGATGCACGATCCCGGGCCGCAGCTCGCCGCCGATGCCGCTCAGATCGTCGACGTGATGAAGCAGCGCGTTCACCAGTGTGCCGCTCTCGTGACCCGCGGCCGGATGCACCACCATTCCCGGCGGCTTGTCGAGGATGACGATGTCCGGATCTTCGTAGATGATCGCGAGCGGCAAATCTTCTGCGACGGCGGTGGCCGGGACGGGGGCGGGCAGCTCGATCGTGTACTTTTGTCCGGCACGCACCGCGGTACTCGGACGCAGCTGCTTCACCGGGCCGGACACGTGACCGTCCTTGATCAGTTTCTGGATTTGCGATCGGGAGCGATCGGGAAGCTGGACTGTCAGGAACGCATCCAGGCGTGAACCGTCCTGGCCGATGGGGACCTCGATCTGGTGACGATCGCCGTTCCCCGTCATGCGGCGCGCAGGCTCTTGGCTGTTTCAGACAGGATGCGATGCATGACGGCGTCCGAGACCCAGCATCTCGAGCAGCACGAGGATCGCGCCGATCGTGATCGCCGCGTCCGCCGCGTTGAAGGCCCAGAAATGCGCCTCGCCCCAGTACACGTCGACGAAGTCGATCACGTAGCCTGACAGCGCCCGATCGATCAGATTGCCGAACGCGCCGCCGAGAATGAGGGCGAGACCGTATCGCGAAAGCTGCTCGTGGGTACCCAGCTGCCGCGCATACAGCGAGATGGCGACGAGCGCCAGCGCGGCGATGACGATCATCACCGCCGACTTGTAGGGGAAGTCGGCGGCGTTCAGCAAACCGAAGGCGGCCCCTGTGTTCTGCACGTGCGTGAAGTCCAGCAGGTTCGGGATGATATGGCGGCTCTCGTGCAGGGGAAGGGTCACGCGCACTGTGAGCTTCGTCAGTTGATCGAAGATCACCACGCCGGCGATGAGGAACAACTCGAACGGCCGCACGAGCGGCCCGCGCGTCCCATGCTCCGGCGCGTGCGGCGCCTCCGGCTCAGGCACGTGTGGTCCACGGCTTTCTCCGGAACCCTCAGTCCGTGATCCGGGGCCTTCCGCCGATCCACGCGATCCGTCGCTACCGTCCGTGCCGTGCGATCCGAGGATGGTGTCGTCCATTGATTCCTTGATCACCGTGTTGCCCGAGGAGCGTCAGCGGCGAGGGCGTCGACGCAACGGCTGCAGAGGCCCTCCGACCCAGGGTCGCGCGAGATGTCTGGCACGACGCGCCAGCACCGCTCGCATTTCGTGCCTTCCGCGCGCGTGACGGAAACGGCCACGCCATCGGCGGCGCCCGCGTCCAATGAGACCTGCGAGACGATGAACAGCATCGGCAGGTCCGCCTCGTAGCGGCGCAGCAGATCCGCGATCGAGCCGCCGGCGGTCAACGTCACGTGTGCGCCGAGCGAGGTGCCAATGATCTTCCCCTGACGCGCGTTCTCCAGCGCGCGGTTTACGTCCTCGCGCACGCCGATCAGCCGTTCCCACCGCTCGACGAGCGCGGTATCCACGAGCGACTCCGTTTCTGTCGGGAAGTCAGCCAGGTGGACGGATTCTTCACGCGACGTCCGGCTCGAGCCGGACTCTCCGGGCATCGCGCCCAACTGCCTCCACAGCTCGTCAGCGGTGACGGGCAGAATTGGCGCGAGCAATCGTGCCAGGCCGTCCGCCATGATGAACATGGCGGTCTGCGCGGAGCGGCGCTCCACGGATGATGCCGCGAACGTATACAGTCGATCCTTCGACACGTCCGCGTAGAACGCGCTGAGATCGACTGTGAGGAACTGGTTCAGCATCTGAAAGATCGAGGGATAGTCGTATCGATCGTACGCCCGGAGCACCGCCGTCGCCGTCGCGCCGTAGCGGCTCAGCGCGAAGCGATCGACTTCCTGCAGATTCGCGAGCGCCACACGATCCGCGGACGGCTCGAAATCGTACAAGTTCGACACGAGATATCGAAGCGTGTTCCGGATCTTCCGATACGCTTCGACCACGCGCGCGAGGATCTGTTTGCCGACGCGCAGTTCCTCGCGGAAGTCGCTCATCGAGACCCACAGCCGCAGGATCTCGGCGCCGCTTTCCTTGATCACCTCTTGCGGCGCGACGGTGTTCCCGAGCGACTTCGACATCTTCCGTCCGTCGACGTCGATCAGGAAACCGTGCGTGAGCACCTCGCGGAACGGCGGAGCCCCGCGCGTGCCGAGGCCCACCAGCAGCGAACTCTGGAACCAGCCGCGGTGCTGATCGCTGCCTTCGAGATACATGTCCGCAGGCCAGGTCAGGTCGTCACGGAACGGCAGCACGGCCTCATGGCTCGACCCTGAATCGAACCACACGTCGAGGATGTCGCGTTCCCGCTCGAATTCCCGGCCCCCGCACGACGGACACGCCAGTCCCTTCGGAACGAACTCTTCGATAGGCCGCTCGTACCAGGCGTCCGCGCCGTATTCGTCGAAGACGGTTGCCGATCGCTCGACGAGCTCCGCCGTCAGGATGGCTTCGCCGCACTTCGTGCAGTCGACCGCGGGAATCGGCACACCCCACGCGCGCTGGCGCGAGATGCACCAGTCGGGGCGGTTGACGAGCATGTTGTAGATCCGATCGTGACCCCACGCGGGGATCCACTTGACGTCCCGATCGACGGCGTCGAGTCCGGCCTGCCGCAACGTGTTGCCATTAACGACCGCGTCGCCGTCCATACGGATGAACCACTGCGAGGTTGCCAGAAAGATCACCGGGTTGTGACACCGCCAGCAATGCGGGTACTGGTGCTCGAACGTCTCGCGATGCCACAGACGGCCGCGCTCCTTCAGCGCTTCTTCGATCTTCGGGTTCGCGTCGAATACGCGCTCGCCGGCAAACATTTCGACCGTGTCCAGGAACCGGCCGCCCGGTCCGACCGGCGCGTAAATATCCAGCCCGTAACGCTGCCCCGTGTTGAAGTCATCAGAGCCATGCCCGGGCGCCGTGTGCACCGCCCCGGTCCCCGCCTCGAGCGTGACGTAATCGCCCAGCACGGCGAGCGACGGACGGGCATAGAGCGGATGCCGGAAACGCAGCCGTTCGAGTTGTTCCCCCTTCATGCGCGCGATGGGTGCGTCAAATCGGCGCCCCGCGACCTCGGCGACTTTTGACGCGAGCGCCTCGGCGACGATCACGGCACGGCTCCCGACCTCGTACGCCGCGTAATCAAACTCCGGGTGGAATGCGATAGCCAGGTTCGACGGAATGGTCCATGGTGTCGTCGTCCAGATGAGGACCGAGACGTCCCGCCCGGCGAGCTCCGGCATGCGCGCCGCGATCTCCGCCGCGCTGTCAGGATCGAGCGGAAACTCGACGTAGATCGACGGCGAGGAGTGCTCTTCGTACTCAACCTCCGCTTCCGCGAGCGCCGTGCGGCAGTGGATACACCAGTGGACCGGTTTTTTGCCCTTGTAAACAAGTCCCTGCTTGACGAACCGGCCGAGCGCGCGCGCGATCGCCGCCTGGTACTTGAAGTTCATCGTCAAGTACGGGCGATCCCAGTCTCCGAGGATCCCGAGCCGCTGAAACTCGTTCGTCATCACGCCGATGAAGCGATCGGCGTAGGCGCGGCAGGCGCGGCGGAAGTCCGCGATGCTCATGTCGCGCTTCTTCGGCCCCAACTCACGATCGACCTTCAACTCGATCGGCAGCCCGTGGCAGTCGTAGCCCGGCACATACGGCGAGTCGAACCCAGCCATGGTCTTCGACTTTACGACGAAGTCTTTCAGAATCTTGTTGAGCGCCGTGCCCAGGTGAATCTGCCCGTTCGCATAAGGGGGTCCGTCGTGCAGCACGAACTTCGGGGCCCCCGCCCGGCGCGCGCGGATCTTCGCGTAAAGGCCGATCTGCGCCCAGCGACCGAGCACGGCCGGCTCAGTCGTCGGCAAGTTCGCCTTCATCGGGAAGTCGGTGCGGGGCAGGTTCAGGGTTTCTTTCCAGTCGGCCATGGGTGATCTCGTTATTGTACAGAAAAAGACCGGCACACCCGCTGAGGGGGCCGGTCCTTCCTTCCCTGCCTCCACTCGAGAACGTAGCTGCTACTGCTTGGTGATGGTCACCTGGAACGCGCCCTGGTTATCCCCGAATGCGTCGTCGTTCACGCCAAGGAACAGCAGCCCGCTCGCTGGGGCCACGATCGATGTCTGGTTGCCGATGCCGAAGGGCCGTCCGTTGCCGATCTTGCCGATGAGCGCACCGGCGAGTTCACCCGGCATCGCCGCGCGCGGTGCGCGGCGCCCGGTCGACGATCCCGCCGAGCTCGCCTTGTCGTTCGTATCGCCACTCAGCTGAACTTCACCCGTCGTGTTGAAGGTCAGCGTCTGTCCTTTCGTCACCGTGATGCCCGTTGACGTCCACGCCTGCTGCCCCGAGACCGTGATCTTGGTGCTGCTGCCCGCAGACGGAGTCGCAGCGCTCCCTGTGGTCGCAACCGCGTTCTCCGGTTTCGAGATCACGATTCGGGCGACGTCGGACGATGAGAGCTCGCGATCACCGGTGCTGGTCTTCAGCGTGAGCTTCAGCGGAGTCGTGCCGCCGATATCGTAGAGCTGACCATCGATTGTCTGTCCATTCTTCAGCACGACCTGAGAGGTGCCGGTAAATTTCGCCCAATCGGCATTGGTCATGGTCCCGCCGGTGAAATCGATGACCGCCACGTCATTTTGCGGGATCTGCCGATCCTGGCCGTTGACGCGCACCGTGTACCCCACGCCGCCGAGGTCGACGAGCTGACCGGATACGCGTTCGCCGGAGCGCAGGACGAGTGTCGCGTTTTCCTGCGCCTGAGCCATGCCCCCGACGAGCATTGCGGCGACGCAGAACGCGCCGAGAACCGTCCGCTTCAACATGTTGAATCCTCCATCTCTAATTGATCCGTTCGTAATCACAGCCATGAAGTGCAAACGATGGTCCAGCAGAAACTCTACAGTTTTTGTCTTGTTTTGGCGTTTTTTCGCCCGTCGCGCGGGGCCCGGGAGGTCGCGATCCGGACTGTATAATGGACGGATATGGCCGTGTCCGAGCGGGTGCTTCATCAACCTTCCCTGCGCGAAGCGCGCCTCGATAACGGGCTCAAGATTCTGATCCAGGAAGTGCACACCGCGCCGCTGGTCTCAGTGTGGTGTTGGTATCGTGTCGGCTCGGGCGACGAACGTCCAGGACTAACGGGCGTGTCGCATTGGGTCGAGCACATGAATTTCAAAGGGACGACCAACATTCCGCGCGACGAGATGAAGAGCATCGTCGAGCGCTTCGGCGGAATGTGGAACGGATACACCTGGATCGATCAGACGACATATCTCGAGACCGCCGGTAAGGACGCGCTCGATACGCTGCTGTTCATTGAAGCCGAACGCATGGAGCACGGCCTATACGAGCCCGAGGAGTGCGAATCGGAGCGCACGGTGATCATCTCGGAGCTGCAGGGTGGAGAGAACGACCCCGACCAGTTGCTCGACACGGAAGTGACGGCCACTGCGTTCCGGGCGCATCCATATCGCCATCCGACCATCGGATGGATAGAAGATCTCCGGTCGATGACGCGCGAGGACTTGTACGGGTACTACCGCAGGCACTACGTTCCTGATAATGCCACGCTGGTCGTGGTCGGTGACGTCGAGCGCGACGATGTGCTGCGGCGCGCCGAGACGCATTTCGGTCGTATACCCGCAGGCTCTCCGCCCGTTCGCCGCCGCGCGGCGGAGCCGAATCAGATCGGCGAACGGCGTGTCCTCATCGAGCGCGAAGGCACGACGGGATATCTGAAGTTCGCGTGGCATGCCCCTGCCGCAACTGAGGCGGAGTTCTTTCCGATGCTCGTCCTCGATGCGGCGCTGACGGGCGCGAAGGGCACGAACATCTGGTCCAGCTTCCGCGGAGCTCCGCCGCAGCGAAAGGCGCGTCTTTATACCGCGCTCGTCGAGCGAGGGCTCGCCTCGTCGGTGAGCGGATCGCTCGTGGCAACCGCCGAGCCATTTATCTACAGCATCTCGCTCACGGCGATGGAAGGGACCGCGCTCGCGTCGCTCGAGTCCGCGGCGCTCGATGCGATCGAACGCGTGCGTGAGCAGGGATTATCCGACGAGGAAGTCGCCCGCGCGCGGCGGCAGTTGAAGGCGCGGCTGGTGTTCGAGACCGACAGCGTCACGAATATCGCGCACCAGCTCGGATATTTCGAGACCATTGTCGGGGACGGTTTCGTGCACAGGATGCGACCGGCCGTCGACGCGGTCACGACCGAGCAGGTCAACGAGGTCGCGAAGCGCCGGCTCGCGCGCGACAAGCGGACGACAGGCTGGTTTCAGCCGGTGGAGCGGCGGGTGTGACCACGGTAGTGACGCGCGGGTTGTCGCCTGTCCGGCAGGTGCTCCCGAACGGCGCGGTCGTCCTGGTGCAGGAAACGGCGTTTTCTCCCGCCGTGACGATCAGCGCGTCGTTCCGCGCGGGCAGCCTTTACGAACCCGACGATCTGACAGGGCTTGCGTGGCTCCTTGGCCGCGTGATCGATCGCGGGACGGCGACCCGATCAGCCGATACTATCGCCGAAGCGCTCGACGATCGTGGTGTCGCCCTCAGGGTGTCGACGAATCGTCATGTGCTGACGGTATCGTGCACCTGTCTCTCCGAAGACTTTCCCGACATGCTCGCACTGATGGCCGACATCATCCGCGAGCCCGTCTTCCCGCCGGATCAGATCGAGAAACGGCGCGCCGAAACGATTTCGCTGATTCGGCAGGACCAGGACAATCCGGCGATTCGCGCGTCCGAGTCGTTGCAGTCGCTGCTCTATGGACCGGCGCATCCGTACGGCCGGCCCGCGAAAGGGTCTGTCGAGACGATCGAGCGCGTGACGCGCGAGCAGCTCGTCACCTTTCATACGCGGCGGTTCGCCCCGGGTTCGCTCACGCTCCTGATTGTTGGCGATGTCAGCGCGACGCGGGCTCTGGATCATGTAGCCGCGGCCTTCGAGGGCTGGACGGCGCCGGATCCGGTCGATCGTCCCGTGCCGCCGGTGGCGCCCGCGGCGTCGCGCCGGGATACCCGCATTACCATGACGGGGAAGTCGCAGACCGATATCGCGTACGGGTTCACGACGATCAACAGGCTCGATCCGCGGTATTACGGCTATTCGGTGATGAATAACATCCTCGGGCAATTCGGGCTTGGCGGCCGGCTTGCTGAGAACATCCGCGAACGGCAGGGAATGGCGTACTACGCGTTCAGCGCGTTCGATCCGAGCCTCGGTCCGGGACCGCTCGTTATTCGCGCCGGCGTCGATCCCGCGAACGTGGATCGCGCGATCGCCGCCATCGACGCGGAAGTCGGCGCGCTTGGCCGCGAGGGGCCGACCGACCGCGAGGTCGCGGAGACCCGTCAATTCCTGATCGGTTCGGTTCCGCGCATGCTCGAGAACAACCAGAGCATCGCGACCTTTCTGCATACCGCGGAGTTCTTCGGTCTTGGACTCGACTTGGATCGCCGGCTGCCGGCGCTCCTCAATGCGGTGACGATGGACGACGTGCGAGCGGCGGCGGCCGATGTGCTCCGTCCGGAACGGGCGTCACTTGCGATTGCAGGCCCCTCCGCTCGCCCTGACGCGGACTGAGATCCTTCCTTCAATGGAGATTCGCGAGCTCACGACGCTCGACGAGTGTCGGCAGGTGGCCGAGCTCGAGAAGGAGATCTGGGCCTACACCGATCCCGAAGACGTCGTGCCGCCACCCGTGCTGATTGTGTCGGTGAAGCGCGGCGGCATCCTGCTGGGCGCCTTCGACCGAGCCGGGACGCTGAAGGGTTTCGTATATTCGATCCCCGCCGTCAAGGAAGGGCGATTGACGCAGTGGTCGCACATGCTCGGCGTCACGCGCGATGCGCGCGACGCCGGCCTCGGTGGCGCGCTGAAGCTCGCGCAACGCGATCGGTCCCTGGCCATGGGGATCGAGCTCATCGAATGGACGTTCGATCCGCTGCAGGCGCTGAACGCGCATCTGAACTTCGCGAAGCTCGGGGTCGTCGTCGAGGAGTATGAAGAGAACATCTACGGCGAATCCAGCAGTCCGCTGCACGGCGGGTCGCCGACCGATCGTTTCGTTGCGGAATGGCGCCTCACAGCTCCACACGTCGTTCGCCGGATCGAGGCGCGCGGGCTGCCGCTGGTGCGCGACGCGGGGGTTGCGAGTGCGCCGATCGTGAACCCCTCGATGGCGGCGAAGCGATGGATCTGGCCGAGCGGAGCGAACCTGTCGCTCGATGCGCCGCGGCTGCTGGTCGAGATTCCAGTGGGTTTTGCGGAGATGCAGCTGGAAGACGCGCCGCTCGCACTGGAGTGGCGTCTCTCAACGCGTGCGATCTTTCAGCACTACTTCGCGCGGAGCTACCGCGCCGTCGACTTCTTCCTGTCTCGCCCTTCCGGCCGCGGCCAGTATCTGCTGGCCCGAAAGGGGGACACTCACACTTTTTCGCAGTAGCGGACACTCGGCGGCCCTGAAACGGTGACAGTCACGGTTTAGAAGTGTGACTGTCACCCTTTCTGAGTGACGACTGTCCGGATTTGGGAAGAAGTGTGAGTGTCCCCCTTTCAGCCCGGAGGCCAGGTGAATTTGCGGCCGCCGAGCAGGTGCAGATGGATGTGGAAGACGCTCTGTCCCGCCCCCGGGTTCGTGTTGAACACGGTCCGGTAACCGCTCTCCTCGTAGCCCTTCTCCGCGGCGATGGCGGCACCGCGGCGCACCATCTCTCCCACCAGCCCGTCGTCTTCCCGTCTAAGCGCGTTGAGCGTCGGGATGTGACGCGTCGGCACGATCAGCGCGTGCAGCGGCGCCTGCGGGTTGATGTCGTTGAAAGCGACGATGCGGTCGTCGCGGTAGATGATGGACCCGGGAATCTCTCCCTTGATGATCTTGCAGAAGAGGCAGTCGTTCATGAGGTCAGACTCCGGGCTTCGGGCTTCAGGAATACCAGCGTCCGAGTTATCCCTTGCAGATCCTGGCGGGAGCGCGCGAGCGTCCAACCGGAGAGCGCCGCCAGTTCGGTGACCGCCGCGTGCTGATCGTAACCCACCTCGAGGATGAGTAGCGTCCCAGATCGTGCGCTGGACCGAGCCGAAGGGAGCAGGCGCCGATAGATCCCCAGGCCGTCTGCACCACCGAATAGCGCCACCGGCGGTTCGTAATCGCGGACTTCCGGCGCAAGCGACGGCGCGTCGGTTTCCGGAACGTACGGCGGATTCGACACGATCAGATCGGCGGGGGTCATGATGCCATCGAACAAATCGCCGCAGACGAACGTTACCCGGTGATCGACGCGATGTCGCGCAGCGTTTCGACGCGCAACCTCGAGCGCCATCTCCGAAACATCCGTCGCGATCACGCACGCGGCGGGAAACTCGCGGGCAAGCACGATGGCGAGGCAGCCGCTTCCAGTGCAGACGTCCACGATCGAGCTCGGTGACGGCGCCTCGCGGAATGCGGCGAGCGCCTCCTCGACGATGAGCTCCGTCTCGGGCCGCGGCGTGAGCACGTCGCGCGTGACCTCGAACGGCAGCCCCCAGAACTCGCGCGAGCCGGTGATCTGCGCCACGGGCTCGCGCGCGGCGCGCCGCGCGATCGCCCGGTCGTAGTCACTGGCGAACACCGCCGGGGCCGGTTCGCGCCCCGACGCGATCAACCGTGCGCGGTCCCAGCCGAGCACGTGACGCGCGAGGACCTCGGCATCGAGCGCCGCTTCGTGTGGCGGAACACCCGCCGCGACCAGCCTCGCGCGCGCGCGGGCGAGATGGTCGTGCAGCATGGGCATCACGCCGAGGCTTCGGTGGCTGTCGCTTCCTTGAGCTTTTCCGAGGTGAAGTGGCTGACGGCGGCGTCGATCAGCTCGCCCAGGTCCCCGTCGAGCGCGGCCGCGAGCTGGTGCATCGTGAACCCGATGCGGTGATCGGTGATCCGGTTTTCCTTGAAGTTGTACGTGCGGATTTTCTCGGACCGGTCGCCGCTGCCGACCTGCGACCGCCGGTCCTTCGCGATCGCGTCCTGCTGCTTCTGCATCTCGATTTCGTAGAGACGCGACCGCAGCACCTTCATTGCCTTCGCGCGATTCTTGATCTGCGACTTCTCGTCCTGCTGCGACACGACGAGTCCTGTGGGAATGTGTGTGATGCGGACGGCCGAGTAGGTCGTATTGACGCTCTGGCCGCCGGGACCGCTCGAGCAGAACGTATCGACGCGGAGATCCTTGGCGTCAATCTGGATATCGACTTCCTCCGCTTCCGGCAGCACCGCGACCGTTGCCGTGGATGTGTGAATGCGTCCGCTCGCTTCGGTGGCGGGAACGCGCTGCACGCGGTGCACGCCGCTTTCGTATTTCAAGCGGCTATACACGTTCTTGCCCTCGATCATCGCGATCAGTTCCTTGAGGCCGCCGACGCCCGTATCGCTCTGCGACATCACGTCGATCTTCCAGCCCTGGCGCTCGGAGTAGCGTGAATACATGCGGAAGAGATCCGCGGCGAACAGCGCCGCCTCGTCGCCGCCCGTGCCCGCGCGAATCTCGAGGATGACGTTCTTCGCGTCGTTCGGATCTTTCGGCACGAGGAGGATCTTCATCTCGGCAAGCAGCGCGTCCCGGCGCTCTTCGAGCTGTCGCATCTCCTCCTGCGCGAGCTCGCGCATGTCCGGATCCTTCAGCAGCTCCTCGGTGGCGTTGACCTCGGCGACGATGTTCTTGTACTCGCGGAATTTTTCCACGAGCGGCTGCATGTCGGCGAGCCCCTTGGAATGCGTGCGGAACTTCGCCGTGTCTGCCTGGACGGCGGGATCCGCCATCTCGGCCATCATCTGGTCGTACTTCGCTTCAACGGACGCTAGTTTGTCGAACATCACTCATCCACCTGACACGGGCGGCAGAAACGCGACCTCGTCGCCATCGTGCAGACGCGTCGTGAATCGCGAGTACGTTTCATTCACCGCGCACGAGACCGAGCGCGCGTAGTCAGCCAGCCCGGGATACTCCATCGCGAGCGCGTTCCACGCGTCCCCCGCCGTCGCATCATCCGGAAGCTGCCGCGAGAGCTCCGCGGCGCCGGCGATTTCCCGCAGTCGCGCGAACAGCCGGACCGTCACGTGCACGCGCGTTCCATTGCCGCAAGGCGCGCCTCGTCGTTGGCGGGATCCGCGGTCGCCCCTTCGATCCAGACCTCACCACCCTCGAAATGCTCGTGCTTCCAGATCGGGGCGATTTGCTTCAACCGCTCGATCGCATAGCGGCAGGCCGCGAACGCTTCGGCGCGGTGCGGCGACGCGGCGACAATCACAACGCTTGCCTCGCCGATTTCGAGGCGCCCGGTGCGGTGGTGAATCGCAAGTCGGGCGTCGGTCCAGCGGACCCGAGCTTCCGATGCGATCTGTTCGAAGGCCTTTACGGCGAGCGGTGCGTACGCCTCATACTCGAGCCAGAGCACCCTCCGTCCTGCATTGTGATCGCGAACCAGGCCCACGAACGTGGTGACCGCGCCGTCTCCCTGCGCCGAGACGGACGCCGAGGCGCTCGCGACGTCCAACGGCGCGCCGGTCACCACAAATGCCCCCATATCAGGAGTATAACCGCCAGAAGTGATTCAGGGGGCCCTGCCCCCGCCCGATGCCGGGCGCGTGACGGATCGCCCCTTCGAGATATTCACGGGCCGATCGCAGCGCCTGCTCGACTGAATGGCCGAGTGCAAGATTTGCCGCGATGGCTGCGGCGAACGTGCATCCGGTGCCGTGTGTGTGCCGCCCGGGCAGGCGCGCGCCGCGAAGCTCGAACTCTCCCGCGCTGCCCAAGACCAGATCGATTGATTCGGATCCCTTGAGGTGTCCGCCCTTCACCACTACGACGCGCGGACCGAGACCGAGGATTCGGCGCCCCGCCGTGCGCATGTCTTCCAGATTTTTGATCGCCATCTCCGCCAGCACTTCCGCTTCAGGGATATTCGGGGTCACGATCGTTGCGTGTTTCAGCAACTCGGCCTTGATTGCACCGACCGCTTCTATATCGAGCAGTCGATCGCCTCCTTTCGCAACCATGACGGGGTCGACGACGACGTTGCCGAGATCCAGGCTTTCGATTGCCGCGGACACTGCTTCGACGATCGCGGCGTTGGCCAGCATGCCGGTCTTCACGGCGTCGATGCCGATGTCCCCTTCGACCGCTTCGATCTGCGCGGTCACGAGATCGGCGGAGATCGCGTCCCACGCGGTGACGCCGAGCGTGCTCTGCGCCGTCACCGCGGTGATCGCTGAGGTGCCGTACACGCGGTGCGCCGCAAACGTTTTGAGATCCGCCTGAATGCCGGCGCCGCCGCTGGAGTCGCTGCCCGCGATTGTCAGTGCAGTATGCATACAGTAGAATCCGAGCGCATGACGTCACGTGTGGATCGCATGGCGAATGGTGCGCTCTTGCAGGTGTTTGCCGCGGATCTCTCACCGGCGATCCGCGCGGCCGCCGTGCTGTTCGTCACCGTTCTCACCGCGATCGCGGCCCAGGTCAGTATCCCACTGCCGTTCACGCCGGTGCCGTTCACGCTCCAGCCGATGGTCGTGCTGCTTGGCGGCGCGGCGCTCGGTTCGCGTCTCGGTCTCACGAGCCAGGTGTTGTATCTCGCCGCAGGCATTGCCGGCCTGCCGGTGTTCGCGGCATCGCCCGCATTACCGCCGGGCGTTGGGCGGCTTCTCGGTCCTACCGGCGGATACCTCATGAGCTATCCGTTCGCTGCCTTCATCGCCGGCTACCTGGCCGAACGTGGCCTGGATCGACATTACCTGACGTCGATGATCGCGATGAGCGCGGGCCTCGCGCTCATCTTCGCGTGCGGCGTCGCGTGGATGGCCTGGGGCGCCACGCCAATCGGTCTCACCGCCGCGCTCCGTGCGGGACTCTATCCCTTCCTCCCCGCGGACATCGTCAAGGTATTCCTGGCGGCGACCGTCCTGCCGTTCGCGTGGAAGGGACTGAAATAGCCTCCAGCTGGTGGCTGGCAGCTGTTGGCTGTCTTCTCATTTCACATATCCCAGACTCCGCAACCGATCGATCATCTCCTGATCGAGCGGCTGACCGCTGCGCGATGAAGGCTGCGTGGAAGGGCGCCCGTAGGTCATGACATACCGGGCTGCCTGAGGGGAGGCAAGTCCCAGCGATCGTCCTCCGAGTTCGCGACTGAGCGGCACACCGAGTGCGTTCAGCACGGTCGGGGCGACATCGAGAGGCGTGCCTTTCGCGGATCGGTCAATCATCCTCTCGGCGGTCCCGTGCGCAGACGTGGCTGCGAACAGGCCGTCGCCTGGCGGCTGCACGCGTCCCGGTTGCGTGACGACGAATACGACGGTGCCTTCATCCGCTTCCAACAACGGCGCGAGGAGTCCATCGAGAAACAGGTAATAGCGTCGAATGGCCTCGATGCGCGCTGCGGCTGATGAGGGCGCGAATGCGCCGCGATCCGACGTCGCGAGCAACGCGTTCTGCACGATATCGGGTCCCGGCAGATAGACCGTGACAAAATCGAGCGAATCCACGGGCAGCGCTCGCGCAATGCCCGCGATTGTTGCGTCGAGCTCTCCGGAGCGACGCAGGATGTCGCTGATAGGCGTGTCAATGGTGGCGGGGAAGGCGCGCTCGGCGGTGGCGCGTGCGTAATCACGAATTGCAGGCCACTCGGCGCGCAACTGGTCGTAGAGGATCGCCGGCGCGATTTCGGCGTCGAGGGCGCCGCCGCGCTCCAGCCTCAGGACGGCGCGATCGGTGATCACGATCCCGCCCGCGGCGGGTGCGGGCCAGGTCGCCCACCAGTTCACGACCGCCGTGCGAAGTCCCGCTTCTTCCGCGACTTCCCACATCGTCTTCGCCTGACGCTCGTCGCGACTGGCGATCGCCGGGCGAGTCAGGCGGACCATGTCGGTCGCGCCGCCGATGACCCGGCCAATGGCACCGCCGCCCGCAGTCAGGACACCTCGAACCCCTGCAAGCCGCCGCGTCTCGATGGCGTGGACGCCATGCCGTTCCGGAGAGACGCCCGTCGCAATGGTCGTCCACGCGCGGGCCGGATCAGACGTGTCCTGCGCGCTGAGAATCGCGCGGACATCGCCCAGCGCCGACCCGAGATGGCGCAACGACGGCTTGAGTTGCGCGTAGATGGTTGTGTCGACGCCATCAATGGCGATCAGGCGGATGCGTTGGCCGACCGACGCCACCGTCAGCGGCGGGCGATCGGGATCCAGCGTGGTCCCAGCAGATGTCGTGACGACGAGGAGTGCCGCCGCGCCCACGAACGCAATCACAGCACCGGCGAACACGAGCGGCCAGGAACGGGTCTGCGAAGGAGGAAGCGATCCACCACCGCGTGCCGCGCCAGTCACCGCGAGCGTGGTCACGCGCACCGCGTGGCCAAGCAGCAGACTGATCATCACCGCGAGAATCAGCGCCGCCGTGGTCCAGATTGGCGCGCTCCATCCAAAGCTGGCGTTCGCGGTGCGCCACCAGAGCGTCAGGTAGGCGAGGCACGCGATCGCGACGACCCATCCGGCCGCGCTCGACACCCGCCGCGCGCGCGAGGTGAACCGCTGGCCTGCACCTCGCACCATCGACGCCGCGGTCAGGCTGGTAATCGATGCCAGCACACCCACGGCGACAGAAAACAGCACGGCGAGATACAACGCGAGCACCGCCGCGTCGCGCACTCCGCTCACCAGCCCGGGGATGCGTGCACCAACACCAATGGCGGCCGCCGGCCCAAGCAGCGCTCCCGCGAGCAGGCCAACGCGCGCCCCCGCACCGAGCGCCACCGCCAATGGCCTGCGTCGCTCGCGCGCTGGCGCGAGCAGAAATCGATTAACGCCTGCGTCCAGGTAACCGAGCGCTCGCAACTGCTGGCGCAGCTCGTCGACGCGCGTGTCGCCGGGATGCGGTGTGTTCTCGATCACGAGCGCCTCGATATCACGAACGCTGACAGCTCGCGCAAACGATCCGCCTTGTCGCCGAACGGCGCGAGGGCACGGTCCGCGGTCCCGCAGAGCTCCTCCGCAAGCTGCCGTGCGCCGTCGACGCCGCTGAACGATACGAACGTCGTCTTCCGCGCGTCCTCGCGGACCGCTTTGCCGGTCAGCGCCGGATCCCCCTCGACGTCGAGCAGGTCGTCGACGATCTGAAACGCGAGGCCGAGGTTCTTCGCGAATGCGGTCAACGCGGCGATGGGCTCGGCGGCGGCACCTGCCGTCAGCGCGCCACAGGTAGCGGCGGCCACGAACAACGCGCCTGTCTTTCCGCGATGAATGCGCTCGAGCGTTTCGAAACTGATTTGCTGATCCGTCGCGAGCAGGTCGATCGCCTGTCCGCCGATCAGCCCCCCGGGGCCAACGGCGTCCGAGGTGATCGAGGTGAGGCGCGAGGCCAGTTCCGGTTCATATGCACGCGCGAAGGTACCGAATGCCAGATTCAAGAGACCGAATGCCGCGAGAATCGCGATCGCTTCGCCGAACTCGAGATGGTTCGCGCGCTGGCCGCGCCGCAGCGGGGCATCGTCCATCGACGGCAGATCGTCGAGGATCAGCGAAGCGGAGTGGACCAGCTCTATCGCCGCGGCTACTGGCACCGCGCGTTCGACTTGCCCGCGGCACAACTCGGCGCACGCGAGCACGAGAACGGCGCGCACCTCTTTCGACGGCGCAAGCGCGGTGTAAGCCATGGCACGTTCGACGGGCCCTTGGTCGCGCGGCACCAGCCGCTCCAGCTCCGCCGTCACGCGGCGCTGGTACGCGGCAAAGAAACGCGGCAACGCGCTCATTTCGGCCGAGCGGCGAAGATCAGCAGGTACTGATAACGGAGAAAATCGCCCCGCGACTGCAGCTTCAGCCCGGCGCGGCTCGCGTCGTTGACGACGCGCTCGGGATCGATCCGCTCTTCCATCGGGGGACCTGGCCCACCGCCGTCCTTCTTGAAGTTGACGATGCCGATGCGACCGTTCGGCTTCATCGACGTCGCGAGATTTCTCAGCAGCGTGACCGGCTGCTCGATCTCGTTATATGCGTCGACGATCAGCGCCGCATCGAGCGAACCTTTCGGCAGTCGCGGATCGACGGCGGTCCCGAGCCGCGTTACCACGTTGCCAAATCGGAGTCGCTGCACGCGTCGTGTGATGGCCTGGAGCATTTCCTGCTGGATGTCCTCCGCGTACACGCGGCCATTCGGTCCGACGCGTGCGGCGAGGTGAACGGTGAACCATCCGCCCCCCGCGCCGAGATCCGCGACCACGCTCCGCTCGCCGATGGCGAGCTCGTCCATGATGCGATCGGGCCGTTGCCAGGCTTCGCGATCCGGTCCTTCGAGCTCGGCCAGCTTGGTCGGATTAAAGAGCCGCGTATGCTGCGCGCTCACCGGCGTCAGACCCAGGATGACGGCCGAGAGGACGACGATGCGGGTCATTATTTGCGGTGGGGTTTAACGTGGGATTTAACGTGGGATTTGACGTCGGGCTTCACGCGCGGTCTAGCGTGGGCGTTCGACTGTTGCTTCGCGCGCGCCTTGCGCTGGCCGGGTATGCCGGGCGTCGTCATCTGCTCGGCCGAGAGGATGTCGTCGAGTTGGGCCCCCGGAACGAGATTACGTTCGCGGACGAGATCGCGGATCGATCGGCCGGTCTTCACAGCGGTCTTCGCGATATCGGCGGTCTCCGCGTAACCGATGTACGGGCTCAACGCGGTCGCGAGCGCGGTGCTGCGATCGAGCAGCTCGCGGCAGCGGCCTTCATCGGCTCGTATGTCCGCGACGCAGCGGTCCGTGAGCACCGCCATGGCACGATGCAGGATCGTCGAGGCGTGCAACGCGTTCCATGCCATCACCGGCATCATGACGTTCAGTTCGAGTTGCCCCGCGGCGGCGGAGGCGAGAATCGCCGCGTCGCATCCCCACACCTGCTGACAGACCTGGTTCACCATTTCGGGCACCGACGGATTGACCTTGCCGGGCATGATCGACGAGCCCGGCTGCACCGCAGGAAGCTGCACTTCGGCAAGGCCGGCGCGCGGACCAGAGCTCAAGAGACGAAGGTCCGATGCGACCCTGTCGACTTCGACCGCGAGACGGCGGAGCCCGCCAGAGTACGCGAGCACGTCGCCCATGCTCTGCGTCACGCGAAAGGCATTGAGCGCAGGACGCACGTGCAGCTTCATCGCCTCGGAGAGATTTCTGACGGCCAGTTCCGTCACGTCCGTGCCCGCGTTCAGGCCGGTGCCGACGGCCGTGGCGCCGAGATTCAACTCGTGCAGGCTGTCTGCGTTTCGTTCCAGTTCCTCTGCGGCATGCCTCACGTTCGCCGCGTACCCGCTGAACTCCTGACCGAGCGTAATCGGCACCGCGTCCTGCAGATGCGTCCGGCCGGTCTTGAGCACGGGCGCGAACTCACGCGCCTTCGCGTCGAGCGAATCAGCGAGCGCGCGCGCCGCGGCGAGGAGCGCCGGCAGGAGGATCAGCAGCGACAAGCGCGTGGCAGTCGGGAAGACGTCGTTCGTCGACTGGCCCATGTTCACGTGATCGTTGGGATGCACGCGGTCGTAGGTGCCGCGCGTAGCCCCGAGGATCTCGGCGGCTCGATTCGCAAGCACCTCGTTGGTGTTCATGTTGTGCGAGGTGCCTGCGCCGGCCTGGTACACGTCGACGACGAACTGATCGCGAAGACCGCCGGCCAGGATCTCGTCGGCCGCCTGCACGATGGCGCGGGCGATTGCGCCCTCGAGCCGTCCCAGCGAGGCGTTTGCAAGCGCCATGGCGCGTTTGATGTGAACCGTCGCGGTCACGAGCTCCGCGTGCGGCTTCAAACCGCTGATGGGGAAATTCTCGACGGCGCGTTCCGTCTGTACGCCGTAATACGCACCGGCCGGCACGCGCACCTCACCGAGAGGATCGCGCTCGATGCGCCATGGGGCCGGCGCACCCGGTTTTCTCCGCGAAGCTCCGCGCATTTCTTCCCTCAATTATACTGCTCCGTATGCTTCCCTCTTTTCGCGACAGCCTCGTCAGCCTGATCACGCGCACCTCGACCGACCTGCCGCCGGACGTGCGCGATGCGATGAAAACCGCGCTCGGATCCGAGGACCGCGCGACGCACGCGGGGCAGGCGCTGACGATCATCGCGCAGAACATCGACCAGGCCGCATCGTGCGACGGGCCGATCTGCCAGGACACCGGCATGCCCACGTTCGAAGTGAAAGTGCCCGTTGCCGCGAACCAGATTTGGATGAAGCAGCAGATCCGCGACGCCGTTGCCGAAGCCACCAGGCGCGGCAAACTTCGTCCGAATTCCGTCGACTCCATTACGGGCGAAAACTCCGGCGACAACCTCGGACCGGGCACGCCGATCATTCATTTCGAGCAGTGGGACAACGACGAGATCGAGGTGAAGCTGATTCTCAAGGGCGGTGGCTGCGAAAACACCAACGCGCAGTACGCGCTGCCGGCGGATTTGGATCATCTCGGCCGCGCCGACCGGACGCTCGACGGCGTGCGCAAGTGCATCCTGCACGCCGTGTGGAAGGCGCAAGGAAAGGGATGCAGTCCCGGCGCCGTGGGCGTCTGCATCGGCGGCGACAGAACGTCCGGTTACCTTCACGCGAAGGAACAGCTCTTTCGCACGCTCGATGACGTAAATGCGGATCCGCGTCTCGCCGAAATCGAACGCGCCGTAATGACGATGGCGAACGAGTTGACGGTGGGCCCGATGGGCTTTGGCGGCAACCCGTCGCTCATCGGCTGCAAGATCGGCGCGCTCAATCGGCTGCCCGCCAGCTTCTTCGTGTCAATCGCGTACGACTGCTGGGCGTTCCGCCGACTTGGCGTGACGCTTGACGCCCGATCGGGCGCGATTACGTCGTGGCTCTATCGCGAAGGGGACGCACCGTCGCAGCCCATGCTGACACCGGAGGAAGCCGCCGCGGGATTCCCCGCGACGGGCCGCGAGATTACGCTGTCGGCGCCGATCTCCGACCAGCAGATTCGCGCGCTCAGAGTCGGCGATGTCGTGTTGCTCTCCGGCGCGATCTTCACGGGGCGCGACGCGGTTCACTCGTACCTGATGAAGCACGATCCGCCGGTCGACCTCCGCGGCGGCGTGCTCTACCACTGCGGCCCGGTTGTCGTGAAGCAAGCCGACGGCACCTGGACAGTGACCGCCGCGGGGCCGACCACGAGCATCCGCGAGGAGCCGTACCAGGCGGAGATCCTGAAGCGCTACGGTGTGCGAATCGTAATGGGCAAAGGAGGAATGGGCGCGAAGACGCTGACCGGACTGAAAGAATCAGGCGCCGTGTACCTCAACGCCATCGGCGGCGCCGCGCAGTTCTACGCACGGTGCATCGAGCGCGTGACGGGCGTGTCGCTGATGCAGTTCGGCACGCCCGAAGCGATGTGGCACCTCGAGGTCCGCGATTTTCCTGCAATCGTCACGATGGATGCGCACGGCAACAGCCTGCACAAAGAGATCGAGGAAGCGTCGGGGCAACGGTTGGAAAGCGCCCGGGCATAAGCTTCCACCGATTGGAGATACGCCGGCCGTTATCCCATCGATTGCTTTCGGGCAACGAGCTCCTCCATGCTGCTTGTCGACTACGAATCGCGCAGAGCGCGCGAAGCACGCAGAGACGAAGAGCCGCAGACTTGGCGGAGCCCGGTGAGCCAGCTCACTTCAACGCCTCAGCGAACAAGGCCTGTAGCATCGAAGCCGCGCCCGTGCCGCGCGCGAGGTGAACGCGCACCGTACGCCGATCGTGCGCCTCGAGCGTCTGCGCATCGCCCACTGCCTGAGCGCGCTTGAGTTGCGCGAAGGTGTAAGGCGCATCGGGAATCGGCGTGCTCGTCGCGTCTTCACCCGTGATCACGAACGCCACGATCGTGTTGGGGCCCCCCTTGTGATACTGCCCCGTCGAATGCAGATAGCGCGGTCCCACGCCGAACGTGCTCGCGACGCGTGTGCGTGCGCGTATCGCTTGGCGAATGCCGCCAATCGCCGCTTCTATGTCGGGTTCGGCCGGGAGGTACGAAAGGAACGCGACATAGTCGCGCGATCCAAGCGTGTCGAGCGCCGCGCGCAGCACCGCGGCGGGCGTCGCCCCCTTCAGGCGTGCATACACCGACACGGGACCCTCGGTCGCTGCAGGCGCGCCAGCATCAATTGATGCCTTCGACAGCAACGCCCTGGTCTTCTCCTTCGCCTCCGTCACGTTCGGCTCGTCGAACGGGTTGACGCCAATCACCGCCCCCGCGATGGCCGTTGCGAATTCCCAGCGAAAGAACTCCGCGCCGAGGCCGTCGAGCCGCGTGCTCAAGCGCAGCACGGGATGTCCCGCCGCTTCCAGCGCCTCCAGGCGCGATCGATCCGGCGCATCGCGATCGGTGGAGATCGCGACGAAGCAGCGATCATCGCCGTATTCATCGGAACGGCCGAGCGGCTCGTCCACGACCGGCAGCGACCCCTTGCCGTGCTTGCCCGTGCTTTCCGCGACGAGCTGCTCGATCCACAGACCGAGCGTGCGCAGCGAGGGCGGCAGGACCACCGTCAGCTTATCGCGCCCCGCGTTTGCCGCGGACCCGAAGAACGCGCCAAGTTCCAGCCCCGCGTTCTGATGGTTCTCCTGCCTGCAGCCTTCGGACATCGCGGCGCCGCCGGCAAGCATCTCGCGGACCGGCGCGCCAATCAACGCACCGGGCACGAGTCCGAACAGCGACAGTGCGGAGAAGCGGCCGCCGATGTCCGGCGGGTTCAGGAACACGTGACGGTAGCCGCGCTCCGCCGCGAGATGGGCCAGGCCCGTGCCCGGATCGGTGACGGCGATGAAATGACGGCCGGCGCTGGACCCCACCCGCAGCGCCATGTGCTGCCAGAACAGCTTCTCCATCGACGCCGGCTCGATGGTGCCGCCGCTTTTGCTCGCGACGAGGAACAGCGTCTTCGCCGGATCCAGCCGGCGGACCGCGCCGGCAATCGCCGCTTCGTCGGTCGTGTCCATCACCACGAGCGACGGATATCCCTGCTTCACCCCATAGACGGCGCGCATGACCTCCGCACAGAGACTGCTGCCGCCCATTCCAAGCAGGTAGACCGTCTGGATGCCATCGCGGCGGATCTCCTCCGCGACGGCTTCCACGCGCGGGAGTTCCGGCTGCATGCCGGTCGGCACATCCAGCCAGCCGAGGCGATTCGCAATGGTGCGCGCGGGCTCGCTGTCGGGCTCAGCGGTCCAGACGGTTACATCGCGGCGCCAGACGCGCGGGACGAGATGCTGGTGGATCAAGGGGCCGGCGGCGGGCACTGAGTGAGGCACGGCCCAGTGTATAATCACAGGGAACGATCCCTGAGGAGAAACTGAACATGATCAATGTGACTCCGTCGGCGGCCTCCAAGATCACCGAGCTGCTGACCGAAGAGAACAAGACCGAGGCCGGCCTGCGCGTATTCGTCCAGGGTGGCGGCTGCTCCGGGTTCCAGTACGGCCTGATGATCGACGAAGGCGAGGGAGATGCCTCGACCGATGCCGTCATCGAGTCGAACGGGGTAAAGCTGCTCGTCGACCCGATCAGCGCGCGCTACCTCCGCGGCGCTGAAGTGGACTTCGTCGACAACATCACGGGCGGCGGTTTCACCATCAAGAACCCGAACGCGAAGTCGACCTGTGGCTGCGGCTCGTCCTTCAGCGTTTAAGCAAACTGTTTCTTCCGCCTGACCAGCCTCAGCGAAGGCAGGGGCGGTCCGTCGACCCGCCTCCGCGTAAAGCGACGGCGCGTCCGCACGAGATGGGAAGAAGTCTGGTTCTTCCGCCTGAAGGTGGAAGCCACGAGATGGGAAGTCTGGCTTCCGCCGTCATCGTAGCTTCCGCCTTTAGGCGGATCCTGTGATCGATCTTCACACCCACACCACCGCATCGGACGGCAGCCTCGCTCCAGCGGCGCTGGTTGACGCCGCGCGCGCAGCCGGCCTGCGTGTCCTGAGCATTACCGACCACGATACGACGGCCGGTTTCGAAGCCGTCACCGACCGCGCGCTCCAGGCGGGCCTCGAGCTCGTGCCCGGAATCGAGATCAGCGGCGTCAGCGACGGGCGCGACATGCACGTCCTCGGCTATTTCATCGATCCTGCATCATCCGGGCTGCGTGCGTTTCTCCAGCGTCAACAGACGGATCGGGTCCGGCGTGTGGAAGAGATGTCCCGGCGCCTTGCCGCGCTGGGTTGCCCGATCCACGCCGACGCAATGCTGGCGACCGCGGCGAGCGGACGGAGCGTCGGCCGTCCGCAGATCGCGGCGGCGCTCGTGGACGCGGGGTACGTGCAGACGCGCGACGAAGCGTTCGAACGGTTCCTCGAACACGGCGGCCCTGCGTACGTGCCGCGGCGCGGCGCGGCGCCGGAAGAGGTCGTGGCGATTGTGCACGCGGCGGGCGGCCTCGCGTCGCTCGCGCATCCCGGCGTGACGAAGCGCGACGACCGGATTGTCCCGCTTGTGGCTGCCGGGCTTGATGCGCTCGAAGTGCGTCACTCGGATCACGACGCGGTGACGGAACAGCGTTACCGCGATCTCGCGCGTGAGCTCGGCTTGCTCGTCACCGGCGGCTCCGATTTTCACGGTGGGGACGTGACACACCGCGTGCCGCGACTCGGGCTGGTCTCGATCCCCGACGAGGACTACATCGCGTTTCGGCGCGCCGGGACCAATCGCGAACGTCGTGTCTGATGTGCTGTCGCTCGTCAATGTGCGGAAGAACTACCAGGCGCTGCGCCCGCTGCGCGTGCGCCGGCTGACGATTGGGGCGGGTGAACGGATCGCCCTCTCCGGCCTTGATGCGGGTGCGGCGGAAGTGCTCGTGAATCTCGTGACGGGAGCGTCCGTCCCCGACGAGGGAGACGTCGTGGTGCTGGGGCGCAGCACGGTGTCCATCGCGGACGGCGACGAATGGCTCGCATCGCTCGATCGATTCGGCATCGTGAGCCCGCGCGCCGTGCTGCTCGACTCCGCCACACTGCTCCAGAACCTCGCCATGCCGTTCACGCTCGACATCGATCCGGTCCCGGCCGACATTGCCTCGCGCGCGACCGCGCTGGCCGGCGAAGCGGGCCTCGTGATCGATATTCTGACGCACCCCATCGCGCGCCTCACACCTGAGATCCGTATCCGCGCGCATGTCGTACGCGCGATCGCGCTCGATCCCCAGCTCCTGATTCTCGAGCACCCGACGGCAAGTCTGCCCGAGACGGATCGAGAACGCTTGGGGAAAGACGTCGCGCGGATCGCCGAGGCGCGATCGCTCGCCACGCTGATCATTTCAGAGGATGCGGCATTCTCCGCGGCGGCCGCGCACCGCACGCTCGTGCTGAACGGCGCAACGGGGGAATTGCGATCGTCACGGCGCTGGTTCTGACAGATTTCTGAAAAAGCCAAAGTCAACGACGAATGCCGAATACTCAATGCCAAACTGATTGAAGTTCAGCATTCGACATTCAGGCGGTGTTTTCCAGCGTCCTGAAAAATCCGCTCTTCTGAGGTCCTATAATGGGGTCGCCGGTGCACACTCCTCCTCCTGATTTGTTCGCATCGGCGGCGATCACCCGACGGACCTTCCTGGGTTGCTGCTCGGCGCTCGCGCTGGCCGCGGCCGGTTGCCGGGACCTGTCGTTCAGGACGCGCATCGGACGCAATCTTCTCAACGATCCGCCGCCCCAGCGCTACCAGGCCGCTCTCGATCATCTGATTCGCGTCGTGCTGCCGCTCGAAGCCCCAGGCTGTCCGTGGACCTCGGAGCGCGTGCGGGGGCATCTGCTGTCGCTGTTCCCGCTCGAGCGCGAGCCACGCTTCGTTGCCGTTCAATCAACACTCACGGTGTTCGACGACACGGATCTGTTCCCTCACCTGATCCCCGCTGATGCGGAGCGCCGCGCGCTGGACGTGGCAAACGACGAGGCGCTCGACGCGCTCATCGCGCGCAAGCGCGCTGGAGATGAGGCTTTGTACGGCCGCCTGGCCGCCCGGAACGGTTCCGACGCGCGGTTTTCCACGCTCGGCCTCGATCGCCAGCGCGAGTACTTCGACATGTGGCGGCAGAGCGCCTTCATCGTCAAGCGTCAGTTCTACGCGTCGGCGAGATCGCTGGTGCTGATTTCCGCCTACTCCCTCGAAGAGTCATGGCCTGCGATCTCGTACGCGGGCCCACGGCTTCCGAAGCGGCGAACCTAGTCGCATGCATCTCACGTGCGACATTCTCATCATCGGTTCAGGCGCGGCCGGCGGCGTGCTTGCCGCGACCTTGAGTGAAGAAACCGACTGCTCGATCGTCCTCGTCGACAAGGGTGGTCACTATACGAGTGACTTCTTCAATCAACGCGAATGGGACATGCGGGTGCTCTACGCGGAGCAGGGGGCGCGGTCTACGGCAGATGCCGCGATTCCGGTCCGCGGAGGAGAGTGCGTCGGCGGCGGCACGACCGTCAATTACGCGCTCGCGTTCGATCCCGTGCCGGACGTGTGGCAGCGATGGGCAGGCGAGCGTGGCCTTCGGGGATTTTCATTCGAACCGGCGGCGGCGGACTACGACGTTGCCGGCCTGAACATGGCCTCCTCGCTCTCGGATGTGCGAGCGCGAATCAACGTCCACCGGCCACCCGACAGCGACGTCAACGGCAACAACCAGGTTCTGGAGCGGGGTTGCCGCTCGCTCGGCGTGTCATCGAAGCGCTTCGAGCTGAACATGCGCGGATGCATCGGTTGCGGCTTCTGTGCCGAAGGGTGCGCCTACGATCGCAAGCAGGGGACGCTCGTCACGTATGTACCCGACGCGGTCGGGCGAGGCGTCCGGCTGATTCATGACTGTGACGTCGAGGCGCTGGAGTTCGATCGCCGCGCCGACTCGCTCATCGCCGTGGGCGCGCGCGCCAGGGTGCGGCCGACGGCTCGTGGTTCGCAGCCGAACAGCGTACCGCCTGGTTCGCTCGACATCAGGGCGAAGCTCGTCATCGTGTGCGCGGGCGCCATTGAATCGCCTGTGCTGCTTCAGCGATCGCGCCACCCCGATCCGCACCGGTTGATTGGCACCGGTCTCATCTTGCATCCCGGGCTGCCGATCATTGGCGTCATGGATGCGCCACTCGAGAACTACCGCGGGATTACCGGAACGGTTTACAGCGATCATTACTATCGCAGCGACGGTTTCTACTATGAATGCCTCTTCGGGCATCCGGTGTTCGGCGCGCTCGTGCTGCCGTTCGTTGGCGCCGAGCACTTCGCACTCATGCGCAAATATTCGCAGCTCGCCGGTTTCGGCGTGATGCTGGTCGACACGCCGTCGCGGACGAACCGCGTCGAATGGCACGCGCCCAGCGGCACACGCCGTATCGTTTACCACCTGTCGGACGGCGATGCCGATCGCATGAGGATCGCGGCCGAGCGGGGCGTCGAGATCATGTTCGCGGGCGGTGCGACCGAGGTGTTCCTCGCCTCGAGTGAGCCGGTTGGACCGCTGGCGCGGCCATGGTTTCGCAACCCGCAGGAAGCCGTGCACTGCGCCGCGCTGCGCTTCGAGCCGTTTCACACACAGCTCTCATCGTCGCATTGCCAGGCGACCGTCAAGATGGGAGAAGATCCCGTGACCTCAGTCGTCAATTCACGCGGCGAGTCGCACCACGTGCGCAGCCTGATCGTTTGCGACAGCTCAGTCTTTCCAGACTCCTGCGGCGCGAACCCGATGTTGTCGATCATGACGTTGGCCCGGTACCAGGGAAGACGCATCGCGGCAGAGCGCTCGCGGTACGAGATCTGAACGTTGACGAATACAAGGCGTGCCGCGTGTCTTCTCGGCGCGTGCGTTCTGATCAATGCGTCGCCGCTCTACGCGCAGACTCGCGTGGTGTTTGCAGGCGCGGCCTATCAGTCGAAGCCGATACTCGCGCCTGTCGTGTTTCTCGTCTCCAGCAGGAACGAGGACCGCGAATGGGCGATCGGGGTGACGGGATGGACGCTCGGAGCTGACGCGAAGCAGGCGCTGGCGCCGACGTGGAAGCGTCACTTGTTCGTCCGCTTCACTCCCATTCACGCGCACGCGAGCAGCACGATCTTCGTCGACGGAGTGCGCGATCGTTCCGCGGAGTTCAGCGATGCTGCCGTTGAACTGGGGGGCGGGTTCGAGGTGGCTCACCATAAAGGCTGGACCGGAGCGTATCGATTGGTTGCAACGTACGACGCGGTCAGCGGGTTGCGCGACCCGTCGCAGAAACGTTTCTGGCGACACCCGTTCATCGGTGTCGACGTGAGCGAGCGCTACCAGCGAGTCACCTCGGACGATGTGTTCCGGCCGCGGTGGGAAGGCTTCAAAGCCGAAGCCGCATTCCGCGTGTTGACCGGCACTGCAACGTGGTCGCAGCTGCGGATGAGCGCCGGCGCCGGACGCCGCGCAGGGCCGTCGTTCTTTACCGTGAACGCCTCCGCATTCGCTGGACACTCGTTGAACACCGCGAGTGCATTTCTCATCGGCGGATCCTGGGACGTGTCCTCGCCGGATGTTCTCCCCGGCTACCACTACGCGGAGTTCCGGGTAACGAGGGGTGCAACCATCCTCGGTGGCGTTGACGTTCGCGTCCGCGGACCGTGGGAGGTTGGCGTGCGGAGCGGTGTCCTGTGCCGCGAAGCTGCGGCGGTCTCCGGGACAGCCATTCAAATGACGACGGTTTGGAGAGGAGCCCTCTTCAGCGCCGGCGCGGCGTTTCCACATCGACCGCCTGCGCAGGGAAATCGCGTGCACCTCTTCGCCACGATCGGAGCCGCGATCGTTCGACCGTAGATGGCTGATTTGTTTTCCTTCGCCGCCTTCGATTGAAGGCACAGCACCCGCTAGCGCTTCTCGATCACGCCACACGCGACGCGTGGGCCGCCGCTCACACCCGACTTCGGCTCACCCGTCGTCATCTGATCCGGATTGCCGTGGATGATGATGGCGGAGCCGTCCGCGTCGAACAGCGACAGCGGCCCGGGCGACAGCGTCACCCGCGACGTGACTGCCTTCATCGTGCCGCGTCCCTTTGCGTCGACCTGGAGGTTGGGAAGGTCTCCCATATGAAACGGGTGGTTCGCGTCCGGATCGGGGTTACCCGCCGGCCCGGGATCGAAATGTCCGCCAGCGGCGGTGAAGTCCGGTGTGCACTTGCCGACGGCATGGAGGTGCACGCCGTGCTGACCCGGCTTCAAACCCGTCACCGTGAGGGTGATCTGGACCACTTTTCCCGCACCTTGCTGCTCCTCGACGAACTCCGCCCGTCCGGTAACCTGATCGCCCTTGATATCTGCGTGCCCGCGGATGTTGCCGGTGCTCGAAGTGGCCGCCGACGAAGCTGGTTTCTGTGCTTGCCCCAGTGCGGCGACTACGGCGCCCACGAGGACCATGGCTCCCGCTATCATGAATCGATGCTGCATCATGCCTCCTCGACGCGTAATCTACCATTTCACACGTATGCCGAGTCGAAGCAACACACGTCACCTCATCCTGTTTGATATCGATGGCACGCTCGTCCTGACGGGCGGGGCCGGGCTGCGCGCGATGAATCGCGCCTGCGAGGACGTCGTTGGCCACGGCAAGGCGCTCGACGGCATTCCGGTCGCCGGCCGCACCGACTGGAGCATCCTCGAAGACGTGATGCGACTGCACGACAGGCCGCTCGATGCGGGCCTGTTCGAGGATCTTCGCGTCCGATACGTCATGCATCTTCGTGACGAGATCGAACGGCCAGGCACGGGCGCGAAAGCGGTGATGCCAGGTATCCGCGAGCTGCTCGATGCGCTGCAGGAGCGCTCCGATGTCGCGCTGGGTTTGCTGACGGGCAACTTCCTCGATGGCGCGCGCATCAAGCTCGAGCACTTCGATCTCTGGAGGTACTTCCGGTGCGGGGCGTTTGGTGACGACTCGTCGGATCGCAACACGCTGGTACCGGTCGCAATCGCGCGCGCGCGCGCATGTGGGATCGGTGACATGGATCCGGCAGATGTCATCGTGGTCGGCGACACGCCGCACGACATCGCGTGTGCCGTGGCGGTTGGCGCGATGCCGATTGGCGTGGCGACCGGAAGCTACTCTGTCGACCGCCTGCGCGAGAGCGGCGGGACGATTGTGTTCAGCGACCTGAGTGACACCGACGCGTTCATGAAGCTGCTGGACGCGCGATAATCAGCCGCGAGCGAGCGCCGTCCGCCTCCGCGCAAAAGCGCTTCGGCGGGACGGCCTTCGGCTGGAGTTGCCAGTGCGCAGCGGCCTGCCGCGCCGTAGCTCGTTTCGAGCCCGCGAGGGGAAGGCGGGAGATGGGGAAAGTGAAGGGGGCCCATCGAGCGTAGTCAGGAACGGAAGCGAACGGGGCCCGGTGGCCCTCCCGGTCTTCAAAACCGGTTGCTTCCCGCGTTGAGCGGGAGGGCTGAGTTCGACTCTCAGGCGCTTCCGCCATCCGCCTCCGCTCGCGTTCGATCGCACGCGAGCTACGGCGCGATGTCGCGCCGAAGCACCGGAGGTGCGGAGGCGGACAGCCTTCGCACCCTCCCGCGATCTTCGGCCAGCCGGGGGTTTTCGACTGGGGCGCACCCCGCATCCCGGACCCCGCGTCCCCAGGGCCTATCCGCCAACTCCAAGGCGATACACAATCAGCTTCTGCAGCTCCGACAGCACGTACCGCATATCCGCGCGGTGACGCCACCAGTGTGCGGGATCGGACACATCGTACCGCGTCGTCCGCAGGCTGATTGCAATGCCGCTCTCGCGGAACTCGCGGCGGAACGCAAAACCGGCGCGCCGCGAATGGTACTTGGAAGTGATCACCAGAATACTGCGCCAGCCGCGCGCAGCGGCCTGAGCCCGCAGCATTTCGGCTTCCTGGCCGGTGTTGTCGACAGACGCTTCGGGAAGAATGATGGCGGACGCGTTGACGCCCATCTGCACCATCGCATCACGCGCGAGCGACGCGTTGGTCGGATACCGAATCCCGCGCGCCCTCAGGATTACTTCGGCGTCTTCCATTCGTCCCGGGCTGAGTACGATGACCGGCGCGTAGCCTGCTTTGTAAAGATCCACCGCTTCCATCCAGCGCTCCGCGCGCGCGCCATCGAGCACCACGATCACATCTGCGCCGACGAGTGGATCCTCACGAACGAGATAGCGCCCCGCGAACGGCAGGAAGACCGCGGTCGCGCAGGCCAGCGCCAGCATCACCGCGAGCGTCAGGCGACGTACAGCCAGCAGCACGCGGCGCAACATCATCGGGCGAACAGGAAAGAAGGAGAAAGAAGGACGACAGAAGCAAGAACAAGGAAGAACGGGCCGCAAGCGCGTGGCTCGCGGCCCCCAGCACTGCAGGTCTGCGGTCAGCCTTCGATCAGCCGGACCTCGCCGGCGCGCGGACCTTTTCCGGATTCTTCGGGCGTGAACTCCACCCGCTGCCCCTCGCGCAACAGCTCGAACACGGCGCCGCGGACGGAGCTGCGATGAAAGAAGTGCTCGATACCGCTCTCGTCGCGGATGAATCCGAACCCCTTGTCGATCAGGAGTCGAGCGATCGTCCCGGTTGGCATACCCGTGTCCTCCGATGTACGGCACCCCCGGGGAGATCCCGGAGGCTCACAAGCCGAGCGCAGGAGAACACTACGTCCTAACCGACACGTGTCTCGCCGCGACCCCGCGCGCACCAGCCCGGAAGCCAATGCACGCTGAGCTTGAAAACGGCGCCAGTGTAGGGAGATCCTGGACAGAAGTCAAGAAACCGCTAGGGTTAGGGCTGACCCCCAACTAAGCCCCTGCGGGCTGTGTTTCAGACCCGGCGTCCACTTTGGGGGACGGATAGGTCGTCCAGAAATGCCGGCCGCAACGGGGGCATACCCAGAATTGATCCGGTTTCCAAGGCTCGCCCGGGGCCGGATCAGACATTTGCATTTCCGTTCCGCATCGCTGGCAGCGGATCCGCAGCGGAGGCATCCGCCGGCATTCTACAATTTCATGCGTGACGCCCGGGGTGATCCTGGCGGCAGGCAGATCCAGCCGGTTCGGGCGCTCGAAGGCGCTGCTGCCGGTTGAACCAGCAGGGCCGACGTTTGCCGCACGATTGATTAGCCGCTTCCGCGCTGCGGCAGTCGAAGAGGTGCTGGTCGTCGGCCGGCCGAATGACGCGCCGCTGCGCGACGTGGTGGAAGCGGCCGCTGCTCGATTCATCGTCAACGCCGATGCGGATCGCGGGCAGCTCTCCTCGCTCGTTGCCGCGCTCGATGCGATTGACGCGCGCGCGGTTCGCGGTGTCATCGTGATGCCCGTGGACATCCCATTGATCGAAGCAGCGACGATCGCGACGATACGCGACGCCTTCCTCCACGGGGCCTGTCCGATTGCGCGCGCGACGCATCATGGACGGCACGGCCATCCCGTCATTTTTGGATCTGCTGTGTTCCAAGAATTGCGCCGCGCGGATCCGAACACGGGCGCGAAGAAAGTCGTGCACGCGCACGCACGCGAAGTGCTCGATGTCGAGGTCGACGATCCGGCTGTGTTGCGGGACGTTGATACTGTGCAGGATTACCGGGAGCTCTTCGGACGCGATCCCTGACCGCTCCTCCGCTGCTCAATCGTCAGGATCCAGGACCCTGACGCGAACGGCCGAGATCGCCGTGCCCGCGAGCCAGGCGCGGACGTCGAGGTTCACCACGTTGCCGGACAAAACCTGGGTACCATCGGAGAGCAGTTGAATGCCCCGAAACACGTTCTCCATTACATCAACGTCGTGTATGTCGCGGTCCAAACGTCCCACGCCTCATTACTTTGCACGGAAGATGCCGCCAATATGGCGGAGGTGCGTCATGCGAAGGTCTTATTCAATGCGTGCGTTACAATTGGCGGCCTCCACAGCACTGTTTATCGGTTTGATGACGGGATCGCATCAGGTCAGCCAGTCCGCGGCCCAGACCACCACGCCGCCACCGCCGGGTCCCGACTCGCAAGTACAACCGGGCACGCCGACCGGTGACGTCATCAAGGGAGAGTTCGACCTGAGCAAGGTGTACCCGGGCACATGGCGCGAGTATTGGGTCTATATTCCGAAGCAACTCGATCGCGCGAAGCCCGCGCCCGTCATGGTGTTCCAGGACGGCCTGCAGTACAGCGCGCCGGTCGTGTTCGACAATCTCATTCACAAGAAGGATGTGCCGCCCATGGTCGGCGTGTTCGTCATGCACGGGCGCGTCAGGGCGCCGTCGGCCGATGCGCTCGATCGCATGAACCGCAGCTTCGAGTACGACGCGGTGAGCGATGATTACGCGCGATTTCTTCTCGACGAACTGCTCCCGTACATCTCGAAGACACATGGCTTGACGCTGTCGTCCGATCCGAACGATCGCGGCATCGCGGGAAACAGCAGCGGCGCCATCGCGGCGTTCGCTGCGGCCTGGCAGCGCCCGGATGCCTTCCGCCGCGTGTTCAGCGGGATCGGTACTTACGTCGGGCTGCGCGGCGGGAACGAGTTCCCCGTACTGATCCGCAAAACCGAACCAAAGCCGATTCGCGTCTTCCTTCAGGACGGACGAAACGATCTGAACAACTACACCGGCGACTGGTTCATCGCGAACCAGGACATGCTGTCGGCGCTTCAGTTCGCGGGCTACGACGTCCGTTACGACTGGGGTGACGGCGAGCACAACTCGCATCATGCCACAGCGATCTTTCCGGACGCGCTGCGCTGGTTGTGGCGCGACTGGCCGTCACCGATCAAGGCGAACCCCGAAGGCAAATCGCGTCAGGACGTGTTCCAGACGCTGATCCCCGGCGAGGAGTGGCAGCTGGTTACCGATAGACCCGTCCACGGCGCCGGGGTGGCCGTCAACGCAAACGGAGAAGTCTTCCTCGAAGACACCCGCGAGAATCGCATTTACAGAGTAGGGCTCGATGGAAATGTGACGCCGTTCGCCGAGCACGCCGGTCTCATGCGTGCCTTGACGTTCGGCTCTGATGGGCGCCTCTACGGAGCAGCGCCGCGCAGCGCCAAGATCTACGCATTTGACGCGTCTGGCAAGCCGCACATCGTCGCGGATAACGTGCACGCCATCGACCTCGCCATGAATGTAAAGGGGGATCTTTACTTCACCGACGGATCGGCACAGAAAGTGTGGTTGCTTCCGAAAGGAGGCAAACCGCGAGTCGTCGATGAAGGGATCCAAGCGCCGGTGGGCGTGCTCTTCTCTCCTGATCAGACGCTCCTGTATGTGTCTGACCACGTCGGTCAGCTCTCGTGGGCATTCCAGATTCAGCCGGACGGGTCGCTCGCGCACAAGCAGCGCTACTTCTACGTGCACATGCGGGACGCCGCCGAGAGCGGCGCCGCGGACATGACCGTGGACACGCTCGGCAGCGTCTACATGGCGACAGCTCTGGGTGTGCAGGTATTCGATCAGATCGGCAAATGCCACGCGATCATTTCGGCGCCGGTGCGGGCTCCAGTCACGAACGTGAAGTTCGGCGGCGCGAGTCTCAACGAGATGTACATCGTGAACGACCACAAACTCTACAAGCGCAAGATAAAGGTGAAGGGCGTCCTCTCGTGGCGACCTCCGCTCAAGCCTGGGCCGCCGAGGCTTTAAAAGATCCGCTGGGACTGGACGTGTCGATCTCGAGCCGCCCCAATCGACAATACAGCGGTATCCGCGCCGTGGCTGGGAACACCTGTTCAGTTCTCGTGGCTTCCGCCTTCAGGCGGAAGGAGCAGCGCAAATACGCAAATAGAAGAGGAAGAGAAGGAGCGAAGAATGAGCGGAGTGCGGGTACTGGTGGGCACACGCAAGGGCGCGTTCGTCCTGACGTCGGACGGCAGACGCGAACGGTGGGACGTCAGTGGTCCCCATTTCGCAGGCTGGGAGATCTACCACCTCAAGGGCTCGCCTGCTGATCCCAACCGGCTGTATGCGTCGCAGAGCAGCGGCTGGTTTGGACAGATGATCCAGCGCTCGAACGACGGTGGCAAAACATGGGAGGCCGTCGGGAACAAGTTTGTCTACGACGGGGTGCCCGGCACGCACCAGTGGTACGACGGAACACCGCATCCGTGGGAATTCGCCCGCGTCTGGCATCTCGAGCCGTCGCTGCGCGATCCGGATACCGTCTATGCGGGTGTTCAGGATGCCGCGTTGTTCCAGACGACCGACGCCGGCCAGTCCTGGCACGAGCTGCCCGGTCTGCGCGGCCATGGATCGGGACCGCACTGGCAACCGGGAGCCGGTGGACTTTGCTTGCACACGATCCTGATCGACCCGAGCAACCCGAACAGGATCTTCATCGCGATCTCGGCCGCAGGCGCCTTCAGGACCGATGACGGGGGAAAAACCTGGCAACCGATCAACCGTGGACTGAGGTCGCAGCAAATCCCCGACGCTGATGCCGAGGTTGGCCACTGCGTTCACCGGCTCGCGATGCACCGGTCGCGTCCGGGCGTGCTGTTCATGCAAAAGCACTGGGACGTCATGCGCACCGACGATGCGGGGGACTCGTGGCGCGAGGTCAGCGGCAATCTGCCAACGGACTTCGGGTTCGCGATCGATGTGCACGCGCACGAGCCGGAGACAATTTATGTCGTTCCGATCAAGAGCGACTCGGAACACTTTCCACCTGAAGGAAAGCTGCGGGTCTACCGCAGCCGCACAGGTGGAAACGAATGGGAGGCGCTGACGAAAGGCCTGCCGCAACGCGACTGCTACGTCAACGTGTTGCGCGACGCGATGTCCATCGATTCGCTCGACGCGTGTGGCGTGTATTTTGGAACGACGGGCGGACAGGTGTACGCTTCGTCTGATGCGGGGGACAGCTGGTCCCCGATCGTCCGGGACCTGCCCCCCGTGCTATCCGTTGAGGTGCAGACACTCCCATGATTCGAGTTGTTCTTCCGGCGCATCTGCGCACGCTGGCGAATGTCGACGGCGAGGTCACGCTCGCCATCGATGGCGAGGTCACGCAGCGATCGATCCTCGACGCGCTCGAGATCAGCTACCCGGTGCTGCGCGGCGCCATCCGCGACCATGTCACGCTGCGGCGCCGGCCGTTCGTGAGGTTCTTCGCCTGCGAGCAGGATCTCTCCCACGAGCGGCCTGATGCCCCGCTGCCCGACGCGGTGGCGAGGGGTGCCGAGGCCTTTCTCGTCGTTGGGGCGATGGCCGGCGGCTAGAACCACGGATTACACGGATCCCACGGATTACACGGATCCCACGGATTACACGGATCACACGGGATGCCGACCGGTTTTCCGATCGCACCGCCGATCGAGCCGATGCTCGCGAAGCTTGCCGACGATCTGCCCTCGAGCGGCTACCTGTACGAGCCCAAGTGGGATGGGTTTCGCGCGATCGTGTTTCGCGGCGGGTCCGACGTCTTTACTCAGAGCCGCGACCTGCGGCCGCTCGATCGCTATTTCCCTGATCTGCACGACCCGTTTCTCGATAATTTGCCCGACCGTTGTGTCGTCGACGGTGAGATCGTCATCGCGACGCCGCGCGGGCTCGATTTCGATGCGCTCCAACTTCGATTGCACCCGGCCGCCTCGCGTGTGGCCAAGCTGGCGAAGGAAACGCCCGCAGCGTTCATCGCATTCGACTTGATCGCCCTCGACAGCAAGGATCTGCAGACGACGCCGCAAGCCGAGCGACGCGTGCTGCTCGAACGAGCGTTCGCGCGCGCGAAGCCGCCGGTCCACCTGACGCCGATGACGCGCGATCCTCTCGTCGCTCGGGAATGGCTGTCGCGTTTCGAGGGAGCCGGCCTCGACGGCGTCATCGCCAAGCGCGAGCAGGGCGAGTACGAACCGGGCAAGCGCGCGATGATCAAGGTAAAGCACGCGCGCACCGCCGATTGCGTCGTCGCCGGTTTTCGCTGGCACAAGACGGGCCCCGGCGTGCTCGTCGGCTCGCTGCTGCTCGGGCTGTACGACGACAGCGGCTCGCTTCATCACGTCGGCGTCACCTCGTCGTTCACGATGGCGAAGCGCAGGGAGCTGGCGAACGAGCTGGCACCGCTGCGCAAGAACGCCCTCGACGATCATCCGTGGCGCGAGTGGGCCGATGCCGGTAACGGCGATATGACGCGCATGCCGGGCGGGCAAAGCCGCTGGAGCGCCGGTAAGGATCTTTCGTGGGAACCGCTGCGGATCGAGCGCGTCTGCGAGGTCAAATACGATCATATGCAGGGCCCGCGATTTCGCCACGCAGCGATCTTTCAACGCTGGCGCCCCGACAAGCGGCCGAGCGATTGCCGCTACGATCAACTCGAGGTCACGACGCCTTACGAGCTCGAGAAGGTCTTCGGCGCGCGCCCGGAGCGCTGATGCCGCTCCAGTCGTCCGGTTGATCGTCGGGATCGAGGCCGTCCTGCGAGGGACGGAGTGCGACGGGGACGTTCTGGAGGTTCACGCGCGTGCGCGTCCACGTGTGGAACCGTCCGCGCATCGCATCGACGAGCACGTCGGCGGGCGCCAGGTGTGCGGCCGCCTCGGGATGCCGCGCCTTCCAGCGCTCGATGCCGGCGAGCGCATCTTCCTTCCTGCGGGCGCGACCTATCTCGATAAGCGGACGGGAAGGCGTTCGGCGCCGCGACGGCTGGACACGCGCCGGCTCGCCGAGTTGCTTCTGATAATGAGGGGGCCACGGCGCGTCGCCCATGCCATCGCGCGCCTGACGGGCGGAGAGATCGAGCAGGCGGTCGAGCGCGCACGGATGCGCGTCCATCGACGCATGCGGATCGCCGATCTTCGCGAATCGTGACGGCATCGTGGCCAGCGTGAAGTCGCGCGGGTCACACCTCTCTATCTCGTCCCAGGAGAGCGGAGCGGAAACGCGCGCGTCGGGTCTGGGACGCACCGAGTAGGCGCCCGCAATCGTGCGGTCCTTCGCGTTCTGGTTGTAATCGAGGAACACACCGTGGCGTTCTTCCTTCCACCACTTGCTCGTCGCTGCCTGCGGAGCGCGGCGTTCGACCTCGCGCGCGAACGCCAGCGCCGCGCGGCGCACCTCGTCGAACGTCCAGCGGCGCTCGATGCGCACGTAGACGTGCATGCCTCGCGAGCCTGACGTCTTGGGCCAGCCCACGAGTCCGAAATCGTCGAGCGCGGCGCGCACCACACCCGCGACCTCGCGCACCTGAGACCATTCAATCCCCGGCACCGGGTCGAGATCGACGCGCAGCTCGTCGGGATGATCGAGATCCTCCGCGCGCACGGGATGCGGATGAAGCTCGAGGCAGGCGAGGTTGGCCATCCACGCGAGCGCCGCCGCATCGCGCGGGACGATTTCTTCGGCGCTCCGGCCTGAAGGAAAGCGCAGCGCCACGACCTCAATCCACGCCGGCCGCGATTGAGGCGCGCGCTTCTGATAGAAGAACTCCCCTTCGATGCCGTTCGGATAACGGACGAGCACGTTGGGCCGTCCACCGGCGCCGCGCAGGGCGCCGTCAGCCACGGCAAGGAAGTAGCGCGCAAGATCCAGCTTCGTGTGTCCCGCCTGCGGGAACAGCACCTTGCGCGGGTTCGAGATCGCGACCTCACGTCCGGCGACGGTCAGAAGTTCAGCATCCGCTTTGTCCGGCATTTCGATACAGCGAGCATACAAGAAGCCACAGAACGGCACGCCCCTGTGCCGACGCCGCTTGGAAAACAGCTCGGCCTCATGCAATAGAACGGAACTCTTCCACCAACGAACGGCGCCTTCATCTCGTCTAAGCCGCGTAATGAACACTGTCTGGGCCGATCTTCGCTATGGGCTGCGGCTCTTCCGCAAATCTCCGCTCTTCTCGGTCGTCGCCGCCGGGACGCTCGCGCTGGGCATTGGCGCGAACACCGTCATCTTTTCAAAACTGGATGCTGTCGTCATTCGTGCCTTGCCTTACGACGATCCTGATCGCGTGGTCGTCCTCTGGGAGGATGCGAGCCGGGCGGGGTTTGCGAAGAACACACCGGCACCCGCAAATTTCATGGACTGGCGGCGGCTGAATCGATCGTTTGTCGACATGGCGGCCACCCGCGGCGCGTCCGCCAGCCTGACCGGCGGCGGTATGCCGGAGCAGATCGCCGGGCGCGCGACGACGGCGAACTTTTTCGGCGTGCTTGGGATCCGGGCACAGCTCGGTCGGACGTTCACAGATGCCGAAGATCGGGAAGGTGCACAGGTCGTGGTGATCAGTCACGGCTTGTGGCGGCGACGCTACGGCAGCGACCCGTCGATCATCGGCCGCACCTTGCTGATGAACGACGACCGGTACGAAGTCGTCGGCGTGATGCCGGCGCGGTTCGTGTTTCGTAACCGCGCGATCGATTACTGGATCCCGATTCACTTTTCCCCCGAGCAGGCGGCGCAACGCGACTCGCATTTTCTGAATGTCGTGGGACGTCTCAAGCCGGGCATCACGATCGCCGAGGCACAGTCTGATATGCAGGGCATTGCACGAACGCTCGCCCAGCGGTACCCCGATGACAATCGGGACCTTGGCGTCGTGCTGGTGCCAGCCAAAGAGGAGATCCTTGGCCACACGCGGCTCGAATTGCTCGTGTTGATGGGAGCAGCCGCGGCGGTCCTGCTGATCGCGTGCGCCAACCTCGCCGGCCTGCTGCTGGCGCGCGCGGCGGGGCGCAAAGGAGAGATGGCCGTGCGCGCCGCATTGGGCGCGACTCGCGGCCGATTGATTCGACAGCTTGTCGTCGAAGGGCTGTTGCTGTCCCTCGCCGGGGGCGCCATCGGACTGGCGATCGTTCCTGTCGGCAGCACGCTGCTGGCAAGCCTGACGCCGCCCGGGGTCATGGACGTCGATGCGACCCCGCTGGACGTGCGACTGCTCGCGTTCACGTTGACACTGGCAATCGTGACCGGCCTGGTGTTCAGCATCGCGCCCGCGCTGAACGCTGGCCGCGCATCGCTGCAGCAAGCGCTGCAACTGCACACGCGCGGATCGGTCGGCGTCAGCAGCCGCGCCACGCGCGACGCGCTCGTCGTGCTGCAGATTGCGGCGGCGGTGGTGCTCCTGGTCGCGACCGGCCTGATGATCCGGACGATCCTCAACCTGCGCGCGATCGATCTCGGCTTCCGTTCCGACCGCCTGCTGACGCTGCGCACGACATTGCCGCGGCCGAAATATGCGGATCCCCAGAAGCGCCTCGAGTTTTATGAGCGCGTGCTGGCCGGCGTGAAGGGACTGCCAGGCGTCGAGCACGCCGCCTACGCGTCAACCCTTCCGTTCACCAGCCAGGGGAACACCACGTGGTTCAAGATTGAGGGCAGGGAGGTCACGCCCGATCGCATCAACGATGCGTTGTACCGCGCAGCCACGCCGGACTACCTGTCCACACTGGGCGTGCGTCTCATCGACGGCCGTTTGATCGACGAACGTGACGGCGCCGGAACGCCGCGCGTCGCGGTGATCAACGAGACATTGGCGGGCCAGTTCTTTCCTGGCGAATCCGCGGTCGGACATCGCATCCAGTTCAGCCAGCCGTCCAACCCTTTTCATACCATCGTCGGCGTCGTGCACGACGTGCGGGAACGCGGATACGAAGCGTCGCTGAAGCCCGGGGTGTACCTATCCATCGCGCAGGCGCCGGAGGCATGGGCTATTCCGGAATACCTGATTCTGCGCGGGCGACGCGATCCGCGCCCGCTCGCCGAGTCGGTCCGCCGCATCGTCGCGACGGTCGATCCCGCGCAGCCGGTTGCAGCGGTTCGATCGATGGACGACATTCTCGATCTCGAGGTGGCGGATCGTCATCAGCAGATGATCCTGCTCGGAGCATTCGCGGCGCTCGCACTCGTGCTTGCGTCGCTCGGACTCTACGGCCTGCTGGCGTATGCTGTGGCGCAACGCAGGCGCGAGATCGGATTGCGCATCGCGCTCGGTGCAACTCCGCGCGCAGTCGTCACGATGATTGCTGCGCGCGGCCTCGGCCTCTCGGCAATCGGCCTGGCCGCAGGCGTGGGTGCTGGCTGGGCCGCGACCCGCGCGATGAGCGGCGTCCTGTACGGCGTGCCGGCCAACGATCCGGCGACGTTCGGGGCTGTCGTGCTGCTGCTTGGCGTCATCGCGCTCGTCGCGTGCGTCGTGCCCGCCGCGCGGGCCTCCCGTGTGGATCCCATGATCGTGCTCAGGGAACAATAGAGAATCTGGCGACGGGATGCCCGAGCGGTCCCGCTCCGTGCCCAGAGCAACGGCGATTCACGCCACCGTCAGTCTCGGAAACCCGCGATTGTTGACACATTCCGTAATGGGAATATAATAGCGCCGTGCCTCGCGCCGCGACGACCTCGGACGTCTTCAACGCAATTGCCGAATCCCGCCGCCGCGACATTCTCGTCTACCTTGCGTCCTGCGAGCGGCCGGTGGGCGATATTGTCGAGGAGCTTGGCCTCGGCCAGCCGTCGGTGTCGAAGCATCTCAAAGTGCTCCGGGACGTCGGACTGGTGCGCATGCGGCGAGAGGCACGCCAGGTGTTCTATCGCATGAACGTCGAGGCCATCAGGCCGGTCCACGACTGGGCGCGCACCTTCGAGCGCTACTGGCGTCATCAGTTGATGCGCGTCAAGGAAAGGGCCGAGCGGAAGCACCGATCGCGCTGAGCCGCGCGAACATTCGCATTCGATGAAGGAGGGAAGACGTGACCCTGACAATGCCGACACTCGAGAACCTCACACTGAACCTCACGGAGGAGATCCAGGTCAATGCGCCGCTCGATGCAGCCTTTGATGCGCTGCTGGAGCAGATCGGCCCCGCCAACGAGACACCCGACGGCACGCCGCTCCCGATGACGATCGAAGCCTGGCCCGGTGGGCGCTGGTTCCGCGACCTGGGCCAGGACAACGGTCACTTCTGGGGACACGTGCAGGCGATCAAGCGGCCGGCCCTGCTCGAGATCACCGGCCCGCTGTTCATGTCCACGGCCGTCGTGTCCAACGTGCAGTACCGTTTGAAGGAAGTAAATGAGGGAACGCTGATCACGTTCCGGCACACGGCATTTGGGTTCGTGCCGGATGAAGTCAGGGAAGGTCTCGGGCGGGGCTGGACGCCGCTGCTCGAGCGCGTCCGAAAGCATGCCGAGGCGCATCGCACGACTCGTTGAAGAGGAGGAGCACAATGTCGACGATCAAGGAGTTGTTACAGGAGCTCGAACAGGAAGCGCAGACCACGCGGCGTGTCCTCGAGCGTGTCCCCACGGATCGCCTCGCCTGGAAGCCGCACGACAAATCGATGTCGCTCGGTCAGCTCGCGCTGCACATCGCGGTAGTGCCCGGCGCCATCGCCGAGATCTCACGGCAATCGCCGGTTGCGCTGCCCCAATTCGAGCACCCGAGCCCGGCCAGCGCCGCGGAGTTGATCCCCGCCCTCGATCAGAGCCTCGCAAAGGTGCGTGAAATTCTCGGCAAGATGGATGAGACGGCGCTGTCGAAGACGTGGCGGGTGATGGATGGCGACCGGGAAGTGATGGCGATTCCCGTTGGCGCGCTACTCCGGACGATCATGCTGAACCACTGGTATCACCACCGAGGGCAGCTCTCGGTGTATCTCAGACAGGTTGGCGTGCCAGTGCCATCAATCTACGGTCCGAGCGCTGACGAGAATCCCTTCGCCGCGCGGAAAGCGTCAGCCGTCGGCGCCTAGGTAGCCCGGGCCGCGGAGCCATGAGGCCGAGTCAGCTCGCCGGGCCGCGAGCTGGCCGGCTTCCCCACCGAATCCGAGGAGCCAACCTTTTCTTCCCCACACCGTCTAAGGGGAAGAGATGCCACCGCCCTTGCCCCTTGTCCAGGGAACGCTGGACCTCCTGGTCCTCCGCACGCTGGCGTCCGGTCCGATGCACGGCTATGGCATCGCAACCCTCGTCCACGAGCGAACCGCTGGAGATCTGGCCGTCGAAGACGCCGCACTCTACCAGGCCCTCCATCGACTCGATCGTCAAGGTCTTATCGATGCCGAGTGGCGGCCATCCGCGAACAATCGCCGCGCCCGGTATTACACGCTGACACCGGCTGGACGCAAGCGACTGCGCGAGGAAACGGCCAACTGGCGGCGCTACGCGCGCGCGGTCGAGGCTCTTCTCCGCGGCACATAGTTGTCAATGTCATGCGTGAACAGAGTCATCGCCGCCGGCCGTTCTGGTACGTCCGCCGTCGACCCGAGACCGTGACGTCTGAAGTCGACGAAGAGCTGAACGTTCATCTGGAGATGCGAGTGGAGGAGCTCAGGGGGCGCGGCCTGTCGATGGATGCCGCACGCCGCGAAGCGCTCCGCCAATTCGGAGATGTCGAACGAACGCGGACGTACTGCCGACAGCAGGATCAAGCGAAGGAGAACCGCATGCAGCGCGGATTGATGGTCGAGGACTTTGCACAGGACCTTCGGATCTCGTTTCGAAGCCTGCTTCGCGTTCCGATCATGACGCTGACGATCCTGGCCACGGTTGGCCTGGCCATCGGCGGGACCACGGTTATCTTCACGGCCGTGAACGCTGCACTGCTTCGACCGCTTCCTTATGTGGATCCGGACCGGCTCGTTCGGATCTACACCGACTCTCCTCCTAACAAATTCCGATTCTCGGTGGCCGACTATCTCGCCTTGCAGGAGCAGCAGACGCACTTCGAGCGGATTGCCGGGTACACCGATCGTGAAATGGCCTTCAGTGACGGCATCGAGGCCGAGCGTCTGAGAGGCCGCGTCGTGTCATGGACCTACTTCGCGCTGCTTGGCATCCGGCCCGTCATCGGCCGTGACTTCACCGAGGCCGACGGCCGACCGGGCAGCCCGCCGGCAGTGATGGCCAGCTACGGATTCTGGCAGCGACGTCTCGGCGGACGCGCGGACGCGATTGGAAAACCCGTCCGCCTCGATGGTTCGGACTACACCCTGATTGGCGTGCTGCCTCGCGACGCGGGTCCCCTGGAGCAGCGACAGGATTTCTTCGTGGCAGCGCAGTGGACTACGCCGCCGCGCAAGGGACCGTTCTTCATCATTGCGCTTGGACGGCTGCGCGGCGACGTGGCGCGATCAGTCGTGGCGGACGAATTGCGCGCCATCAACCGGCGCCTGTTTCCCGTGTGGAAGGCCTCCTACCAGGATGAGAAGGCGACCTGGAGCATGATGGACTTGAAGACGCACGTCGTGGGCGACGTGCAGACCATCGCCGGCCTCGCGCTGGCCGCGGTCGCGCTCGTGTGGCTCATCGCCTGCGCAAACGCCTCGAACCTGCTCATCGCGCGCGTGACCAGCCGTCAACGGGAGCTGGCCGTGCGCGCAGCGCTGGGCGCTTCACGCGGACGCGTCGTCCGCCATTTGCTGGCCGAGAGTGGCCTTCTCGCTTTCGGCGCCGCCGCCGTCGGGATCGCGCTGGCATGGGCGGGTGTTGGGGTTCTTCATGATTTCGGCACTGATTATTTTCCGCGCACGCAGGAAATCACGTTCGATGCAGCCGCGTGGTGGCTGCTGGTCGCGCTCACGGCAGGCAGCGGGCTGCTGTTTGGCCTGATCCCCGCAGTGCACGGCACGGGCGGGCCAACCAACGAGGCCTTGCGCTCGATGGGACGGTCGACGGGCAGCGTGTCGGTTCGAAGGCTGCGACGAGTACTGGTGGCCACTCAGTTTGCAATCGCGACTCCACTTCTCGTCGTCGCCGGATTGCTTCTCGGCAGCCTGAACCAGCTGGGACGCGTCGATCTCGGTTTCGATACTCACAACCTGCTCTCGGGATCGATTCTGTTACCGCCGGCGCAGTATCGAGAGCCGCGCCAGGTCGCCGTCTTCTGGGACGAACTTCAGCGACGAGTCGAAGCGCTGCCGGGCGTGACGGCGGTGGCGTTTGCCGACGGCCGCCCGCCAAACGATGTGAACAACTTCAACAACTTCGATCTGGAGGATTCACCAACGGCGCCAGGCCAGTCCCAACCTGTGACGCCATGGATTGCCGTGACGCCGGAGTACTTTCACCTGCTCGGTCTACGCCTGCTGCACGGGCGTGTGTTCGACGAACACGATGGGCTCACCGGAAACATCCAGGTGGTGATCGTCGATCGCGCATGGGCGACACGTTTCTTTCCGAACGAGAGCGCCGTGGGCAAGCGCCTCAAGGAAGGCGGTTGCACCCAGTGCCCCTGGACGACGATCATCGGCGTTGTCAGCGACGTCAAGTACGCTGGCCTCGATAAACCGGATCAAGGAAGCGTCTATTGGCCGATGGCCCCGCGCGGGTCGCGTCCGATCGAAGGCGCCACGACGCGCAACAGATATCTGATGGTTCGGACGGGCACCGACGCGGCCTCGGTGCTCCCTGCTCTTCGGCAAACCGTCCGCGAACTCGATCCGAGTCTGCCCTTTTCGCGCGTGGCGATGATCGATGATCTCGTGTCGCAGTCCCTGCAGCGGCCGAGATCGTTGTCGCGACTGGTCGGGGGCGTCGCGATCATCGCGCTGCTGCTCTCGGTGATCGGCATCTACGGCGTCATGGCGTACTACGTCAAGCAGCACGCGAAGGACATCAGCATTCGGTTGGCGCTGGGAGGTGGTCCGGGTGACGTGCTCCGCTTGATCGTGGGGCAGGGAATGACGGTCGTGGGGAGTGGGCTCGCCATCGGCCTGCTGACGGCGCTGGCCCTCAGACGACTGATGTCCAGCCTCTTGTTCGGCGTGAGCGCCGGCGATGCGTTCACGTTTGCCGCTGTCAGCCTGCTCCTGCTCGGCGTCGCTCTGGTCGCCTGTCTCGTGCCCGCCAGGGTCGCGATCGCCATGCAACCCGCGGCCGTGTTGCGCAGCGAATGACGCATGCTCCACCGAAGATACGTCAACCGCGATTTTCCGCGATGCGAGCTTTGACCAGCTTTCGCACGAGAGCGGCCGGCAACGGCTTCTCCGGTTGAAAGCGGATGGTGCCCTTGCTCGTGTCGTACTCCTTGAGCTCGTTTTTGTGCGCTTCTATCGTAGAGGCACTCAGGGGATAGAAAGCACAATGGTTCGCGGTCGCGCCAAAGGCCACGAGCATTCCGTTGAGCCGAAATGCAGGGAGCTGATAGCTGATGCACTCTTCAGCTTTCGGCGCCGCGCT
>Ga0209686_1000042_pt1 | contig 54812 bp, 45 predicted proteins | sample GraSoiAngelo_126_FD_185883 | JGI IMG/M metagenome (GOLD analysis project Ga0209686, IMG submission 185883) | Grasslands soil microbial communities from the Angelo Coastal Reserve, California, USA - 14_0927_09_20cm (SPAdes) (version 2) | ecosystem: Environmental > Terrestrial > Soil > Grasslands ...
AAGCGCAGATGCGACCGCCTCGCCGAGCGCGATGCCCACGTCCTCCACCGTGTGATGCTGGTCCACGTCGAGGTCTCCATTGGCGCGTAGCACCAGATCGAATGCGCCGTGGCGGGCGAAGAGCTCCAGCATGTGATCGAAGAAGCGGATTCCCGTCCTGACGTCGTAGCGGCCCCGCCCTTCAATCGTGAGCTTCAGGGCGATCGACGTTTCTCGAGTCGTGCGCTTCAGCGAGGCTTTGCGCACAGTTCCTCCTCGAGCGCGGCTATCAGCTGTCGGGTATGCTCGACGACCCCCGTCGTGATGCGAATGCAGCCCTGGCAGCCGGCCTCCGACGATCGATCGCGGACGTAAATGCCCCGAGCTGCGAGCGCGGCCGTCAGCGCCGGCGCCTTTTCACCGACATGGACGAGCATGAAGTTGGCGGCGCTCGGCCAGGTGCGCAGCCCGAGCCGAACGCACTCCTTCGTCAGCAGGTCCCGCGACTCGGCCGCCTGGGCGATGTACCAATCGCGATACGCGCGGTCGTTGAGTGCGACGGGCAGCGCTGCCGCCGCCCATGCGTTGAGGCTGTAGGGCGGCACGATGCGCCGGATGGGCGCCAGCGTGTCAGGATGTGCGATGAGCGCTCCGGCGCGCAGAGCCGCAAGGCCGTACGCCTTGGCGAACGTGCGTCCGATGACGAGATTGCGATAGCGATCGAGCGTGCCGCGATCGAGGAGTGTTTCGCCTGAAAAGTCTGCGTACGCTTCGTCGACGAACAGGATCACCGGCGCAAGATCGCGCACGAGATTTCGAAGCGGGTCGAGCGGCAGGATCTGGCCGGTCGGGTTGTGAGGATTCGTCAGGAACACGATCCGCGTGGCTGGCGTGCGCGCCCGCGCGATTTCATGGAACGAAAACTCGAACCTCGCACCGAGCGGCACGGTGATGAGGCGCCCACCGAGCGCCTCGGTGCAGACCTCGTACATGTCGAACGCCGGCAGGACGCCGACCGCGTCCGGCACGCCGCGGGATCGATCGCGGAAGGCGGCGGCGGTGACTGCGAGGATCCCTTCGTCCAGCCCGTTCGTCAGGAGGACGGCGTCCGGCTCGACATCGAAATGCGTGGCCACAGCGTGCTGCGCCGCGTCGTAGTCCGGATAGAACGCCACGTCGACGCGCGTCATCGCGCGCAGCGTCTCGAGCACCGCCGGAGAGCAACCCGCGGTGTTCTCGTTCAGATGCAGTCGAAGACCGCCGCCGGCTGCCGCCGGCCTCTGATATTCGCCGCTCATCAGGTCAGCCTCACCCGCAGCGACGCGGCGTGCGCTCGCAATCCTTCTGCGTTCGCCAGCGCGATGGCCGCCGGCCCGACGCGCCTGATGCCCTCAGCCGTCACGCGCTGGACCGTCGACACGCGCACGAAATCTGCCGCGCTGAGACCTCCGCGTGCGCGGGCGGCGCCAGACGTCGGGAGCACGTGGTTCGAGCCAGTGATGTAGTCGCCGGCTGCCTGCGCGCTGTATCGTCCGACGAACACGGTGCCGGCGCGGCGCAGACGCGTCGCCGCCGCGGCTGAATCGCAGACGAGATGCTCCGGCGCCATGCGCTCGCTGAGCGCGATGGCTTCGTCCAGCGTCTTGGTCACGATGACCGCGCCGTTTGCCGCAATCGCCTGGCGAGCGGGCCCTTCTGCCGGCATCTGCCGGCGCACGGCAGCTTCCGTGTCGCGCGCGAGCCGCCGATTCGGGGTCATGAGAATCGCGCGTGCGTTCGGATCGTGTTCAGCCTGCGCGAGGAGGTCTGCTGCGATCCAATCCGGACGGCCCGTCTCGGACACGATCAGGATTTCGCTGGGGCCAGCGAAAAAATCAATCGCGCAGGTCGACGATACGAGCGCCTTGGCGCTCGCGACATACGCGTTGCCGGGGCCGACGATCTTGTCGACGCGGGCAATCGTGCGCGTGCCGAATGCCAGTGCGGCAATGGCGTGCGCGCCGCCAACGCGCAGCAATCGGCTGACGCCCGCTTCGAGCGCCGCCACCATCACGGTCGCGTCCGGCCTCGGACAGACCGCGACGACCTCGGGGACGCCGGCCACGCGCGCGGGAATCGCCGTCATGAGCAGCGACGAGGGCAGCGGGTACCGGCCGCCAGGCACGTAGCAGCCGACCCGGTCGAGCGGCAGCACGCGCTGCTCGATGGTGACGCCGTTCACCGGGAGGCGCGCCACGTGACGGATATGCCGCGCCGCCATGCGGATCGCTTCACGGATCTCGCGGCGCACGGTGGCGGCCTGCGCCTCCATCTCGCCGCGGGTGACCTCGATGTCGCCGTCCAGGCGATCGAGCGTCCGGGCATAGGCGAGCAGCGCGCGATCCCCGCCGCGCCGCACGCGATCGACGATCCGCGCTACGCGGCGCTCGATCGCCGCATCGCGCCGCGGCGCCCGGTCCAGCAGCGCCGCGACACGCCGTCGATCGGAAGCTTCGATGATGCGAATCATGTATGCGTCAGCTACCAGCTACCAGCTACCAGCTACCAGCTACCAGCTACCAGCTATCAGCTTCCAGCTACCAGCTGAACTCCGAACCCTCGAACCATGAACCGTGAACCGAACCATGAACCATGAACCATGAACCGTGAACCGTGAACCGTGAACCGTGAACCGTGAACCGTGAACCGACCTCCGTCCTCCGTTCCGACCTCCGGCTACATCACAATCTTGTTCAGCGGATACTCAACGATCCCCTGCGCGCGCGCGGCCTTGAGGCGCGGGATGAGATCGCGGACGGTCCGCTCCTCGATGATCGTGTTCAGGGCGACCCAGTCGGTGTCGCTGAGCGGCGAGATGGTCGGCCGCTGGAGCGCCGGCAGGAGCGCGAGCACGCCATCGAGATCCGCCCGCCGGACATTCAGCATGATTCCAACGCGCCCCTGCGCTTCGATCGCTGCCTTCAACAGGAGCGCTACGTTCTCGACCTTCGTGCGTTTCCACGTGTCCGACAGCGCGGCCGCGTTCGCGATCAGCTGCGTGTTGGATTCGAGCACCGTATCGATAATGCGTAACCGGTTGGCGCGGAGCGACGAGCCCGTCTCGGTGACCTCGACGATCGCGTCGGCGAGCACCGGCGGCTTCACTTCGGTGGCGCCCCACGAGAACTCGACGTTGACGTTGATCCCCAGCTTTGCGAAGTACGCTTGCGTCGCGCGCACCAGCTCCGTCGCGACGGTTCCGCCTTGGAGATCCTGTGGCGATCGGTACCGTGAATCTTCGGGCACGGCGAGCACCCAGCGGACCTTCCCGAAGCTCTGTTTCGCGTAGACCAGATCGGCGAGCGCGACGACCCGCGGGCCCGCGTTCGCCGCCTCGTGCTCGGCGATCCAGTCGAGCCCCGTCAGCCCCGCATCGAGCACGCCATCCGCGACGTAGCGCGCCATCTCCTGCGCGCGGATCAACATGCATTCGATCTCCGGATCGTCGATGCTCGGAAAGTACGAGCGCGGGCTGGCGTAGATATTGAAGCCCGCGCGCGCGAACAACTGGATCGTCGCGTCCTGCAGCGAGCCCTTCGGTATACCCAGCTTCAGCCTGGTCGTCATCTCTCGTTCAGCGTGCGGTGGAAGCAGCTGCGCTGACCTGTGTGGCAGACGTTGCCGTCACCGAGGCGCGTGACCTTCACGAGGATCGTGTCCTCGTCGCAATCGACGAGCATCTCCGCGACCTGCAGACGGTTGCCGGATGTCTCCCCCTTGGTCCAGAGCGCATTCCGCGTGCGGCTGAAGAACGTCACGTAACCAGTCTCGCGCGTCCGATCGAGCGCCTCCTGGTTCATGAAGCCGACCATCAGCACTTCGTGCGAGTAACGATCCTGAATGACCGCCGGAACCAGACCTCCGAGCTTTGAGAAGTCCATAAGCGTCCATTGAAAGGCCACGGGAGTCCTGGTACTCAGAGGCCACTGAGGTCACGGAGACTTCATTTTGTTGTTGTCTGTGGCCTCTTAGTTAAAAACTCTCTGTCGACCCATCCCTCCGTGGCCTCAAATAAAAAGCCCCGCTCGGCGCTGCCGGCGGGGCCTGGTGAAGTCGTGCTGCTCTTGTCGATGGTCAGTGGCGCAGATCGACCGGCCCGCCGGGACAGGAATGGTGGTGCCGGCAATGATGGTGCGTCAACGAAAACATTTGAAGGTTCGAGCGTAGCTGCTTCACCGCCGCGAAGTCAAGCCGCGAGGGATCGACGTCTTGCCGTCAGGGCTGCGCCGGTCGGCGGCGCCCGTGGCCCTGCCTCCCTCGTCCACCTCGATCGAGTTCGCGTCCCCCTGCGTGCCGGCGACGTTCACGGTGTGTCCCATCGCCCGCAGCTTCTGCACCACCTCCTCAGTCGTGCCGTCCCGTTCGATGGTGACGGCGTCGGGGAGCCACTGGTGATGCATCCGTGGCGCATCGACTGCATCGCGCACGCCGAGGCCGAATTCCGTGACGCCGAGGACGACCGAGAGCACCGTGTTGATGATCGTGCGTCCGCCGGGCGATCCGGTGATCAGGACGACCCGGCCGTTCTTCGCCACGATGACCGGCGTCATCGAGCTGAGCATGCGCTTACCCGGATCGATGAGGTTCGCGGGCGTGCCGATGTTGCCGGTGAGGTCAGTGACCCCCGGGTTCTTATTGAAATCACCCATCTCATTGTTCAACAGGAATCCGGCGCCCTTCACCACGACACGCGATCCGAAACCGCCCTCGAGAGTATAGGTGTTCGACACGGCCGTGCCGTTGCGATCGATCACAGAGAAGTGCGTCGTTTCGTCCGGTTCCTGCGCCGTCACCGTGACGATATCCTTCCCCAGCTCCACGCTGTTCGTCGCCTTGAGCGGATCGATCGATCCCGAGAGCGTGCGGGCGTGCTCCTTCGAGATGAGGTCGGCGATCGGCACATGCACGAAATCCGGATCGCCCAGGAACCGCGCGCGATCGAGGTACGCGCGACGCATTGCTTCGATCTGAAGGTGCATCGACTCGGCGGTGTTGCGCCCCTTCGACTTCAGATCGAAGGGCTCGAGGATGTTCAGCATCTCAATCAGTGCGACGCCGCCCGAGCTCGGGGGCGGCATGGTGATGATGTCAAAGCCTCGAAACTGGCCACGGATCGGTGTGCGCTCCTTCGCCTCGTACTTCGCAAGATCGTCCTTGGTGATCAGCCCGCCGTTTGCCGCCGCGTCCTCCGCGATGCGGTCCGCAATCCAGCCCTTGTAGAAGACGTCGGGTCCGTTCGTCGCGATCGCGCGCAGCGTTTTGCCGAGCTCTTTCAACACGATCCGATCGCCGCTCGCCCACCTGCCGCCGCCTGGCTTGCCATAGGCCTCCACAGATGTGGGAAAGCGGCCCATCGCACCGGAAAGCTGCTTGTTGAGACTCTTCGACAGCGCGTCGGAGAGAACGAATCCTTCCTCGGCAAGCTGCACCGCGGGCATCACGAGTTCTTTCCACGGGAGCTTGCCGAAGCGTTTGTGCGCGAGCGCGAGACCACGCACGGTGCCCGGCACGCCTGGCGCGAGATACCCCGCGTTGGTCAGCGAGATATCAATCTGTCCGTCGCGCAGGTACATCGTCCGCGTCGCTTTCAGCGGCGCCTTCTCGCGGTAATCGAACGTGGTTGCATCGCCATTCGGCGTGCGCACCAGCATGAAACCGCCGCCGCCGAGGTTTCCGGCGCTCGGATGCGTGACGGCGAGGGCGAACGCGGTTGCGACCGCCGCGTCCACGGCGTTGCCGCCGCGCGCGAGGATGCCAGTTCCCGCGTCGCACGCCGGCGCCGACGTACAGACGACAAGCCCGTCTCTCGATGAGACCGCCTCGTCCCGAAGCGGCGCGGCAGAGATCGGCACGACCAGCAGAAGAAGAGCGACGAGTGCGGTCATGCGTCGGATCATGTTCGATTCTCCAGAAGGGGCAGCTTACACGATTCGGGGCTCAACGGCAGCGTCACGCGCTCCGCGGCATGGGACTTGCTCGTTCAAGCGCGACAGTAACAGCTTGCCTCGCCGAAGCGGCGCGAAGGCGGCCTGCCTCGCGACGCGCGAGGCGCAAAGGCGGGAAGGACGAGACGCGAATGGAAATCTGGCCCGGCCAACCGTACCCACTCGGCGCCACCTACGATGTGTTTGGAACGAACTTTTCCCTGTTCTCGGAAGTCGCTGAGCGCGTTGAGCTCTGCCTGTTCGATGAGCACGGAAAGCAGACGGCCATCGATCTGCCCGAAGTGACGGCGCTCTGCTGGCACGCGTACCTTCCGGGCGTGAAGCCAGGCCAGCGCTACGGTTATCGCGTGCACGGGCCATGGGATCCCGACCAGGGCCAGCGGTGCAACCCGTCGAAGCTGCTGCTCGATCCGTATGCGAAAGCGATTGAGGGCGAGTGGAAATGGAACGAGGCGATGTTTCCGTATCACTTCGACAATCCCGAGAACTCCAAGAACGACACCGACAGTGCGCCGTTCATGCCGAAGTCGGTTGTCGTCGACGCGGAGTTCGATTGGGTAGGCGACCGCCGGCCGCACACGCCATGGCACAAGACGATCGTGTATGAGACGCACGTGAAGGGCTTCACGAAGCGTCACCCTGGCGTGCCCGAGAACATTCGCGGCACCTACGCCGGACTCGGGCACAAGTCGTCGATTGAATACCTCAAGAAGCTGGGCATCACGGCGATCGAACTGCTGCCCGTTCACCAGTTCGTGCAGGATTCCACGCTGCACGATCGCGGGCTGCGGAACTACTGGGGCTACAACTCGATCGGCTATCTCGCGCCGCACAACGAGTACGCGTCGTGCGGCACCGCGGGAAAGCAGGTGCAGGAATTCAAGCACCTGGTGAAGACGCTCCACAAGGCGGGCATCGAAGTGATCCTCGATGTGGTCTACAACCACACGGCCGAAGGCAATCACATGGGGCCGATGCTGTCGTTCAGGGGAATCGACAATGCAGCGTACTACCGCGCGGTAGCGGACAACCGCAAGTTCTACATGGACTATACCGGGACGGGCAACACGCTCAACATGATGAACCCGCATGTCCTGCAGCTGATCATGGACAGCCTGAGGTACTGGGTGCTCGACATGCACGTCGATGGGTTCCGCTTCGATCTTGCCGCGACGCTCGCGCGCGAACTGCACGATGTCGACCGGCTGTCGTCGTTCTTCGATCTCATTCAGCAGGATCCCGTGGTCAGTCAGGTGAAGCTGATTGCGGAGCCGTGGGACGTCGGCGAAGGCGGATACCAGGTCGGAAATTTTCCACCGCTCTGGTCGGAGTGGAACGGGAAGTACCGCGACTGCGTGCGCGATTTCTGGCGCGGGACGGATCAGACGCTCGCAGAGTTCAGCTCACGCTTCACCGGCAGTTCGGATCTCTACCAGGAAACCGCGCGCCGCCCGCACGCCAGCGTGAACTTCATCACCGCGCACGACGGATTCACGCTGCGGGATCTCGTGTCGTACAACGAGAAGCACAACGAGGCAAACCGCGAGGAGAACCGCGACGGCGAGAGCCACAACCGATCCTGGAATTGCGGGGCTGAGGGGGACACGGACAATCCGGCCGTGATTGCGCTGCGCGCCCGGCAGATGCGCAACTTCCTCACGACCTTGTTCCTCTCGCAAGGTGTGCCGATGCTCGGCGGCGGCGACGAGATCGGCCGCACGCAGCGCGGCAACAACAATGCCTATTGCCAGGACGATGAGATCTCCTGGTACGACTGGGAACACGCCGACGAAAAGCTGCTCGGGTTCACGTGCGATTTGATCCGGCTTCGATCCGAGCATGCCGTCTTCTGCCGCCGCCGGTGGTTCCAGGGACGCCCCATTCGCGGCGGCAAGGTCGCCGACATCGGCTGGTTCACGCCGGGGGGCACGGAAATGTCGGACGAGGACTGGCAGGCAGGGTTTGCGAAGTCCCTTGGCGTGTTCCTCAACGGGCAGGCGATCGCGACGGTGGACGAGCGTGGAAAGCGTGTCGTGGACGACAGCTTCTATGTGATGTTCAACGGCCATGACCAGCCGCTCGAGTTCGCGATGCCCGAGGCGAAGTGGGGAGAGCGCTGGACGATCGTCCTCGACACGAACGAGGAAGCCGATCACGTCACGTGCGACGACAGCGGCCGCGAGCTGAAAGCCGGAGAGAAGATCAACGTGCAGGCCTGGTCCACGGTGCTCCTGAGGCACATCGCGCCCGCCCGATGATGGACGACTCGGCGATTCAGCGGCATTACGTCGACGCGGTCGGCCGGCAACACGACGTTCCCTCCGCCACCCTGGACGCCATCCATGCCGTCATGGCTCGCGACACCCAAGGCGGCCACCAAAAAAGCGGGCAGCGTCCTTTCCTCGCAAAAAAAGGGAACAGCCTCATCATCGTCACGCAGGGTGAGCCGAAAGAAACCGGACCCGCCGAGCTGCGCCTCGATGACGGCACGTCACTCACCGTTGACGATGCGGTGCCGGAGGATCTGCCGCTTGGGTACCATACGATTCGGCGTCGCGGCGAACGCGTTGATACGCGCCTCATTGTCGTGCCGCCATCATGTCATCTGCCGCGCGACTACAAGGCGTGGGGCTGGGCAATCCAACTCTACGCGGCTCGCTCGCGTCGAAGCTGGGGCATAGGCGATCTGGCGGATCTGCGCCGTCTGGGCGCATGGGCGCGGCGCGACGGCGCGTCGATCGCGCTCGTCAATCCGCTCGCTTCGGCGACCCCGATCGTTCCACAGCAGGCGAGTCCGTACTTTCCGAGCAGCCGGCGATTCCGCAATCCGCTGTACTTGCGCCCCGAAGAAATGGACGGCGCGCGAGAGGTCGGTGATCTGCCTCCGCTAGCGTCATCCGCCCGGGGCCTGAACAGCGACCGCATCATCGAGCGCGATCGGATTTTCGAATGGAAGCTGACCGCGTTCGAGAAGATCTGGTTGCGCGTTCGGCGCAGGCGGGACGAGAGGTTCGAGGCGTACCTCGCCGAGCAGGGATCGGCGCTCAACGAATACGCCACGTTCTGTGCGCTCGCCGAGCGGTTCGACAGCGGATGGCACTCGTGGCCCGTCGCGTATCGGCGTCCTGATGCTCCGGGTGCCCGGCGACTCTCGCAGGATCGCGAGTTCGCCGGCCGCGTGCGCTTCCACGCCTGGCTTCAATACCAAGTCGATCGTCAACTCGCGCGCGCCGGGCGTGTGATGCCGCTGATGCAGGACCTGCCGATCGGTTTCGATGCCGATGGAGCAGACGCGTGGGCGTTTCAGGATGTGCTGGCTGACGGCATCAGTGTCGGCGCGCCGCCTGACGAATTCAATACGAAAGGGCAGAACTGGGGCCTCCCTCCATTCATTCCGCATCTCCTGCGCGCCGCGGGTTACGAACCTTTCATCCAGACGATTCGCGCCTGCCTGCGCCATGCCGGCGGCCTGCGCATCGATCACGTGATGGGACTCTTCCGCCTGTTCTGGATCCCGCGCGACATGCATCCCAAGGACGGCGCGTATGTCACCAACGCGGCGGAGGATCTTCTGGCGATCGTCGCGCTGGAGAGCCACCGTGCGAAAGCCGTGATCGTCGGCGAGGATCTTGGAACGGTGGAGGAGGACGCGCGTGCGCAGTTGATGGCGCGCAACGTGCTCTCGTATCGCCTCGTCTGGTTCGAGGAGGATCCACCCAGCCGGTTCCCGGAGCAGGCGCTTGCAGCCGTCACGACGCACGATCTGCCGACGATCGCGGGCTTGTGGACCGGCTCGGATCTCGCGGCGCAGAAGCGGCTGCACCTGTCGCCGAACGACCAGGGCACTCAGCAGATGAAAGAGCGCGTCCGTCAGCTGACGGGCGTGACGAATCGCTCACCCATTGAAAGCGTCATCGCGCGGTTGCACGAGGCGCTCGGCCGCACGCCCGCTCGCATCGTCACGGCCACGCTGGACGATGCGATGGGCGTTGAGGAACGGCCCAACATGCCTGCGACCAGCAACGAGTGGCCGAACTGGTCTCTGGCGCTCCCGCAGCCGATCGAGACGCTGACGAAGTCGCCGCTCGCCACTCGGATCGCGAAGGCCCTTTCGCGCAGGGCAGGCCGCCAACGTCGTCTTTCTTCCGCCTGAAGGCGGAAGTCTATTAAGCTGACGCCATGTTCGCGACCCTGCTGGCGATCTGGCTCGCCTTCGCCTGTGCGCCGCAGAACGCGCCGGAGCGGCCAGCCATCACGGTTTCGGCGGCCGTCAGCCTCACCACCGCACTGACGGCCATCGCGCAGGAGTACGCGCGTGCCGGGAGCGGCACTATCCGCTTCAATTTCGCCGCATCCAACGTTCTGGCGCGCCAGATTGTGAACGGGGCGCCCGTCGATCTGTTCATCAGCGCCGACGCGGCGCAGATGGATGTCGTCGCCCGGGCGGGACTCCTTAGAGAACAGAGCCGAGTCAACCTTCTCACCAATCAACTCGCGGTCGTCGTTCCGAACGATCGTCAGCGGACGTTCGCGAGCATCAACGATCTTGCAGGCCAGGCGTATCGGCGCATCGCGATCGGTGATCCCCAGGCCGTGCCTGCCGGTGTCTATGCGAAACAGTACCTGGAGCGGGAAGGATTGTGGTCGGCGATCGAGCCGCGCGTGGTGCCGTCGGCAAGTGTTCGCGCGGCATTAGTAGCGGTGGAGTCAGGCGCTGCCGATGCGGCAATCGTCTATCGCACGGACGCTCGCGTGTCGACGCGCGCGTCGGTCGCGTGGGTTGTAGCGGCTGACCGCGGCCCGAGGATCGTGTACCCGGCGGCCATCGTGCGCACCTCGACTGAGCCGGCCGAGTCGCAGCGTTTCATCGACTTTCTGCGCAGCGCCGCGGGCGCGCGCGTGTTCGAGCGATTCGGTTTCGGCAGCGCGCGCTGATGGACCTCTGGCAGATCACGTGGTTCACGGTCGCGTGCGCGAGTGGCGCAACCGCGATCGTCCTGCCCCCTGGCGTCGCCGTCGCGTGGGCGTTGGCACGGCGGCGGTTTACCGGTCGAACGCTCGTCGAGACGCTGGTGTCGCTGCCGCTGGTCATGCCACCTGTCGCCACCGGCTTGATCCTCTTGATGTTGCTCAGCCGGCGCGGCGCGATCGGCCGCATCCTCGAGTCCGCCGGGATCGAGGTGGTCTTTACATGGAAGGCTGTCGTACTGGCGATGGCCGTCATGGGGCTGCCGCTGCTCGTGCGGACGGCGCGCGCCGGCTTCGAGCAGGTCAATCAGCGCTACGAGCAGGTGGCATCGACGCTCGGAGCGCCGCCGTCGCGGATTTTCTTCTCGATCAGCCTGCCGCTCGCGTGGCCATCGATCGTCGCCGGCGCCGTCCTCGCGTTCGCGCGTGCGCTTGGCGAATTCGGCGCCACGATCATCGTGGCCGGCAGCATTCCCGGAGCGACGCGGACGCTCGCCGTCGCGATTTACTCGTACACCGAGACAGGCCAGGATCGTCAGGCCGGTGTGCTGCTCGTCGCATCGGCATCCATTGCGTTCCTGGCCTTGTGGTACGCGAACCGCCTCGCCGAGAGGCGCCCCGCGTGATCGAACTCGATATTCAACTGACGCAGGGCACGTTCCGTCTCGAGGTGTCCGCGAAATTCAACGGCAAGGCGACAGCAATCTTCGGCCCCTCCGGCGCCGGCAAGACGACCACGCTCGATGCCATTGCGGGTCTCCGCACGCCGGATCGCGGCGCGATCACCATTGATGGGCGGCCGCTCTTTTCATCCGCTGGGCGCATCAACGTGCCAACGCATCAGCGTCACGTCGGCTACGTGCCGCAGGACGTCGCGCTGTTTCCGCACATGAACGTGCGCCGCAATCTCCTCTACGGCCGGCATCCGGGAACGTCGCCGCCGCTCGAGCGGGTCGTCTCGATGCTCGAGATTGAATCGCTCGTCGATCGTGAGGTGGGGGCGCTCTCAGGTGGTGAGCGCCAGCGGGTCGCGCTCGGCCGCGCGTTGATGTCGGGTCCGTCGCTGCTCCTGCTCGATGAGCCGCTCGCGGCCGTGGACGTGCCGCTGCGGCGCCGCATCCTCCCGTACCTGGAGCGTGTGCGCGACGAGCTGCACCTGCCGATCGTCTACGTCTCACACGACCGCGACGAAGTACAGCGCCTCGCAGACTACGTGGTCGTTCTCGATGCGGGACGCGTCACCGCCGCGGGCGCGCCGTCCTCCTTACTGGGCTCGAACCTTCACCCGGAGTGACAGAACTGGCGAACTGTAGGACGATTTCGATGTGCGCAGGCTGCTGCTTACGCTCATCGTCGTCGCGCTCGCATGGGCTGCGATCGTGCTCGTCACCGGCGGCATCGAGTATCGGATGGCGGGCCTGCTGTTCCGCTCTCGCGATCCCGCGCGCGCGCTGCTGATCAGCCTCACGCTGCTGCTTGTGTATTCAGTCGTGTGTCGCGAAGCGGTCGCGCACGACACCGCCCGGGTATCGGCGATCGCGCGGAGGGCCGCGCCACTGCTTGCTGCGACCTTTGCCATTCTCATCGCCGTGCATGGAATCGCGAATGGCACATTCACGGCCGGTGGTGCGGATCCCTACGGATACATCAGCCAGGCGTACGGCTGGGCGAGCGGTCACCTGCCGCAGCCCTATGCGTTGCCGTTGACCTTATCGCCTGCCATCCCCGAGGCCGCGCAGGCGCCGCTCGGCTACCGCATCGGCAACGAGCCGCACACGATCGTGCCGACTTACTCGCCGGGCCTTCCGTTGCTGATGGCGGTGGGTGTGCTCGTCGCCGGGCCGATCGGTCCGTACTTAATCGTGCCGGCGTTCGCCGCGCTGTATGTGTGGCTCACCTTCGTGCTTGGCCGTCATGTAGCGGGGCGCACTGGTGGCCTCATCGCTGCACTGCTTGTCGCGACGAGTCCCGTCGTGCTGTATCAAACTCTGTGGCCGATGAGCGACGTACCCGCGGGCGCGTTGTGGACGGCGGCGGCGGTTGCGGCGCTCGGGCCCGGGTCCATGGGCGCGAGCGTCAGCGGATTGTGCACCGCGGGAGGCCTGCTCGTTCGACCCAATCTGCTGCCGTTGGTGCTTGTGCCTCTGATGCAGGTCGTGCTCACCGCTGATGGTCGCGGACGGATCGTGCGTGCTGCACTCTTTCTCGCGCCGATTATCCCAGCCGCGCTCTTCGTCGCAGGCCTGAATGCCATGTGGTATGGCTCACCGACGACCTCAGGTTATGGAACGTTGGCGGAATTGTATTCGGCGAAAGACATCTGGCCGAACGTTCAGCGATACGGCCTGTGGCTCTGGCAATCACAATCGCCGTGGATACTTCTCGCAGCGGTGCCATTCATCCCATCGCTGCGCGCGCAGGTCGCGCCGGGCCCCCTTCGACTGTCGGCCGCGATGTTCACCGTGACGTTGTTATGTTATCTCGCGTATTTCCAGTTCGACGAGTGGTGGTATCTCAGATTTCTGCTTCCGGGCCTCGCAGCATTTTTTGTACTCGTTGCGGCAGCCATTGTTACGCTCGCGCGATGCGTTGTTCACCCGTGGGGTCGCCTCGCAACGGCAGTGATCGTTGTCCTCATGACGCGGCATGTGACCGGTTATGCGATAGGCAAGGGCGTGTTCGGAGCCCTCAAAGCCGGGGAGCGGCGATACGTCTACGTCGGCGAATTCATCAGGCGCACCCTTCCACCGAGCGCCGTCGTCCTGTCGATGCAGCACAGCGGCTCCATACGGTTTTACAGTGGCCGGATGACGCTGCGCTACGAGTGGCTCCCCCTTGAGTCCGCGCTGAATGCCGCTGCGGACCTGGGACGGCTTGGCTATCATGCGTATCTCGTGATCGACGACTGGGAGACGCCGTTGGTTCAGAAACAGTTCAATCTCGTCGCTGATGCGCCGCTGCCATGGAGGCTGGTGGCCCGCATACGCGAGCCTGTCGGCGTCAGTATCTTCGACATGTCGCCGGATGACGCACCTGAACGACCCGTTGCCCTCGAGCCTGGTGACGCACCGCTGTACAGCGGGCCGCAGGAGCTCTCCGTGGCTCGATCGACTCATGGCTCATGACCCACGACTCACGCTGGCGCAGTCATCCGAGCACCAGGAGCTCGACGATCGTCCAGCCGCGCGTCTCTTCGGCGCCGGTCTGGCGAAGGCGTACGAACCGCGCGTCGCGCTGGATTGAGATGCCGATCGGGACGGCGCGGGGATCGGCGAGCGCGCCTTCGAACGTCAGCATCGCGGTCCGTCCCGACCATGTGGTCGACCACGTCGTGCCGTCTGAGGAGACGTCGACGCTCAACTCTCGCGGATATTGCGACGCGTAGGTGCCCTGGCAGAGAAGCACGCCGCTCACATGCCGCGTCGCGCCGAGGTCGGCCACGACCGTCTCGTCGCCGCGCTGCTCGGCCGAATGCCAGCGTGTCACCAGGTCGTTGTCCTTGACGGCGTTGATGTCGGGTTGGTTCACGGATGCCGTGAGCTCGGCGATGGGAAGCACGGGGCCGTGCAGCATGACGCGCGGCGCGACCGGCTGGCGCGGGATTTCGAACGCGCTGAGATCGGTGCGAGACATCAGCAGCCGCGCGCCTGGCGCGGCAGCGACGAAGCGACGCCACTCTCCGGTCGGATCGAGCTGATGCTCCAGGGTGACCTCGATCGGCCCGAATGCTGCGAGGCGCGGCAGGATTGCGGGATCGCGGCGTTCGAGCAGATCGCGAAGCGGCGGATAGTGCGGCGCGATATATCCGCTGTAGCCATTGAACACGGGCAGATTGTCGCCAATGGATCGGTACATCGATTTCACGTCCGTCTCATGGAATGGCAGTCCGAGACGTGCGACAGTGTCCGATGGCTTTGGAACAAACGCAGGAGGCGTGGATAGCGCGAACGTGCCCGGCCACCCATCCGCGAGAATGCCAAGTACGGCCACCCCCGCCGCGAGTCGCCGGCGCCGCGGCGAGTCGATCCGCGCGATCACGAGCGCAGCGGCGACCGCCAGGCACAAGACGGACAACATCCAGAGCCGCGCCGTCACGCGCACTTCGTCGAATCCCGGCATGTGCATCAACAAGGCATATGGGCCGGGCATACCGACCGGACGGCCGCTGACGGTGGGTGCTGGTCCGAGCGCGAAGAGCCACATCAGCACGGCCATCGCCGAATAGAACAGAATCTCGGAGCGGCGAAGCGGCACGCGTCCCCCGTTCCGTTGATGTTTTCGTCTGCGCCACGCGACGACCGCTCCCGCGGCGAGCAGGACCGGAATCGTGAGGCCTGGAAATGTCTCGGACTCGAACTTGTCGACGAGGTGCACGTGATTCCAGACCAGAGATGCCCGCGGCGCCGACAAGAGGCCGGCGACATCAGCGCTGTAATTCACCATTTCGACAAACGATCGTTTCATCCCGTATTGCTGGTGAATACGACGATATCCAAGGACCACCGGTAGCATGAGCATCGCGGCGATCGCCCAACAGCCGCTGACGATCGCAAGTTGACGGAGCCCCATCCGCCCTACGGCAAACCATCCGAGCCATAGCACGACCAGCACGGACAGAAAGAAGAAGTAGTAGCCGGACGACAGCGCCTGCATCAGCCAGGCGACCGCGAAGAGGACCGCCCACCTGTGATGGTTCGTCGCGAGGTAGCGGTGCAGCGCCGCCAGTGCCACGGGCATCCAGTAGGACGAGAGCAGCTGAAGATGCGCCGCATGCGAAAGACGATACGGCGCAAACGCATACGCGGTGGCGGCGACGAATGCGGCGCTGTGCCTCCGGCACAACGCGAACGCGAGGAAATACGCGCTGAGGCCGCTCGCCACGTAGCTCAGGAAGAACGCCGTATTGTAGCCGGCGAGCGGACTTCCCGTCGCGGCAATCACCGGCACTGTGATCGGCGCGAGGCCGAGCATGTGTTCCGAGAATGCGAAGACGCCTGTCGCGGGGTAAAACGCCGGCGCGTTCCACCACGGCGCGGTCAGCGGCACGGCCTTCGTGGACCACCAGAGCATCCACGTCACCAGCAGCGGATCGTTCGAGTCGTCAGGAATCAACGATCGAACGTTCAGCAGCAGCGGCCACGTGTACGCGCAGGTCAGGGCGACGAGCGCGACCGTGACGATCACGATCGGGATCGCTCGACCGCCTGTTCGCATTTTATGTGGTGAGAACGACTTTGCCGATGTTCGCACGGTTCTGGATGAACCGGTGCGCGTCGGCCGCGCGATCGAGCGGAAAGGTTTTCGCGACGATCGGGTGCAGGCGCCCCGCGCTCAGTTCCGTCAGCAGCAGATCCATCAGCGGCTGCAGCGCGCGGCGCTCGTCCCAGAGGTGCCCGACGTTCAATCCAAACACGCCGCGATTACGGTTGATCATGGAGAACGGACTGAACGACGGCATCGCCCACCAGGATTGGAACACGCGCCAGGCGCTGCGCCGTTCGGACGCCATCGACGAGATGCCGAGCATGACGAGCCGGCCCAGGGGCGCGAGCAGGCGATAGCTGACTGCGAAACTGCGCCCGCCTATCGGGTCGAGCACGACGTCGACGCCGCGTCCGCGCGTGAGTCGCCTCACTTCCGACTCCACATCCGCGTGACGATAGTCTATGGCGTGCTCGACGCCGAAGCTGCGCAGCGCGTCGTGCTTCGCCGCGGACGCCGTACCGATCACTGTGGCGCGCCGCAGTCCCGCGAGCTGGGTCGCCGCGATCCCGAGTCCACCGCCGGCATTGTGGACGAGGACGGTCTCCCCCGCCGTCAGCGCGGCCATGCGATAGAGCGCGATGGCTGCGGTGAGATACGTCACGGGCACGGCGGCCGCCTCCGCATCGCTCAACTGATCGGGAAACCTGAACGCCTGCGAGGCGGGCACGACGACCGAATCGGAGTATCCGCCGAACCGCGTGAGCGCAACCACGCGGTCCCCCTCGCGCAGCATCGTCACGTCCGGACCGGTCGCGTCGACGATGCCGGCGACCTCGTAGCCGACGACCACGGGAGGCTTTGGCGCATCAGGGTAGAGCCCGATGCGGGCCAGGATATCGGCGAAGTTTACCCCCGCGGCGCGCACGCGGATGCGGACCTCGCCGTCACCGGGAATGGGCTCCGGCGCATCGCGGACCTCGAACACGTCCGGTCCGCCATGCCGCGGGATCACCATCTGGCGCATGGGGGGAACACTACTCCAGAAACGGGGACACTCACAGTTCTTCCCACAACCGGTCACTCCGCGGCCAGAAACCGTGACAGTCACAGTTCCGGAAGTGTGACTGTCACCCTTTCGGACTGCCGAGCGTTCGTTATTGGGACGAAGTGTGAGTGTCCCCGTTTCAGGCGGCGAGCAGCGCGAGAAGCGCCTTCTGCGTATGCAGGCGGTTTTCCGACTGGTCGAACACGACAGAGACGGGCGAGTCGATCACCTCGTCAGTGACCTCCTCGCCGCGATGCGCCGGGAGACAGTGCATGAAGATGGTTCCGGCGGGCGCCTTGGCGAGAAGCGCGGTGTTCACCTGGTACGGGGTGAAGATCGCGCGACGTTCGGCCGCCTCGCCTTCCTGGCCCATGGAGGCCCACACGTCGGTGTAGATCGCGTCGGCTGACGCCACCGCGTCCGCCGGATCGCTCGTGACAGTGACGCCGCCGCCCAAGCGCGCGACGTGCGTGACGGATTCGACGACGGACGCCGGCAGCTCGAAGCCGGATGGTGACGCGACAATCACGTGGCCGCCCAGCATCGCGACCGCCTGCGCGAGCGACACGGCCACGTTGTTGCCGTCGCCGACGAACGCGACGGTCCTTCCCTCAATCGTCTCCAAGCGCTCGATGAGGGTGAGGCAATCGGCGAGCGCCTGGCACGGGTGTTCCTCGTTGGTCAGCGCGTTGACGACACGCAGGCCCGGCGCTGATAGCGCGAAGCGCTCGAGCCGATCCTGCGCGAACGTGCGGATGACCGCCCCAAACACCCATCGCTCGAGATTGCGGGCGACGTCCTCGATTGTTTCGCGGCCGCCGAGCGCCACTTCCGACTGAGGCTCGATGACCTCGCCGCCGAGCTCCCGCACCGCGATCTGAAATGTCGATCGCGTGCGAAGCGACGGCTTCTCGAACAGCAGCGCCACATGATGCCCCTGCAGCGGCGTCGCGTGCGCGCGGCGCGCCTGCCGCGCGGCCTTCATCGAGCGAGCGAGATCGAGGCAGCTTTCGAGCTCCGAGGGCGTCAGATCGAGAATCGACAGGAACTGCGTCGGATGCCACGCGGCCGTGGCGCGCGAAGCGGCATGAAGGCTCATGTTCGATACTCCGCGTTGATGCGCACGTACTCGGCGCTCAGATCGCAGGTCCACATCCGGGCGGATCCCTCGCCGCCGGTGCCCAGATCCACCTGGACGTGAACGTCGGCCTGCTGCAGGTGACGCGACGCGTCGGGCGCGCGCTCGTCGTACGGGCGGCCGTTCGCGAACAACTCGACCTCGCCGAGCTGCACGCGCGCACGGTCGAGATCGAAAGCGACGCCGGCGCGCCCGGCGACGGCAACGAGGCGTCCCCAGTTCGGATCGGCGCCGTGGATCGCGGTCTTCACGAGTGGTGAATTCGCGATGGCCCGAGCCGCGCGCTTCGCTTCAGCGGCGGACGCGGCGCCCGTGACGTCGATCGTGACGAGCTTCGTCGCCCCCTCTCCGCCGCGGACGATGCCGATCGCCAGCGGCTCGCAGACGCGACGCAGCGCTTCCACGAACACCGGCAGCTCCGCCTCGCCGATGGTGACGCCGCTGGCACCGTTGGCGAGCGCGAACACGCAGTCGTTCGTCGAGCACTCACCGTCGACCGAGATCGCGTTGAACGTCACGTCGGTCACTGCCGTCAGGGCGCGCTGCAACAGCGACGGGGCCACCCCCGCGTCCGTCGTCACCACCGCGAGCATCGTTGCCATCAAGGGCTCGATCATCCCCGAGCCCTTCGCGATGCCGCCGACCTTGAAGCGGCCGATCGGCGTGTCGACGACCACCGCTTCCGCCTTCGGGAATGGATCCGTGGTCATGATCGCGCGCGCGGCCAGCGCCCCGCCGTCGCGGGTCAGTGCTGACGCAGCCTTCTGAATGCCGGCCGTCACCTTCTCACGATCCAGCGCGACGCCGATCACACCGGTTGACGCGACCAGCACGTTCGACCGCTCGCTCCCCATCGCCTTCGCGGCCGCGTCGGCCATCGCGTCAGCAGTGGCATGCCCGTCAGGGCCGGTGCACGCGTTCGCGCAACCGCTGTTGATCGCGATCACGCGGGCATGGCCGTGAGACGCGGCGAGCAGCGCTTTCGAGACCAGCACGGGTGCCGCCAGCGCCTTGTTCGTGGTGAACACCGCGGCCGCGGAGGCTGCGACGTCGCTGACGATCAACGCAAGGTCGAGCCCCTTGCTCTTGATGCCGCACGATACCCCCGTCGCGCGGAAGCCTTCCGGGGCCGCCACGCTGCCGGTGATTGGCGTGACCTGCAGTTCCGCGACGGTCATGCGGGGACGCGCTCCGCCTCGTCGCTCGCGATCTGCACGAGACGCAGCCGCTCGACGCTGGCGCGTGGAGGCGCCACGGTGCGCGGCGCGGCGCCCAAGCCTTCGGCGAGCCGCAGGCCGCCACCGGCGCGCAGCGAGAGCGACACCGCATACTGGCCGCAATGACGGAACTGACTGCAGCCGGCGCAGTCGTGCGCGATTTTCTCCGGCACCCACTGGTGCGGCACGATCGAGAAGCCGAGGCGCAGGAAGTGTGACGGTTGATGCGCGAACGCGCACAGCGTCACGTAGCCGAGCGTGCGCGCGCGATCTGCCAGCGCGGTCACGAGCGACATGCCCGTCCGCCGCCCGCGACGTGCTTCATCGACGACGAGCGACCGCACTTCCGCGACGGATTCGCTGAGCGGCGCCAGCTCGGCGCATCCGATCACGACCTCTTCGTCGATCGCCACAATGAAACGAGGCGCGTGTTCACTGATGTCTTCGAGCGAGCGCGGCAGCAGGTGGCCCGTACTCAGGTTGGCGGTGATGAGGCCGTGGATCGCGGCAGCGTCCGCCGCAACTCCCGTGCGCAGATGGATGCTCATGTGCGCGGCGCCTCCAGCGCCGTGGCGATCGCCGCTTCCAGCAGCGGCAGCGCTTCATCGATCTCCGGCTCGCCAATCACATACGGCGGCAGAAGACGGACGACGGTATCCGACGTGCGATTGATCAACAGATGCCGATCGAGCGCCGCCTGGACGACAGAGGCAGCGGGCCGATCGAGCTCGATTCCCCACATCAGCCCCGCGCCGCGGAGGTCCTTGACGCCGGGCTGACGCGTGGCGATCGCGCGCAGACCCGATTCGAGATGCGCGCCCACCTGTGCCACGTGCTGCATCAATCCGCCTTCGATGAGCTCGTCGAGAAACACGAGCGCGGCGCGACAGGCAAGCAGGTTGCCGCCATAGGTGCTGCCGTGATCCCCGGCCTTCGCCGCGCTCGCCACCTTCTCGGAAAAGAGCGCGGCGCCGATCGGCACGCCGCCGCCGAGCGCCTTGCCAAGCGCCATCAGATCAGGCTGCAGGCCGAGCACCGGCGAGTAGAATGCGCGTCCCGTCCGGCCGAGGCCACACTGCACTTCGTCGGCGATCAGCAGCGCGCCGGTGGCGCGGCACGCATCGGCAATCGCGTCTGCCGTCAATGGCGTGAGCGGACGCACGCCTCCTTCACCCTGTATCGGCTCGACGATGACGGCAGCGGTCGATTTCGTGATCGCCGCGCGCACGGCGGCCGCCTCGCCGGCGGGTACGAACGTCACGCCAGGGATCAGCGGCCCGAACTGCTCGCGATAGTGCACGTCCCACGTCACCGACACCGCGCCCATCGTCCGGCCATGGAACGAATGATCGAGCGCGACGAAACCCGTGCGGCCGGGCTCCCCATGGGCATGCCAGTAGCGCCGCGCGAATTTGAGGCACGTTTCGACGGCCTCCGCGCCGCTGTTGCAGAAGAACGCGCGCGACAGCCCGGAGAGTTCGGCGAGGCGCGCCGCCAGTTCCGCCTGCAGCGGATGATGGAAAAGGTTCGACGTGTGCAGCAGCGTGGATGCCTGGTCGGCAATCGCGCGCGCGAGCGCGGGATGCGCATGACCGAGCGCCGCGACTCCGACGCCGGAGATCAGGTCGAGGTACCGCTGGCCGTCGCGCGTGAACAGCGAGCAGCCGCGCCCGGACTCGAACACCACGGGCGATCGCCGATAGACCTGCAGTACGCGTTGCTGGTCCAGCGCGATCGGGTCAGACGAGGTCGTGAGCATGATGCTGAATCCGCGTTCCGTTTGCGGCAAGGTAATCCCCGCGGCGGCCGTCCACGATGCGCACGTCCTTGACGCCTCCGGCGAGCGCGTCGAGACAGGCGCCGAGTTTCGCGACCATGCCGTCGCGCGCCGTGCCGTCCGCCACCATCGCGGTGGCGGTGTCGATGTCGAGTACTCGGCACGTCTCGCCCGAGGCATTGAAGACCCCTGGCGTCGCGCCCGCGATGATCAGCCGATCGGCGCGGAGGGTGCGTGCGGCGTGCGCGGCGAGCACGTCCGCATTCACGTTCAGCAGTTCCCCTTCCCGCGTGACGCCGATGCTCGCCAGGATGGGAACGTACTCGAGCGAGAGCAGGTCCTCGAGCAGGCGGCCGCCATCCTGCTGCGGCAATCCAACGAGCCCAAGATCGACAGAGACGCCGGAGATCGCCTGCAATGCCGGGGCACGACGGCAGAGCGCCGTAGCGGCATCCGCGCCCGTCAGTCCCACGGCGCGCACGCCCGACGCGCTCAGCGCGGCTACGAACGAGGTGTTGATCCGGCCCGCAAGCACGCCGATCACTGTCGCCAGCGTCTCCGCGTCGGTGACCCGCAGGCCGTCGACGAAATGCGGCGACTTGCCGCGCGCGCGAAGGTCAGCGTCGATCGCGCGCCCGCCGCCGTGCACGACGGCAAGAGATCCTGCGCCGGCAAGCGCGGCAATGCCGGCGGCCGCCGTCCGCATCGCGGCCTCATCTTCGAGCAGTTCCCCCCCGAGTTTCAGGACCGTGATCAATTCAGCCCGAGCCTCTCATCGAAGCCGAACGCGACATTGAAGTTCTGCACCGCCTGCCCGGCGGCGCCCTTGACGAGATTGTCGATGCACGACACGAGCACGATCTGGCGCGTCCGATCGTTGATGCGCCAGCCGATGTCGCAGAAGTTCGTGTGCGCGACGTGCTTGATCTCCGGCAGATCGTTTCCCGTCAGCCGCACGAACGGCGAATCCGCATAGGCAGACTCGAGCGCGGCCGCCACGTCTGTTCCCGACGCGCCGCGCGGCAGCGTCACATAAATCGTCTCGAGGATTCCGCGATCGATCGGGACCAGATGCGGCACGAACGTCACCGGAACACCCAGTTCCTGCTCGATCTCCGCCGCGTGCCGATGCGAAAACACGCCGTACGCCGAGAGACTGCCGTGGCACTCGCTGAAGTGCGTGCGTTCGGTCGGCGTCTTGCCCGCGCCGGAGACGCCCGACTTCGCGTCGATGATGATCGGCCCGTCCACCAGTCCGGCACTTACGAGCGGCAGCAACGCGAGCAGCGCGGCTGTGGGATAGCACCCGGCACACGCGATGAGCGGCGAACCCGCCAGATCGTTCCGATACCGTTCCGTCAATCCATACACGACGCTCGCGGGAAGATCCGGCGAATGCGGATACCAGCGCCGCCTTTGATCAGCGTCCCGCAACCTGAATGCGCCCGACAGATCGAAAACGCGCTTGCCGCGCGAGACGAGCGCGGGCGCGATTTCCGCCGACACCTCGTCTGGCAGCGCCAGGAACACGGCGTCCGCAGACGAGGCGAGCGTATCGAGATCCAGGCCTTCGACGGGCGCGTCCCAGACCCTCGCCAGCGAGGGCACGCGCCGCGCCGTCGAGCCCGGTGATCCCATTGCCGCGGCAATTCGCGCCCCGGGGTGCCGCACGAGAAAGCGGAGGAGCTCGACCCCTGTATACCCGGTCGCCCCTGCCACGCCGACCCGCACTGGATTGGCATAACTATTCATCAGAATCATTAGATATACATGCAGTCTCCAGCCAACGTCAAGAAAAATAAGGATCACGGCCTATGCAATGCGTGTATAATCAGTCGTTCGCCTGAATAGTTATGAAGTCGTATAGGCAATCGCTCGTGCTCGAGTTGGTCGACCGGGAGGCGATCACGAGCCAGGAGCAGTTGAGAGAGAGGTTGGACGGCCGCGGCATTCACGTCACGCAGGCCACGCTGTCACGGGATATCCGTGATCTCGGACTGGTGAAGCGGGCCGGAGACGGCGCGTACCGGCGGTCCGGCGCGGCTGAGACTGACGCGCATGGCGGTCCCGAAGCGGTGCTGCGCCGCGCTGTCACCGAGTTCCTTCGACGATTCGAGTCGGTGCAGCAACTTGTCGTGCTGCGGACCGATCCCGGACAGGCCCAGCCGCTGGCCGTTGCGCTCGACCGCGTCCGCATCGCGGACGTCGTCGGCACGATTGGCGGCGACGACACGATCCTGGTCATCTGCCGCGGTGAACGCGAGGCTCAGGCGTTCACGAAACAGATTGAGCAATGGCTGCGGAGCTGAGCGGAGCGCACATGGAACGCATTGTTCTCGCCTACTCGGGCGGTCTCGATACGTCGGTGGCCGTTCCGTGGCTCGCGGAAACGTACGGCGCGGAAGTGATCACCGTCACGCTCGATCTCGGGCAGGGGCGCGAGCTCATCGACATTCGCGAGCGCGCGCTGGCGGTCGGCGCACTGCGCGCGCACGTGCTCGACGTCCGCGAGGAATTCGTGCGCGATTACATTCTTCCTGCGCTCCAGGCGGGCGCCGTGTACGAGGAGCGCTATCCACTCGCGACGGCGCTTGGACGTCCGCTGATCGCAAAGAAACTCGTCGACATCGCGCGGATGGAAGGGGCGACCGCGATCGCGCACGGGTGCACCGGAAAGGACAACGATCAGGTCGGTCTCGACGTGTCCGCGCGGGCTCTCGATCCGTCGATCCGCTTGATCACGCCGGCGCGCACGTGGGGGATGTCGCGCTCCGACGAAGTCGCGTACGCGAAAGCGCGAAACATCCCGGTGGCGGCCGAGGTCGACAACGCCTACAGCACAGACTCGAACCTGTGGGGCCGATCGATCGAGTGCGGTGTGCTCGAGGATCCCTGGCAGGAGCCGCCGGACGACATCTACACGCTGACGCGCTCGCCGCAGGATTGCCCGAACGAGCCGGCCTACATCGACATCGAGTTCGAGAGAGGAGTGCCGGTGCGGGTGAACGGCATCGACATGCCGCTGCTCGAACTGATCGAGAGCCTCGAGACCATTGCGGGCGCGCACGGCGTCGGGCGGATCGACATGATGGAAAACCGGCTGGTCGGCATCAAGTCGCGCGAGATCTACGAGGCGCCGGCGGCCGTCGTGCTGCATGCGGCGCACAAGGAGCTTCAGCGGCTTGTCGTCCCGCGCGATCTCGATCGGCTCACGCAGGAGATGGGACGTGTCTATGCGGATGCCGTTTATAACGGCCTCTGGTTCTCGCCGACGCGCGACGCGATTGACGCCTTCGTCGCGGCGATTCAACCTCGCGTCACCGGCACGGTGCGACTGAAATTGTTCAAGGGGGACTACCGGGTCGTCGGACGCAAGTCCCCCTTCGCGTTGTACGATCGCGGGTTGGCCACCTACGAGTCAGGCGACCTGTTCGATCACGGCGCGGCTGAGGGCTTCATCAAGATCTGGGGCCTTCCCATTGAGACCATCGCACGCAAGCGCAATCGGGTGGAGACTGTCGAACCATCCTCGACGCCCCTCGACGCAGGTCCTTCGACGCCGCTCAGGGCAGGGTAATGGCGCACCTCTGGTCCGGACGGTTTGAAGAGGACCCCGACGCCGAGCTCTTTGCGTTCGGCGCCTCGTTCCGCTTCGATCGGCGGCTGTTCGAAGACGATGTGCGGGGGAGCGCCGCGTGGGCCGCGGCGCTGGCGCGAGCGGGTGTGTTGTCGTCCGTCGATGCCGCGGCGATCGATCGAGGCCTGCGCGAGGTTCTCCAGGCGGGCGTCGGCGAGGGCAGCAACGACGAGGACGTGCACGCGTACGTCGAGAGGGAGCTCGTTGCGCGGATCGGCGAGGCTGGCCGCCGCCTTCACACCGGACGATCGCGCAACGAGCAGGTCGCCGTCGATCTGCGGTTATATCTGAAGCGTCGCGTGCCGGTGGTCCAGAGGGCCATCGCGGCCGCCGTTCGCGAGCTCGTGGCGCTCGCGGAGCGTGCGGGCGACGCGCTGATGCCCTCGTACACGCATCTGCGCCGCGCGCAGCCGGTCCTCGTCGCGCATTTTCTCCTTTCGCACGTGTTTCCGCTCCGCCGCGATGCCGATCGATTAACCGCGGTGCTGAGCGAAGCCGACGAACTGCCGCTCGGGTCCGGCGCCGTCGCGGGGACCAGCTACGCGATCGATGTGCGCGCGATCGCGAGCGCCCTCGGCTTTTCCCGGATCTCCCGGAACAGCATCGACGTCAGCGGCGATCGCGATTTCGTGGCCTCCTTCCTTCACGCTGCGGCGCTCGGCATGGTTCATCTCAGCCGGCTCGGCGAGGATTTCATTCTCTTCACCGCCGAGGAATTTGCGTTCTTCGATCTCGCGGATGCTGCCGCGACCGGCAGCAGCCTGATGCCGCAGAAGAAGAATCCCGATCCGCTGGAGCTCGTGCGCGGAAAGAGCGGCCGCGTGATCGGCCACCTCGCGGGATGGCTCGCCTCGATGAAGGGACTCCCGTCGGGTTACAGCAAGGATCTGCAGGAGGACAAGGAAGCGCTCTTCGACGCGGAAGACACGTGGCTGGCCTCGCTCTCGGCGGTCGCTTCCGTGTTGCGAGGACTGCAGCCCAACCCGCGCGTCTCGACGCGCGCCGCGTCAGGGCTGCTGCTTGCCACCGACGTTGCCGATTACCTCGTCGCCCGTGGCGTGCCGTTTCGCGACGCACACGAGATCGTCGGCAGCGTCGTCCGCCGGCTGCTGAAGGAAGGACGATCGTTCGACGCCTTGTCGCTCGGCGAATGGCGGGAGCACTCGCCGCTCTTTGGCGAAGACGTTCGCAACGCGATCACGGCGCGTGCGTCAATTGAGAAAAAACGGACGCCGCAGTCAACCGCACCGGATGCAGTCGCCGCGGCGTTGGCTGAAACACGAGAGTGGCTCAAGGCTCAAGGCTGATGACTTATCGTGGTTCCGGCCGGCGGACCTAAAGGTCCGCCCTACGATTGCAGTGCACCGTAGGCCGGGTCCTCATATCCGGCGCCCTCTGCCCGTAGGCCGGGTCTTTAGACCCGGCCCTGAACCACCATCAGTCGCGACTGATAAGCCGCTCAGAATTTAAACGTGACGCCCGCCGACCCTCTCCAGTAGTGGAAGTTGCTCAGGCCGAGGCCCGTCGCCGTATCACTGCTCCCCTGGAACGATCGGAAGTACCGGAAGTCGCCGCGCAGGCCGATGTTCTGCGCGAAGAATCCCATCACGCCCGCGCCGAGGTCGAATCCGAAGTCGTTCTTGCTCGAGACGTCGAACACATGCTGCGTGTCCTGCACGTTCGATCGGATCAGCCCGACGCCGCCAACCACGTACGGACGAACGGATCCGCCGTGCCCGCCGATCGGCGCGCCGACGATCACGTTGCCCGTCAGCGTCACGACGTTGCTATCGTTCGTGAACTCGAATCTGTTGTTGGTCGCGGTGCCCGTCTCGAAGAAATTCGGCGAATAGCCGAAGTCTGCCTCGAATCCCACTGCACCAGCACCCATGTTCGCCAGGGACACGCCGTAGTCGAGCTTCCGCTCGAACTGGTTATTGAAGCTCGCGCCGCCGTTGCCGTTCACGTCGGCTGAGCCGCTGAAGTTCCAGCCCACAAAGGGCGTCACGAGCCAGTCGGCCGAGGCCGACCTCGGCGCTGCTGCCAGCGCCACAGCGCACATCGCCACCATCAGACACATTTTTCGCACAGACATGTGACTAGCACTCCTCATTCAAAATGCCCGTGCGGCAAGAGTGCAAGCGATGTGCCCTCGGCTCGAAGCCGAGGTCGCGGTCAGACCCGGGCCGCGTCGTTCAGCAGAGCCCAGGCGCGCGCGACGTGCTCTTCCGTTGTGTGCAGGTTGCCAATCGCAACGCGCAGCACGAAGCGCCCATCGAGCTTCGTGTGCGAGAGAAACACCTCGCCAGACGCGTTGACGCGATCGAGGATGCGCTGGTGCTCCTCGTCGCTCGCATCGCCACGCAGGCGGAAGCAGACGACGCTGAGGGGCACCGGTGCGACGCGCTCGAATCGATCGCTCTCATCGATCCAGCCCGCGAGCACGCGCGCGAGGCGCATGTGTTCCGTCAGGCGCGCGCGCAAGCCTTCCGCGCCGAAATGCCGGAGCACCATCCAGAGCTTCAGCGCGCGAAACCGGCGGCCCAGTTGAATGCCCGTATCCATCAGATTCCTGACGCCGGCTTCGCCCTCGCTCGTGCGCAGATACTCGGGCGTCAACGAGAACGCCTGGCGGATCGCCTCCATCCGCCGGCAATAGAGCACGCTCAGATCGAACGGTGTGAACAGCCACTTGTGCGGATTGACGACGATCGAATCGGCGCGATCGGCGCCGCGCAATATCCACTCGCAGCCGGGAACCATTGCGGCGACCCCGGCATACGCGGCGTCGACGTGGAGCCAGAGCTGCTCCGCCGCCGAGATCGGCGCGATCGCGTCGACCGGATCCACGCTGGTGCTCGACGTGGTGCCGATGGTTGCGACCACCGCGATGGGCAGCATCCCCGCCGCGCGGTCCGCGGCGATGGCATCCTCGAGGGCGTCTGGCCGCATCGCGAAATCCCGGTCGGCCGGAATCCTGCGGAGCCCGTCGTGGCCAAGGCCGAGGAGAATCACTGCCTTGTCAACCGACGAATGCGCGTGCTCGGAGCAATAGACGCGCAGGCGCGGCAGCCCCGCGAGACCTGCGCCGCGAACCTCCGGCACCGCGATCTCACGTGCCGCAGCAAGCGCGTGCAGTGTCGACACCGATGCCGTGTCGTAGATCACGCCTTCGAATGCGTCGGGGAGCCCCAGGAGCTGTCGCAGCCACGACAGCGTGACGTCTTCGAGCTCCGTGGCGGCAGGAGACGTCCGCCACAACATCGCCTGCACGTTCAACGCAGCCGAGAGGAATTCCGCGAGCACTCCCGGCTCGCTGCCGCTGATCGCGAAGTACGCAAAGAAGCCCGGGTGGTTCCAGTGCGTGATGCCCGGAAGAATGACGCGTTCGAAGTCCGCGAAGATTGTCTCGTAGGACTCGCCGCGCTCGGGCGCCGACTGCGGGAGGTGGTCGCGAACCTCGCCCGGGCGCACGCGCGAGAGCACGGGAAAGCGCTCGGGATGTTCGAGATAGTCCGCGATCCAGTCGGCGAGCCGGTGAGCTTCGTGTCTGAACGAACCGATTTGACGATCTGGTGATTTATCGATTTGGTGATTATCGATCGAGCGCCAAATTACCAAATCACCAAATTACCAAATCGTGTTCATGACTCTCTCTTCTCGACCTGGATCGTCGCGGGAGACGAGAGGTGCACGGTGACGATCGATCCGGGCGCGACGACCGCGGCGTTGCGATCGCCGGCCATCGCGGCTGCGGTGCCGCCGGCCGCGCCGGTCGCTCCTCCAATGACCGCGCCCTTGCCGCCCCCGAGGATTCCGCCGAGGATCGCGCCGACCGCCGTCGCGCCGCCGATCTTCTTCGCGCTGTCGCCGGTCGGCGACTCGCCTTCGCGGTAGAACGGCTCGGTATTCAGGGCGACTTCGCTGCCGTCCGCCAGGACCAGCGTGTGGAAGCGAATTCCGAGACGCGCCGTTCCTTTGACCTTCCCGCCACGATCGACCAGCGTGACCGACCCGAACACGCGCGATCCCGCCGGGATTGCGACGCGGCCGTTGACGAGGACATCGCGCGTGACACGTGCGTCGACGCGATCTTCCAGCCGCGCGCGCTCTGACGACAACGCCGTCTCAACCTGCAATCCGATCACGGACGAGGCGGGCAACACGAGCTCCTCGAACTGCGGCTGACGCGGCGGTTCCGGTTGAGGGTCCACTGGTTTCGGCGGATCCGGTTTTGGGTCCGCCACGTTCGTGGCGACAGGTGCAGGCGGCGCGACGATCGGAGGCGCGGCTGGCGACGGCGTCTGAGTCGGTTGTGGCGCCGATGCCCGCTCGCGCAGGGGGACCGTTCGAGGCGCCGAAGCGTGCGGTGACCGCGCGCCGGTCGGCGCGGATTGTTCGGCTGCCGATGCAGGCCGTCGGGCGCCGGCCGGCGGATCCTCCTTCTCGGCCTTGACGGCGGGCGCAGGATCCGGTGTCGTCGGGCTCACGGCTGCTTCAGTCTCCGCTACGGGACCAGCGGCTGCGGCTTGGGCCGGCGACGGTGCCGCTGGGGCAGTCGCCGCGGGCCGAACGGCGGCGACATCCGCGCTGTTATGACGAGTGGCGACGTACGCTCCGCCTGCCGCGGCCGTGAGACATGCTACGGCCAGGAGGGCGAACGCCAGCGGTTTAGAGAACATTGATGAAAACTCCCTGTGCAGGCCGGTTGAGCAAGGGATGTGCCCTCGGCCACCCCGCAATTCTAGGCTGTTCGGCCACTGGGCCGCTCCGGGCGGGGGACACTGCTGTCCTCGCGAATGGACCACCTCGGCTGACGCGCCTCGTAACAAGCCCGAATTCGGCGGGCCAACCGAAGGCACTTTCGTTGCACTATTATTGAGGCGTATCGGAGGTCCTCCATGCGGCGTGTGTTTCTCGCCTTCGTGTTCGTTGTCCCACTCTCCGTGGGGCGCGCCGACGCGATCACCGTTCGCGACGTGATTGAACTGTCGAGGGCGGGGCTGAGCGAAGAGGTGCTTCTCGCGCTGATTGAGGTGGACCGGAACGTCTTCACGCTCGACGCCGCGACGATGAAGGCGCTGAAAGACGGGGGCGTCAGCGATCGCGTCATGCTCGCGTTGATTCGCAGCGGCCGCACCCCGGTAGCGGCTCCGGTCGAATCCGCGCCACCACCGCAGCCGGCTGTCGCACCGCAAGCGCAGGCAGAGCCTGAACCGCGCATCATCGTCATCGACCACCACGATTCGACGCCTGCGCAGGCGCCCGTGATGGTGCCCGTGGCCCCGTACTTTCCGACCGCCGGGTTCGGCGTGGGAACGGCAGGCTTCGGCGTTTCGGGGGGGTTCGGTGTAGGTGTCCCACCGGGAGTGTTCCTCGGCGATTCGGGATTCCGTTCCAACCGTGTGACTCGGAACGTCATCGTGCCGACCGGCGACGGCGGAGCGGTACGAGCGAACGTGCCACTCCCCAGTAATTGCATCAACGCACAGCCGGTGTTCTGGGGATTTGGCGGCAAGCTGCGTCCCGGATCGTGGGAACCGCCGCCGCAGATACTCTGCCGATAAGTCTACCGGGCGCGGGATGCGGGGCGCGGGGCCGCGGAACGCGAGATCTGACACACGCCGGATTTGGGATTTCGCACTCTGGATTCGGGATTTCGCACCCCGGATCGCGCATCCCGCGCCCCGATGATTACGCGCTCTTCTTCATCTCCTCGCGAATCTTCTTCGCCACCACGACCGCCGTCGGGATGAGCGCGATCGTGCCGATCAGCAGCTCGCTCGGCGTGGCTTCCGGGTGCTCGACCGATGCCGGGCGGTCGATGTCGCAGTTGACGGTCTCGGGCATTGGCTTGATCGGGATCTCTCCCTTCGCGCGCTTCTCCTCGTAGATGCGCTGCGCAAGCGGGCCGATGGCCTTCTTCTCTCCAGGCACGCGTTCGCCCGGATCTTTTCCATAGGGTGACGCGTGTTCGATCTCGGCGTTGAGCTCCGCCCCCATCAACAGGGCGATGCCGGAACAGTAGAACCACAGCATCAGCACCATCACGCCACCGATCGTTCCGTAGGTGGCGTTCGCGTTTGGTACAAGCGTGTAGTACAGCTTCAGCCCCAGTGAGACGATGAGCCAGAGAACGGCGGCAAGCACCGAACCCGGCGTAATCCACACCCATTCCTGTTGCGCGTCGGGCGCGAAGTAGTACACGACGCCAATCCCGGTGACGACAAACGCGAACACGATCGGCCACTGCAAAACCCACCACGTCCACTTGAAGGCTGCGCCGAGGTACAGCGTGTTAGCGAGGTGCTCGGCGACCGTGGGCCCCGCAAGCACGAGGAACATCGACGCGATGATGAAGAAGGCGATGCCGATGGTAAGGCCAACCGCGATGACGCGGGTCTTCCACCAGGGCCGCGATTCCGTGATGTCGTATGCGGCATTGAGCGTCGTGATGATCGACACCATCGCGCCCGAGCTGCTCCAGACCGTCACGAGGAACGCGAACGTGAGCAGTCCTCCGCTGTTTTGCTTGGCGAGTGAGGACATCTGCTCCGTGACAATGTCGATCACCGCCTTCGGCGCGATCCGCCCGAGCATCTGGACGACGTCGTCGATCAGCGACTGCAGCGGGAAGAAGCTGGCAATCGCGATCACGAACAGCAGCGCAGGGAACAGCGCGAAGAAGAAGTAGTAGGCCTGCTGCGCGGCGAGGTTCAGGATGTCGTCTTCGACGGCTTCATTCCCCGTGCGTTTGAGCAGGTCTGTCCAGCCGAGCGGGACTCGCAAGCGTGCCAACATGCCGCGGATCGATAGCAAACTCCTGGCCGATCGCGAGGGCTCATCCATGGTGACGCCGCTTAACTGACTGAGTTCGTGATATAAGACGCCGTTTTGCCCGTTCGTTCCGAGGAGCGATCCATGTACCGGTCCAGATTCTTTGCGGGTCACATTCTGGCGCTCATCCTTGCAACGACGGCGGCGAGCCGTCCCGCCGCGCAAGCACGGCAGGCCGCCCCAAGGCAGAAGCTCGACGCTGAATACACCGCGAAGATAAAGGAGTACCTCCAGGATCCGCGGATCACCACTGAGCTGGTCGACCACCTGCCCGCGTCTGAAACGGTGCCGACGCCGCTCAAATTTCTCGGCCATATGCCGGGCACGCCTGGCGAGCTGACGCACGCGGCGGACATCCATCGGTACTTCGAGGCGATCGACAAGGCATCGGATCGCATCGCGATGTGGAGAATCGGGAAGACCGAAGAGGGGCGCGACATGGTGCTCCTCGCCGTCGCGGACGAAGCGACGATCAAGACGATTGACAAGTACAAGTCGATGCTCGCGCAGCTGACCGATCCGCGGAAGACAACCGACGCGCAGGCTCAGCAGCTGATCAAGACCGCGAAGCCGATCTACTGGTTCACGAGCGGCATGCACTCGCCGGAGACGGGCGGACCGGAAATGCTGATGGAGCTCGCCTATCGGCTGGCTGTCGAAGAGACGCCGTTCATTCAGAACATCCGCAACAACGTCATCACGCTGATCACGCCCGTCGTGGAAGTGGACGGACGCGAGAAGGAAGTGGACACCTATTACTTCAACAAGAAACAACCTGAAGGGGCGCCGCGGCTCCCGCTGATGTACTGGGGCAAGTACGTGCAGCACGACAACAATCGCGACGGTATGGGGCAGTTCCTCGCGCTCACCCGCAACATCGAGAAGGCGAGCATCGAGTGGAAACCGACCGTGCTGCACGATCTGCACGAGGCGCAGACCTACCTCTATTCATCCACCGGGACTGGCCCCTACAACGAGGCAATCGATCCGATCACGATCGACGAATGGTGGATGCTCGCGCAGAACGACGTCATGGAGATGACCAAGCGCGGCGTGCCCGGCGTGTGGACCTATGGCTTCTATGACGGCTGGGTTCCGAACTACATGTTCTTCATCGCGCACGGCCACAATGCGATTGGCCGGTTCTACGAGGTCCAGAGCTACGGTCCCGATCCCTACACCGTAACGCCGGCCGCGACGACGACGAGCCGCGAGTGGTTTCGGCCGAACCCGCCGCTGCCATCGATTAAATGGGGTCCGCGCAACAACACGAATATCCAGGAGTCCGCCGCGCTGCTGTCGCTGAGCCATGTCGCGAAGAACAGGGAGCTCTATCTCGAGAACTACTGGATCAAGAACAAGCGCGCGGTGGAGAAGGGCAAGACGGGGCCGACCTACGGCTGGGTGATTCCCGCGATGCAGTATCGCAAGGCGGACGCGGCGCAGGCGGTCAACGATCTGCGCGCGCAGGGGCTCGAAGTGCACCAGGCGGCGGCGGCGTTCAAGGCGGGGAGCATCGACGTCAAGGCGGGCGACTACATCATCCGCGGCGACCAGCCTTACCGGACCGTCGCCGACATGTATTTCTCCGTACAGAACTACGCGCCCGCGAACCCGCGTCCATACGACGATACCGGCTGGACGTTCCAGTACATGCGCAACCTGGTAATGCGGCCGATCACCGAGAAGAGCGCGCTCGATCAACGCATGGCATTGCTTACGTCCGACGCGAAGGCGCCCGGCGGCATCGAAGGCAGCGGTCCGGTGCTCGTCGTCGAGCACACCACCGACAGCAACCTGATGATGTTCCGGTTCAGGAACGCGGACGTGAAGATGCAGGCGGCGGAGGAGGACTTCGAGCTGGCCGATCACCGGTTCCGGGCGGGCGCGTTCATCATTCCGAGCGCCGATCGCGCGACGCTCGAACCGATGATCAAGGACCTGGGGCTTTCCGCGTGGGCTGTGGCGAGCGCGCCGGCCGTCGGCGCGCACGACCTCGACGTGCCGCGCATCGGCTACGTCCACAGCTGGTCGCGCACGCAGGATGAAGGGTGGGTGCGCGCGGCGCTCGACACGTATGCCGTTCCCTATGCGTATTTCGGCGACCTGAAGCTGCGCGAGGGAAACCTGCGTTCGAAGTACGACGTGATCATCTTTCCGCACGTCGGCGGGAATGCGCAGTCGCAGGTGAACGGCATTCCGAAGACCGGCACCACGCCGCTTCCCTACAAGAAGAGCGCGGAGTTCCCCAGCCTCGGCGGGAACGATCAGTCCGACGACATTCGTGGCGGCATGGGCTACGAGGGGCTCATCGAGCTCGTGAAATTCGTGCAGCAGGGCGGCACGCTGATTACCGAAGGATCGACGTCGACGATCCTGCCGCAATACAACATCACCACGGGCGTCACGATCGAGAACCCGTCGCAGTTGTTCGTGCGCGGATCGATCCTGCGCGGCGTGTTCGCCGACAAGCGCAGCCCGCTCGCATACGGTTTCGAGGGCAACCAGATCCCCGTCTACTTCAATCAGGATCCGGTCATCAGCGTGACCGCCGGCGGCGCGTTCGCCGTCGGCCGCGGCGGATTCGGCGGCGCCGAGAACGCGATCCCCGGCGTGGGCATGAACGTGACGCCGATGGCCACCGCAGCCGAGCAGCGCATCGCGCCGTACGATCCCGAAGGGCAAGCGCCGCCTGCTGAATCGGCGGCGACAATCGAGCCGCCACCTGGAGGCGGTCGCGGAGGACGGGGCGGCGCCGGGCAGGGCTCTGGCGGCGGACCCGGCCGATCCGGGGGCGGAGCGGCATCCACGGACGCGCCGCGGGTGATCTTGCAGTTCCCGTCGAATCCGGACGACATGCTTCTTTCAGGAACGCTCGCGGGCGGCCAGGCGCTGGCGAACCGCGCGCAACTCGTCGACGTGCCCCTTGGACAGGGACACGTCGTGTCATTTGCGATACGGCCGTTCTGGCGCTGGCAGACGCAAGGCACGTACTTCCTCGCGTTCAACGCCATCCTGAATTGGAACGACCTCGACGCCGGAAAGGCGACGCCGCCGCGGCGTACGACGACGACCCCGCCGGGCCGCTAAGCCAGTCCCGTGCTAGAGGTTGCAATTACCTTTGCAATGCAAAGCACTATTACGTTAGACTTGATGTCCGAGCATTGATGCCCGTTTCACCCGTCGAGGTCATAGTCGAACTCACACCGCGGGCGCGGTTCGACATCATTGATGTTCGTGAGCGCCTGCGGCAGACACACGGCGATCTCCTCGACGGCTATCCGCGCCACCTCTATCACTCCTTTCATACGACGGCGGGATATCTCGAGCAGAGCCTCGCGGCGCGGCTGACGCGCGAGAAGGAAACCGTCGCGCCGTACGTGGAAGTGTTCCGAGCGATGTTTCCCGAAGGCGCCGGCTACGAACACGATCAGCTGCACCGGCGGGCGGATCTGACGTCAGAGGAACGCGCTGTCGAACCGCGCAACGCGGACTCGCACCTGGCGTTCATGGCGGCGGGCCTGAGCACCTGCGTCAGCTACGTGAACCGTCCGCAACAGCCGGTGTGCTTCGTCGATCTCGACGGGATCACCGACGGGCGTCCACGCCGCCGGCTCACGAGCATCGTCGGTTTTCGTCGCGAGCAGGAAGTGGCGCGGCTGACGATCGCGGTGCCGATGTCGGATCACCCGATCGATTCAATCAATCTCAAGAGCCCGAAGCTGGGAATCTACGACCAGATCGTCGCGCTGGTGAAGGAGCACGGGGTCTCGAGCGGGCGCGTGCGGCTGGAGCTCGCGCGCGGCGAGCGGCAGGCCGGACTCACGGTCAACGAGTACGAGACGCTGTTGATGCGCCACGATCTTGCCGACGTGCTGCGGAACCCGTTCCGCTTCGCGGCCGAGCGGGGACGTCATATGCTGGCGCACCCGCGATCGATTCCGCAGAAGGCACTCGACTATGCGAAGTACGACATGGTGCGCGCGCTGAACCAGGTCCTCGACATCACGGGCCTGCGGGCGGGCATGCTCGAGCGTCTCTTCGCGCGGGCGATCGCGGTCCCTGCGGGACGGTTCCTGCGGATGAAGCGGTCCGTCAACCTGCGCATTCGCGAGAGCGATGGCAAAGGGATCGTCGCGGACGGTCGGTACCAGAGTCCGATCCTGGTCCAGTGGAATCGCGCGGACCACCGCGTGCGCGGCCTCGACGTCACGCTGACCCGCTTCGAGTAGCCCCGAAACGGGGACACTCACACTTCGTCCCGCATCCGGACAACCGTGCTGCCGAAAGGGTGACACTCACAGTTCGTTCCCACCTCCGGACGAACGCGCGACCGAAAGGGTGACACTCACACTTTTCTCGCGACCGGATCTCTCGAACTGTGACTGTCACCGTTCGTGCACCGTCCATCGACCCGTCGCGGTCACCGTTCGCGACGACGGCACGAGACATGAAGCCCTGTTGGGCCTCCCTATGTCTCGACATCGTCGTGTCTCGCCGGACGGCTACGCGCAGCACGTGTTGAACCGCGCGAACGATCGAAAGCTCCTGTTTCCAGAAGTCGATGATTATCTGCGGTTTCTCTCGCTGATGCGCAAGACCGCGGAGCGCGTCGACGTTGACCTGTTCGCCTATAATCTGATGCCCACGCACTTTCATTTTGTCCTTCGCGCGGCGCACGGGGAGGATGTTTCTGCGTACATGCGCCTTCTGCTCAATGCGCACGTTCGGCAACATCAACGCATTCACAACACGATTGGACGCGGCCACCTGTATCAGGGGCGGTTCAAGAACTTTGTGATCGGCGACGCGCGGTACTTGCTGAACGTTCTGCGATACGTGGAGAGCAATGCGCAACGAGCCGCTCTCGTCAGCAAAGCCAGTGACTGGCCATGGAGCAGCGCATCGCGATTGGCGAACCACCCGGAGCGTCCGCCGCTCTCGGAATGGCCACTTCCCCGCACGTCGTTTTGGACGGAATACCTTCAAACCGTGATGTCTCAGGATGATCTCGACCGCATTCGCCTGTCGATCCGCAGAGGCCGTCCGTACGGCAGCAACCGTTGGGTGGAGGACGTCTGTGAGAATCTCGGTCTGGAGCACACGCTCAATGAACCCCATCGTCCGTTGACTCGCGCTAAGATCTTGAAACCTGTGGAGATTCGCACCTGAACGTTGATGTGTCCGACGCGTGCGAACGGATTGTCTGAACTGTGACTGTCACACTTTCACAAGTATGACCGTCCGCAATTGGGAAGAACTGTGAGTGTCCCCGTTCTGATCGTGGGCGCTGGCGTCATCGGGACGGCGGTGGCCTGCGAGCTGACGGCGCGGGGCGTCGCCTGCACCGTGATAGACGAGCGCGACGCCGGTGGCCGGGCGACCCAGGCCTCGGCCGGCATGCTCGCGCCATACGTTGAGGGACACGAGAACGGGCCGCTGCTCGATCTCGGGATCCGCAGCCTCGCCCTCTACGACGAGTGGGTCGCGCGCCTGACGCGCGACGCGGGCCTCGATGTCGAGTACCGGCGCGTTGGAACGCTGGAGATCGCGCTCGACGCGGACCACGCGGCCCAACTGCGGGCGACCAGCGCGCGTGACGCCGGCGTCACGCGGACGTGGCTCGACCCTGCCGATGCGCGCGCGCGCCATCCGGCGCTCGGCAGCATTGCGGGCGCGCTCTTCACGCCGACGCATGGATACGTTGCGGCGCGACAACTGACCGCAGCGCAGGCCGCGGCGGCCGTCAAGGGCGGCGCCGCATTTCACCGCACGCGCGCGACGCGCATCGAGCGCGGTGGGGACGTCCTGCGTGTGATCACGTCGACCGGCGCGCTGACCGCGCGCAGCGTCGTGCTGGCGGCGGGCGCGTGGGGCTCTGACATTGATGTCGCGGGTTCCAGCATCCCTCCATTACGCCCCGTTCGCGGCCAGCTGCTTCACCTCGGCTGGCGCGGCCATCCTATCGAGACGATCATCTGGGGACCCGAGTGCTACATCGTTCCGCGGACCGATGGATCGCTGCTGGTGGGAGCAACAGTCGAGGATGTCGGCTTTGATGAACGCGCGACGGCCGCCGGCGTCCGCGATCTGCTCGATGCCGCGTGCGACCTGCTGCCGGGCGGATGGGGCGCGACGTTCCTGAGTGTGAACGTGGGGTTGCGGCCCGCGGCACCCGACGATTTGCCTGTGCTCGGGCCGGATGAAAGGATGCCCGGACTCATTCATGCGTCCGGGCATTATCGCAACGGCGTGCTGCTCGCTCCGCTGACGGCGCGTCTCATCGCCGACTGGATCGTCGATGAAAAGCGCGACCCGGCATTCGCTGTGCTGCACCCGAATCGGTTCTTCCGCGGAGTCTGACCTCGGTCCGATCCTCTATTCCCCGCCAGGTCCAGCAGCCTGGCCGGGCGCTGCTGTTGTTGCGCCGGTCGTCGTTGTCGGCAAAGACGTCGCAGGAGTCGTAATCGCCGACGTCCCCGACGCACCCGCGCCGAATGCGCCGGCGGCGGTGCCGGTCGACACGTGCTGGGCCGTCTCGTAGTTGATCAGCGCCACCTGGTAATCGAGCTGCGCCTGCAGCTCGCTGTTCCGAGCGACGGCAAGGTCGCGCTGCGCCTGGATGACGTTGAAGTTCGTCGACATCCCGACCTCGTAGCGCTTCTGCTCCGCATCGAGCCGCTGCTCCGACAGCTCGCGTGCCACCCTCGTCGTTTCGATCCGCTGCCGATTCTGATCGAGCTGCAGTGCCGCCTGGCGGATTTCGCGAACCGCCTTGAACTCCGCGCTCCGCAGCCGTGCGACCGTCTGCTCGCGTTCGAGTTGAGAGCGGGCGAGCGCCGCCTGCTCGCTGCTGCGGCCGAGCGGATAGCTGAGCGTGAAGCCGACCGTCCATGTCGGATAGTTCGCCATGAACAGTTGGCGCAGCACGTCACCGAACGCGGTGAAATCCTGGCCGACGACCGTGCCAGGGAATCCGCCCGTACGGAGCAGTTCGGTGCCGCCGAGACCGTTCGTCAGGTACGTCGCCTGCGCGCGAAGGTCGGGCAACACGTCGTTTTTAGCGAGCGCCACCGCCGTGTCAGAGATCGCGATCGCTTTGCGCGCGCGCACCAGATCCGTGCGTTCCTGCAACGCCACGCGAACCGCCGCGTCGACGTCCGGTGCTGGTCCAACGGAAGGCACGAAATCGACCGGCTCGATCCGCACGCCCCAGAAATCCTGGCGCTTCGGATCGATGATCAGGATCCGAAGCTGATCCTCCGCCTGACGTACCGCCGTCTGCGCGATGATCAAGTTCTCTTTGCGCTGCGCCACTTCCGCGCGCGCCGACACGAGATCGAGCGGCGGCGACTGCCCCACGTCCACGCGAGCGCGGTTGTTGCGCTCGAGCTCGAGAGACAGATCGAGAGACCGCTGCTGCACCGCGACGGCCGCGTTCGCCAGCACGAGCGCCCAGTACCCGCGCTGCGCGTTTGCCGTCGTGATCTCGGCGGCCTCGCGCAGCGAGACGTCCGCAATCTCCTGGCTCCGCTGCGCGGTCGTGACCTGGGCCCTCAGCGGATCGATCTTGAAGCCGCGCAGCAGCGGCTGCGAGACGACCGCCTGCAGCTGCGCAGTGACCGCGGGGTTGAAGTTGGACAGCGTGCTGCTCGCGTTCGTGCGGTTCGACGTCCACCCGATGCTGTACGTGCCGCCTCCCCACGGAAGCTGCTGGCCGACGCCGATGTTGCCGGACCACACGTCGGTGCGCACCCCGTTCGTGCCAAAGAAGACGCTGGTCGGCGGCGTCTGCTGCACGTTGCGATTCACGCCGGACTGCAGCGTCGGCAGGAACACGGCACGCGCCTCGGCGACGCGTTCGGCGCTGATGCGGGGATCGTAACCGGCTGCCACCAGGTCGGGATTGTTCTCTCTCGCCATCCGCACGACATCTTCCGATGTGAGCCTCAGGACTTCGCCCGCTGGCGCCTGCGGCGCGGCGCCTGGCGTCACTGACTGCGCCTGCGCCGGCGTCGCGGTGATGGCGAGAATCAGTGCTGTGGTTACGCGCCGCGCGCGTCCCCACGAGAACAGCCTGACGCGCGGCAGATCGTCGAAGAGCGAGTACGCGACCGGTGTCGCGACGAGAGAGAGGACCAGCACGAGCGACTGGCCGCCGATGATGACGAACCCGAGAGCGCGGTTCGTTCCCGAACCGATGCCGCTCGAGAGCACGAGCGGGATCATGCCCGCGACAAATGCGAATGTAGTCATGAGAATGGGCCGCAGCCGGTCGCGGCTCGCCTGCAGAATTGCCGTATCACGTTCCATGCCTCGCTCCCGCAGCTGATTGGCGTGGTCAATCTGGAGAATGGAATTCTTCTTCACCACGCCGAACAGCACGAGCAGCCCGAGCGCAGAGAAGATGTTCAGCGACTGGCCCGTCACGATGATCGAGATCAGCGCGAAAGGCAGCGTCAGCGGCAGCGAGAGCAGGATCGTGATCGGATGCAGCCACGACTCGAACTGCGCCGCCAGGATCAAGTACATGAATACGAGCGACAGAACGAATGCGATCAGGAAGTTCTCGGCCGCCCGTCCGAGCTCGCGCGAACGTCCGGCGAAGCGCATGCTGTAGCCCGGCCCCATGTTGAGCGCATCCGCCGTGCGCATCATCGCGTCCATCGCGGGCGTCTGTGAAACGCCCGGCTGCAGGCCCGCGAACACCGTCACCTGTCGCTGCCGGTTCAGGCGATCGATCGCGCTCGGCGCCGTGCCTCGCGTGAGGTTCGCGATGTTCTCGAGCGGCACGCTGCCGATGCGGCTCGACGGCACCGTCAACTGCCCGATGCTGCCGGCAGAGTCGCGTTCGGTCTGCAGGGCGCGCACGTGCACCTCGTACTGCTCGCCCCCTTCATTGTAAGTGGTGACTTCGTCGCCACCGACGAGAAGGCGGAGCGCGTCCGCAGCATCCGCGACCTGGACGCCAAGATCGGATGCCTTCAATCGGTCGAGATGCACGGACAGTTCGGGCTTGCCGGTGTTCAGGGACGTGTCGACGTCGACGACGCCGGGCTGCTTGCGCGCCGCATCTGCGACCCCCGCCGCGTATCGTTCGAGACTGCCGAGATCCGGCCCGTTCAGCGTGAACTGGATGTCGGCGTTCTGGTTGCCGCCGCCACCGATCGTGGCGACCGGGCGCACGCCCGTACGCAGGTGCGCCGCCGCGAACTGCGGCAGCACTTTCGTGCGCACATCGTCCATCACCCTGAACTGGTCCCGACGCCTGTCCTTCAGCGATTTGAGGCGGACATAGAGCGTTGCCGAGTTCTCGGTCTGCGCGGGATCGTCCGCGGCGGTGACGAGCGTGTAGTCCACCTCGGGCAGTTGACGGACCCCGGTTGCGATCCGATTCGCAATCAGTTCGGTCGCGTCGAGGCTCGTCCCTTCAGGCGCGCGCACGGCGATTTCGAACTCCGACTGATCGTCGATCGGCAGGAAGTTCTTGTTCGCGACCTTGAAAAGCGGTGCGCTGCTGAGCAGCACCAGGACGGCGACTGCCGCGATGATCGCACGATGGCCGAGCGCCCACGACAGCACGCGCCCGTAGGCGTGATCGATTGGCCGGAAGAACCGGCTCTCTTTTGAACTCTCGACACGGATTTCGCGACCGTCCGCGTCCTTGCGACGCGGGGATATCTTGATCCACCGCGCCGACAGCATCGGCGTCAGCGTGAAGCTCACGAGCAGCGACACCATGATCGCGAATGCCATCGTGAGGCCGAAACTTTTCATGAAGCGGCCGACGATGCCGCCCATGAAGCCGACCGGAACGAAGATGGCGGCCAGCGACAGCGTGGTCGCGAGCACCGCGAGGCCGATCTCGCGGGTCGCCTCGATCGCTGCCTGGAACGGCGGCCGTCCCTTCTCCTCGACGAAGCGATAGATGTTCTCCAGCACGACGATCGCGTCGTCGATGACGATGCCGACCGCGAGCGTCAGCGCCAGCATCGTCATGGAGTTGAGCGTGAAGCCCTCGTACCAGATCAACCCGAACGTTGCGGTGATCGACGTTGGGATCGCGATGGCAGCGATCACCGTCGAGCGCCAGTTCCACAGGAACACGAGCACTACGAGCGCCGCGAGCATCGAGCCGATGACGAGATGTTCCTCGACCGTGTCGATCGACGCTTTGATGAACTCGGACTGGTCACGGACGATGCGGATATCGTAGCCCGCCGGTGTGACGGCCTTCAGATCTGACAGCCGTTCCTTGACCGCGTCCACGACCTGCACCGTGTTCGTTCCGGACTGCCGCCTGATCGTCAGGAGGACCGTCGGCGCGCCGCTCACGTTTGCCTTGGTGGTGGCCTCGGCCATTCCGTCTTCGACCGATGCGACATCGCGTAGGAGGATCGGATGTCCGGCGGTCTGCCGCACCACGACATCGCCAAACTGCTGGACCGTCTGGACACGTCCGCGCGTGCGGAGCGTCATGGCCTGGGCGCCCGCTTCGACCCGGCCCCCAGGGATCTCGGCGTTCTGCGCCTGCAACGCGCGCGACGCGTCCGTGACGGTCAGGTTGTAAGCCTGCAGCCGCGCGGCATCGAGCCACACGTTCACCTGGCGCTGGCGTCCGCCGACGACCACGACCTGCCCGACGCCGTTGACGCTTTCCAGCTGGCGCCGCAGCGTCTTGTCTGCGTACTCCGTGATGTCGCGGATCGGCTTCGAGGCCGACACGGCCAGCGTGAGCACCGGTGCCGCATCCGGATCGAACTTCTCGATCGTTGGCTGGTCGACTGTCTTCGGCAGCAGCGGAATCACGCGATTGACGCGATCCCTGACTTCCTGCGCCGCGATGTCTGCATCCTTTTCGAGAAGAAACGAGATGATGACGGTCGAAACGCCTTCCGAGGATGTCGATCGCAGCTCGTCGATGCCGCTGATCGTGTTGACGGCCTCTTCAATCTTGTCGGAGATCTCCGTTTCAACTTCCTCCGGAGCTGCACCCTGCAGCCGTGTCGTGACGACGACGGTCGGAAAGTCGACTTTCGGAAATCGATCGAGGCCGAGACGCGTGAACGCAAAGGCGCCGATGACCGTGAGCGTGAGAATAAGGACGCTCGCGAAAACGGGGCGCCGGACGGAAATGGACGCTAGCCATTGCATAGACGATCCTGTTAGCTCTCACACCAGCGATGCACACGGAACCAGACGGACTTGCCGGCTATTCCGTATCGTTCCGTGGTTTTTCGATCTGAAGGCGGGTGCCATCGGCCAGCTTCCCGCGCGGATTCACGGCGACGGTTTCCCCCGCCGCGAGGCCAGACGTGATCTCGACGCGATCGTCGAGGCGTTCGCCGGTGGTGACGATTCGCTCTTCGGCCCTCTCGCCCTTGACGACGTAGACGCGGCTCGTCCCCGCGAGGGTTTCGACGGCTGATGACGGCACGAGCAGCGCTGGCGCGGCCGCCGGCTGCTGCACGAAGGCGGTGGCGAACAGCCCCGGCTTCAGCCGGCCGTCGCGATTCGGCGCGATTGCTTCTACGGTGAGCGCGCGCTGGTCGGCCTTCAGCGCCGGCGAGACGAAGCGCACGTTCGCGGCGAATGTTTCGCCCGCGTACGCGTCCACCGTCAGCTTGACGGCTTGTCCTGCCTTCACCTGCGACACGTACTGTTCGGGAACGGTGAGCTCGACGCGCAGCGGATCGATTCGAACGACCGTCGCGACTTTCGTGCCGCGCGTGACATAGTCCCCCTTGCTCACGACGCGCTCGGCGACGAGGCCGGCGAACGGCGCCTTCACGACCGTGTCTGCCGCGGTCTTGCGCGCGAGGTCGACGCGTGCACGCGCCGCCTGGAGCGACCGATACGATTGCTGCGCGGCGTTCTGTGCCGTCTGGTACTGCTGCCGCGCGGCCTGCATTTGCGTCTGCTTCTGATCGAACTCGCTCTGCGACACGACCTTCTGATCGAGGAGCGCCTTGATGCGGTTGAAATCCGCCTCAGCCCAGTCGAGCGACGCTTTCGCGTTCAAGACTTCCGGAACGCGCGCGGGATCGAATGGCTGGCCGGGCATGAGGCCGAGTCGCGCTTCGATCTGCGCGGCGTTGGCGTCTGCCTCGCGAAGCGACGCGTCCGCCTCCTCGCCCGACACACGAATCAAGACAGCTCCGGCGGAGACACGCGTTCCCCGCTCGACCGGCGTGGCAATCACGCGTCCGCCGGTTTCGGCGGCGACTTCGGCCTGTTCGTCGGCCGCCAGCGATCCTGTGACGCGGAGGAAACGGTCGATGGCCTGTGACTGGACGGCAGTCACCCTGACTGCCACTGGAAGGGGTGCAGCGGGCTCGGCGGCGCTCGTCGGCTGAGCGGAGCATCCCATCGACAGCAGCGCGGCAATCGCGGCACTGCTGATGAACGCGGATATGAACACCTTACGAATCATGACGGTCGGCCCTCGCTTCGCTGTCAACACACTCGGACAACTGGCAATTGACGCCGGATCCGGCGCGGAGTCCCTGGATTGCCGCGTCCAGCGTCGCGCGCGCGAGCAGGTCGGCGTCTTCACCACGCTCCATGCGATCGCAGATCCGCAGCGTGGCAGCGCCGTGCAGAGCCGTCAGCAGGATGCGGAACACCGCGTGGGGCGATGTCCCGGATGGAAACGCGCCGCTCTCGATCGCGCGCTGGATGCGATCGTGAAGCTGCTGCTTCATGGCGGCGACGAACTCGAAGCCGTGCCAGTCGCGGCTGATGCGCGGCACCGTGCGGTCGATGAACATCAGCGCGAAGTACTCGGGATGCGTCTTGCTGAACGCGTAGTAGTGCCAGAACATCGAGCGGATTTCGTCGAGTAGATCGCCGCTGGCGGGCGGCTCGGTGCCCGAGGAGGCCAGCAGCCGGAAACCTTCCTCCGCGAGCGCGAAGAAGATGTCGTCCTTGCTGGGGAAGTAGCTGTAGATGGCCGCGGGGCTGTACTCGATGCGCCCGGCAATCTTCCGAATCGAGACGTTGTGGTAGCCATGGCTGACGAAGAGATCGCGCGCGGCATCCAGAATCGCGCGGGCGACGGCCTCGCGATCACGTTCCTGTCGTTCCTTGACGCCCAATGGCTGTGTTTCCTGCGATTTACGGCTTTTCAACCGGTTGAACTGAACGGTGTTCACTAGTCTAACACCGTTAGACGCGAAGCACCAGCGGCAGGTTCCGAAACGGTGACAGTCACAGTTCTTACGTCGACTGTTCACGTGCGGGATTAAGTGTGAGTGTCCCCGTTTCTGGGTATGCTCAGCGGATGGCGAAGTTGGATGCGGCAGAGGTCGAACGGCGGGTCGCGGATCTAAAAGGATGGGGACTGCGCGGCAACGCGATCAGCCGACAGTTCGAGTTCCGCTCGTTTCCTGACGCGATTGCCTTCGTCACCCGTCTGGCCTTCGACGCTGAAGGCGCCGATCATCACCCCGACATCCTCGTCAGCTATAAGCGCGTGACGCTGACCTACAGCACGCACAGCCAGGGCGGGCTCACCGAGAAGGATTTCGATGGGGCGCGAATCGCCGACGGGCTGGCATCCGCGATGCTGAAATCCGCCTGAAGGCGGAAGCCACCAGATTGACTAGAGCGATCACCCTATAGGAAAGATCTTATCGAGACCGTCGGCGGGGCGGGCGATCACGTGCACGCCGACGAGCTCGCCGACACGTCGCGCCGCCGCGGCGCCCGCATCGGTCGCAGCCTTCACCGACGCCACGTCGCCGCGCACGATCGCGGTCACCAGTCCCGCATCCACTTTCTGCCAGCCGACAAAGACGACGTTCGCCGTCTTCACCATGGCGTCGGCCGCTTCGATCATGCCGACCAAACCGCGCGTTTCCACGAGGCCGAGCGCTTCACCGGGCAGGTCTCTCGCCATATGCTTCGAGGTCCGAGGTCCGAGGTCCGAGGTCCGAGGTCTGAGGTCTGAGATCCGTGTGATCCGTGGGATCCGTGTGATCCGTGTGATCCGTGTGATCCGTGGTTGATTTTATGTGATCCGCCCGCGCGCCGCTACCGGCAGACGATCGACCACCACGTCGCCGTCCACGAGCCACACCGTATCGACCATGTTCGAGACGACGCACGAGTGGTTCGGAATGATCCGGACCAGATCGCCGATCGCGAGCCGCGACGTACCGCTCGCGATACGAACCGTCGCATGCTCTTCCGACAAGCGCTCGATCAACAGCGAGTCGTCGGGCCGCGAGCCGTGCACCTCCTCGAGCACCGCCCCGTGTCCAGCGGTGTTCCCTCTGCCCTTCACCGCGTCCGACGTCAAGGTCTTGCTGCCACTGTCAAAAATGATCCGATCGGTCGCGGGACGGCTTACCACGCGCGCCAGCACGGTGAGCGCGCAGTCGTCCCAGGTCGCGGACCCCACCGCCACCTGCATGCGGTCGTAGTACGCGTAGTTGCCGGGGCGAAGCTCTGTAACGCCCTCCTGATGAATCGAGAACCGCGCCGTTGGCGTTGCACCTACGCTCAACTCCTCGCACACAACCCCGGATAGCGACGCGAGACCGCGGAGCATACGCGCCTCCGCGCACGCGATGGCTTCCACCTCCGCATCGGAGCTCGCGCCATATGCGTGGCCTGCGTGACTCAGCAGCCCCTTGAACCGCAGCCCCGGGAGCGCGGCCACCTCCCGCACGATTGACGGCGCGTCACCCGCGTTTGGATCGATACCACACCGGTGAAACCCCACGTCGACCTTGATCAGCACGTCGAGCCGCCGCCCGGCGCGGCGGGCGATGTCCGACCACGCGCGCGCCACGCCCTCATCGTCCACGATGAAGGAGAACGCGACGCGATCAGCGAGCGCGAGGACGCGATCGGCATTGACGGGGTTCAGCGGATACGGCAGCCGGATGTCCATGATACCGGCGTCGGCGAACACCTCCGCCTCGCCGAGCTTCGCGCAACAGATCCCGACGGCGCCGCGGGCGATCTGCATCTCGGCCACGAGCGGCGATTTGTGGGTCTTGGCGTGGGGCCGAAGTCGCCGGCCCCGCGCGGTCACCGCCGCCTGCATTCGATCGAGATTGCGCTTCAGGCGTGATGATTCGATCAGTACGGCGGGCGTCTGCAGGTCATCGATGCGCATCGGGTGGTTTCACCATGTCATCGGCTGTCTCCGGATCGCGGGCGCCGGCCTTTTCTTCAACAATGAGCTCGATCGCGTTTCGCTTGTCCTGATTGAGAAGATCGTAGATGGCGCCGGAAGCGGCGGGACCGATGCTCACCGACGACCGGCGTCCGCCGCGGTTCTGATACGCGGACACGCCGACGATGACCAGAAAGATCACGATCATCGCCGCCCAGACGACCAGTGGCGCGGCTTCAGCGTCCATGACGTGCCGAGGACGCCCTACACTATCACGCAAGGAATCCGAGCGGCGCTGAGCTCTTGAAGCCTGGGAAGATCGTCGCCGTGTCCGTGACGCCGAGATGGCCGCGCACGGCGTCGGTGAAGACGCTGCGGAAGTCGGTCGTGACCGCGAGATCGCGTCCGTCGTAACGCTGTTCCGGCGCAAGCCCGGGCCAACGCCCATACACCTTTCCACCGCGCCGATGATCATCATGGCCTTCCCGTTCCCGTGCCCGTGATCCGTGCCGCGGTTGCCGTTCTCTGCCACGGCGCGTCGTGACAGCATCTTCATCTCCGCTGGAATTCGGGTGATCCGAGCGTGAGGGCCGCGGCCTGGCGATCGGCGCCGCCGTGCCCTCGGATACATCGCGGACGAGTGCCGTGCCGGCGGGGTCGATTCCCAAGGATGGCTGGACGCCGCGCATCTTTCCGTCGACGAGGGAGAGCGCGAAGTTCATACGATCCAACAGACGTTGAAGTGATTGAACCAGAAGTCGGTCATCACTTCTTCGAGCTGCCGGTCGCTGAACGCCGCCCTCAGGATTTTCTGTTGCGACATTTCGTCGAGCGGAACGCGCCGTTTGCGTTGTCGGTCGATCTCGTCGGGCGTTCGCGGCGACTGCTCATCACGCGGTGCTGCGGTCCGCCGCGCTTCCATGGCCGCAGCGAAGTAATCGCGCGCAAGCTCACGCGCGCTCATCCTCAACGTTGGCAACGACGCGAGGCGGCCCGGCATGTCGTCGTCCGCGATTCGTTCAGGATGGAGCTGTTGATCGATATACGCGCCCAGACCGATGACCCGGACGCGCTCGATATCTCCCGGGCGCGGCCCGGATCCGATCCGGTTCAGCACGTGCACGATCGTCTTGTCGTCGGGCCGCGCAGGGACGGCTGACCCGGATGGGCCCGCGTGCAGGCCGGCACCCGCGACGACGATTGAAATGGCAAGAACGCTCGGTCGAGCGGTCGCGCGTGCGCAGGACCTCATTCAGTTGGCCTCCGCTTACTCGCCCGTCAACTTAGACAGGCGTGACGGATGTCACGTTTAAGCAGGTACAATCCTGTGATCGCCCATGCAGATCGTGCCTGCCCGTGACGCCGTCCTCGAACACATCCTCGACGAAACCTGGCGCATCTGGTCTGACGGGCTGACGCGCGATGGGTATGCGCGTTATAACGCAGCGCAGATGAAGACCCCGTGGGGACGGGAGTGCCTCGCGCGCGTCGCGCTCGTCGATGGAGGGCGGGTGCTCTCGAGCGCCAAGCGCTACATGCTGCGCGCGCGCCTCGACGACCGTGAGATCCGCGTGCTGGGTATCGGCGCCGTGTTCACGCCGCCGGCGCTTCGCTCGCGCGGGAGCGCCGCGGCGCTCATCGAGAGGCTGATCGAGGACGCGCGCAGCGATGGCACGGATGCCGCCCTCCTGTTTTCGGAGATTGGCGCCACGTACTACGAGCGATTCGGGTTTGTGTGCATTCCGCGTGACGTGCTGTGGCTGCGCGCCGTCGAGAAGCCGGGAGCGCCCGCGCTGCTCGTGCGCACCGGTGAAGAGCGCGACATCCCAGCTGTCACCGACATCCTTCGCGCAGCTGCAGCGCCTGCGCGATTCGCGCTCGAAGTCGAGGCCGATCTCGTGCGCCACAGTCTCTCGAAGAAGCGCCTGCTCGCAGGGCTCTCGCCGTCCGGCTGGCGCAGCGTCGAGTTCTACATTGCCGAAGAAGGAGCGTCGGCCGTCGCATTCGTGCTGCTCACCTCGTCGCGCACCGGCGTGACGCTCGAGGCGTGCGGCGATCGCGATCCGACCGGTGCGCGCGTCGGCGCAATACTGCAGGTGCTGCGCGCGAGGACGCCGGGCGAGCGCGTGCCTGATATCTCGGCCTGGCTGCCGCCCGCGTTTCGCCCGCCTCAGTTGACGATCGTCAAGGAGCGTCCGGCGTCGGAGCTGATGATGATCAGATCGCTGCGTGAGGACCTACGAATCGATGATCTGCGCGCGGAGGATATTGTCTATTGGCACGGTGACGCGTTCTGACAGCCTGTCTGCACCCCGCTACGCTTCTTCCGCCTGAAGGCAAAAGCCACAGGGTTGAGATTGTCACCGTGTTGCCCGGAGAATCTCCCGTGCGGCGTTCTGACCGGAGCCGCCCGTGAGACCATGGCCCGGGTGCGTCCCCGAGCCGCAGAGATACAGGTTGCGGAGCGGTGTCCGATACTGCGCCCATCCGAGCGTCGGCCGCATCGTGAACAGTTGATCCAGCGCGAGCTCGCCGTGAAAGACGTGGCCGCCGGTCAATCCGTATGTCGACTCGAGATCCGCGGGCGTGATGACCTGTCGATGCTCGACGAGCGCAGTCAGGCCGGGAGCGTACTCCTCGATCGTGCGGAGGATGCTGTCCGCCAGCCTGCTGCTTTGGTGTTCCCATGATGTGCCGTCGCGCAGCTTGAACGGCGCGTATTGCATGTAGACCGACATCACATGCCGCCCCGACGGCGCGAGTGATGGATCCGCTATCGTGGGAAGCGACACATCGAGATATGGCTCGGTCGAGATCTCGCCGTACTTCGACGCGTCGTACGCGTGTTCGAGGTAATCGATTCCTGGTCCGACGTGCACACGGCCGCTCAGCATCGCGGCAGCATCGCCGCTGATGCCACGGAATGCGGGCAGCGCGCGCAGGGCGAAGTTCACCTTCGCCGTCGTGCCTGGCATGCGGTAATTCCTGATGCGCGTCAGGAATCCGGGCTCGAGATCCATCGGATCGACCAGGCGCAGGAACGTGCGCCGCGGATCCGCGCTGGAGACCACCGTTCGGGCCAGCATCTCTGTGCCGTCCGCGAGCGCGACGCCAACGACGGATTCATCCTTCACCAGCATGCGGACGACCTCGGCGCCCGTGCGGATCTCGGCGCCCGCCTCGCGTGCGGCCTCAGCCATCGCGCGCGTCACCGCGCCCGGTCCGCCGACGGCACTGATGCTGCTCCCGCCGGGCAGCGGATCGGCCGCCGCTGCAAGCAGCAGCACGGCGGTCGTTCCGGCGGACCAGGCGCCCATCGCGGTGCCGAAGATCCCGCGCGCGGCGATCGCCGCCTGCAGCACCTCCGTTTCGAACCACTCGTGAACGAAGTCCGCGACGGCCATCGGGGCCCACCGCAGCAGCGCGAATGCGTACTTCTTCCCGAGACCCCGGAACCGGCGCCCTGTCTTCAAGAGCTCCCACATCTCATTCGCTGACGGCGAGTCGATCGACGGCGGGGTCGTCTCGATCAGACCGTTCAGAAACGATCCGACGCGCGCGAGCGTGTCGCAGAACTCGGGATAGCGCTCCGCGTCCTTTGTCGAAAACGGCCGGATGGCGTCCATCGACCGCTTCACGTCCGTCGACAGCGCAATCGCGCGCCCGTCGCGCGACAACGCAATCAGCCGCGGATCGGGGCGAAGGAACTGCACGCCTCGCCGCTCGAGCTGCATGTCGCGGACGATTGACGGCCGCAGCGGCCCGAACGCGTGCGCAAGCGTCGGTGCCTTGAAGCCAGGCGCGAAGTCCTCGGTGATTGCGCAGCCGCCGACAATCGGCCGCCGCTCGAGGACGAGTGGTTTGCGTCCACCTTTCGCCAGGTAGAAGGCGGCGACCAGCGCGTTATGGCCAGCGCCGATGATGAGAGTGTCGATCATGTCAGGAGCAAGAAGCTAGGAGCTGGGAGCCAGAAGGGTTCGGCAATATGCGCCCAACAACCGGGCAACTTCATCGACATCCGGAGTTTCGGCGGCCTTTCCTCTCAAGTATCCGAGATCGCGAGCGAGGATGAAGTAGTAACGCAGTTCCTCCAACGATCCCTGTGCGATGTTCATGAAGCGCGCTTTGTCAGATCGTCCGCGCTTGGAAAATCCCTCGGCGATATTCGCCGGCACAGACACCGCAGCCCGGCGCATCTGCGAAGCAAGCCCGTAGAGTTCGTATTGTGGAAACCCCACGGTGATCCTGTAGATGCGTAGTGTCAGTGCGTGGCTCTTCTGCCAGAACACTAGATCTTGAAACGACTTCGCCGGCTCGCGATCCATATCTCCCCCTCGCTCTGGCTCCTAGCTCCTAGCTCCTAGCTTCTGGCTCCTAGCTCCTAGCTTCTAGCTCCTAGTCTCCTTCAAGATTCGCATCGCCGCGTTTCTGCCCGGCGCTCCCATGATTCCTCCGCCGGGATGGGTGGCGGAGCCGCACATATACAGGTTGCGGATCGGCGTCTTGTATTGCGCCCACCCGGCCGCGGGACGCAGGAAGAAGAGCTGTTCCAGCGTGAGCTCACCCTGAAAGATGTTGCCTTCGGTGAGGCCCCACTCGCGTTCGAGATCGAGAGGCGTGACCACCTGCCGGTGCAGGATGATGTCCTTGATATTGGGCGCGTACTCGGCAAGCGTGTTGACGACCGTGTCGCCAAACGCGTCACGCTGATCGTCCCATGTGCCTTCCTTGAGGTGATACGGCGCGTACTGCACGAAGCAGGACATGACGTGTTTGCCCGGCGGTGCGACAGACGGATCCGTGAGGCTCGGGATCACGATGTCAATGTAGGGGCGTCGCGAAAATCTTCCGTACTTCGCATCGTCGTAGGCGCCTTCCATGTAATCGATGCTGGGCGAGATCGACACGGCGCCGCGAAGATGCGGTCCCGAACCGCCGAGCGCCTTGAAGTCGGGGAGCGCGTCGAGAGACATATTCACTTTGCCGGATGAGCCCCGGTACTTGTAGCGCTTGACGTCCTCGGTGAATTCAGCCGGCAGGTGATCTTCGCCAACCATCTTCATGAAAGTCTGATTGGGATCCAGGCTGGAGCACACGACGTTCGCGGTGAAGTAATCGCCGTTCTCGAGCACCACGCCGGCAGCGGTGCCCTCTTTCACGAGAATCTTCGACACCGCAGTCTCGGTGCGAATCTCGACGCCCGCCTCGCGCGCCGCGCCGGCAATCGCATTCGAGATCGCCCCGGTGCCGCCGCGCGACAATCCCCACGAGCGAAAGGCGCCGTCGATTTCTCCCATGTAGTGATGCAGCAGCACGTAAGCCGTTCCCGGCGAGCGCACACCCAGGAACGTCCCGATGATTCCCGAGGCGGACATCGTCGCCTTGAGGACGTCGGTCTCGAACCACTGATCCAGAAAGTCCACGGCGCTCATCGTCATCAGCTGGATCTGGTTGTACTTGTCCTGCTCTGAGAGCCTCTGGAAGCGCCGTCCGAGGAAGAGCAAATCCTTCAGGCCACGCGGGTCGAGCGACGTGGGGTCGGGCGGCGTCATGTTGAGAATGGGTTTGACGAAGCGTCCCATCTCCACCATCGCCTTCCCATACTCCTCGTACGCCTCCGCGTCGACCTTCGAGTGGCGGGCGATCTCGCGGCGTGTCTTCGCGTGATCGTTCACGCGCCACAGATAGTCTCCATCGGGCATCGGCGTGAACGTACCGTCGAGCGGAAGGATCTCGAGGCCGTGCCTCGGCAGATCCAGTTCGCGGATGATCTCGGGCCGCAGGAGTGAGACGACGTAGGAGCAGACCGAATACTTGAATCCCGGATAGATCTCCTCGGTGACCGCGGCCCCGCCGAGCACGTGCCGCCGCTCGAGCACGAGCACCTTGCGTCCCGCGCGCGCGAGATACGCCGCGCTGACGAGACCGTTGTGGCCGCCGCCGATGACGATCACGTCATAATTCATGTCAGTGCCGAATCTTGAATCCAGTTGATGCGGAATGCTCAATGCTCGAAATGAGCACACGGAGAACGAGAAGACGGAGCATGGACGCCCCGCGGGTCAGCGGCCCGGCGAGAGGCCGGCGGAGCGGGTCTGGTTTCCCAGCAGCAGTGCGTGGAGATGTGCGGACGGGCGCATGGAGAGCGTCATTATAATGCACCTATGCCGATCGGAACCGCCGTCCACGAACGCACGTTGGCGCTGTGCGAAAGCCTCAACTATCGCGAGTGGTCGGGCTACTACGCCGTCAGCGCGTACGAGAGCCATCACGAGCACGAATACAACGCCATCCGCAACGCGTCGGCGCTCATCGACGTATCGCCGTTGTTCAAATACCTCGTGACCGGAACGGACGCATCGAAGCTCGTCGATCGGCTGATCACGCGCGACGTATCGAACATGGCGGTCGGTCAGGTGTACTACACGCCGTGGTGCGACGAGCACGGCAAGGTGATCGACGACGGGACGGTGTCGCGGCTGCGGGAGCAGACGTTCCGGTGGACCGCTGCGGACCCGAGCCTGCGGTGGTTCCGGCAGAATGCCGAGGGGCTTGACGTCCGCATCGACGACATCTCGGAGCAGACCGCCGCGCTCGCGCTGCAGGGGCCGACGTCCGCGCGGCTGCTGCGCGCCGTCGCGAATGCCGACATCGACCGCCTGAAGTACTTCCGCGTGACCAGCGGCAGGATTGCGGGCGTGGCCGTCGATATCTCGCGGACGGGATACACCGGCGATCTAGGCTACGAGATCTGGATGCCGGCCGAGCGCGCGGTCGAGGTGTGGGACGGGCTGATGCGCGGCGGCGAGCCGTTCGACATCAAGCCCGCAGGCATGCTCGCGCTCGATGTCGCCCGCATCGAGGCAGGCCTGCTGCTGATCGAGGTGGATTTCTTCAGCAGCCGGAAGGCGATGATCGCACCGCAAATGTACACGCCTTATGAGATGAACCTGGGACGCCTCGTCGATCTCGACAAGAAGACGCGTTTCATCGGTCAGCGCGCGCTCCGCGCCGAACACGCGCGCGGCCCCGCGCGCCGGATTGCAGGGCTCCAGATCGACTGGAACGAAGTCGAAAAGCTCTACGACGAAGCGGGACTCGCGCCTACGGTCGCGGCCACGGCATCACGCGTCGCGGTCCCGGTCTATCGCAACGGCCGCCAGGTCGGGAAGGCCACCTCGACGACCTGGTCGCCCATGCTGAAGCGGATGATCTCGCTCGCCACGATCGAGCGCGGGCACTACGCTGAAGGCACGAAGGTGCTCATCGAGGTGACGGTGGAAGCGGTGCGTCACCGCGTCACCGCGACCGTGACGCGCCCGCCGTTCTTCAATCCGCCGCGCAAGACGGCCACGCCGCCCGCATGACGATCGGGCGGCCTGCCGTCCGCCTCTTCTGCTTCTTCTTTGCGCTCTATGCGCTGACGTCCTCAGGCAACGCGTTCCGTGTGCCGGACGAGTTCGAGGTGTATTTCCAGGCCGAGCACCTCGTCGACGCCGGAGACATCTCGGTTCCGCAAACGCTCGCGATCATGCAGGGCGGGCAACCAATCTTCTTTGGCAAGTTCGGCCTCGATGGGCGTCCTTATGCGCCGTACGGGCCCGGTGTCGCATTCCTTATCGTTCCGTTTCACCTTGCCGGGCGGTTGGTCGCGCACGTGACCGGCGTGCCGCGGCGTCCGCCGCCGGATGGAGTTGCGTGGGAGTTTCTCGTCGGCGGCATTACGACGCTGGCGCTGGCGTTCGCCGCGGCGGTGGCGGTGGCCGGCTGTTATCGCGCGTCGTGCGCGCTCGGCGGATCTGTCGATCGCTCGTTCGGGATCGCATTGATTCTCGGCGGCGCCACCATGCTCTGGCCGTACGGAACGACGTTGTATTCGGAAGCGTGGCTGGCAGCTG
>Ga0209686_1000044_pt1 | contig 53938 bp, 46 predicted proteins | sample GraSoiAngelo_126_FD_185883 | JGI IMG/M metagenome (GOLD analysis project Ga0209686, IMG submission 185883) | Grasslands soil microbial communities from the Angelo Coastal Reserve, California, USA - 14_0927_09_20cm (SPAdes) (version 2) | ecosystem: Environmental > Terrestrial > Soil > Grasslands ...
CCGATGTCATTGAACGGAAGCCGAACGCGTGGAAGGACAGGTTCAAGTGGCGAACGCGTGTGCGCGACGGGAAGGAAGCGGCGCGAGCGCTGAACTCGTCGGCTCACGGGATATGACGGCGGACCTGAAGGTCCGCCCTGCACGTGAACTACACAATAGACCGGGTCTTCAGCAGGCTGCTGAAGAAGAAGACAGCCCTGCGGGATTTGGTGATTTCTGGATTGGGTAATCTGGTGATTGTGCTTCGCACGCGTTCCCGCGCGTGCGTTCTTTCTAGAGAGACCCGGCGGCGTGAGCTACGACTCCTGAGCCGTAAGCCGCTCATGCGGCCGGCAGCCGCAGGCGGGCCTCCACGCCGCCCGTGCCCGAGCCGGCGAGCGCGATCGAACCGCCATACAGCTCCGCGAGGTCGCGCACGATCGCGAGGCCGAGTCCCGAACCGGGCGCCGCTTCATCGGCGCGCACGCCCCGCTGCAACACCGCTTTCCGCATCGACTCCGCGAGTCCCGGCCCATCATCTTCCACAGCAATGTCAACAGCGCCGTTGACCTGCGACGAAGCGATCCGCACCTGCGACCGGGCCCACTTGCAGGCATTGTCGAGAAGGTTCCCGAGCATCTCGTCCAGATCCTCGCGCTGGCACCTGACGGCGTGATCGGCGGGCACGTCCACGTCGATCGTCAGGCCGCGGCCATCGTGCAGGCGCAACATCGTGCGGGTCAGCGGCTCGGCGGATGCCACAACCGCGCAGCGGGCGCCGGATGTTGCACCCGATGCCGCGGCGCGGGCGTGTGCGAGGTGGTAGTCGACCTGCCGGCGCATGCGTTCGACCTGGCTATGGATCGCGTCGGCGACGTCCGCGTGTCCCTCGCCCGCGGCACGTTCCGCTTCGTGCGTCAGCACGGCAAGCGGAGTTTTGAGTCCATGTGCGAGATCTCCTGCTTTCGCCAGCGCGCGACGCACCATCTGCTCACGGTGCGCAAGCAGCCCGTTGAGATCGTCGACGAGCGGCTGGATCTCGCTGGGATACGTCCCCTCGACGCGGCCGTCATGCCCCTGGTGCACGGCGCCCAGCCGCGCGCGCAACTGGTTGATGGGCGTCACGCCGCGGCGGACCTGCGCGACGCCGACGGCAAGACACACGAGCGCAGCAATCGTGAGTGGGACCGGATGCGTGAAAAATCCATGAAACTTCTGCGGCGCGCCCGGATGGCGCACCATGTACGCGGTGATCACGACGAGCGTGACGATGAACAGCCCGATCGTCCACAGCACGGCGCCGAGCAGCAGGCGCGAGCGCAACGACACCATTACCCTGGTTCCTCGATGCGGTATCCCATGCCCCGCACCGTTTCGATATACGGCACTCCCAGCTTCCGCCTCAGACGTCCGATGAAGACCTCCACCGTGTTCGAGTCGCGGTCGGATCCTTCGGCGTAAATGTGATCGGTCAACTCGGTTTGCGAGACGACGCGGCCGCGGTGGTGCATCAGATAGGAGAGCACGCGGAACTCGTGGCTGGTCAGCTTCACCGGAACGCCATTGACCGTCACCTTCGCCGCGCGCGGATCGAGCGCAAGCGCGCCGCAGCGGAGATCCGTGGTGACGTGCCCGCTTGCCCGGCGGATGAGGGCACGCAGCCGTGCCAGCACTTCTTCCATGCGAAACGGCTTCGCAACGTAGTCGTCCGCGCCTCCGTCGATGCCCTGCACCTTCTCGTGCCAGCTGCCGCGCGCGGTCAGGATCAGCACGGGCACGTCGACCCCCGCGTCGCGCCACCGCCGCAGCAATGTGAGCCCGTCGATCTTGGGCAGACCGAGGTCCAGGACGATTGCATCATAGCGTTCCGTTTGCGCGAGGAAATCACCGCGCTCGCCGTCAGCCGCGCAGTCGACAGCGTAGCCGCCCTCTTTCAGCGCCGTCGCCAGCTGGCGTGACAGCGCGCCTTCATCCTCCACGATCAGTATTCGCATGAAGCGTCAAGCTCGAGTCCCTTTATAGCTCACTCCTTCCTGAACGGCAGCTGAACGCGTCGTTCACGGGCCGTTCAGCGCCATGTTCATACCATCGGGTCATGCGCAATCGAACACTCGTCGCCGTTGTTGTCGCCGCTGCCCTGATCGTGTGCGTGGCACTGTCGATGCGTGCCCAGGGGGGCGGCGCGCTGCACCGCTGGTTTTCCGCGATTCACGGCCGCTAATGAGGCGCACGGAATACAGCCTGCGTGTCAATGCTGAATGCCAAATTGCTGAATGCCGAGTGTCCATTCAATTCGGCAAGGAGATACATATGAAGAGATTCGCTGCACTCATCGCGATCGCTGTGCTCGTGGTCCCACCGCTCGCGGCGCAGGAGAAGAAGGCATCGACACCAAGCGTCACGGGCACGTGGACGATGACGGTTGATGCGGCGCCGCACGGCGTCGCGACCATGGGGCTCGTGCTCGAGCAGAAGGGAACCGCCGTGACCGGCACGTTCGCGAGCCCGCACGGCGACATGCCGGTCGAAGGGGAATTCGTCGACGGCACGTTAAAGCTCGTGACGACGATGAAAGACGCCGATTCCCAGATCACGTTCGAAGCACGGTTGAAGAACGAGCGCCTGACTGGCTCCCTATCGAGCCAGATGGGGGACATGCAGTGGACCGCTGAGCGCGTCACGCCATTGAACAACCGCCACTGAACAACTGCCACTGAAGGACACAGAACACACAGCGCGGCTGCGCCGCAACCAAACCCGTGGCGCATCAGCGCTAGCGGCAGGACCCGTGGGCCCGCCGATCTCGTAGAACAAACGCATTCTTGTCAGGAAAACACGTTTTCGCGCGTTTGTTCTACAGAGAAGGTCAGAGAAACACCGAGAAACAACAATCATGAAAGCTATCGCTGACGGCGTTGTTCAGTGTTCTCGGTGTTGTTCTGTGGCCATGACTAGAGACATCGTTTTCGCGTGGCGCACCATCGTGCGCATGCCGGCACTCGCGGTCGTCGTGATTCTGTCGCTCGGCGTCGGTATCGGCGTCAACACGGTTGTCTTTTCGTGGATGCAGTCGGTGCTGTTCCGCCCGATCGCTGGCGTGCGGCACGCGGGGGATTTCCACCTCGTTGAGCCGCGCACCGACAGCGGCATTTATCCGGCCGCATCGTGGCTCGAATACCGAGATCTGGCCGAGCGGCTCCGCACGATGGAGGCGCTGATCGCGTTCCGGATGGTGCCGCTCTACGTCGGCGAATCGGGACGCGTCGAACGCGGGAACGGTCTGCTCGTCTCCGGCAACTACTTCACCGCACTCGGCCTGCAACCAGCGCTTGGCCGCTTCCTGCTCCCGGCTGAAGCGGCAACGCCAGGCTCGGCACGCCTCGTCGTGATCTCGCACGACTACTGGCAGGCGCGGTTCGCCGGGGCGCCGGCGGTTGTCGGCAAATCCATTCGCCTGAATGGCATCGACGTCACGGTGATCGGCGTCGCGCCGCGCGGCTTCCAGGGCACGATTATGCGCCTCAGCTTCGATCTGTTCCTTCCAGCGACGATCGCGCCGGTCATCTTCAGCGGATCGCAAGAGCTCGAGGACAGGAGCGTCCGCGGCTATTCGATGATGGGACGCCTGGCGCATGGCGCCACACGCACGCTCGCCCAGACGGAGCTCGACACCGTCATGCGCGATCTGGCGCGCGCCTATCCCAAATCCAATGCCGCGGTCGCTGCCGAAGTGCGTTCGTTCTGGGAATCACCACGAGGGCCGCAACGGCTGCTCGCGGCGTCGCTCGCGTTTCTGCAGGCCATCATGCTGCTGCTGTTGCTTGCAGTCTGCGGCAACGCGGCAAACCTTGTGATGGCGCGTGCCAGCGCGCGTCAGCGGGAAATGAGTGTCCGGCTTGCGCTCGGCGCGGGCCGGTGGCGAGTCGTGCGCCTGCTGCTCACCGAGAGCGTGCTGCTCTCACTGATCGGCGCGACGTTGGGCGCAGCGATTGCCTTCTGGGGCACGAACGCGCTGACCGCCGCGCCGCCGATGCGCGTCCGTGGAATTCCCATCACGTTCTCAACCGACGTCGACAGCATGGGTCTCGCCTTTGCAATGTCGCTCGGGATTGCCTGCGGCATCATCTTTGGCCTCGGGCCTGCCCTGCAGCTCGCGCGGCTCGACCCGCAGCAGATCCTGCGCGGCGGCGTCAGCACGCCCCGGCGCAGCCGGATGCGCAACACGCTGATGGCGCTCGAAGTTGCGCTCGCGATCGTGGTGCTCCTCGCCGCGGGTCTCTTCTTCCGCAGCTTCATCGAGACGCGCGAAACCGATCCTGGATTCCGTCGCGACGGCGTGCTGCTGGCGGCGTACGATCTCACCGAACGCCGCGTCGACGCGTCGGGCGCGCGCTGGTTTGCGACCCGCCTTCTGGATCGGCTGCATGCCGTTCCTGGAGCCGAAGCGGTCGCCATTGCGGGCGCCGTTCCGCTCGACATTCATGGCATGCCCACGCGCTTCTTCACCCTCGACGGACGCGCGCGCGACGATGGAATGCCGGACGAGGCGCTCGCAAACACCGTGACGCCTGGCTACTTCGCGGTGATGGGGATCCCGCTGCTCGCGGGCACGGATTTCGCGAGCCTCGCGGACACGGCTACCTCGCCGCAGGTGATCGTCAACGAGGAGTTCGTGCGGCGATATCTCGAGCGCGCAGACCCACTCGGCCGACGACTCGAACTCGGCGGCCGCGCGTATTCGATCGTCGGCGTGGCACGCAATGCTCTATACAACGCATTCGGCGAGCCGCCCACGCCCATTATCTATCTGTCATATCGCGACCGTCCGTCGCCTCTCGGTGAAATTCACATGCGCACGCGCGCCGGCGCGGAAACAGCGGTCGCGTCCGACGTGCGACGCATCGTCCGCGACCTCGACGCGGACCTTCCGATCTTCGATGTGCGCACGCTGAACGATCACATCGAATCGAATCTCATCCTGCGTCGTATTCCCGCGCGCATGTTCGCTGTGCTCGCACCATTGCTGCTGCTGATGGCGGCGATCGGGATTTATGCGGTGGTGTCGTACACCGTCTCGCTCCGAACGGCGGAGATCGGCGTGCGGCTCGCGCTGGGCGCGACGGGCCGTCGCATCGTTCGGGAGTTCGTCGCCGACAGTCTGCGCGTGATTGTGGTGGGCGCCATCGCAGGATGGATCGTCGCCTTCGTGCTCGCCGTGGATATCCTGTCGGGTGGACCGATCGACGTCGCCGTGTTTGCTGCGGTGCCGGCAATTCTCCTCAGCGTCGCCGCGATCGCCGCCTGGCTACCCGCCCGGCGCGCGACGACGGTGGATCCCGCCGTGGCGCTGCGAGAGGCGTGAGAACGGGCTCATGACTCAGGACTGAGGACTCATGCTGGCTCGTGGCTGGGTACCCGTTATGTATCACGCAGCGCGACACTGGGATCGACATTCATCGCGCGTCGCGCGGGCAGGTAGCACGCGAGCAGCGCGACGAGGGCAAGAATGCACGGGACGATTGCAAACGTCGACTGATGACCGCGGCCGGATGCGCACCCGGCGTCAGATCGTCGGCTGTCGAGAGGAGCCGTCCGCGCTCGGCGCTGACACCGAGCACATCGAAGAAGTTGCCCGTGACGATCGCGCCGCTCAGCAGATCCGTTTCGCCATCCGCATTGAGACTGGCCGAGATCCCGCCCCACGCGGCAAGAGCGTCGAGCAGCCGATTGCCGTCGCGAAGTGCTGCGTAAGCTGGATACGAGAAGACGCCTCCGACCGGCCCCCTGAATGCGTAGACGAGCCGATCGCGATTGTTGACCGGGAGGTGCTGCAACAGCGTCGCGTTGACGAGACTGAAGATCGCGGTGTTCGCGCCGATGCCAAGCGCGAGCGTAAGAATGGCGGCGACGGCAAAGCCGCGACTCTTCCACAACGATCGCGCGGCGTACACGAGATCTCTCCAGAGATCGCTCAGCAAGTGACCCCGCGGCGCCCCCGCCGCAATCGGCTCGCGCGCGAACGATTGCCTCAGCGTCCGCATCTCGCGGTCGAACAGGTCTTCATCGTCGATCTCGTCGATCGCGAGCCGCATGGCCTCGTCGTGACCGGCGCCCGCTGCGCGCAGCTCCTGGTAACGATCGTCGAGATGCTGGGATAACTCGTCGACAATCTCCCGCTCACGCGGCGGACGCAACCGGAGCCTGACCAGCCGTGCGATGAGCACCGCTTTCCATTCAGGCATGCTCGTCTCCAGTGATGCGGCGAATGGCCTCGACGAACTCGCGCCAGTTGTCGCGCTGCGCGGCCAGCACCTGTCTGCCGGTGGCCGTGAGTCGATAGAGGCGGCGACGGCGCTCGCCGGCTTTCTCGATCCATTTCCCCTGGATCCATCCACGCTCCTCGAGGCGATAGAGCAATGGATAGAGCGATGCGACCTTGAAGCGGACACGGCCGCCAGAGCGACTCTCGATCAATTTGCTGATCTCGTACCCGTGGCGCGCGCGGGCCTCCACGAGCGACAGGATCAGCAGTTCGGCGCTGCCCTTCTTCAGCTCGCGATCCAGTGTCCGAGAGATATGCTTCATAGAGACATATGATACAGCAGCCTACGAGAAGGTTCCAAGGGGTTGTCGGTTGCCGGTTGTCGGACCTCGAATCTCGAACCTCGGACCTCGAACCTCGGATCGCGTCAATACTCCGGGTATGGTACGCTCCGACGCCGGGAGGATATCAATGATCGGCAAGATCCCGGTTACAGACGTATTCCGCCGAGGGCTGTTGATAGTCGCCGCGGCGCTGCTCCTGCCCACCACGGCCGTCGCGCAGTTCGACGCGGCCACGGTGCTCGGCACGGTTCGAGATTCATCCGGCGCGATCGTTCCGGGCGCCACGGTGACGCTGACGAACGCCGGCACCGGAATCACGGCGAGCGCCGTCAGCGACGAGCACGGGAACTACCAGTTCCTGAACGTCCGCATCGGCACCTACAGCGTCCGCGCGGAGCTGCAGGGCTTCTCGATTGCGAAGACGCAAGACGTGGACGTCACCGTCAATGCGCGCCTCAGAGTGGACCTGATGCTCAAGGTCGGCGACCTCGGCGAGACCGTGACGGTCACCGGCGCCGCGAAGCTCCTCGAAACGGAATCGAGCGATCGCGGGCAGGTCATCGCAAAGGAACAGATCGTCAATCTCCCGCTCAACGGGCGCGCTTACGCGGACCTCGCGCTGCTCAGCCCGGGCGTGCGCCGTTCGGCGATTTCCGATTCGCGCGACGCATCATTCAACGTGCACGGCCTGCGAAGCGCGCTCAACAGCTTCATTCTCGACGGCGTCGACAACAACTCCTACGGAACGAGCAATCAGGGCTTCTCGAACCAGGTGGTCCAGGTCTCGCCTGACGCGGTCGAACAGTTCAAGGTGCAGACCAATAACTTCAGCGCGGAGTTCGGCCGCACGGGCGGCGCGGTCGTGAACGCGACGATGCGGAGCGGCACAAACGCGTTCCAGGGCACCGCCTGGGAGTTCCATCGCAATGACGCCTTGAACGCGGTCGGCTTCTTCAAACCCTCGTCCGGTGTGAAGCCGAAACTCGTGCGCAATCAGTTCGGGTTCGTCTTCGGCGGACCCGTGATTCGCAATCGCACGTTCTTCTTCGTCGACTACGAGGGCTTCCGTCAGATCTCCAAGACCACGACCTTTGCGAGCATCCCGACGCTCGAGCAGCGCCAGGGCATCCTCGGCAAGCCGATTCTGAATCCGCTGACGGGTGAGGTGTACGCGAATGGCGTCATCCCCGCGAGCGCAATCACGGCGTTCGCTCGAAAGGTCCTCGCCGATCTTCCTGCCCCGACGCTGCCGGGCATCTCCAACAACTTCGACTCGCTGCCGCGCCGGCAGGACTTCAACAACAAGTTCGACGTGAAGGTCGATCACCAGTTCGGGCCCGGCATGACGGCGTTCGTACGCGTCAGCCATCGCAAGGTCGACAACTTCGAGCCGTCGCCGATCCCCGGCGACACAGGTAGCCCCAGCAACGCGTTCGTCCACGTCCTGAACGATCAGGTTGCCGGCGGCTACACCTACTCGCCCACTGCGAACTCGCTGCTCGAAATGCGCCTCGGCTGGTCGCACACCGATGCCGGCAAGCAGCCTCCAGGAGTCGGCGGACCGACGATGCTGGAGCTCTATGGGATTCCCGGGCTGCCCAGCGATCCGCGCTTTGCCGGCGGATTGACCGAACAGGGCATCACCGGATGGACGACGTTGGGGCGGCAGAACAGCAATCCGCAGTTCCAGAATCCGTCAGTGTTCAATCCACGCATCAACTACTCCTGGGTACGCGGGCGACAGAGCTTCAAGAGCGGCTATGAGTACCAGGCGATCGCGACCGAGATCGACGACTTCCATCCGAAATACGGCCGCGACACGTATGGCGGACAGTTCAGCCGGCCGGCCGGTGCGCCGGCGGATCCCGCCACGTACAACCTCGCGGACTTCATGTTCGGCGCACGCAACGCGTACTCGATCGTCAATTCGTTCATCGCGAATCTGCGCCAGCGCATGCACTTCGCGTATGTCCAGGACGACGTCAAGGTGAATCAACGGCTGACGCTGAACCTCGGTCTTCGCTATGAGTTCGCGACACCGCAGTGGGAGAAAGACAATTTCCTGACGAACTTCGACCCCGCGACGAACACGCTGATCCAGGCGAAGGATGGATCGATTGACGATCGCGCGTTGGTCAATCCCGATCGCAACAATTTCGCGCCGCGGCTCGGGCTCGCCTATTCGATCAACGAAAAGACGATCCTGCGCGCCGGGTACGGCATGAGCTACATCCACTTCAACCGGCTCGGCGGCGAGAACCTCCTCTCCTTCAACGGCCCGCACGTCGTTGCGCTGAACGTGACGCAGCAGCCGTCGCAGGGCGTGTGCGGCCCCACGACCGCCCCGACGTCGTGTTTCCGCACGACGCAGGAGGGATACCCGGAAGGGCTGAACGTGCCGTCCGCGTTCAACACGCTCAACGCGCGCGTGAACTACATTCCGCGCGACAATCCGACCGGGAATGTCACAAGCTGGCACGCGTCAGTGCAGCGCGAGCTGCTGCCGAATCTCCTCGTGGATGTCGGCTACGTCGGCAACAAGAGCCGCGACATCATGATCCTCGCCGACTACAATCAGGCGCGGCCGAACGCGCCGAACGAGAACACCGCGCTGCAGGCGCGCCGGCCGATTCCGGGCTTCCAGGAAATCCAGATCGCCTATGGCGGCGGAAAGGGGGACTACCACGCGCTGCAGATGAAGGTCGAGCGGCGCTACACGCGCGGGCTCTACCTGCTGAACTCGTTCACCTGGTCACGCGCGCGCGACAACGCGTCGGGGCATCTCGAAGTGCAGAACGGCGACAACAGCCGCGTGAACTTCCGCGATCTCGACTCGGAGTTCGGCACGTCGGGATACGACCAGCCGCTGAACAACACGACGAGCTTCGTCTGGGAGCTGCCCTTCGGCAGGGATCGACGCTACGCCAACAGCCTGAACCCGATCATCGAAGGGGTGCTCGGTGGCTGGCGCGTGGTGGGCATCAACACGATGACGAGCGGCGTGCCGATCAACCTGTCGTACTCGCCGGCGGCGGCCTTCCAGGTCAGCGGCCTTCCGACCTATCGTCCGAACCTGACCGGCAATCCGCTCACGCCAGAGGATCAGCGCACCATCAGTAATTACCTGAATCCGGCGACCGTCGAGATCCCGACCGACCGTTCGCAGCCGTTCGGCAACGCGCCGCGCAACGTCGTCCGCAGCAACGCGTTCTATCAGTTCGATCTCGGCCTGCACAAGACGTTCGGCCTCTGGCGCGAACAGACGAGGCTCGAGGCGCGCATCGAGGCGTTCAATCTGTTCAACACGACGAACTTCGGTCCGGCAAACGGCAACCGGTCCGCGAGCTCGTTCGGCGCAATCAGCACCACATTCCCGGCGCGGCAGATTCAGCTGGGGATGAAGGTGTACTTCTAGAAGCCCATCTCGTGGCTTCCGGCATTAGCCGGAAGATTTCGCGCGAAGGTGGAAGGCGGAAGCCACGAGAGTGGATGGAGCCGGAAGCCACGAGATTGATTTTCAGGACTGCCGTACTATAGTGACCTGATGGATCGACCCGGGTTCGACCTGATCGCGTTCGACGGCGACGACACCCTCTGGCACAACGAACGGAGCTACCGGCATGCGCGGGAGCGGTTCCGACGGCTGCTCTCCTCCGCCGGCGTGGACCTGAGCGACGACGAGATCGAAGCGTGCGTCAACCGCACGGAGCTCGAAAACATCGACTACTACGGTTACGGGGTGTCGAGCTTCACGCTGTCGCTCATCGAGACTGCCATCGACCTCACGGGCGGCCGCGTGGGCGGGAGCGATTTGGCAGGATTGATCGAGCTCGCGAAAGAGATGCTGAGCGAGGAAATCGAGCTGTTCGAGAGCGCGCGCGGTGCGCTGGCCGCGCTCTCGGCGACGCACCCCCTGATGCTGATCACCAAGGGAGACCTGCTCCATCAGACCTCGAAGCTCGAACGCTCCGGTCTTCAGCCGTTTTTCAAGTACGTGGAGGTCGTGAGCCACAAGACGCCGCGCGTCTATGCATCCATCCTCGCTCGGCACGGCGTAGATCCGGAGCGGTTCCTGATGATCGGCAATTCCCTCAGGTCCGACGTGCTGCCGGTGATCGAGATCGGGGCGCGCGCCGTACACGTGCCCGCCGCCCTCAGCTGGGCGCACGAACACGCCGACGTCCCTGAAGAGGCGAAGGATCGGTTCATCGAGCTGCCCTCTCTCGAAAGCCTCGCGGAGCTCGTTGCATCGCTCGAGAGCCCCGCGAGCTCGTCGTCTGCTAGAAAGTAAACTTCACAGCCAGCTGCACCTGGCGCGGATCGCCCACGCCCTGCCGCAGGAATCCATCGAAGTTGAACAGCGCCGGCGTCGTCAGCGGATTGACGTTGTTGGCGTTGTTGAACGTATTGAACATCTCGATGCTGGGAACGACCTGGTAGGTCCCGAACCGGAATGCACGCTGCAGCCGCCAGTCCAGCGAGAAGTACTTGTTGTCCTTCCTATCCCAGTTGCGGCCGCGATCGTTGCCGTCCAGCACGCGAGGCGACGTGGTGATCGGCTGCGCCGTGCGCGCCTGCATGCGAACGTTCGCCAGGAAGCCGTGCGGCAGCTGCACGTACGTATAGAAGTTGAATTTGTGACGGATGTCCCGGTCCGACGGTCCGTAGTCGAGGCTCAGGTCGTAGAAGTTGAACGAGCGCTCCGTGAACGGATCGCGTTCGTTTGAATCGTCGTCTTCATCCTTGGCCAGCACGTAATTCGCTTCGAGCTGGTAATTCCGCGAGAAGCGCTTGCGCACGCCGAATGTCGCCCCGCGATAGCTGGAGCGGCCGACGCTGCTCGCGACGAACACATCGCCCAACTGCGGCTCGAACGGATTGGCGCCAGTGTAAACGGTGGCGTCGCGCGACGGCGGCTGGACCGCCGCGGCGGCTGTGCCGTGCACGTTGATGTTCAGGAAGCGCGTCAGGTGCTGCCCCTTCGCATAGGTGAAGTCGGCGTACACACCGAGGCTCGGCGCCAATGCGCGCTCGAATCCCGCATTGAAGCTGTAGATGCGCGGGTTTCGATAGTTTCGATCGAACACGCGCACGCCGCTGAAGAACGGGAACGTACCTGCTGGAACGGCGCTCGGCGCGAGCAGGTTCGGCCACACGGGCATGTCGGCGAAATAGGCGAACGAGGTGTTCCGGAAGTCGCTCTTCTGCTGGATGCCGTTGGTCGTTACGGAGCCGACCTGGCTCAGCATGTTCTGCCTCGCATAGAACACGCCGGCGCTTGCGCGAATCACCGTCTGCCCTTTTTCGCCGACGTCCCACGCGAAGCCGACGCGTGGCTGGAACTGCTTCCACTGATCGGGGATAGTGCCGTCGGACGGGAATCGCGGATCGGTCAGGAACGGCGCATACGCCGTCTGCTGCGGATCGACGGTCTTCGGCATGACCTGCGCGTCCCAGCGCAGGCCATAATCGAGCGTCAGGCCGCGGCCGGCCTGCCAGCGATCCTGGATGAACAGTGCGAACTCGTCATTGTTGATATCGGAAGCGCCAGCCGCATCGCGCGCGATGCCGTCGGGGCTGCTGCTCTGCAGGTAGAAATACAGCGGTCCTCCAGTCGGGGTCGTTCCTGCCGGACACGTCGCCGGGGCCGTGACATATGTGCCATCCGAGCAGCCGACGGCGTTCGGCCCGAAGCCTGCGGCCGCGGGAGCCGACGTGTAGCGCAGGAAGTCGACCACGCTGCCAAACAGGTAACGTCCTTCGAAGAACCCGCGAAACACCTGAGTGTTGTTCGTGCGCAGCCACTCGCCGCCTGTCTTGATCGTGTGACGCCCCGTTACGATCGAAAAGTTGTCTTTGAGCTGGAACCGCTTCACCAGCTCGTCGACATTCGGCGCGAGGAAGAACGGATTGCCAAAGCGGAACGAAGGGCTGAACCCCACGCCGGTGTCCGGTGGAATCGAGGAGGGAGTCGCCGATCGCGGGCGATCCTCGCGCGAATACGTGAGGTGGAACTCGTTCAGCTGGTTGGAGGTCACCGTGCTGAACAGGTTCACGTTCATGATGTGGATCTTGGAGGGTCCCTCGGTGCCATTTGCTGACGACCCGTAGGTGGGCACATCGAAGGTCTGGTTCGCATTTTTCGAATAGTCGAAGTTGTAAGAGACCGAGAGGGTGTTCGCGGGATTGACGTTCATGTCGATCTTCGCGAGCAGCGCGTCGTTGTGGATGGTGTGCTTGACCGGCTGCCCTTCATCGCTTCCGCGGGTGGTCTTGAAGAAGTTGAGCAGCGCAAGGCGTTGACAGTCTGCGCTGCCGTTGATCAGAGCGTCGTTGGCGAGCGTCGGCGCGGCAACGGGACACGGCGTCCCGATCCCTTCCGACAGGTTGGGCCGAAGGAGATTCTCGCGGATGCCTTCGAGCGCCACGAAGTAGAACGTCCGGTCCTTCACGAGCGGGCCGCCAATCGTTCCGCCGAACTGCTCGCGGCGAAAGTCCGTGAGAGGTTTATCGTCGGAGGTGTGCGAGGTCAGCCCCTCGAGGCGCTGGTAGTGAAACAGGCTGCCCCTCACGTCGTTGGTGCCGGACTTCGTGATGACGTTCACGACGCCGCCCGCCGTGCGCCCGAACTCCGCGTTCGCGCCGGTCGCGACGACCTGGAATTCCTTCACGGCTTCGAGCGTGATGTCGATCGCGGCGCGCTGGCCGCCCATCTGCTCGCCGAAGAAGCCGTTGTTGTAGTCGCCACCGTCCAGGCTGATGTTGTTGAACACCCCCCGCTGTCCGGCAAACGTGATCTCGTCGCCGTCCGGCCCCTGCACCACGCTGACGCCAGGCGTCAACGTGAGCAGATCCTCGAACTTGCGGCCCAGGATCGGCGTCGTCTCGATCGTGCGCTCGTTGAGCGTGCTCGCGGCGGCAACACGCGTCGCGTCGACGGTCGCGGCCTGGGTCGACACCGTTACCGTCTCGGCGACGCCGGACAGCTTCATCGTCGGATTCACGCGGACCGCTTCGCCGATGGTCACGCGTACGTTCTCCTGCACGACGGTGGCGAAGTTCTGGAGGGTGAACGTCAGCGTGTAAAGACCGGACGGCAATTGAAGCGCCGCGAACCGGCCCTCGCGATCGGTCGTGAGCGTGCGCCTGAAGTTGGTGTCCACATTGCGGACCTCCACTTCGACGCCGGGCAGCACCGCGCCACTGGTATCGACGACGACGCCCTCGATCACCGCGGTCGTGATCTGCGTCTGGGCCGCTGCCGGGATGGTGAGCACCATCGAGGCGGCCACTGCGAGGAGCATGTCCCTGGTCCGCATCGTTCGACCTTCTTTGGCGGGGAGAAGTGAGTCCCGCCGCGCGCATCATCCGGCATTCCGGACCGCGCGACAAGAGGAAACACCAATCGTCAATCCCTAATCCCTGATCCGGGATCCCTCATCCTCAATCGCTAATCACGAATCCCTGATCCGAATCCCTGATCCGAATCCCTGATCCGAATCCCTGATCCGAATCCCTGATCCGAATCCCTGATCCGAATCCCTGATCCGAGTCCCTGATCCGAATCCCTGATCCGAGTCCCTGATCCGAATCCCAGATCTCGAAGCCTGATCCCGAAGCGTGACTCGCCCACGAAACGGCACGTGCGTTCGGGAACGGATTAAAGATTGACGATCGGCGATTGGCGATCAGGGATTCCGGATCAGGGATCTCGGGATGAACGATTGATTTGTGCTGGCTGCAGCAGCAGTCGCTTCCGCGGATAGTCAACGAACAGTGTGAATCGCGACAACAAGGTGTTGCCGATGAGACCATCGGCCGCGGCATCCGCGCCGGAGCCGCGCGGCTCCGCGTGCGCCAGGACGGAGGGCCGATCGAACGTCCATGCGGCGAGCTTCACCTGCTCGATCGGTACTTCCAGGAGACGGAGCTCACCATTCGCGAGGCTGGGCGCGGTCGTCTCCTTCTGCCCAGCGACGTCGAGGAGACCGTGCGCGTTCGCAAAGCGATAGCGCAGGATGATCCCCTGCGACGCGCCGGTGTCCACCGCCAGTTGCAGGGGCCACTTCACGCGATCCGACAGCGCCAGTACCGCATCGACGACGGGCAACCGACCCGCGAACGTGATGGGCACGGAGACGACCCCCTTCGGCGCGCGAAAGGCAGCAGGTTCCCAGACCGTAAGCGCGCGCCCGCGAAAATCAATGCTGACGGTAAACCGCGAGAAGAGGTCGTAGCCTATCAGCCCGTCAATCGCCCGGCCGCGCGCATAGTAGGTCTCGAAGGGCATCACCATCACGCGCTGGTGAAGGAGTTTCACCTCCCGGACATCGATCTCTACGTCTTCGGCAAAGTCGCGCCCATGTTCGCGCGATGTCTGAAGGCCGAGCTGTCCCGCCAGGCGCGAGCTGACGACAGAGAATTCGGAACCGGTGTCGAGAAGGAAAGTCGCGGAAGCACCATTCACGCGGACGGCCAGTTCGATTTGACCGGGCGTCCACACGAAGGGCAGGCGAGTGGCGGCCGGCGCGCCCGCAGCGGCAAGAAATGCGATGGACGTCAGGACAAACAGGCTGCGCACGTCAGCACACGCGGCGTTCTCGATTATTCCTGCGGCGTGTCGTTCTCCGCGGCAGGTCGCGCCACGGTGTCCAGGACGCTTGCAGCCTCGCTTGCATCCTCCGGCCGCACGAGCAGTTCGACCCCGCCGAGCCAGAGATGTGGCCGTGTGCCGCCGCAATCGTCGCTCTTGATCATCGATTCGATCCCGGCCGCGTCCAATGCGGTCTTGGCGACGTCGGCTTCGAAGTGATTCACGTATGTGCGGATGGCAACGAGTGCTGAATCGTTCATTGAAATGGCCTCAGCCACGATTACGGAGGAACACGGAGACAACGGATCTTTAACACGAAGCAACGAAGGAAACGAAGACGAACGAAGGCTGTCACGCTGCCTAAGGCGCTGACCGGGTGCGCGCCGCGGGCCGGCCCTGAGTGTCACGTGGCCGGCCACAGGGAGGTCATGCGAATCACGAATACGAGCAACGCAAGTCGCGGACGTTGTTCGTATTCGTGAACTCGCATGACCTCCAGCCGCGCGAAGCGCGGCGCGACGCACACCCGCTCCGCGCCTTCCGGTCTCCGCGTGACATGCATCTCTCCGTTGCCTTCGTTGCTTCGTTTCTTGTGATCCGTTGCCTTCGTACCCCTTCGTTACGCTCTGCCGGCGAACTCCCGCGTCTCCGTATGCACCTTCACCTTCTCCCCTTCCTTGATGAAGAGCGGGACACGAATCGACAGGCCGGTCTCGAGCGTCGCCTGCTTGGTGACGCCGCCGCTGGCCGTGTCTCCGCGCACGCCGGGCTCGGTGTCGGTCACCATCAATTCGACATGGGGAGGAAACTGCACGCCGATCGGATTGCCATTGTACTTCTGGATCTGCACGGCGAGGTTATCGACGAGGAGCTCGCGATCGTCGCCGATGGTGTCGGCGCGGAGCGTGAGCGTCTCGAACGTCTCCTGATCCATGAAGTGATAGCCGTCGCTGTCCGCATAAAGATACGTGGCAGATATCACGGCGAGATCGGGTTCGCTGAACTTCTCCCCCGCCTTGAAGGTCTTGTCGAAGACCGCGCGCGTCAGCAGGTTGCGCATCTTGATCCGCACCAGCGTCTGCCCGCCGCGGGCCGTCGGCTTCGACACATCCACATCGACGCAGTGATACGGGGCGCCTTCGAACTCGAAGAACATCTTGCGCTTGATTTCAATCGCTTCGATCAGAACCGCCATACGGTGATTGTATCGCCGATGTCCGAGGACCGGGGCCCGAGGACCGACGCTCGGGCGCAATCAACGCTCAGGCCTTATTGTGAGCCCCGCCCCGCAGCTCGAATCTCTCGACGTCGAACCCTCGGACCTCGGACCCCGCAGTTCGCGCGCATCGCACATCGCACATCGCATATGGACGCGGTGCTATCCTCGGCCGATGGAGAAGGTCCTCGTCAGCGCGTGCCTGCTTGGTGCGAAGGTGCGCTACCACGGCGGTGACGCCCGTTCAGAACATCCCGTGCTCCGCCGCTGGCAGCAGGAAGGACGGCTCGTGGCCGTCTGCCCCGAGCGTGACGGCGGGCTCCCGACACCACGGCCGCCCGCGGAGATCGTTGGCGACGAGGGAGGACGTGGTGTGTTGAAGACGATCGCGCTGGTGCGGACGCGGGAAGGGGCGGACGTGACCAACGCGTTCGTGCACGGCGCCGAGGACGCGCTGGCAGCGGTACGCGCGCAACATATCCGCGTCGCAGTGCTGAAGGATGGCAGCCCATCGTGCGGCACGACCTTTACCTACGACGGCACGTTCACGGGCGCGCGGCGCGCTGCTCCGGGGGTTACGGCCGCGCTCCTCGAGCAGCACGGCATCCGCGTCTTCAACGAGTCGCAAATCGATGCCGCCGAGGCCGCTGTCCTTTCAATCGAAGGAAGCGAAGGAAGACTCGAAGGCTCGAAGGAGCACACCTGAAAATGTTCGAACGGACATCCCTGAAGGATCGAAGACGCTTCGGTCGACCAAAATTCTAGAATGCTGCTCCGACGCTGTGGGGTCCTTCGACTACTTCGATTGAAAATATTTCCCTAGAAACTGCAGGAACGCCTTCCAATCCTCCGGCGTCGCCGCGTGTCCACCGGCGTGGTAATGCCAGCCGAGTTCGCCGGCGATGACCGGCGTATCGAGCGGCGGCAACTCGGTGACGCCGAGATCCTTCTTCCCGAGCAACCGGTACACCGGCCCCGCCGCAACTTCCGCAAGGAACATTCCCTTCGGGTCGGCCCACTGATCCTTCGTCCCACCGGTGACGAACACCGGCCGCGGTGCGCTCAGCGCGATCAGCATGTGCGCATCGACGGGCATATCGTTCCATCGCCCCGCCCACTGCTGGAAGTTGCCAGCGAACCAGTAAGGAAAGTTCTGCGCCATGTCGTCGACGGTCTCGCCCCAGTCTCGTCGCGCGAGCGCGGCGCCCATTTCACCCGAGCAGCTCGCGTAGACGGCGGCAATCCGTTCGTCGAGCGCCGACGCCCAGAGGGCGGTCTTGCCCAGACGCGAATGACCGAACACGGCAATCTGCTTCGCGTCGACTGACTTGTCCGTCTCGAGATAATCAATGATGCGGCTGACGCCCCACGCCCAGGCGCCAATCGTCCCCCACTCCTCCGGCGCGGGCTGCTGCTGACTGGAAGCGAGCGTCGCGCCAATCACCCCCTGATTGAACGTGTTCTTCCGATCCGGCTGGATGTCCTGGTAAACGACCATGGCATAGCCCCAGCCGCGCGCGATGATGTCAGCCGCCACCGGCGGATCGCCTGGCGGAGCATTCGCGGGCGGCGTGGCCGCGTCGCCGCCGAAATTCACGAGCAGAATCAGCGGCACCGGCATCTTCGCGTTCGACGGCGTGTAGACGGTCAGGTTCACGCGCGGCGCGTCCGCCGCGTCTCCGACCGTGCCGACGATCCGCTTCTTCACCGCAGTCCCCTCGCGCGCGGCGGTGTCGGTCTCACTGACCTGCCATTTGACCTTCGGCGTTTTGCCGGGAATACGACCGTAGATGTCCCGCTCGTACATGTGGATGATTTCCGGCCGCCGCGTCTTCGTCCATGTCGCGGCGTCGCCGACGGGCACACCATTCGACATCACGAGCGGATCGGGCAGCGTGTAAGGCCGCACTTTCGACTCGTCGTAGTTGGAGACGTGGCCGGTCTTGATCGCCCGGCGCAACGGATTGCCGTTCGCATCCGATCCCAGGTTCGACGCGGAGGTCTGTGATGAGAAGGCGAAGCGCGCGGGATCGAGCACCACGTGCTTGATGCGCTCGCGCTTCCACGTGTACGTCACGTGGACAGATCCGTCACCCGCCTGGATCATCGCCGGATAGGAGTACTCGCCGGCCGCGTCCTCGAGGACTGCGACAGAGCTCCACGCCTTGCCATCGGCCGACACCGCGATCTCCAGTTTTCCTCGCGACGTCGGCGAAGGGTTGGACACCAGCAGAAAACGTCCGTCCCTCAGCCGAATGCTGTCGATCCCGGCACTCGGATTCGGAAGCGCGGTCGCGGTCATGCGTCCCCACGTCCGTCCCGCGTCCTCGGACCACGCCTGCGTGATCACGCCCTGGCGACTGCGGCAGAGAATCTCGATGGAGGATGAGGAATGCAGGAGGATCGTCGGCTGAATCGCGCCGAACTCCTTCGCATCGTTCAGCGCGCCAGTCTTCTCCCATGACGACAGAGAGCCGAGCGATTCCGGCGTCCACGATCCCGTGAAGCGCTCGATGTGCACGACCCAGCCGTCGTGTTCCGTGCTCGATCCGGCCAGGACCACGCCGGGACGGAGCTCTATGGGCTTCGCGCGGATCGGTCCAAGGATCCCCGACGGCAATTTCGTCGCGGCTGACCACGTGCTCCCCGCGTCGGCGGACGTGCGGACCATCCCCCACCACTCGGATGGACTGGGACCCACCTTGTAGAACAGAACCAGCGGTCCGCTCGAAGGCTGGAAGAGCACGGGATTCCAGCACGGGTACCGCGTTCCATCCGGCTGCACGCCGTTTGCGACTTCGATGGGCGGCGACCATTCGCTGTGGTCGCGTCGTGACAGCCAGATCCCGACGTCAGGATCGCGCTCCTTCGTGCCGCCAAACCACGCCGCAACCAGCGTGTCACCTGTCTCGACAATCGTCGACGCGTGCGACGAGGGAAACGGCGCACGCTCGAAGATGAATTCGGATCGGACGATAGGTGACGCGGTGGGGGGAGCAGTTTGCAGTGCCGCCGTCATCAGCGCCAGCAGCGGAAGGAGGACGAATGTGATCATGGATAAGCCTCTGCGCGAGGTTCGGAGACGTTACGCATGAATGTGCGAATGCCGAACACGAGGAGTAGCCCTACGACGAGATAAATGATCGAGCTGGCGCTGATCGACGCGCTCATGCCGAAGCGCTGAGATGCCAGGGCGATCGCGATCGGCGCCATGCCTCCGCCGACCCATCCCACCGCGTTCATCGCGCCAACCGCCGTGGCCCGCCGCGCGGTCGGGACAACGTCGTGCAGCGAGGCCCAGATGTTGGCGTCGTAGAAGCCCTTGAAGTATCCAAAGCCGGCCATCGCGAGGATAAGGACAGGAATCGACACGGTCCACCCAGTCATGAAGATGAATGGGACTCCCGCGATAAGCCCGATCGCCTGCGTCAGCATGCGGCCGGCGCGCTGGCGGCGCACCAGACGATCCGCGAGCACGCCGCCGCTCAGCACACCGAGCACCGAGGCCACCTGCAGATAGGCCGTGCTGCTGAACCCCGCAGCCGCGAGGCTCATTCCGAACTTGCGATACAGAAAGGATGGCATCCACGTCAGCACGATGGCCGCCACGAAGTTCGCGCCGACGAATACCGTCATCAGGATCAGCACCATCGGCCGATTCGTCCCCGCATTCTGGCGGCTTCCGCCTCGAGGGGGAAATTTTCCTTGCACCGGAGCGTCCGCCACCTCTGCCTGCCCCCGCACCGGCTCCTTCAAGAAGAGCATCAGCACGAGACCCAGAAGCGCGCCAAGAATACCAAGAAGGTAAAAGCTCGAGCGCCACCCGAACGACTGACCCATCGCACCCGCGATGGTGCCGCCCGCAATCGTGCCCGCGTACACGCTGGACTGGTGCAGCGACATCGCCCGAGACCGCGTGTCACGCCCGTGATAGTCGCTGAGCATCGACATCGATGCCGGGAAGTAGAAGGCTTCGCCAAGCCCTTCGAGCGCGCGGAACAGCACGAGCTGCCAGTACATCTTCGACAGAGCCGTCGCGATGGTGATGAACGACCAGAAGATCAGCCCACCGATGATCAAGGTCTTGCGGCTGAATCGATCGCCGATGATGCCGGCGAGCGGCGCCGACATCGCGTAGACCCACATGAACGACGCGCCGATGATGCCGAGCTGCACGTCGGTCAAGCCCATCTCTGTCTTGAGCAGGGGAAACACCGAGTAGATCGCCTGCCGATCGGCGTAGTTGAACAGACACACGAACCACAGCATCCCGACGACGGACCATTTGTACATGTGTAAAACCCGCCGCAAGGTAAGGTCCCCTCGGCCGCAGCAGGCCGCGCCGCGAGGCCTGAGATGACACTCACAGTTCGTCCCATCAGCGGTCAGTCCGAGCTGCGGAACTGTGACAGTCACCGTTTCCGACGCCCGAACGGTGACTGTCACCGTTTCCGTCCGCCGAGTGTCCGCCTGCGGGAAGAACTGTGAGTGTCCCCGTTTCTGAGCCGCCTATGCTAGTCTCGCCCGCATGAGCGCACCTTACTCGATCTCCCGTCGAACGTTCCTGGCCATGGCCGGCGCGATGCCGTTCGCGACACGCGCGTTCGCGGCGCTGAAGGACGTGCCCGTCGGCCTCGAACTCTACTCGGTCCGCGACGAGTTGGCGAAGGATCTGAAAGGCACCGTCACCGCTGTCGCGAAGATGGGCTATCAGGTCGTCGAGTTCTACTCGCCCTACTTCGACTGGACACCCGATCAGGCGAAGGACGTCCGCAAGCTCCTCGACGATCTCGGCATCCAGTGCCGCTCCACGCACAATGGCTCTCCATCGTTCACCGCCGACGGACTGCAGAAGGCGATCGAGCTGAACCGGATCATCGGCAGCAAGTACATCATCATGGCAAGCGCGGGACGCGTTACGGGCCTCGACGGGTGGAAGACGGTCGCTGACAGGCTCACGGCCGCCGCCGAGCAACTCAGGCCGATGGGCCTCGCGACCGGCTATCACAATCACCAGCCGGAGTGGACGCCGGTCGATGGCAAGCGCCCGATGGACGTGATCGCTGCGGGCACGCCGAAGGACGTGGTGCTGCAGTTCGACGTTGGCACGTGCCTCGAGGTGGGCGCTGACCCCATCGCGTGGATCAACGCGAACCCGGGACGCATCCGCAGCATGCACTGCAAGGAATGGTCGAAGACGAACGGCTACGGCGCGGCGTTCGGCGAAGGAGACGCGCCGTGGAAGCAGATTCTGAACGCGGCTGAAAGCACCGGCGGCATCGAGTACTACCTCATCGAACAGGAGCAGAGCGGGCCGGGAGGGCAATTCGCCATGGCCCAGCGCTGCCTCGAGAACTGGAAGAAGCTGCGCGCCGCATGAGACTCGAGCTGCCGGGACTGTTCGACCTGCAGGTGAACGGCTTCGGCGGCATCGATTTCAACGCGCCCGGCCTGACCGACGATCGCGTCGACGCCGCGCTCGCCCGCATGCGCGCGACCGGCGTCACGCGCTGCCTTCCGACGCTCATCACCTCGTCTTTCGATCGGTTTGCCGCCAGCGCGCGCATCCTCGCGCGGATGTCGCGCGACGCGATTGCCGGAATCCACATGGAAGGGCCGTACATCTCACCTGAGGACGGTGCGCGCGGCGCTCATCCGAAGGAACACGTCACGTGCGCGAGCGTTGACGACCTCAAGCGCCGCCAGGACGCGGCGGGCGGACGCATCGCGCTCGTAACGCTCGCGCCCGAAGTGCCCGGCGCGATCGCGCTCATCGAACATCTCGTCGCGTCGGCTGTTCGCGTCGCGATCGGTCACAGCGCGGCGAGCCCGTCGCAAATTGCCGATGCCATCTCGGCGGGGGCCACGCTCGCCACGCATCTTGGGAACGGCTGCGCGCAGATGCTGCCGCGCCACCCCAATGTCATCTGGGAGCTCCTCGCCGCCGATGCCATCACCGCCAGCTTCATCGTCGACGGTCACCATCTTCCATCCGCGACCGTGAAGGCGATGGTGCGGGCGAAGGGATCGGAACGGACGGTGCTCGTGACGGATGCGATCGCGGCGGCCGGCTGCGCGCCGGGACCGTACACGATCGGCGGCGTCGAGTGCGAGCTCCGCGCCGATGGACGCGTGTCGCTGCCGGGCACTCCGTATCTGGCGGGCTCGAGCCTCACGATGGATCGCGCGATTGCCAACACGGTGCGGTTCACGGGACTGCCGATCGACGTGGTGATCCCGATGGCTACCACGAATCCTGCACGCTATCTCGGAACGAACACCGCCGGCACGGTAATGGCGGACTGGAACCCGGACACGCACGACTTCCGGATCCTCGCGACGTCATGAAGGCGAACGAGCGAGAGCGAGTGAGCCACGCGAGCGGAGCGGGGCCTGGGGCCCCCGCGAGCGAGCGTGTGAGGGGGTCCGGCGGGGCGAAGCCCCCCGGAAAGCGATGAACATCACCGCGCTCGACTGGGCCGTCCTCATCGCTTACCTGATCGTCATCACCGCCATCGGCCTGATCGCTGGCTATCGCGTGCGCAAGAGCGGAGAGTTCTTTCTCGGCGGCCGCCGCTTCGGACCGTGGCTCATGATCGGTCAGAGCTTCGGCGTCGGCACGCACGCCGAAATGCCGGTCGCGCTCGCCGGCGCGGTGTACAGCCTCGGCGCCTCCGCGATCTGGTTTCAGTGGAAGAACCTGTTCATCACGCCGTTCTACTGGATCATGGCGCCGGTCTTCCGCCGCATCCGCCGGACGACGCTTGCCGAGTTCACCGAGGATCGCTATGGCCCCTGGATGTCGGGCATATACATCGTATTCGCCGTGTGCTTTTTCATCATCAACACGGGAAGCATGTTGAAAGGGGCCGGCAAGGTGATCAGCCAGGCGACGGGCGGCATGCTCGCCGTGAACGAGATCGTCGTCGCGATGACGGTCTTGTTCATCCTCTACAGCTTCGTCGGCGGGCTCGTTGCGGCCGCCTGGACCGACCTGTTCCAGGGCATCCTCATCATTGTCCTGTCATTCATGCTGATCCCGCTTGGATGGGGCGTGGTCGGCGGCCTTCACGGAATGAAGGCGTCCCTCGAGCCATTCCGATTCTCGCTCGCCACGCCGTCCGGTATCGGTCCGTGGATGATCGCGATGCTGACGATCAACGGGTTGGTCGGGATCATGGCGCAGCCACAGATGTTGGCCACGGTCGGGACGGGCCGGGACGAGCGGACGTGCCGCGTCGGCATGCTTTACGGCAACCTTGTGAAACGCGTATGCACCGTCGGCTGGGCGATCGTGGGACTCGTCGTCGCCGCGATGATTGCGCAGGGACGAGCGGACCGGACGCTGCTCGGCGACGCGGAAGACGCATTCGGCTTTGCGTGCCGGCGCCTGCTCTTTCCGGGCGCGCTGGGCTTGATGATCGCATCGGTGCTGGCGGCGAACATGTCCACGTGCTCCGCATTTCTCGTCGACAGCGGCGCGCTGTTCACCGAAGGGCTGTATCGCCGGCTGAGGCCACATCGCCCTGACGCCCACTATCTCTGGGTCGGGCGGATCAGCGGCTTTGCGATCACGATGCTCGGCGTGTTCTACGCGGTGTATCTGATCCAGAGCGTGCTCTATACGTTCCTGCTGACGGAAACGCTCGCGACCTTTGTCGGGGTTAACGTGCTCGGCGGACTGCTGTGGCGGCGGGCGAACCGGTGGGGAGCGCTCGCGTCGCTGCTGAGCGCGCTCGCCACGAATTTCCTGCTCTACTACGTCAAGCGCGAGCGCCTCGATTACTGGGACCCGAACGTGTTCCTTGCCGCGCTGCTCGTTGGGATCACCGCTCTCGTCGCCGTCAGTCTCCTGACCGCGGCCGAACCGGCCGCCAGGATGGACTCGTTCTACTCGCGGCTGGAGACCTCGAGCGATGAATCCGCCAAGACCACAGATCGTCCGTTGCTGCTGGTCAACGCGCTGAACCCCGCCCGCGCCGCCGCCGGACGCGGATGGCGCGCGTATCGCGAAGATCTCGGCGGCTTCACGCTCGGCTGGGTCCTGGTCGTGGTGCTCATCGTGGCAACCGCGCTGTTGCTGCGCATGACCTAGCTTGATAAAAAGAGAGCCGCGTCAATCGCGTCAATAACGAATGCCAAATGCCGAATGCCAAAGCCGCCGACACATTTCGAGAATTTCGGCATTCGGCCATTCAGCATTTAGCATTGACCAGCAGCATGGAGGATGTGATGCCCGTTCGATGCTTTCGCGCGCTGTTCCTCGCCGTCGGTCTTGCCGTCGCGGCCGTGCACACGAGCGCCGTGCACGCGCAGCCCACGCCGAAGGTGCTGAAGGTCGAAGACTTTCTGAACTACGAAACCGTCGCCGATCCGCAGCTCGCTCCCGACGGGACGCAAGTCGTCTATACGCGCCGCTGGGTCAATCAGATGGACGACAAGATCGAAGCGGCGCTCTGGGTGATGAGTGCGGATGGATCGAAGAACCGCTTCCTGACCAAGGGATCGGATGCCGAGTGGTCACCCGACGGCACCCGGCTCGCCTACATCGCGGATGGTGAACCCAAGGGCGCGCAGATCTTCGTGCGATGGATGGCCGAAGGCGCGTCGACGCAAATCACCCACGTGGAGCACGCGCCGTCGAACGTGACCTGGTCGCGCGACGGGAAGCAGCTCGCGTTCAGCATGCTCGTGCCGAAGCCCACGAAGTGGGATATCGCGATGCCGAAGGAGCCCGAGGGCGCGAAATGGACCAAGGCGCCCGCCGTCATCGACAAGCTGCACTATCGCCAGGATCGCATCGGGTACACCGAGCCAGGCTTCACTCATCTCTTCACCGTGCCCGCCGACGGCGGAACGCCGCGCGCGATCACCTCGGGCGACTGGAATGTCGGCGCTCGCTTCGATGCGCTGGCCGGCGCGGTTGATCTCGACTGGTCACCCGACGGACGCACGATCATCGTCGACGGTCTCGATGTGCCCGATGCCGACCTGCGCTACCGCGATTCCGACATCTTCGCGATCGACGTCGCAACGGGTAATCGGCGAAAGCTGGTCACCGAGCGCGGGAACTGGTCGAATCCGAGGATCTCGCCGGACGGGAAGCTCGTGGCGTTCGTCGGCTACCCGTTCACGAAGGCAAGCTACAAGACCGAGGAACTGTACCTCGTCGGCATCGATGGAGCGGGTTTGAAGAAGATCTCCGGATCGTTCGATCGCGACGCGACGGACCTGCACTGGGCCACCGATGGTTCCGGCGTCTATTTCGCCGCCGGCGACCGCGGCGCCTCGAACATTCACTTCGCCTCGATATCGGGCGCGATGCGGGATGTCACGACGGGCACCGCGATGATTTCGTTGACGGGCCTCAGCTCGAAGGCCGTCGGCGTGGGCATTCGTTCCACCGCACAGCAACCGCCGGATGTCGTTCGCGTGAACCTCGCACAGGCCGGGCAGGTCACCGAGCTCACACATGTGAATGAGGATCTCCTCACCGGCACCACGCTCGGCGGGGTCGAAGAGATCTGGTACGAGTCGACGGGCGGCGCGAAAGTGCAAGGCTGGCTGGTGAAGCCTCCGTTCTTCGACCGGACGAAGCGTTATCCGCTCATTTTCGAGATTCACGGCGGGCCGCACGGGATGTACAACGGCGCTTTCAGCTTCATGTTTCAGACGTTCGCGGCGAACGGCTACGTCGTGCTGTACACGAATCCGCGTGGAAGCACGGGATACGGATCCTCGTTCGGCAACGCCATCGAGCGCGCATATCCGGGCGTTGATTACGACGACCTGATGGCGGGTGTCGACGCGGCAATCGCGAAGGGGAACGTCGACAGCCGCAACATGTTCGTTGGAGGCTGCAGCGGCGGCGGCGTGCTTTCGAGCTGGGTGATCGGTCACACCGATCGATTCGCGGCGGCCGCGGTGCGGTGTCCGGTCATCGACTGGCTCAGTTTCATGGGGCACACCGATATCCCGCTCTTTACGGCGAACTTCTTCGACGCGCCGTTCTGGGAGAAGCCGGAGCAGTGGTTGAAGCAGTCGCCGCTGATGTATGTGGGCAACGTGAAGACGCCAACGCTGCTGATGACGGGCGTGCTCGACATGCGGACGCCCATTCCCCAAAGCGAGGAGTTCTACACGGCGCTGAAGATGCGCGGCGTGGAAGCGAAGCTCCTGCGCTTCGAAGGGGAATATCACGGCACCACATCAAAGCCCTCCAATTACATGCGGACGATCCTCTACATGCTGAGTTGGTACAAGGATCACAGCCGCGCGGCGGCGCCGACCGAGGCGTCGCGGTAAACGGACACAGACATACACAGAACAACACGCGGCCACAGAAAAACACGGAAGAACACAGATACGGGAAACACACGAATATCGTGTCGATTGATCTGCTGGTATTCGGGCCGCACGCGGATGACATTGAAATCGGCCTGGGCGGCACCGTCGCACGTCACACGGCTGCGGGACACCGCGTCGGCCTTTGCGATCTCACGCGGGCTGAGCTGTCGAGCAACGGCACGCCTGACACCCGCGCCGCAGAAGCGGCGGCGGCGGCGCGGGTGCTGGGAGCGGCGTGGCGCGAAAATCTTGGATGGCCCGACGGCGGAATCGCCGAAACGCCTTCGATCATTCGGTCGGCCGTCGACCTGATTCGAGGTCATCGCCCGCGCGCGATTGCCGTTCCCTACTGGGACGACCGGCATCCGGACCATGTCGCGGCGAGCCAGGTGCTGCGCCGCGCGGCCTTCACAAGCGCGCTGCGGCGGTATGAAACGCAAGACGACGCGTGGCGACCCGATTGGATCTGTTACTACTTCATCAATGACGGCACGACCCCCTCGTTCGTCATCGACGTGTCGGACTACTACCAGCAGAAGCGCGACGCGCTCGACTGCTATCGAAGCCAGTTCACGCCTGATGGTGCGGAATCGGTCTCCACGCGCCTGACGGCCTCCACATTTCGTCAATTGGTTGAGAGCCGGGACGCGCAGTTCGGCGCGCTCGCCGGCGTGGCGTTCGCCGAAGGGCTCGTGGTGCGCGAACCGCTGCAGCGTTCGGGGCTGCTGAAACACGTGCCATGAACATCGGGATGGTGTGCTACGCGTCGGTCGGCGGGAGCGGCGTGGTCGCCACCGAGCTCGCGCATGCGCTGGCGTTGCGGGGGCACCAGGTCTGCCTGATCAGCAGCGAGCCCCCATTTCGCTGGCGCGAAGGGGTCGCCGGACTCACCTTCGAACGCGTCGAGATTCCATCGTATCCGCTGTTCAGGGAACCGCAATATCTGCTCGCGCTCACCAACACGATCGTGCGCGTCGCGGAGGAGCGGCGGCTCGACGTCGTGCACGCGCATTACGCCGTTCCACACGCCGCCGCCGCATACATGGCGCGCGAGATGCTCGCCGCGGCCCCGGGCGTCGCAACGCCGAGAACCGTCACGACCCTGCACGGCACCGACATCACGCTCGTGGGCAGCGACCCGTCGTACGCGCGGGTCGTCGCGTTCTGCATCGAGCGATCCGATCGTGTGACCGCCGTCTCCCAGAGCCTGAAGGCGGACACGATCGGCGCACTCGGCATCGAGCACGACATCCGCGTCATCCCGAACTTCCTCGATTGCGGCGAGTATCGGCGGCGCACGGATCCATATCTCCGTACGAGGTTCTGCCCGCGCGGCCACTGCGACGCGATCGTCCTGCACGTGTCGAACTTCCGGGCCGTCAAGCGCGTCGACGTGGCGCTCGAGGTATTCCGCCGCATTCATCGCCGGGTGCGGGCAAGATTCGTGCTCGTGGGCGATGGTCCTGTCCGCGAGGATGTCGAACGGCGGGCTTCGGAGTACGGACTCGCGGAGGACGTGACGTTCGTGGGAGAGCAGCAGGATCTCGTCGCGTGGCTGTCGATCGGCGACCTGTTTCTGCTGCCGTCCGCAAAGGAAAGCTTCGGCCTCGCGGCGCTCGAGGCGATGGCGTGCGAAGTCCCTGTGGTCGCGTCTGACGTGGGCGGCCTTCCCGAGATCATCGAGGACGGCGTCACTGGATTCGCGTGTCCGCCCGGAGACGTGAATCTGATGGCGGAGCGCGGCACCGCGCTTCTGACCGATCCAGCGCTGCGCGCGGCGATCACGCAGGCCGCCGTCGAGATGGTGCGCACGCACTACTGCACGGACCGCATCGTCCCCTTATACGAAGCCGAATACCGCGAAGTGCAAGCGATGGCGTAGGTCTCATCAGTCAGGGCCGCGTGCGGCGCCGGGTCTGAAGACCCGGCCTACAGTGCGGTGCAAGTTGTAGGCCTTACGGCACCGGGTCTTACAGACCCGGCCTACCGTGCGGGGCTGTTGTAGGGCGGACCTTCAGGTCCGCCGTCATGAGCCATGAGTCCGAAGTCATGAGCCGAGTCACGCCTTGCCGAACGCCAGACGCGCGCGCTCGGTCTGCAGCTCGTGCAGCAGCCGCATGATGTTATAGGCCGTGAGCTCCACGAGGACGGTCGTGACCTTCGCGTGCAGGTCGTCGCTCAATTCCCCTTCCAGCTTATTCATCGCGGCGACGAGCCGCTGCTCCTGGCCGGTAACCTCCTGCTTCGAGACGATGCCGTCGGCCATGGCGGCGGTGAACGATTCGAGCTTCGTCACCTGCTCCTGCACGAGGGGATGTTCCGCCTTCTCATCGAACCAGCTCGTTCTCGCCACGGTGACCTCCTTCTTAGCCGGGGCTCCGCCCCGGACCCGGCTCGGTCGCTCGCGGGGCCCCGGCGCCCCGCTCCGCTTCCTCGCGGGCGCGCTGTGCGCGCCCCCGTTATGCGATAACCGGGGACAGAATGCTCGTTAAAGCGCCGCATAACGGTCCAAAGAGCCGCCCTACAGCTCTTTCACCAACTGCTTCAGCGCGGTGAGCCGCGCCTGCAACGCGGCGCGGCCGCCATCCGCGCTCGTCTTCTGAAGCATCGCGGCCGGCAGGAACTGCCGGTCGGTGCACTCGAGGATCGCGGCGGTCTCCTGCAATTCGCGCTCGAGCCCCTCGGTGGACGGCATGAACTGCTCCACGACCGACGCGAGCGCCTGGCGCGTGATGTGATCCGTCCCGGCAAGAAGCGACGTCCGCCACGCGCGGCCGACCATGCCTTCGATGTCAGCGCCCGAGAGGTGCCCGCGCTGCGGCACGGGAGGCACGTCCTCGACGGCCAGTTTCGACCCGAGCTTCTTCGCGAGAATCACGAACATCTGCCGGATCTCCGCCTCGTCGGTCGGATAGAACAGTGGAATGTGGACTTCCGCGCGTCCCTGCCGCTTCAAGTCGATCGGCAGCAGATCCGGACGCGCCGTCAGCAGCATCCAGATGATCCGGCCGCGATACTGCGTGTCTCCCATCTGCGCCGCGATCATCGCGAACACACGGCTCGACGTCCCCGAATCTCCTTCCGCTTCACGGCTGCCCAGCGCGGCGTCCGCTTCATCGACGACGACCACCACCGGTCCCATCGCGCGCAGGACGGAGAGCACGCGCTCGAGATTACCCTCGGTCTCCCCCACGTACTTCGACCTGAAATTCTTGAGGATCACGCACGGCACGCCGATCTCGCCGCTGACGCACTGCGCGAGAAACGATTTGCCGGTCCCTACCGGACCGCACAGGAGGTACCCCATCGGCAGGCTGTCGAGCGCGCCGCGCTTGAGCAGCGCCGCGTCTTCGCGCAGGCGCGCCTTGGCCGCGTCGTGCCCCACGACCGTGTCGAGCGCCCACCGCGGCTCGATGAACTCGAGCAGCCCGTGGCACTGGCGTTCGAGCAGACGCTTCTTCAACGATCGGAAGACGCCGGCGTCGAGGCGCTTGCCACTTTCGCGCGCGGACTGGATCAGCACGTTGAGATCCGTCAGCGAGATGCCCGCCGTCAGCTTCGCGAGCCCCGGCGCGTCGAAGTCGGAGAAGTCCTTGATCGCCGTCGTGCCGGTCGTCCCCGTCGTAACGACGATGAACGCCTCGCGCGCCTTCTCGTCCGGCAATGGAACTTCGAGCGTCGCGACATGCGGATTGCCCGTCAGGCGATCGCTCATGTCCGCGAGCTTCTCGTCAACCATGACGAATGCCATGTTGAGGCGTTTGACGTGCGGGCTCATCGCCCAGTTCAACATCGTTACGAGCTGCGACGAGGCCTGGGTGTTGAGACGGCCCGGTTCCGCCGAGGGAAACACGTAGGAGGCCTGCTCCATGATCACTGCCACGCTCAGCCGATCGTCTTCCGCCGCCATGATGTTGTTGCGCACCAGCCGATCCAGAACCGCAAATGCGGCGGCGGGGTCCTTCTGCAGCGCGCTCAAATCGCCGAGCCTCTTGTTGACGAGGGTCACCATCTCTTTCAGGCGCTGCTCGTCACGTCCCGCGGATGCGCGCAAGCCGCGGCCCAGGTCGTAGTGCAGCACGAGCGACCAGCGGCCGAACAGCTGTTCCGCCAGGAATTCCGCGAGCACGCCGTACCTGGAGCTGTCGTCGCCGCCGATCGGGAACAAATCATAGGTGTTGCCGTGCAAGACGAACGCCGCCGTGGTTCCCGAAAAATACAGGTCGGCCAGCTGCGACGCCCACGCGGGAAACCACGGCGGAAGATCGGACGGACGGCGCCGCGTTTGATCAGCGCTCATTCCGCAGCACCTCGCGCAGGTCCGTTTCCAGGATCGCGGGAGGCTCCTCGAGTTGATCGGCGAGCCCGGTCAGGTGCTGCAGTTCGCTGACCGCCTTCTCGGTCTGCCGCATGCTCTCGGCCGCCGAATCGACCTGGCTGCTGAGGAAGTCGGGGTCCTGCCGATTCACGGCCATCTCCGCGAGCGCCTGGATCTTTCCTTCGATCCGATCGAGCTCGATCGAGACGAACTCCGCGTTCTTCTTCGCGCGCCCGAAGTTGTCGAGACGCAACTCCCCCATCGCGATGCTGTCCTGCAGCGATCGAATCACGCGTTCGTCCTTCGCGCTCTGCGCACCCGCCAGCGTCTTCCGCAGCTCCGCGACGCGTGACGTGATTTCCTGCTCGTTCAGCGTCCGCAGGAATCGATCGAGCGCCGCCTTCGACAGCAGCAGCCGCAGAAACAACCACAGCAGCCGATCGAGACCCGGCGTCCTGATTTCCTCGGCGCTGCTGCCCTGGTCCCCTGCGGCGCCGCGCACGCCGGCCGCGATGCCGCGCATCTCGACGCAGCGCGCGTGCAGGCGCTCGAATCGCGATCGCGCATCCGACGGGAGTCCCGCGAGCATCGAGACGAGGGAGACGGCCGGCGCCTGAGGAGCGGAGGCGTTCTCGCCCGGGGCCCGGCCTGCGGCATGGACCTTCGCGTCGATGGCGGCGCGGAACCGGGGAACCGAGACGAGGCCGGCGAGATAGGCGAGCTCTGCCGCCCCCACGAGCGGCAGCAGCACCGGCGCGAGCGGCGTCAGCACCGCGGCCGCCGTGCCGCCGAGAAAGAGCAGCAGGTTCCAGCGGAAGAAAAACGCCTCCTTGAGATAGTCCGGCATCCCGGCCGGTGTAACCCCACGACCGGGGTCTGACCCCGCTGCCCGGTTCCGGACACTGGGGTCTGACCCCGCACGCGGATCTTCCATCGGGGCCTTAGTCATCGCCCGCCCGCGTGGAGGAGGCGAGCGCGTCGATCAGATCGCGGATCTCGAACACACGCTCGACGAACGCCGGCTCGCGCTGCATGTCCTTCGGCGGCCGATCAGGCGGCGGCACCTCCATCTCGCGCAGGATAGTACCCGGAGCGGAGGAAAACACGTAAACACGATCCCCGAGGTACACCGCCTCCTCGATCGAATGCGTCACGAAGAACACGGTCGCCTGCGCTTCCTTCCAGAGGTCCACCAGCAGCGCCTGCATATGCAGCCGCGTGGTGGGATCGAGCGCGCCAAAGGGCTCGTCCATGAGAATGATGCGCGGCGACAGAATGAGCGTCCGGGCAATGGCCACACGCTGGCGCATGCCGCCGGACAGCTCGCTCGGATACTTGTTCGCATCGCGCGTGACGTCGAGGCCGACCTTCGCAATCCATTCACGCGCGCGGTCGCGCCGTTCCTTCGCCGGAACACCGCGGCACTCGAGGCCGAACGCGACGTTGTCGGCGACCGTCCGATTGTCGAACGACGTGTAGTCCTGGAAGACCATGCTGCGATCCGATCCCGGCGGCCCAACGGGGTTGCCGCCGACCAGCACGGTGCCCTCGCTCGGCGGATGATGCGGCCGGAGGCCCGCGATCAGGCGCAGCACCGTGGATTTGCCGCAGCCCGATGGACCGAGGATCGCGATGAACTCTCCCTTGTTCGGCAGATCCTTCACCGAGAACGTCACGTCGCGAATGATGGTCACTCTGCCGAACCGCTTGGTCACGTGTTCGAAGTCGACGATGTTCGGAGCGCGTGGCGGCGCCGGCGCCGTGAGCTCGGTCACGCTCAGTCCTCCACCGTCCGGTGCGGAAAGAGTCCCCGCTGGAACCAGAACAGCACGCGGTCGATGGCGTACGCGAGCAGCCCGATGATGATCAGGATCAGGATGATGTGTTCCGACATGCCGCGGCGCTGGCTGGCCATCAGCAGGTAGCCGAGGCCGTGCTGCGCGTTGATCAACTCGGCGAGCATGATGTAGCCGAACGCGAGTCCAAACAGGTGACGCAGGCTGTTGTAGATGTCGGGAATCGCAAGCGCCACCAGCACTTTCCTGACGATCTGTCCCGACGAGGCGCCAAGCGTCTGCGCCGTCTCGACGTAGCGATCGGGCACGGCGGCAATCGCCGCGACCGTGTCGGCATAGACGAACGGCACGCACGCGATGAAGATGAACATGACCTTCTGCGTCTCGTCGATGCCGAACCAGAGAATGGTCAGCGGAATGAGCGCAGCGACTGGCAGGTTACGACCGAAGAGCGCGAGTGGCGCGCCGGCGGCCTCGATCACGCGCCAGGCGCCCGCGATGATCCCGAGCGGCACGCCGATCATCGCGGCGAGACCAAAGCCCACCAGCACGCGACGAAGCGTCGCGGCGATGCTCTGGATCAGCGCACGCTCCTTCAGCAGGCTGGGAAAGCTGCGGATGACTTCCGCCGGGCTCGGCAGGATGACGGGCGAGATCCAGCGATCCTCCGAGCCGAGCCCTGACGTCGCGAGCCACCAGAACAGCACCACAATCCCCATCGCCCCGACACCCACCAGCCGTCGCGTATTCGGCGACGGCGGCTGGCGAAGCGCGAACAGCGATCGCGGCGATTCGCGGGGCATCTATTTGGCGGCCGGCGCCGCTTCCGCCGGGTACACCTTCACTTCCACGCGACGGTTCTTTGCGTTGTTGTCCGGGTCCGACGCGTCCGCCGGACGATCCCACCCGAGGCCCGCCGTTGAGAACTGGTTCGGCTGCAACGACGAGAACTTGCGCAGGATCGCCTCCTTCACAGAATTCGCGCGATTGAGCGACAGCTCCTGCACGAGGCTCTTCGGCACCGAGGCCTTCATCGTTCCGTCCGTGTGTCCCTCGATGACAATGCGCGCAGCGCCGTACTGCCCGGCGAGCTTCCCGATCTCTTCAACGACGAAGCCGACGTTTGGATCGTACAGCTCCTCGACGTCCTTTCCGTCGGTCGAGCGCGTGACCTTCTTGTTCAGGTCCCACGAATTCGGGAAGAAGTGGATCACGACCGTCTTCGTCAGGATCTCGTCCTTCTCCCCCTGTACAGTGCCGGCGCTCGCGGGCGCGAACTGGATGTCGTACTCGTTTTTCTGGCTCGCGTACTTCTGCTCCGAGCCGAGCTTCTGGATGATCGAGAAGTCCATCACCTGATCGAACGGCGTCTGCTGCGTGACGGCGTTGATCTTCTTGTAAAGGAAGTAGGCGGTGCTCCACGTCCGCTCGAAGCTGGTCGGATTGTTCTGATTGAGGAAGAAGTCGCGGTTCTCCGCGTAGTTCGTCGAGTGCGCGTCCCCCAGCATGCCGAGCGCGTCGCTCTCCGGGATCGAGTAGCCGGTCGCCATCAGCTTCGCGACTTTCTGCTTGGCGTCCTGCGCCTTGAGGTCCTGCATCGCGTCGAAGATGCCGCGCGTCAGCCCTTCGACGACCTCCGGATTGTCCTTCGCGAAGTCGGCGCGCGCGAACCACACGTCGGCGATCAGCTTGTTGGCTGTGGACGTGGTCACCAGCAGCTTGTTGCCTCTGACCTTCTCGAGGTTGTAGATGTCGGGCGCCCAGCTCACGCACCCGGCGAGGCTCTTGTCCGCGTTGAACGCTGCGGCCGCCTGGAACGCGTCCTGCGTGAACTTGAACTGCACTTCCGCCGGCTGCACACCCGCGTTGATCAGCGCATTCAGAATGAAAAAGTGTGATGGCGAGTTCTGCGCGAGCACCACCGTCTTGCCGCGCAGATCCGCCATCGTCTTGATCGTGTCGCGCACGACGATGCCGTCGCCGCCGTTCGACCAGTCGACCTGCTGATAGACACGGGGCATGACGCGCGAGTCCTTGCGCAACCCTTCGAGGAACAGCGGCACCATGTCGAGCGTGCCCCAGCCGACCTGGATGTTGCCGGATGCGTATGCATCGCGCATCGCGATCGGGTCGTCAATCAGCACGAGCTCGACCTTGAAGTCTTTGCCGCCCGGCGCCTTCCACACTTTGCCGGGCTTGAATCCGTTGTTGGCGTAAATGATCGGACTCCAGCCGGCCCACACGTTGATCGCGAAGCGAACGGTGCGGTCCGCCATCGGGTTGTAGTTGGAGATGCCCTTCACTTCGGGCAAGCGCGTCGCGGCGACGTAGTTGTACTCCTTGACCGTGGTGATCCCGGAGCTGTCGGGGGCCTCGGCGCCCTTCTGCATCTGCTTCAGCTCGTCGCTCGAGAACTGCCCGCCTTGGCCACCCGGTCCGATCGCGCCGTACCTGTACAACGCCAGGCCGACGAGGCCGAGCACCACGAGCAGGACTGCGACGTAAAACGCGGGTCTGGGCTGTCCGTTCGCCATGTATGAACGCTCCTCCTCACGTGGGGCTCCGCCCCACACCCGGGCCCCCCGCGCGGCTGCCGCGCGTGGGACCCGCACCCCGGCTCGGTCGCTCGCGGGGACCGCTTCGCCCCGCTCCGCTTCCTCTCCACCCCGGTCGCAGGCGCGCCGTGCGCGCCTAGTTCGTCTGCTTCTCGGCTGTCTTCTCGACTGCCGGCCCGAGATCCTTGGCCGCCTGCGAGACCGGTGACGTCTCCGGCGACTTCAACCCGAGCTCGACCTCGAAATCGCTGAGCGCCTGCTCCGCGAGCTGCGTCTGCATGCGCTCTTCCGCGTTGATTTCCGCGATCCCCTTCTCGGAGAGATCGGCGGCCACGCGCGACCGGCCGCGGTTCTGATCGATTTTCTGCTGGATGACGCTTTCGATCTCGCCGAAGTCGGTGGTCAGGTTCATGTCGAACGACTCGGAAAGCTTGGCGATCTCCGCTTCCGCGGCGCTCATCTTCAGCTCGGCGTCGTACTTCGTGATCTTCTGGCGAAGTTCAATCAGCTTCTCGTTCGCGTGCTGAATCTTCTTCAGGTTGTTGCCGTACGCGGTCTCGTGCATCTGGAGCTGGTTGTCGTTCGTCGCGAGCTCCCCCTTGGCCTTCTGCAGCTCCAGGGCGAACTTGGAGGCCGTCGCGCGATCGCCCGCCTTCAGGTAGGCTTTCGTCTCCGCCTCGAGCTTCTGCACGTGCGACTTGTTGGCGGAGACCTGGCGCGAGACGCGCTCCACGAGGCCTCGGTACTGCTCCAGTCCAATCCGTCCTTCCTTGAGCTGCTCGACCGAACGGTCGTACTCGTAGCGCATCTGCGCGACGGGATCCGCTTCCCAGAACAGGTTTGCAACCTTATTGATTTGCGCAACGAACGCGGACCAGAACTTGTGAAGAATCAAGAGATCTCTCCTTACTTCTTGACCGGCTGGTCCCGTTCCACGTCGGGCGCCTCGGCCAGAATCTTTCCCTGGTAAATGCCGTCGAGCGCGGTGCGCAGTTCAGGGCCGGTGCCCGCGCCGATCACGTCGCCGCCAACCTCTTTAAGAAATGCAAACTTCTCCGGGCTCGTGTCGAACGCGACGAAGTACACCTGCACGGCCCCTGCACTCTTCTGAAAGATCTCGCGCGAGACCTTCTCGGGATCGCGGCCACTCGTGTTCTCGCCGTCGGTGACGACGAGCAGGTACTTGCGGAAGACGCCGGCGCGATACAGGTCAGGCCGCGCTTCGTGGAGCGCCTCGCCGATCGCAGTCCCGCCGCCCGGGCGCGGCAGGCTGGAGAGCGCCGCGCGGATCGCGGCACGATCGTAGGCGGCGATCGGACGCAGCGTTCTCACGTTGCTTGAAAAGCTGTAGAGGCCGATTTTGATCGGGAAGTCGGGCCGGCGGGCGATGAACGCGTCGGTCGCGTCGAGCATCGACTCAATCGCTTCTTGCGCCACCATGTACTTGGGACGTGAGTCGCCGGGTGCGGTTTCGCGCATGGAACCGGACGTATCGACCAGGATCGCCACGGCGGCGCCGAGCCCTTCCTCCACTGTTGCTTGATACGGGGCGCTGGATTCAGCGGTTCGGGCGTTCCGGCGATCGGCGGTCCTGTGCCGGCGACTGCCGTCGTCGCACCCGATCAGCCAGGGCACGAAAATGAGCGCAGCGCAGGCCGTCCGAAAAGATATCCGGGCGGTCGTGATGTGTGTCAACGTCGTCTCAACCGGTTGAGTCGTCCGAGAGTGTATCAAAAGTGCAGGGCGCGCTTCGCCTTGAGGAACTCGACCGATCGTCCGATCTCGTCGAGCCCTTCCAGGCCGGCCTCGACGGAAATCCATCCGTCGAACTGCACCTCGGCAAGCAGTCGAAAGATGGCGTCGTAATCGTTGAGGCCCTTGCCCGTCTCGCCGTGCCGCAGGGCCGCGGCATAACCGGTGGTGCCATCGGCGGTTCGCAGGTCCTCCAGCGTCGCGCCCGGCGCCAGATAACGGTCCGATGCGTGCATCGTCACCACACGATGACGCACCTTCGCGAGGAAGCGGACGGGATCGAAGCCGCCGACGGTCGCGTTGGATGGATCGTATTGAACGCCGAAGAACGGTGAATCGATCCGCTCGATGATCTCGAGAAAGATATCTTCAGGCTGCGCGAATTCCGGGTAGCGCCAGGTGCCGTCCTTGTAGTGGTTTTCCATGCACAGCGTGACGCCCCGTCGCTCCGCGCACTCGAGCGATCGGCGAATGCCATCGACGGTGCGCGCGATGCCTTCCTTGCGCGTCAGATCCGGGTAGCGCTGGCCGCTCAATGTGCGGCAATGCCGCGCGCCCAGCCGCGCGGTGAGATCGATCGCGGCCTTCTGACGTTCGACCTGACGCCGGCGCTCCTCCGCGTCAGGGTGCGTGAAGTCGGGCGAGAAACAGATCATCGACGTGACTTGCCGCGTCTCGGCCATCGCGCGCTTGATCGGATCGACATCCTCGGGCGCCAGACTCCGGAAGAAACCGTCGTAGTGTTCGACACCTTCCCCTCCGAGATCCGCTGCGTCGCGGATCCACCGCTCGAAGGACATGCGGCCGTCGACGAGCTCGTCGAAGAAACATTTCGGGAAGACGCTGATGCGTGGAGGCATGCGGTTTGCGGTTCGCGGTTCGCGGTCTGCCGACTGCGAGCCTACCAGTTTGGCGGGGCGCCGATTGGATACTGCTCCATATCCATGATCGTGCCGGTGACGGCTTCGCTTGCGTCGCTGGCGAAGTACTCGGCCGCCACGGCGACATCGCGCGGCGTGAGCAGGCGTCCAAACGGGCGCGTCGCGACCGCCTTATCGAGCCAGTCCGGGTCGTGCTCCTCTTCGCGCTTGACGCGCTCCTCCCCTTCCGTCAGGGTCCACCCGACGTTGATCTGGTTCACGCGGATCCGATAGCGGTTCAGCGTCGCGGCCGCGTTGCGCGTCAGCGTCATCAACCCACCCTTCGAGACCGAATACGGCCCGAGCTTCGGCTCGCCGATGTACGCGTTGACCGATCCGATGTTGACAATCGCGCCGCCGCCGCGCGTCTTCATCGATCGCACCGCCTCCTGCAGGCACAGGAATGGCGCGCGGAGATTGACGTGCATCACCCTGTCCCACAGCTCGACGGGCGCGTTTTCGAGATACCCGCGGGACGTGAGCGCGGCATTGTTCACCAGGACGTCGATGCCGCCGTAATGGTCGATCGTAAAGCGGACGGCGCGCCGGCAATCGTCGACCTGCTCGAGATCGGCCGCTACGAACACCGCGTCGTGGCCCGCCGCACGGAGCGCTTCAGCAATCTCCGCCGCCTGTGGCTCGCGACGGCCGTGGACGACGACGCGCGCGCCAAGCGATGCGAAATGTTCGGCGATGCCGCGGCCGATCCCGGAGGTTGAGCCGGTGACCAGCGCGATCCTGTTTGCGAGAGCTGTCATTTTTTTCAGAGGCCACGGAGGCCACAGAGAAAATAAATCATTGTATTTCTCTCCGTGGTCTCCGTGCCCTCTGAGTAGATCGGTCCGTGGCCTCTCTTTTCTCAGTGGCCTCCCGGGACGAGCACCGACTTGATCACCCGGCCCTCGTGCATGGCATCGAATGCGTCACGCCATCCTTCCAGCGGCGCGCGCAGTCCAATGATCTTCTCGGGCCTGGTCAGACGACGATCGAGCAGGTGGATCACCTTTTCCCAGATCGGATAGTTGTGGCTGAACGAGCCCTGCAGCCGGACGTTGCGCTGCACGAGCGGGTTGATATCTGTGGCAACCGTCTGCGGCGACCAGCCGACTTTTGTGACCTGTCCATCGGGGCGTGCGAGCCGCAGCGCGAGCTCGAGCGTGCGGCTCGATCCGGACGCATCGCAGACGAGATCGGCTCCAAGCGGCGCATGGCCGCGGACGATCTCGTCGATGTTCTCCGTCTGGATATCGACCGTGTGACTCGCGCCGAGATCGCGCGCCGCCTGTAGCCGCGGCGCATCGGCCGTCAGCCCCGCGACGATCAGCGGATCCGCGCCCGCGAGAGCCGCCATCCGCGCGCACAGCAACCCGATTGGGCCAGGACCGAGCACCACCACCGCGTCGCCCGGACGGATCGTCGAGTTCACGCACATCGCGTTGTAGGCCACTGCGTGCGGCTCCGAGAGACACGCGATGTCGAACGGGAGCGTGTCGGGGATCTGATGAAGGCAGCGGCCGGGCACGCGCACCCACTGAGCCATTGCGCCATCGATCCCGTATCCGAACCCCTTACGCGAGGGACACAGATTGTATCGTCCCGTCCGGCAGAGGACGCACTCGCCGCAGATTTGCGCGGCGGTCTCGCTGACCACGCGATCGCCCTCCTTCACACCGTGCACCGCGCGTCCACGCTTCGCAACCGTGCCACCGAACTCATGTCCGAGCACGACCGGCACGTTGACGGGCCACGAGTGCGTATTCCGCGCCTGGTGCACGTCGGATCCGCACACCGACACCGCTCCCACCTGCAGGAGCACCTGATCGTCGGCGATCTCGGGAATCGTAATTTCGCGCAATTCAACCGCGCCCGGCTCGAGCGCGTAGTGGACGACGGCGGGCATCTTCATAGGCTTCGGGCTTCAGGCTTCAGGTCGGACCTCGGACCTCGGACGATCATCTTAGTCTCACCTCATGAATGTCATCGCAGATCTTCTTCAGCGTGGGAAACAGATTCGAGTCCGCTGGACGGAAGGCGGCGCCGTCGATCACGAGCGGCGCCCCGACAACAACCAGCGGCGCACCGCGTTTCGCGCACTCGACAGCTTGCTGAATCGAAAGACCGCCGACGGCCTGCACCGGGATCGAGACCGCGGCGACGACCTCGTCGATCTCGTCGAGGGGGCTGAGTCCGCGGACCAGGCCGCGCTCGTCGAAGCCGATATGGTGGACGATCACGTCGACGCCAAGGCCCTCCATCCACTCCGCGGACGTGACGCGGTCGCTTGCGCCGAGATTGTCTCCCATGATGTGGATCCCGAATTCGCGTCCCGCGTCGACCACGCGACGGATCGTGGCCTCGTGCGCGCGTCCCATGACCACGACGAAGTCAGCGCCCGCCTTCGCCATCATCTCGGCTTCGAGATATCCGCCGTCCATGGTCTTGAGGTCCGCGACGATTGGATGGTCGGGGAAGCGCGCGCGCAGCTTCTCGACCGCGTGCAGCCCCTCGGCCAGCAGCAGCGGTGTTCCCGCTTCGAGCCAGTCGACGCCGGCCTCAACGCCGATCGCGGCGGTCTCGATGGCTTCGTCGATGGATGTGAGGTCGAGCGAGAGCTGAACGATCGGCTGGGTCAGTCGATCGAGTCTCAGGCGAGGCGGTTTATCCGACACCGTTCCACTCTACACTCACCCAAGGATCTCGTCGCTTCCGCGCAGTCTCGAGTCTCGTGGCTTCCGCCTTCAGGCTGAAGAGATCTGTTTGACAGGACGCTCGGTCAGCAAGTACTCGCTCACCGCGACGAGCACGAAGAGTCCGACGAGCATTGCGACCCAGGCAACCGCAACCAGACTGCCGAATCGAGCGGTGCGCTCCTCGTTTTCACGCAGCGAGCGGCCGGCGAGCACGAACCCGGCACCGTTGTCCGGCTGACGGACCACTGCCGCGATGCGGACGTTCGGTTCCGGCTGCAACGTCACACGCTCTTCGCCATGCCGGCGCACGTGGTCCAGCACCCCGGGCGGAACAACGGGCGCCAGGCCGTGCAGCTTTCCTGAAGACGCCAGCGGCGCTCCCTCGTCGTTGTAGACCGTGACGAACGACGCGAGGCTGCCGCCTATATCAATCTGCCCGGCGGGGATCGCCGATGCCGGAGGAACGCCAACCGCCAACATACGGCCCGTGTCTCTCGCGATCTGAACCTGCGGGTCGTTCGCTGATTGACGCCACACCTGCTGGACAGCCAGGTAGACGAGCAGGCACATGGCCGTCGCGAGACCCGCGAACGGCAGCCAGCGAAGCAGGATTCGTGAGGCGAAGGTCACAGCGGGATCGTCGATCGCACGAGAGATGCGCGACCTCTGCTTTGTAACATAAAGCTACGACCCATGCAAGCGCCGATCAGCCGATGAACGGCACCACTCCCCACGTTCGAGTCTTGTATTCAGCGTACTCGGGATAGTGAATCAGCAGGAGCGTCTCTTCGAACCGCGCCTTCAGGATGAGGAAACCAGTGACAACGAATGCGCCAATCGCGACGGCCGCCGTCGGCTTGCGGAGGAACAGTCCAATCGCGAGCATCAGGATGGCCGTGTAGATGGGATGTCGGAGACGGCTGTAGATGCCGCCCGTCACCAGGTGACCGCCGGCGCGGGGTTCGGGAGCAATCTGAATCACGCCACGGATCGCCGCGAATGCGGCACCCATCAGCACGAATCCCGCCGCGCACAGCACGAGGCCGATGGTCCCCGCGACTTCCGGCGCGAGCAACCGCGGACCGGTGTCGAGCATGAAGACTCCGGCAAACGCGCAGAGGACCAGCGTCTGCGCGATCCCGTAGTTCCTGCTTTTGCGCTCGAGCGGTCGGGGAGTCGACGCGGTCATGGCACTATCGAAGTATCTTCGCCCCGTGCTCCCGAAGAATCTCCCGCAGCACGGACCGGTGGCATCGCTGCTCGTTCTCGCAATAACACCCCACGGAGAAATTCACATGATGCGAGAGCGCGGCAAGCGCGTCCAGCACGCGACTCGCATCCGGCCGCGCCATCTCGGAGCGAAACCGCGCGGCGAAGCGGCGCCACTGCTGCGGGTTCTCGATATTATGTGCGGAGCGCACCAGCCCCGCGCTTGGCGCGAGATTAGGCAGCCAGACGTCGAACCAGTGTCCCGCCGAATAGTCGCCTTTACGAACTCCGCGCGGCGGACGGCGAACCGTGCCGAGCCGGATCCCTTCGCCGCGCTGCTTTCGGGTGCCGAACCGCACGATGCGAATAGTCAACGGGGACACTCACACTTCTTCCCATATCCGGGCACTCAGGCGACAAAAACCGTGACTGTCACACTTCGTCTCGAAAGTGGGACGAAGTGTGAGTGTCCCCGTTTCAGTGCGCGCCTTCATTTCCGCATCATGATAAAAGTCCGGCCAGTGCTCAATCGAATTGATGGCGCTCGAGGAACGCCCTTAGTGCGGCGACGAAGGCCTCTGGCGCGGACGAGGGGGAGCTGTGTCCGCCTGGCAGCTCGACCCGTTCCACGATCGGAAGATGGGTGGCGAGCAGATCGTTGATGCGCCGGTGAAAAGAAACGGTATCGGCGCCGGTCATGAGGAGCACGGGACGACGGAACGTCTTGAGTCGATCGGGGTCGTCGGAATGTTCGACAACCGCGGAGAGCCCCCGCAGCGCCGAGCGCCGCCGAGCCCAGTCGTCCCAGCGCGCCTCACCGGGGCGCGGGGGCGTCTCACCGCAGGTGCCGAGCGCGCAGCGAAAACGCGTGAGTTGGTCATCGGTGGGTGCGCGATCCGGACGCAATTCGCGAGTCAGCTCGATCATCGTCCGCATGTCCGTGGATTGCTGAAGCTCCGCCGCAGGCACGACCCAGAACGCCGGCGGCTCCATCAAGGTGAGCGTGTGAATCCGGTGTGGATGATCCAGCGCGTAATCCAGCGCGACGAGCGCACCAAGCGAATGGCCGACGAGATCGATCGGACTGTCGATCGTCAACCGATCGAGCGTCCGGGACATCGCGGCGCTCTCCGTTCTGATCGAGTAGCCGCCAGGAAGCGGCTCCTGGGTCTGCGATCGCTCGACATTGATGGTCTGCAGCCTGATGACCCGATAGTCTTCGGCCAGCACGTGCGCGTGCGGCTCGAATTCAGCCGCGCCCACCGTTCCGCCGCCGAGCATCACCAGCGGTGGTCCACGGCCTTCGAGCATCGCCTGCAAATATGCCGGTGCGGCCTGCGGCCGAACGACGGGGCCGAGGCCGGCACAGGCGAACAGCGACATGACGAGCCCGAGCGCCTGACGCGCCGTCACCAGCCCTCCTGCCGCGCCTCGCCAGGCAGCGCGGTATACGGTTTGACGTAGGGCGTGAGATAGCGCAGGTCGCCGGGACGTCTTCGCGATCGTCCCCACGTGTGCGCGAAGTCGAACCAAATCGGCACGCCAAGCTCCTCCGCCATCGCGATCGCCCGCTTCAATTGATCGTCGCGATCGTTCCAGCGGAAGACCACGTACTGCCAGATGACGCGAATGCCAGTCCCCGCGGCGCGACGATGAAAGCGCGCCAGGTTAGCGAACGCCGTCTCGAACCGGCCGCGGATCCGATAGCGGCAATAGCTGTCCTCGTCGCAGCCGTCGATCGAAAAGATCAGCCAGTCGAGCAGCCGCTCCGAGACGATGACGTCTTCGATCTGCGGGCGAACCTGCATACCGTCGGTCGAGATGGCAATCGCCGTCGCCGGCGATACCAGGCGGATGTGGCGCAGCGCGTCGACGAGATGCCGATAGACGAACGGCTCGCCATAGTTGAACAGATCGATGCGCTCGACGCCCGGACCCGCGTCGGTCACGACCTGCTGGAGCAGCCCGATCGGCAATGTGCCCGTTCGGGTTTTCGGGATCCGCCCGCGGAGGAGCAGCGCGCCGAGGCGTCCTCGATCGCCAGCCGTGGTGCCGCGCAGCATCGGCAGCGCCTGAAGCACGCCGTCGGCGGCATGCTGCTTCGCGCGCCGGACCCCATCCCAGAGCGCGAACGATGCGCCGCCGTCACGAAACGCATTTCCCCATGTGATGTCGCCGGAGAAGTCTCGCACCGGACACGACAGGCAGCGCAGGTCGCACGCGGTGGTAGGCTCGATCGAGAGAAACCGGAGCCGCGTCGACACCTCTTCCGTTGGGTCGACAGGGATGTTCTTCAGCGGACATCGCTTTCCTATCGCCGCGCAGTACGCGTCGGGCGTCGACAGCATGAGATGCCGCAGCTCGCGCCGCCGCGGACCCGCCAGAATCTCGGCAAGCGATTGGTCGTGCACGTTGCCGAGCACGAAATCACCGCGGCCGTCGATGATGCTGCAGACGACCTCGCCGTTCGCGTGGACCGTCGCGGACTCGAACGCATGACGACAACGAAGTGCCGGCGTCATCACCTCACCGACGCGGCAGCAGCGCCTTCCGCATCTTCGCAACCACGGTGAAGCTCGGATCGACGACGTTGGCGATCTCGTACTCGAGGGCTTGCCCCATGAACGTGGAGGCGCCGCGCTCGGAGAACCCGTAGTCGGCCATCAGCCACTTCTGCATGTCCGCCGTGGCGTGCTGGAAGGCTTCGAGCAGCGGCCGCGCACTGCCGAGCACCATGATGTGCGTGTCGTTCTCGAGCCGCGGCCAGGCAATCGGCTTCTTCTTGACGAGCGCGACGGTGAACTCGACGTCCATCGAGGTCTCGACGCCCGTACCTGCCGCCTCCGCTTCTCCCATCCGCGCGTGCCCATCGCCGATGAAGAGGAGCGCACCAGGCTCATTGACCGGCAGCATCAGTTTCACTCCGGCGTTGAGTCCTGCGTAATCCATGTTTCCGCCGAATGCGCCCGGCGCGATCGCGGCGATCGCTTCCTTGCGGGCCGGGGCGACCGCCACACATCCGAGCATTGGCTTGAGCGGCAGCTCCAGATGTGACGGCGTGAGATCCGGTGAATCGAGCCACACGATCCCCCTGACCTTATCGATGTTCCAGGTCATTCGCTTCGGATCGCGATCGGCGCGCGCCGCGATCGCCTGCGGCGTGACGGCATACGGCGCCATGAGGCTGCCTGAATAACCAGTCGCGCGGTTCGGCTCGATCTTGTCGAACGTCACCACGAGCGTGTCGTCAGGCTCGGCTCCCTCAATGAAGAACGGTCCCGTCTGCGGATTGCCTCCCGGCGATACCGACTTGCCGTCCCAATCGGTGCCGGCGGCATCAATCGTTCTGGTGATGACGCGATCGCCTGGCTTGATGCGCAGCGCCGGCGGATGCGCGAACGAATACGTCGTGTAGAACTGGGTAGGGGTGAATCGGTGTGTCGCCGGAGCTTGCGAACCGATCGCGGCTGGCGCGAGGGCGAGCAGGACGACCGCGAATCGCCGGACGCATGTGCGCATCGAGACCCTCCTGTCGCGGAATCCTACCCCGCGCGCACACCATTGGGCACCGCCGATTCCGGCACGGCGAGCACCGGACGGATGCCGTCGGCAGACCCGATGTCGAACAACATCCCTTCGGATCGCAGGCCCATCATCTCCCCTTCAATCCTCTTTCGGATCTGTCCGCTCCTGTTTGAGACCCGCGAGAATCGAACGCCGGTGATCGCCGAAATCGACCGTCAGCTGCACGAGGCGCGAGGACTTCGGCACGTCAGCGACCGAGACGATCGTGCCGACGCGGATATCGAGCTGTTCGAGGACAGAGATGTCGGCAAGCGGCTTGATCGGCTTCTGAGTGAAGTCGGGCATCCCGGTGGATCCTATCAGGACGGTCAGGATGAAGTCAGGTTGTCTGAGATGCGGCTCCACTCGCCGACGCGAGTGGAGCCACGATGGAAGAACGATCAAGCTGCGCGGGGACTCATGGGCGTGCCGCCAATCGCGCGTGTCATCTCCGCACGAATCTCCGTCGCGGTCAGGACGCGACGATAGATCCGCGCGGTCACCACAGCGGCAGGGTTCTATTGCCGCGTCGTGAGGCTGTCAATCACAAAGCATGCGCTGTAACAGGATGTTTTTAGGGCAAATCCCACATGCGAGTTGCCTAGACTTCTAATGCAAAGTCTGCGTGGGCTGGGCTCGCACCGCCTCCGATACCGGTGGCAACGCAGCCTGATCGCGTTGCAGCACCTTCCCGCTTCACGACGAGTACGCTCGATGCTCGGAGATCGCATTTGAACATTTCACATTTAGCATTGAACATTGACACCATGAATCCGTTCGACTTTATCCTGCGCACCCGGATCGTGTTCGGCGAAGACGCGCTCGCGCAGATCGGTCGGCTGGCCAGCCAACTCGATTTCGGGCGGACCCTGGTCGTTGCTGACCGGGGGATCGTGGCGACAGGCCAGGTGGCGCGCGTGGCGAACCTGCTGAACAGCGCGGGGATCACTCCCAGCTTCTTCCACGACTTCGATGCGAACCCCGACACGCGCATGATCGAAGCGGGGCGCGACCATGCCGCGGCAAGTGGAATTGATTCCATCATCGCGCTCGGCGGCGGCAGTTCCCTCGACTGCGCGAAGGGAATCAATTTCATCCTGACTAATGGCGGGTCGATGCGCGATTATCAGGGGCACGGCAAGGCGACGCGTCCCATGTTGCCGTCAATCGGCGTACCGATGACGGCTGGCACCGGCAGCGAGGCACAGTCCTACGCGGTGATCTCCGACGCCGAGACGCACGCCAAGATGGCGTGCGGCGACGCGAAGGCAGCGTTTCGCGTCGCAATCCTGGACCCGGCGTTGACGGTGTCGCAGCCGCGTACGGTTACCGCGATCGCGGGTTACGACGCCATCTCTCACGCGGTTGAATCCTACGTGACGGCGCGTCACACAATCCTTTCGAGTCTTTTTGCACGCGATGCCTGGCGCTTGCTGCACGAGCATTACGAGCGGGTGCTCGCGTGCCCCGGCGACCTCGCCGCGCGCGGGGCGATGCTGCTCGGCGCCCATGAGGCGGGCATCGCAATCGAAGCATCGATGCTGGGCGCGGCGCACGCGTGCGCGAACCCGCTGACGGCGCGATACGCGACGACCCACGGTATCGCCATTGCCGTGATGCTGCCGCACGTCGTCAGATGGAATGGAGAAGACGCGTCCACGCGCGAACGCTACCGGGAACTGCTCGGCGTCGCGGGATTGCGCGATCGCGGCGAGCCGGGCGCGGTTCTCGCGGCAGGTCTCGAGGAGCTCGCGCGCGCCGGCGACCTGCCGCGCACGTTGCGCGAGATCGGCGTCAGCGCAAACGACCTGCCCGCGCTCGCACAGGACGCGGCGACGCAGTGGACGGGAACGTTCAATCCGCGCCGATTCGATGAACCCGCGGCGCTGGCATTGTACGAGCGGGCACTCTGAACGGGGACACTCACACTTCGTCCCACAAGCGCAGGGTCTGCGGACAGAAACGGTGACAGTCACAGTTCCAACCTGTGACTGTCACACTTTCAGTGGCTGCAGTGTCCGAAACCGGGAAGAACTGTGAGTGTCCCCGTTCTATTCGGGCAGCTGCTCTTGCTTGGGTTCCGGCAGCCAGAAGCTCGCAATAAAACCGATCACGTATGCCGCTGTGCCGACGAGCGCGGCCGCGTGCGCAAGCTTGATCGGCGGCATCGCGCCGGGCATCGACGCAACGAGGTTCGTCGTCACCAGCGCCGCGGACGTGCCGATCATCCGGCCGCCCACATTCGCCGCAAAGCTCTCGCCGGTTCCCCGTAAGAACGTTGGATACACGCGCGGCAGGTAGTTGCCCCAGAAACTGAACTGCGCGATCGTCATGAACCCGACGAGCCCAATACCCCACTCGAGCAGCGCGAGGCTACTCGTCGCCGGAATCAGGAACACGAGCGGCAACAGGATGAGTCCTGGAATCTGGAAGACGTGCAGCAGCTTGCGCCGCGAGAAGATGCGGACTGCCAGAAACGCGAGGACGATCCGCCCGGCAAGACCGCCGAATTCCTGGAACGACTGCACCGCGCTGACCGTTTGCTCCTGCGCCGGCCGCGGCAGCGCGCGCACTTCCGCAAGGCCGGGGACGATGCGCGGCACCTGCTGAATCGCGCCGAACGCAGCGGCGTACGCACAGGCCATCATCACGGTTGTCACGATCGTCGTCCGGCGGAACTCGGGCTGGAACAATTCCGCGAAGCTCGGGCGCTTCAACGTGCCCGCCTTCTTCTTTTCCTGCCATGCGGGAGATTCCGGCAGAAACGGCCGGATGAGAATGAGCGGGATAGCGGGAATGACGCCGGAGATGAGCGTGTAGCGCCACGCCTCGTGACCACCGCGCACGAGCGGCAGGTGATCTCCGTATGTGACGGACAGGTAGTACCCCACGGTCACCATCAATCCGCCGAGCGATCCAAATGCCTGCGTGTAGCCCACGATGGCTTCGCGCCGTTTGGGATCCGGGAACAATTCCGACAGCCAGGCAACAGCAGCGACAAACTCCACGCACACGCCGACGAACGTGCAGCAGCGCCAGAACAGCAACCACTGCACCGACGTCGCGTAGCCGGATGCGAGCGCGGAGAACGCAAAGAGGAGGATGCTCCACACGAGCACGCGACGTCTGCCGAACAGGTCGGTGAGATACCCGCCGAGCAACCCGAAAATCCCGCCGGCGACGGCGGGTACATAAAAGAGGTAGCCCACCCACTGATTGATCGACGGGTGCGTTCCAGGCACGCCAAGGAGCTCGATGAGCGCCGGCCGGACGATCAACGGCAGCATCAGCAGCACGTAGGAGTCGAACGCGAAGCCGATCGCTGCAACGATGGCGATCAGCCATGTGAGCCGTTCGACGCGCTTTGCCGCAGCCGGGGACTGGCCAGTCGCCATCTCTACACCTCGTATTTCGCGAGCGTAGCCGCCGCCGGGACCGACGCGGCTGTTGCGCGCGACACGATGAACATCAGGAACGCCGACATCAACGTCATCGGCACCACCGGCAGAAAACCAAGTACCGTCGTCCCCGCAGCCACACGGGCGATCACATGGAGACTGCCGATCGACCAGACCGGCACCGTCACGCCGGGCGGCGGCGCCGCGACAATCGATTGCAGCATCGCGACGGCGGCAACAGCAGCCGCGGTCCAGACCGCCACGGCGAGCGCGCCCCACTTCGTGCTCTGCTTCCAGAACAACGCGGCGACGAGCAACGGCGCGAGCGCTGAGTACCCAGCAAACGCGTACTGGCTGGCGATATCGAAGATCGATTGCGGCGCGCTCAGCGCGATCGCGTAGGCCACAATCGTCAGCGCGACGACGAACATCCGTCCCGTCTGGACCTGCACGGCAGGTCCGAAACGTGCCTGCCCTCCGTAGTAGGCAAACACGTCTTCGGTGAACATCGTGGAAAGCGCGAGTATCTGCGAGTCGCTCGCCATGACCGCCGCCATCACGGCCGCGCCAAGCAGCGACGCGAGCCACAGCGGCGCGTACGCGTCCACCAGCCGCAGAATCACATCATCCCCACTTGCCTCAGCACGCAGTTGGGTGCGCCGCTCCGGCGACAGCGTGGATCCGATCGAGGCAAGCGTCGCGCGCGCCTCGAGCTTCGTCCTGATCGACGGCACGTCGACGGCGCGATTCGCGACGACCCCGAGAAGGACCGATGGTAGCCAGATCGCAAGCATGCACACCGGGTACAGGATCACCGTCCTCCTGAAGTGTCCGAGCCGTCGCGCCGTCAGGCAGAAGATGCCGATGTGGGGAAAGGCAATCGACGAGAGCGGGATGAACGTGTAGCTGAAGAAATACAACGGCGAGACCCGCTCGCGCGTGAGGAGCGGGGCGGACGGCGATGCCAGCATCCCCTCGATTGCGGTGCGAAACCCTCCCATGCCTGCGGCGATCACCGCAACCGCGATTGCACCGAACGACAGGAACAGGATCGTCTGAAAGGTGTTCACCCAGGCCGTGCCGCGCATACCACCGAAGAACACGTAGCCCATCACGACCAGCGACACGACGGCGCCGCCGAGCCAGTACGGCACCAGGCCGTCGCTGACGGCGCGGAGCGTCGTCCCTCCGCCCATGACCGCGATCACGACATAGGGCACGAGCAGCACCGCCTGCACGGCAAAGATCACCGTGCCGATGTGGCCGCATTCCCAGCGGTCGCGGAACATCTGCACGGGCGTCATGAAGCCGTGGCGCTTTCCCAGCGCCCAGAGCCGCGTGCCGATCACGAAGATGCCGAGCGGGATGATCAGCGCCGACGAGGACGCCATCAACCCGTACGTCACGATCCCGTTGGCAAACGCGTGGCCTGATGCACCGAGGATCGAGAACGCCGTCATGTTGGTGCCGAACAAGGAGAGCAAGAAGACGACGGGCCCGATTGCGCGGCCGGCGAGAAAGTAATCCTCGGCGTCAGGCCGCTCGGCCGTGCGCCCGGCAAACAGGCCGATCCCCAGCACGACTGCGAGATACGCGAAGACGACGACCGCGGGAATCATTCGGAGCGGCCGCGCGGGTCGTCGAGATGCGAGGGCCAGTAGCGGCGAACGATGAGCCAGAGCAACGCGGACGCGCCGAGCGTGTAAGCCGCGTGATAGAAGAGCCCGATCGGAAGAAAGCCGAACACGAGCGGCCGGGCACTCCGCCAGAACCAGAAATCCTGGTGCAGCAGGTACACGACGGCGGTAATAAGCGCAAGTGGCAACGACGCTATACTACGATGCCATGTCGCCGTCGCCAACCGGCCGCGCCGGTCCATCCGCACCACCGTTGGCCCCATCGGCCGCTGCTGCACGCGAAACCCTCGATGCGTGGGTGCGCGAGGTCATCGACTGGCATTTCGATCCGGCGAGCGGCTGTCCGTTCTGGCTCGAGTTCGCACAGAAGAGCGGCTGGGATCCGCGACGCGAGATCAGGACGTTCACCGATCTGAAACGCTTCGGCGAATTTCAGGACGAATGGTTGCGTGGCGGGCCCGTGCAGCGGTGGATTCCCAAAGGGCTCGCGGGAGAACCGGTCTTCGTCTTCGAGACCGGCGGCACGACCGGAGTCCCGAAGACGCGCGTCGCGTGCGACGACTTTCGGATTGACTATGAGTTGTTCAGCACGACGCTCCCTGACGAATACTTTCCAAAGGGATCCAACTGGCTGATGCTCGGTCCATCGGGACCGCGCCGCCTTCGCCTGGCGGTCGAACACCTCGCGCAATATCGAGGGGGGATCTGCTTCTGCGTCGATCTTGATCCGCGCTGGGTGATCAAGCTCATTAAGAAAGGATGGAGCGAGCACCTGCAGGCCTACAAGGATCACGTCATCGATCAGGCCGTCACCATCCTGCGGGCGGGACACGACATCCGCTGCATGTTCACGACGCCGAAGCTGCTCGAAGCGCTCGCCGTCCGGCTCGAATCAATGGGGACGACAATCCGCCAGGCGGGGATCACCGGGATCTTCTCGGGCGGCACGGAGTTCACGCCACAGTGGAACCGCTTCGCGCACGAGGAGCTGCTCGACGGCGCCTACATGACGCCGACGTACGGCAACACGTTGATGGGTCTTGCCGCGAGCGCGCCGAGCGGTCCGCACAACCAATACAAGATCGCTTACTACGCCCCGCAGCCGCGGGCCGTCATCGAGGTCGTGGAGTTCGACGACCAGAACCGTCTCGTGGATTACGGCCAGACCGGCCGCGTCAAGCTGACGACGCTGACGAAAGAATTTTTCATGCCGGGCTTTCTCGAACGCGACGAGGGTGAACGCGAGCCCGCGTGCGATCGGTTCGCGTGGGACGGCATCAGCGGCGTGCGCCCGTACCGCGGCTTCGCGTCGACGACGACGGTGGGAGTGTATTGAACGGCTCGTAGCGCAGCCCTTGAGGGCTGCTCGTGTCACGAGCAGGGCTAAAGCCCTGCGCTACGGATGCTTCGTAACCCTGCGTTACGTATAAACGACATGCTTCATCTTCCCGTTCTCCGCTGGGGCCAGCCCTACGAGAGCCTCGACATCGATCAGGTGGTGCACTTCGCGACCGGCGAACCGATCGCGAAGGTCAGCCGCGCGAACGGCGGCCTGATCCAGCGCGATGCGCGCAAGGCACCGCGCGCGCGCGCGGTGCTGCGCGAGTTCTCGATCGACGATCTGATCACGCGTGTCGGCAACGCCGGCGACTTCTATATGAACGCGACGCTGCCGATGGGCGACCGCACGCAGACGCCGGACGAGTTCGTCCGCGCGCAGTCGGCCAGCACGGGACTCCCTGAGCGGCTCGCGCGCGCGAACATGCAGAAGAACGCATTCGTGCTCACCGAGATGCGCAACATTCTCGCGTCGCTGACCCGCGGCTTGTCGTTCGACATCCTGTCGCGCGGCCACGGCGAGGAGCGCGGCGTGCCCCTCAGCTACCAGGTGCAAAGCCCGGTCGTCGGCCTCGTGCTCCCCTCGAACTCGCCGGGCGTGCACACGCTGTGGCTGCCGATCATTCCGCTGCAGGTCGGCCTCGTGCTCAAGCCGGGGCCGCAGGAGCCGTGGACGCCCTTCCGCATGACGGAGGCGTTCTTCCAGGCGGGCATCCCGCGCGAGGCAGTCTCAATTTATCCGGGAGAAGGCGACGTGGGCGCCGCGGTGCTCGAGAACTGCGGGCGCACGATGATCTTCGGCGGCACGCCGACCGTCGATCGTTATCGCGGCAATCCGAAAGTGCAGGCGCACGGGCCCGGCTTCTCGAAGATCGTGATCGGGGACGACCAGGTCGACCGATGGGAACGGCATCTGGACGTGATGGTCGACAGCGTATTCGCGAACAGCGGACGCGGGTGCATCAACGCGTCCGGCATCTGGGCGAGCCGCCACACCCGCGACATCGCGGAGGCCATCGCGCGTCGATTCGCCGCGGTGCGGCCGCTGCCTCCTGAGCATGCGGACGCGAGCCTTGCGGCATTCACCGTTCCCGGTGTCGCGGATGCAATCTCCACGTCAATCGATGCGGACCTGCAGACGCCGGGCGTGACAGACGTCACGTCGAAGCACCGCGACAACGAGCCGCGCCTGGTCAAGCAGGGCCGGGCGGATTACCTGCTCCCGACGGTCGTGCACTGCGATTCGCCGGAGGCGGCGATTGCAAGGAAGGAATACATGTTCCCCTTCGTCACGGTTGTCGAGTGCCCCGAGGCGAAGATGATTGACGCGATCGGTCCCACGCTCGTGTGCTCGGCCATCACGTGCAATACGGAGCTCCGCCGGAAGCTGCTCGATGCCGTCAACATCGATCGGCTGAACCTGGGTCCGGTGAGGACGACGCAATTGAACTGGCTGCAGCCGCACGAGGGGAACTTGATCGACTTTCTCTTCCGTGCGCGGGCGTTTCAATCCGCGGACGTCTGATCATGTCGAGGTCCGACGCCCGAGGTTCGCCCGCCTCCGCCCCGCGCCGTGAGGTGCGAGGTACGAGGGCCGTGAAAATCCTGTCGATTACTGCTGGAGCCGCAGGGATGTATTGCGGCAGCTGCCTGCGCGACAATGCGCTCGCGGTGGAGCTGCTCGCGCGTGGACATCACGTGACGCTGCTGCCGCTCTACACGCCCACGAACCCGGACGAAGCGAACGTCAGCCGCGATCGCGTGCTGTTCGGCGGCATCAGCATCTACTTGCAGCAGTATTCCAAGCTGTTCCGGAAAACGCCGCGATTCCTGGATCGTCTGTGGGACTCGCCCCGGGTCATCAAGGCGTTCGCAAGCCGGTCGCTCTCGACGGATCCGCGGCTGTTGGGCGATCTCACGATCTCGATGCTCGAAGGCGACCGCGGCGTGCTGCGCAAGGAGTTCGACAAGCTGCTCGACTGGATGTCGGCCGAACCGGTGCCTGACGTCATCAACCTGC
>Ga0209686_1000047_pt1 | contig 52685 bp, 47 predicted proteins | sample GraSoiAngelo_126_FD_185883 | JGI IMG/M metagenome (GOLD analysis project Ga0209686, IMG submission 185883) | Grasslands soil microbial communities from the Angelo Coastal Reserve, California, USA - 14_0927_09_20cm (SPAdes) (version 2) | ecosystem: Environmental > Terrestrial > Soil > Grasslands ...
CAATCCTGCCGATTGTTTGACGGGACGTGAGCTGCGACGGTAGAACTGCATATTCTTTTTGGCGCGAGTGACGAAGAAGGCACAAGCTTGGGCCAAGACATACAGGCGAGCGAAGTCCACATAACCGCGATCGAGCAAGTAAAACGCTCCGGCTTCGGGAAGCAACTGGTCCAGAATGTTGACGTCGTGAACTTGGCCTCCGGTCACATAAACATTGGTCGGAATGCTGCCCCGCAGATCCAGCAGCGTGTGCAGTTTCACCGCGCTCTTGTGGCGGCGGAATTTTCCCCACGGGAAAAGCGACAGGCACAAATCGATGGTCGTGGAGTCCAAGGCATACACCGTCTCGGACAACTCCACTCCGAAAGGCTCGTGGCGGTAAAGGTCGCGCGCGGCGGCAATTAGGACTTGAGCGAAATCGGCATAGATCCGCCAGTCGCGGTGCTCGTTGGCGTGGGCCAACGTGTTGCGAGAAACTTGCCCGCGGAAGCCCATATGATAGAGCTTGGGTTGCTGAGCGCGAAGACAAGCTTCGATATCGCGGAGGCTTTCGCGATAGGTGAGCTGAGCAAAAGCCAAACAGAGGAACTGATCCCAGCAGGAGAAATCTTTGACGTAGCGATTGCCCTGGTAGCGCTCGACGCAAATTTGAAACTGGTAGGTTGAGAGGAAGTCCACGAGTTGAGAAAAAACGGTTCGGCCTTGGTTCATCCGCTGCCTCCGGAGCAAGCTGGAAAGCAGCAGGATGGCGCCAAAAGAGAAGCAAAAAATTGAAATCGAAAAAACTCACGGAGACCCCTTACTTTCGTTCCATCAAGCAGTTACGGTGGACTGCTCGGACTTTCTTGGGACAGCACTGGTGTATTTAGATTACCTCCACAATGATTGGGGATAGGACACTCTTTTTCCCCAGCGAAGGCTCTTTTTGACAGGGGTTTCGAATGACGTTCTGGCGTCTGATGGTTTATGCCTTTTTTGTCTTTGTTGCTCTGGTCATCGTTTTCCTTGTGCTGCCAAAGGTTTTTGGGCTGATCTATCGAGTTCTTCGCAAGCTGGGCTACGCGATTGGCGTCATCCTCCTCCTGGCCGCCATCGGCGCAACCTATGAAGCAATCGAAAGGTCCCGAGAGGAGCGCGAGCATCCACCCGGGCGACTCGTGGATGTTGGCGGTCACAAAATGCATCTCGATTGCGAGGGCCAAGGCACACCAACTGTGGTCCTTGAATCCGGATTGTGGGACGATTCGATGGTCTGGCACAAAGTACAACCCGAAATTGCTAAGTTGACGCGGGTCTGCTCTTACGACCGGGCGGGCTTGGGCTACAGTGAGCCGCGACCAGATCAGGTGCCGGACAGCCGCAACATTGCTCAGAATCTGCATATGCTTCTAGCCAACGCGGGAGTGAGCCCGCCCTACGTTCTGGTAGGACACTCGCTCGGCGGGATTCACATTCGCGTCTACGAGAAACTCTATCCGTCCGATGTCGTCGGGATGGTTCTAGTGGATTCTTGGCATCCCGATCAAGAGGATCGGCTGCCGCCTGAAATGAATAAGATGCAATCTCGTCTCTACTTGAAGTCGAAGCTCTGGGGACTGGCTGTTCCACTCGGTATTCCGCGCCTACTGGGTGCCTGTGGAGTTACAGTCGAATGCCACTGGCAAACAGTCAAAGCCAGAGAAGCGGAGGTGCAGGCGATCGGTGCCTCCGCGGATGAAGCGCGGCACACTGCGTCGCTTGATTCGATGCCGCTCGTTGTTGTCTCGCGTGATCCGGAGAAGGGAGCGGCGCTGGGGTCAATTCCGCCTGACGTGAGCCATCGATTCGAACACCAATGGGCTCAGATGCAAGAAGAGCTCGCTCGTCTCTCGGCGAATGGCAGCCGCGTGGTTGCAACCGGGAGCACGCGGTACGTGCAGATCGACCGTCCAGATGTGGTGATCGCAGCAATTCGGAGAGTTTTAGACGCGACCCGATCGACTTCAAAGTAACAGATTAGATTCAACGCTCGGCAGGTCAAGGGTGTAACGCCGGGGTGCGACAGCCACGAAAAATTTGTAGTGTCGTGGAACCGAACCGTCATGAAGAGTCTTAGTTATCGCGGGCGAGCTTGTCGGGCACAGGCTGGGACGTTCTGCTACGTCCTGCTACGTCCTGCTACGTTGGGCGGGCGACCTAGAAGTGGATGTCAAGCCGCCCGAGGCTCTCGACGCTCTTCCCAATAGTCCTCAAAGCGACCGTTGAGATGAGAGCAGCGCAGTGTCAGGATCGCGTTAGCTCCCCGGACGGTCCAGAACATTCCTGATTGTTTCAGGCGAGAGCCGATCACTGTCTTGCCAGCTTCGATGACACCCGAGCCAACAAACAAGTGTTGGCGGCGAAACTTGGGATAGGCATCCGCTCTGCATTTCTTTCGAAGTAATCTCGTATGGCGAAAAAACTCGTCCCGGTCAATGCCCTGAGCAACAACTCATTGCTCAGCGCCCGTCGATGATAAATCAAGCGCGGGAGGTCTTTTGCCAGGGGAGATTCCCGGCATCCTTTGTGCTCATTGTGAGCCCATCGCCCGCTGTCCCGTCGACTGTTATGCCGCTTCCCTCTCGTAATACTTCAGCAGGCCGCCCGGTCGTTCTCGACACCGCACTGCTCCCGTGTTCCTTCTTACCTCCGTCTGCGAAGGAAACAAGATCCGATTACCTTTGCCCTGATGGTTGCGTACGATATTTTTCACCGAGCCGCCTGGACTCCGTGGGACGATCCGCCCTGCGGCTGGCACGAATTACGCTCCCACCGGTTGCGTTTCTCTCCCGCTACGCCCACGATCGACTATGGTTTCCTGGCGATCTGCGGCAGTTGGTCTACCTTGGTACACAAACTACTGTTGCTGTCGAAATAGCAAGTGCGGCTAAAACCAATAAAAGGCAGGAATTTGGAGCTGTCGGAGCGAGAGCACTTGAACGATCAACCTCATGGTCCAGCACCGGGCGATCACCTGCAATTCGTGTGCCTGTAAATTATTGGTTCTAAAAGAAATGGTCGGCCCCAGCAGACGATTTTCGAACTTTTCTGCAAAATGGCGGTGCCCATTTCATGCCGAGCTAGTTGTTCCAGCGCAAGGATGATCCGTAGTCTCCAGGAGTAAAGAATCACCCAGAACAGCGGTGTCCCTATCGTTATCAGGCCGACTTACGCAGATCAATACATGAAAAAAATCCCCCGCGAACGAATCGATATCGTCAAATCTAACCTCCTGAAAGCCATGAGCGAACGGGATTTCGAGGGCTACTGTATGCTCAACCTACCGGTCTTGCTCCTCCAGGATAACGGATTCGGCGATGCCGTCGTGTGGCAGGCCTTTTACGAACTATTTTCCGAGGGCTTATGCGTGTTCGCCCTCACGCCCGCTGGACTTCGCTTTGCCAGAACTGGTCAGATGTACGAGGACGAAATCAAGCAGCGGTGGCGCAATGCGCATATCTTCCGGAGCACAGGAACCACGCAAAGGTGGTTTGTGAGGGCTCAAGGGATTGGAATTTAGCTCCTCACAAAGGAACTTCCGATATCACGCGCATTCGCCGAAATCGTTGCAGGCCTCGGGTTGTCGTTCCATGTTAAACGTACTCTCGGCGGTAAAAAGACGAAAAGACCATAGGAAAGATTCGCGTCGCGCGGCGCAGACGAAGCCGGCGGCTTCCAGAACCGAAGCCATGTACTGAGGGGCGTGAACGAAGATGCGAAAGGGGCTGCGTCTGAGACGTGAGAGGAGGTTCCCTAGCGCGAATCCTGACGTATAGCCCAACGGTCCCGGGGATGGGTGAGGCGTAAGTCTCTGGCGCCCTCCACACTTCTGAACTGGAGAAATTGCCTCGACGAATGGCTCAACCCGAACCTGGGGGATTTGCCGCTCGATTCGGCTGACAATTTGCCGGTCAAGAAACTCGTGAGTGTCATGTCAGAGGGCAGGCTTTCTGCGAAAACCATGAGGAACTATGTGCAAGTGGTCAAGATGGTTGTGGCCTCGGCGGTCAATGAAAAAGGCAAGCAGATTCACCCTCGGGAATGGAATGAGGAATTCATTGCTTTGCCGGTTGTCTCCAAGAAGAAGCAGCGGTGCCCCACCTTCTCAGGCGAGGTAGTCACGGGCATCTTGTCCAAGACCAAGAAGGAAAAATACCGCATCATGTTCGCGCTCTTCGCCGCAGCGGGGTTGCGGTTTGGAGAAGGCTTGGGAATCGGCATCAAGAACATTTCCCCGGACTGCTCCACCATCAAGATCATCGAGAAGGCGTGGAGAGGCGAGAGACAGCGCTTCCTCAAAACCGAAAGCGGTGAAAGGGAAGTGGACCTTCATTCGTCCGTGGCGGCCATGCTGCGGGAGTACATCGGCGAAAGGAAGTCCGGCTTCGGATCGATGTGCAGACTTCCGAAAGCCTGGATGCGTTCATTCGCTTTCTGGAGGACTTCCAGCGCGGAGCCGCGAGTGACGCCAAGCTGAGTGGCATCGAACAGGCCGTACTTGCGCCGCCACTGGTGGATGTTCGACTCCTTAGGAGCTGCGCATATATTGTTTGGCATTTTGCCGTCCTCAGTTGGGGCGAATTGTGTAGTTCAATGCTGGTAGTTCCGAGTGGCGCGATAAAGGAATCGCTTTGGACAGGTCATTGAGCACTGTATGTCGTACTCCCGTTCATTGACAAAGGCCAGTCTTGGTGGTTGTGCTTTCAATGTAGCTCATCATCGTTGCAAGAGAACGGAGCGGATGGCCGGCCCACTCCAGGCTAATAAAACTGAACAATCGATGCTCGACAGGTTCCACTTGCTAGCACCAGGGGGATAGTGGCAGACCGTAACGGTGAGTCCGTGGGCTCGGGCAAAGGTTTGATAGAGGCCGTGAGTGGCGAGACTTTCCACGATCTCGCGCAGCACGCGCAGATACGTTTCGACGCTGAGCGTCACCGTGCCCCGGTTCGCTCGTTCTTAGTGACGCGGGCTTGGTTTGGTGCGTTCCCGCACGCGGCGCAGCGGCGATGGGCGTGGCGAGCGGGCTAAACACGAAAGTACTCTTGCTCGTTTTGTTTCAGAAATACGGGGCCAAAGTGAAGGAGATCGATCCCGTCGCGTCGCACGCCTCTGGGATGGAGAATTTTCCCTGGACTCGGCTAGCTGGCGTGGTTTTCCTCCCGAAGCGCAAATCGAGCGTCGATGTGGCCAAGCTGCATTCCATGTCGCCCGAGCGCGTCCGCGAATATATCCGCGACGGGGATTTTGCCAGCTATTACGAACGGCCGGACGAAGAAATGCTTGCCCTCTGGCGAACCGGTGTCGAGGAAACGCGAAACATTATCGCGAATGACTGGGCATGAATGTGACAGGAGGAACGTCAAATCGGCAAACGTCGTGGACGCCTCTTCATCGGTAATGTTTGTCCTTCCAGTCATCGAGGCGATCAAGCGCTTCCATGTCGGAGATTTCACCGACGAGCACGTTCAGCGCTCCGGTGGCGGTCGATCGGCTGTCGGTCGTCTCCGCCACGGTCAACAGCGCGGTGTGAATGTCGTCAGGCACTTCCATATCCTCGCGCGCTTTGAAGTAGTCTTCTAGAAAGATAATCGCTCCGCGCACCGTCTGGCTGCGGCTGCGGCGCAGTGCTTGGCGGGCCATGTCCAGCGCCTCCGGAAGATCAAACAGGCGACCGGCAATGCCGAGGATCTCGAAAGATTGTCCACGTCTTGCACCGGCAAAAGCGTCGCGTGGCCGCGCGTTGAAACGAAGGCATTCCAGGGCATAATCACGCAACTCGGCAACGATTAATATGGACCGACGGAGGTCCAGGATTAGTGCGTCGGCTGCAGCGAGATCAGGAATTCGTGGCACGCCGGCCTCCTCAAGCACGCTGCATCTCCTCGCTATGCCTTGAATCCGTCCCGGCGCATGAGAACGCGGCGGAGTTGGCTCTCTGTTGTCTTGGGCCACCGGAGCATCCGCAAATGCTTGTTGGTCGAGTCCCGATTGAAGACTTCAGGGTTGAAGGGGCGGCCCAGCCAGCCCAGCATCGACTCATGTTCCTCATGGCCCGGGTCGCGCAGGATTTTGAGCAGGTCCGCGTAGCCGCACACGCCTCCGCAATCCTCCGGCGGACAGGCGCGTGCGCCATCCAGACATTCCGCACCCGGCGGCACCGCCGGATCGGCAGGCAGAATCTTTTCCACGGTGATGAAATGATCCCAGGAATCGCCAAAGTCATACTTGTAGACGAGCACGCTCCTCAGCTTGGGCGCAATCTTCTGGAGTGTGGCCTGACGGTCGCCGAAGATCTTCGGGTCGTCCTCAAATTCGTCGAGATCAAAACCCGGGTCGGAGTAAACGGTCCCTCCAGACGTGAACTGATGCAGGTGGCTGTTGGTCCAGCCCATCGCCACCTGGATGACGGCGTGCAGCCAACCGAGGTTCGCTTCGCCAGGCACCCCGAGTCGCCGCCAGATCGGTGGTTTTGACCTCGGCCAGAGTGATCTTCAAATGGTAGATGCATCCACGTCCGGCGACCGGAATGCGCGATTTAATGGGTGCGATCATGGCGCGAAGACTACTCCGTTTGGCACGGGCCGGCAAGGTTGGGCTTCACTTGCCGTCCCCCAGTATTTAGGGGCTGTCACGGAGCAATCATACGACCGCCAGTCTTAGCGGCTGCGCATAATAAATTGGCATTTTGTCCTCAGTTGGGACGAAGCGTGTAGTTCCATGCAGGCAGTTCCGAATGTGGAGATAAGGGAATCGTTTTGAACAGTTCATCGGGCACCGTCTTGCCTTTGACGTACTGCCGTCCATTGAGAAACGCTTTGACTTGAAGGCCGGTTTTAGTGGTTGTGCCTTCAATGTAGCTCATCATCAGCTGTAGAGATCGGAGCGGGTGGCCGGCCCACTCCAGGCTGATGAAACTGAACAGGCGATGCTCGACAGGATTCCACTTGCTAGCACCAGGGGGATAATGGCACACGGTAATGATAAGGCCGTGGACTCGGGCAATGGTTTGGTAGAGGCTGCCTGGTGGCTGCGGCGCAAGGAGGAGAAGCCCATTCTAAGACGGAGCCTGTGCAAAATCCTAAGCCACGCCATTTCAAGCCGTTCGAGTTTTTTGAACACACGGGATCCCGGATTAGGGTTTTAGCGGACAGGACAAGAAGAAGGCAAAGTCACTCTCGCACCCTTTGGTGAACCGAACCCCGCAAAGGGATGCGCCACCAAGATCGTTGTCATCGCGACAGGGTGCTCCACCCGGGCGACACTTGGTTGGCTTCTGGGGTAAGGCGATAGGCAGTGATGATCGCCTGCATTGCATCGCCGAGTTTGGAGAGGGCATGAGAATGGGTCTTCAAGGCGGACTCGAAGGCGGAACTGGTGAAGACGCCGGAGTCTGTGAGGAGGTAGAAGACCACGATGCCGCGTTGCGGTAGAGAGAAGTCCGTCGTCAATTGCATTTGAGGCTGGAACTCCGCCGCAACGGCGACGGCCTGGTGGGCCACGCGACGGATGGACTCATAAGCCTGACCGCCCAAAAGTCCCCCACCGGTGCTGAAATAAACGCTGGCGGAGCCATCACTGAAGGCCACGATCGTGGCTGTTGCTGCTGAAACAACCCAATCCATGACGACGCCCCACGGTTCGGTGGGGCTGGATGGGGTTGGCATGCTGCCTTGACTGCGCTTCGCGTGGAGCGCCAGGGCGCGAAGCCGCGGGTACGGGTTGTTTCGCTGGGCGGGAAGGAGATCGGGAAGTTTCCGGGCGCGGTTGCGACGATAAATCCACCAGGCGACGAGGTAGAGAAGGCAAGCTTCGGGAAGATAGAGGAAAAAGATGAGTTTAAGAGTCGGCCCCATACGAGAGGATGGTAACGGAAAAACTAGAGCCTTTTTCTATTTTTTACGCAATTCACTGGAACCTGATCGGCCCAATCTATCGCTTCTAAAACCGCACAAACACCAAACATCACTAAACATTTTGCCGGTACGGGCGCAGTATGCTGCGCCCCTACTCGGTGGGAAGCCGCCTTGTGCTGATTTTCCTGGCGCGGGTTGCCGCGTTGATGCGAAAACCCGAATCCCTGTCCAGACACTTGACAAAAATATTTTGCGGGCGTAGATAGGTAGGGTGTCTACGGTAGACAATCAACGGGACGCCCTCGAACTGCTCCAAGGCACGCTTGAAGTGCTCATTCTTCGCAGCCTGCAGGCTGCACCGAATCACGCCTACGGCATTTCGCAATTTCTCGAGCGCCAATCCGAATACGAGTTTCTCGTGGACAATGGCTCGCTTTACCCCGCGCTCCAACGCCTGCTGCAAAGGCGCTTGATTACCTCGCAATGGAAAAAATCCCCCAACGGACGCCGCGCCAAGTATTACCGCTTGACGGCTCTGGGCCGCACGCAACTCGTCGCCGCAAAATCCAGATGGCTGCGCTTCGTTGAAGCCATGGGGCGCATCTTGGCCCCGCAGAGGTGAACCATGCGCGAATGGTGGTCGAAACTCGCTCGAGCCCTGCATCTTCGCCGCGGACTCGATGACGATCTGTCCGACGAGATGCGCGCGCACCTCGAGCTCATGACCGACGACAATGTCGAACGCGGTATGTCTACCAGCGAAGCTCGCGCCGCTGCGCGCCGTCATTTCGGGAATCTAACGCGCACGCGAGAGAAGGCTCGCGAAGCCTGGCAGTTCCCGAGACTCGAAACATTCCTACAAGACATTCGCTATGGTCTGCGTGGCATTCGCAAAGCCCCAAGTTTTTCCCTGGTTGTCATTTTCACGCTCGCGCTCGGCATTGGCGCCAACACCGCAATTTTCAGCGTCGTCTACTCCGTGCTCCTGCGGCCCCTTCCCTACCCGCACGGCGAGCGCCTCGTTCGATTAGGTGAGTCCACGGCGCAGGTCTCCGGAATCGCGGTGACGTGGGTCAATTTTCAGCATTGGCGGGCGGAAAATACCACCTTTGAGAACATGGCGGCGATCACCGGCGCAGGGATGACTCTTACGGGTCGCGGCGATGCTGTCGTCGCGAACACGCGTCTGGTGACGAGCAGCGCGTTTCAGCTTACTGGCATGACGCCGATGTTGGGGCGTCTTTTCACAGATGCCGACGACAAGCCCGGCGCTGCGCCAACCGCGATCGTGACTGCTGACTTCTGGCAGAGCAGGCTAGGCGGTGATCCTCATGTGATTGGTGAATCGCTGGAGTTGGACGGCACACCATACGAGATCATCGGCGTGCTACGTCCAGGACGGAAATTCCTGTGGCGATCCGCCGAAGTGTATTTGCCGCTTGGGCGAACGCAAAACCCCGCTGAGAAACGAAGCGAGCATCGCTCCATCGGCGGGCTTGGCCTCCTTAAACCAGGAATAACGGCCACTGAGGCAAAGGCCAACCTCGACGCCATCATGCAGCGGCTGGCGCTCAGCGATCCTGGCCCTGAGGATGACCATCGCAGCTACGTGAGCTACCTCGCAGAAGACATGACGGGCGGCGAACTGCGCACTACGCTCCTCATTCTGATGGGCGCCGTCGGCCTCGTGCTTCTCATTGCGTGCGCCAACGTCGCAAGCCTGCTGCTCGTGCGCAGCACGGCGCGGGCACGCGAAATCGCCGTTCGCGTGGCCATCGGTGCGGACCGGCCGCGTCTCGCTCGCCAACTTCTCACGGAAAACCTAGTCCTAGCCGTGATTGGCGGAGCACTCGGACTCCTTTTGGCGGCTTGGTGCTTGCGCACGCTAATCTTGATTGGACCGCGCAGCATTCCCCGCCTCACGGACGCCACGCTGGATCTTCCCGTGTTGCTCTTCGCCACCGTGGCTTCCATCCTTGTCGGATTGCTGGCAGGAGTTGCTCCCGTCTTAAATGCCGGGAAGGTTGATCTAATCACGGCACTCAAGGAAGGCTCACCGACGTCAGGCTCCGGCAAACGTGGGCATGGGTTTCGCAACGCGTTGGTCATTGCCGAGATCGCGATCACCTTGATTCTGGCATTCGCGTCAGGGCTCCTGATCCGCAGCCTGCTCGCCGCGCAACGTGTCAACCCGGGCTTTAACCCTCAGCATCTGTTGACGATAGAGCTAGAACTGCCCGGATCACGCTACAAGAGCGATGACAGCGTCCGCGATTACTATAGTCAGCTTTCGCAAAGCCTGCGTTCCGAGCCGGGCGTAGAAGACGTAGGGCTTGTCATGGCTCCTCCCGGGGCCGGAGACCGCGGGGATTATTGGTACTCAATCCTCGAGAAGCCCACTCCGCCCCGCGACGATGTTCCCCTTACTCTTTTCAACTTCGCCGACGCCAACTATTTTCGTGTTGCGGGTATCCGCGTCATTGCCGGACGAGCGTTCAGCAACACCGATCGGGTCGGTGCGACACCGGTCACCGTCATCAACGAGCAGCTCGCGCGTAGCGCGTTTGGGGATCCGCAACTTGCGCTTGGCAAGCATCTAAAGGTTGGCGGGCCGTACATGGACGGCCTTACACTCCAAATTGTCGGAGTTGTCGCGAACACCAGCCAAGAGAGTCTCGACGCCGAAAACGCGCCCATGTTTTACTACGCGTTTGCGCAGAACCCGCATACGTTCATGGTCCTCGTCATACGCACCAGCGGCGATCCAGCACAATCGATGAACGCTGCACGCCGCCACGTCTCTGAACTGGACCGCAATATACCGATTCGATCGCTTCGAACCGCTGAAGACTGGCTGGGAGCAACCCTCGACAGCAGACGCTTTTCGACCCTTCTGCTAGGGCTCTTCGGGGCGCTGGCGATGATTCTAGCGTCCGTGGGAATCTACGGCGTCCTGAATTATTGGGTAAGCACGCGCCAAAGAGAAATCGCCATACGGCTGGCCGTAGGCGCACCGCGCTCCGCGATTCTTCGTTGGGTCGGACTGCACGCCACGCGGCTCGCTGCGATCGGAATTGTGCTCGGGGGAATCGGCGCATGGAATGCGGCACGCTGGCTGGAAAGCCTGGTGTTCGGCGTCAAGGTCCACAGCTTGCCGATGATGGTGTCTGCTGGAGCCGCCGTGCTCGTTATCGCCGCGCTCGCCGCCAGCCTCCCGGTTTGGCGCGCCATGCACACGGACGCCGTGCGCAATCTTCACGAGGCTTAAGAATTTCGCAGGCAAATGTCGGGGCGCCTTTAGCGCGTCTCCAAAATTGAATTGGCGCAACGCGGTTACAGCCAAAAATCCGCTCGAGCTTCACCGAGCCGATGACCACGGAACTCTCGCCTTTCGTTTCCGAAGGCTATCGCTCGACCACGGAGAAACCTGCGATCGGGTTCGAGATTTTCGTCCCCGCTCCGGCGGGCGGAATTTCTTCCACTGCCGGAGACATGGCCGTTTCGCAATGGCTCTGCTGAATGGCGGCGAACTTGACGGGCAGCGTATTTTGAAGACGGAAACCCGCGACGCCATGTGGACGCGACAATTCGATGCGTCCGATTCTCTGCCTCCGATGTGTATGGGCTTTTATCAGACGTGGCGCGACAACCTTCATTTCATTGGCCCCGACGGCGATCTCATCGCGTTTCACAGCATGTTTCTTATCGAACCCACACAGAAGCTCGTACTTTTCATCTACGATGGGGAAAACCGCACCATTCAAGTGGGTGGCTCCTCCGGCTAGTGCTCCACCAACACAGGCACCCCCGCCATCGCCTGTTATCTCTACGACGCTGAAGGCAAGCGCGTCCAGAAAGCGACCGGCACCATACAAACGATTTACCTGTACGACCTAAGTGGAAATGTCATCAATGAGGTCGACGGCAACAACGCTACTTTGGCCAACTACATCTACTTCAACGGAAGCTTGCTCGCCGAATACAAGAACGCCACAACGTACCGTACTTCGTCCACAAAGACCACTTGGCTCCGCTCGCCTCATGACCGCCATGGACAAGTCTGTCTTTGACTCGCTCGACTACCTCCCCTTCGGCGAACAAATCGCTGGCGGCCTCGGCACCACCCACAAATTCACCGGCAAAGAACGGGATAGCGAAACCGGGCTGGATAATTTCGGCGCTCGGCACCTCGGATCGAGCATGGGCCAGTTCATGAGCCCGATAACAACCGACTCTTTGAGTGAATCTGTTCACTCCTGGACTCTGAATGCCGCTCGGTCAGCGAACCATCACGTCAGTCATAGGCTCGATCAAGCGTACCTGGACAAACTGGACGGAAAAATCAGCGAGGAATTCGGGACGCGAAAATCCACGGAATGGATCGGTACGGAACAGCAGATCTTGCTCGCCATAGACGGCCTGGAGCATGCAAACCCGGAATGAGTGGTCGATGCAGTGAGGACTTTAGAACTCGCGAACAAGGCGTATTTTCTGTACGTTACGCAACCTGCCGCCGAAAAGGCAAAACTACTGAAAATCGTGCTTTCGAACTGCACCGTCGATGCTGCAAGTGTCTATCCCACATACAGAAAGCCCTTCGACCTGATCTTCCTGAGAGCTAAAAATGAGGAATGGCGCGCCCAAGGGGACGATTTTAGAACTTTTCTTAACGAATTCGTGTCAAGCATCCCACAGGCGGAGCTTCCCAATGGGAGACTCGCGGCACTTGTTCGGTAACCAGAGATGCCGGGCGGGAGGACAAGATTTTTCCGTCGTTCGCAGGGATCGAGCTATCTGGTCTGACGATGTTTCTTGCGCGGACGGTGTTTGGTGGCGCCGTGCCTGGTCTCAGGAGTCTTCGCTGGAGCTGGAGCTACTGAGGGGAGATCTGAGCTAAAAGTGTCCGCTATCATCTTCCAACTACCGTCCGACTGCTCCTTCCAAATCGCCATATCCTTACCGTGGTCGGCGACCGGCTCGCCGTTGGGACCCTCAAGAGCCAACTGGTGAGGTATAGATCGTATACGCGAGGTCACCAGCCCGGCCGACTTCCAATTTGTCGATCTGCCAGTCGATGTTGAACCCCGGGCTGCCGATCAGCTTCAACCAACCCGCCCGGATCGCTGTCTTGCCGTTGACCATCGGGGCATTGGGCGGAAGCCAGGAGCCATCCTCCGCATAGTTGGCGACTGCACTGTCGACATCCTTTGCTTGCGCCGCCTTCAGTGTCGCGGCATCCGCCTCACGAATGGCACGCTCGTCCTGAGCGCGTGTATCCACTGCTTCTCGTTGGCAACCGGAGCAGAAACAGGCCGAAAATGCCAGTATCAGTCCTGATCGATAGCGGCAGTGGCTCATGTGGGCTCCTCCGTGAGGGAACAACGGCAAAGGCTACACCTGGGGCTAAACCGACGTCTAGTTAAGACTTTTGCTTCCGACTCCCAGAAGCAACGCCGTGCCCGGCTCTCGGATTGGTCTCATTCGGATTTGAGTTCGAAACGAAGTGAAGGGTATCGCTTGAGGTCGTTGAAAACAAAAACCCAGAAGACGGTGGCGCGCCCTGAGAGATTCGAACTCCCGACCTTCTGGTTCGTAGCCAGACGCTCTATCCAGCTGAGCTAAGGGCGCATCCTTGGCACTGCATTCATTTTGAACTACTTACGCGGCAACTGCAACTTCCGATTCCACTGATTTTTTGGAGCAACTTGGAGCAATTGAGGCGAATGGAACACTAAAACCGACGCCCATGTGTTCCGCTTCCGCGAGACGGAGGTCGAGTTCCAAATCCAACCGGGAATAGGTCTCCGACATCGTTTCCGGCTGGTGCCCCATCCAGAAATTGTTGATGTCTTCCTGAACGCGCTTGCCTCTCAACCACGTCTTTCGGAAACGCCGGAAGGCGTGAAAGCCCATTCCTTTTTCATCGACTCCCATCGCCTGAAGGCGAGGCGTAAGCCAGCGTTGCTCAAGATTGTTATGCAGGTATGGCGTGCCGTTTCGGGTCTGGAACAGCAGTCCATCCTTACCGTTTGTGAATGCTCGGAGGTACTCTCCCACTGCCGTGCAGACGTCAACTTCACGAAATCCCGCATTCGTCTTGACGTATGGAACGATGCGGGGATGATCTCGGTCCACCTGTTGGTAGACCTGAATCGTGCGGCAGTTGTTCACGAAATGCTTCGTCTCTAAAGCCAGCGCCTCAGAGATTCGCATTCCGGTGGCAGCAAGCAAAACGTACAAAGCCTGCTCCTCGCCTTCACTTTCCGACACGAGTTTATCGACTGCGTTCAGCTTGAGAGCAGGCCGGCGCTGTTGCCTTGATTTGATGACCGGAAGGTCCATTTCCCTAGCGTCCCACTTGCGAGGATGCATAGGCTCTCCGGTTTTGCCATCTTTGAGCGAAGAAGCGACGACCTGCTTGATGTACTCAACGTACGTGTTGACCGTGCGGGCCGACAGCGACTTCTTCATCTTCGTCACCAGCGGCTTCACGGTTATGTTGTGGACATCTCCCAGGGGCAGGTCACCAATAGCCGGAAGTATCCATTTATTCAGGGCAGCTAAGACGCTTGAGCTGTCCTTGATAGGTTCCCGATCCCGTGTGGTGGCCCACCGCAAGTAGGTCTTGGCTTGATCTCGGAACGAGACCTCGCCGAGAACAACACGGTTAAAGTACTGTTCTGAATTCGCACCTGACTTCTCGACAACTTCGCGGGCCTTACGCTGCACAGCGCATGCGAAAGAGCTAACCTGGATTTCCACGGCCAATCGTTGACCTAAGTGGGCGGCGTGTTTTGACGTCCATCGTAGGTTGTCAGGCGTAAGGGTAATCCATTCCACCAGGGCACTGCGATACGTTTTTCCATGAGATCCGACGCTAGAAGGATCGGCAGGTGTGCGCGGCGGTGAAAGCTGACCTCTACTTCTTTTTCGCTGACGGTAACATCTGCAGGCATATCGATGAGGTCGCGGAAAATTTGGCGCGCTTGCGCGTCGGCGTAGCCGTGCATGCGTTGAGCGATCAGGCGATAAAGACCGCTGGCCAGCACCAGCAAAGCCATGTCGAAATCCACCTTCATCCCCACCGCTGAGGAGAGCGCATCAATATGGAAGAAACGCACCGCGTCGGAGAGCGCATTTTCGATCAACATTTGAGCGTAACGGGTCAGCAGCGCCTTGGTGGTAGTGTGCCGTTGATTGGTGAGCAGGATGGTCGGTTCCTCGTGGCCGAGGTCTAGAACAAATAGCTGCCGCAGTGACCGCCCGACCAAGGAGATGGTCTGTTCAAAGACTCGCGGAGTTCGAAACTTGCGAGTGGGAACCTCCAACTCAACGGTCCGCCAGGCCGAACGAGGCAGAAGAACGATTTCCCTCAGAAGTTTGGGGGAACGGCGGCGCAGGGTGATAAAAGGGATGTTCATCTCATCCAACTGTGCCAGCCCCGCGTGGGTCGTCAGTTTGGAATCGAAAACCAGATGGCTCTTCAAAATCCGGAGATTCCGAGGTGCAGACGCATTTTCTCCGCGAAGCTCGAAAAATTTCGCATTTAGAAAGCCGTGGTTGCACTTTTCCGAGGTTCCCCATAGTTCAGGTCGTGGCTTTCCAGTCACCATTTTCTAGCCGCAGGGTTCTTGATCCCGTGTCTGTTGCTTCTAGTGATCTCCGTGGGAGACGTGAAAGTTGAAGGAATCTGGAAGTGGGTGCTGCTGATACCCTGGCCTACTTTTCTGTTTATGATATCAGCGGAAGCGGGCGGCCCGACATTTGGATTCTAGCTTTCCTAATTTCCGCGACGGCCAATACCCTCGTTTATGGCGTAGTCGGGAGCGTGGTCTCATTCTGTTATCGCCGATTCTTCTTCCGGCCAGCCTGATCTCCGGTTCACTAGAGGTAAGTCGGTCTGAGAAAAAGGCAGATCATCACATGCGGGAAGGAGAAAAGAAAATCTAATGAACAAATTTTGCAAGCTCTCTGTTTCATTGCTTGTGGCTGGTTCTTTCTTGATCTCTCTCGCTCAGTCTCAGGAAGCTCCTAGAACCATGACGAAGGTCACGACAAAGATCGTCGAACCTAAGCCCGAACCGGGTTCGTTCTCGGCTCAAGCTAAGACCGTATGGCGGGCCGGAAAAAAGTATGCGCGCACCGCCGAAGCTCCCGATTCACAAAACCACATCCACGGCCTGGCCATCATCAACGAGCCCGACGCCTGGATGATAAATCTCTTCGACAAATCAGCAAGGCACTTGGTCGACCCTGGTCCGTCCTTCAATGTGCATCTTCCCGTTTTCGAGACGCAGACAGGAATCAAAACGAAGTTGGTCGCGTTGGAATTCGGCGAAGAAGTAGAATTTTTTGCTAAGAACGACGCAAGGGAATCAGCCGGTGAGATGGCCGATGGCAAGCCCACCGTCCGCCATGAGGTGAACTTTAGCGGCGGTAGCGTAGTTCTTTGGACCGATGCCAAATCCAAGAAGCCGGTGCGTATAAGCCTAATCCAGGGCGTGCCAGAGACAAACCATCGCATACGTTGCTTACGACGATGACTTAGCATTCGATCCCACGCTATTTCATCCTCCGACCGAAATCGCAGTTGTAGACTCTAAGTAATCGCGCAAAAGTCAGTGACGAAGAATACGCGTGGCTGGAAGCGCTGGCCGGAGGCCGGCCGATGAGCGAGTGGAGCCGTCGAGTACTCTTGGGCGCTGCAAACATTGGCCAGGGCTCTGCAGGAGAACAATTGAAGATGACTCGGCGCACAGAACAGTGTCTGTGAAATTACTAAGCCTGAATACCGTCGAGCGGACTGGCAAACGCGACGGGAAAGGTGCAGGCGTGATGCGCTTGACCGTTGGTCCTTCCGGGTATTCGCACCCTTGCGCAAGAACTGGTGGTCAGCCCGAACACCATTGCTCAGGCTTATTCGGAGCTTGAACGCGCGGGCCTCCTCGACCTTCGCCAGCCGATCAAACCGACGACGGTGGCCAGTGTCGGCGCCTCAGTATGCGGATTCCGTGCGCCTGCCCTCAGGCGATGGCCTTCTTCACAACGAAGCCGTCCACATCCGTCAGCCGAAAATATCTTCCCTGGAACTTATAAGTCAGCTTCGTATGGTCGATTCCGAGGCAATGCAGGATGGTGGCCTGCAAGTCGTGGATGTGGACGGGATCTTCGAGGATGTTGTAGCAATAATCGTCGGTCTTGCCGATGGTGAGGCCGCGCTGGATTCCGCCGCCGGCCATCCAAATCGAAAAACAGCGAGGATGATGGTCGCGTCCGTAGTTGGTCGCGGTAAGTTTTCCCTGGCAGTACACGGTTCGGCCGAATTCGCCGGCCCAGACGACCAGCGTGTCGTCCAACATGCCGCGCTGCTTGAGATCGAGGACCAGAGCGGCCGAAGGCTGGTCGACGCCTTTGCACTGCAACGCAATATCACGCGGCAGGTCGTTGTGTTGATCCCAGCCGCGATGATAGAGCTGAATGAAGCGCACGCCGCGCTCGGCAAGCCTCCGCGCGAGGAGGCAATTGGCCGCGTACGTTCCCGGCTTACGCGAATCGGGCCCGTACAGTTCAAACGTAGACTCGGGTTCCTTGGAAAGGTCCACCAGGTCGGGCACCGAGGTTTGCATCCGATACGCCATTTCGTATTGCGCCACGCGCGTGTCAATCTCCGGATCGGCGTATTTCTCCGACAACAGGCGATTGAGTTTTGCAATGCCGTCCAACATGCGGCGCCGGATTGTGGAGGACACGCCCGGCGGATTCGACAAATACAACACCGGATCGCCGCTCGCGCGAAACTTCACGCCCTGGTACCGCGATGGCAGGAAGCCGCTCCCCCACAAGCGCGAAAAGAGCGGCTGGTCCGGATTCAAGGCATTGGCCTGCGAAAGCATGACCACGAACGCGGGCAGATTCTGATTCTCGCTGCCCAGCCCGTAGCTGACCCATGCGCCCATGCTCGGGCGCCCCGGTTGCTGGAACCCTGTCTGCAGGAAGGTGATGGCCGGATCATGATTGATGGCCTGGGAATACACCGTTTTAATGATGGTGATGTCGTCCACAATCTTGGTGTGATAGGGAAGCAGCTCGCTGATCCATGTTCCCGACTTTCCGTATTGGCTGAACTTGAAGAGGGAGGGTGCCACCGGGAACGACGACTGGCCGGAGGTCATGCCCGTAATGCGCTGGCCCTGCCGCACGGAATCGGGCAACTCCGTTCCCTGCAATTTCTCCAGGTTCGGCTTGTAGTCGAACAACTCCATTTGCGAAGGCGCGCCGGATTGGTGCAGAAAGATGACGCGTTTTGCCTTGGGGGGAAAATGCGGCAGCCCTGCGAGTCCGCCAGTCTTGGGATCAGTTGCCGTATCGGCGGCAAAGCCGTCGGCGGTGAGCAGCGTGGCCAATGCGGGAATGCCGATGGCAATTCCGGCTGTGCTACGCCGGAAAAATTGCCGGCGTGTCATCGCCGCGCGAATTTGCGGAGTCAGTGTGTTGCCCATACTCTGCCTCGCTCCTGCTATTGCTTCGTAATCGTTTCATCGAGATTGAGAATCATGCTTGAGATCGTCGTCCACGCCGCAAGTTCTCGCGGGTCGAGTTTCGCATCCGCTTTCGCTTCGCCAACCAATAGCAGGTTGTCGGCGTCCTCCCGGTCCTGGCGGTATGTAGAACGAAATTCCTTGAGCGAGGTGAGAAGGATCGCGCGTTCTCGCGTGTCCGGCGTTCGCGCCGTCGCGAGCTTGAAAGCAAAATCAACACGCGCCCTATCAGACTTGCCGCCGTTGCGCAACACGCGCTGAGCCAGCGCGCGCGAAGCTTCGACGTACACCGGATCGTTCAAAAGCACCAGCGCCTGCAGCGGCGTATTGGTCACGGCTCGCCGGCCCGTGCATTTTTCGCGGTCGGGCGCGTCGAAGAGATTCAGCGAGGGCGGCGGCACGGTGCGCTTCCACACAGTATACATGCCGCGTCGATAAAGATCGGGACCCGAGGACGGCGTATAACGCTGGCCGGAATAGCCTTCGCCGAAAGCCATCTCTTCCCACAGACCTTTGGGCTGGTACGGATAGACGCTGGGCCCGCCAATCTTGTCGTTCAGCAATCCGCTGATGGCGAGGGTATTGTCGCGAATCAACTCGGCGGGGAGGCGGAAGCGCGGCCCGCGAGCGAAAAGGCGGTTTTCGGGATCGCGCTCGATGAGCTCGCGCGACGTCTGCGAAGATTGGCGGTAGGTCGCTGAAGTGACAATCAGCCGCTGCATCGCCTTGATGTCCCAACCCCTGCGGACAAACTCGGTGGCCAGCCAATCGAGCAGTTGCGGATGGCTTGGCGGCTCGCCTTGCGAGCCAAAATCTTCGGCGGTCTTGACGATGCCGATGCCAAAGTACTGTTGCCAGTACTGATTCACCGCAACGCGCGCAGTGAGCGGGTTTGCGGGGTCGAGGATCCACTTGGCGAGTCCCAATCGATTTGCAGGTAGGTCGCGTGCCATCGGAGGCAAGAACGAAGGAACACCCGGCGTGACCTTCTCGTCCTTATTGTTGTATTCCCCGCGCCTCAGCACGAACGTGTCGCGCGGCTTGGACATTTCTGCCATGACCATGGTGGTGGTGATAGACTTTTCGAGCTTTTCGCGTTCTTTGCGGAGTTCTTTCAACCGGGAATAAAGCTGTTGGTACTTTTCGGGCGCGTCGTGCTTCAGGAAGTATTCGCTTAGAGCGGCCTGCTGCTGCTTTTCGAGCCGCGCCTGTTTTTGTTCCTTGCTTTCCGCTTTGGCCAATTCGCCGATATCGGCCTCTTGCTGCGGCTTGTCCGGCTGGAGCGACGCAATTTCTTTGGCGGGAGCGCCTGCGAGTTCATTGAGCAACACGCGCGCAGGCAAATGCACGGCGAGATTCTCGTCGTCGTCGGGGGTCAGCGTGCGCGTGTAAATCCGCAAGTCATCGAGCAGGCCTTGGAACAGGCCGCCGGTGTTCTTGTTGCCGATCTCTAATGGTGCGGAAGTGCGGAAGCTGCCGCTGAGCGCATCCTTTGCTACCTCGGTTGGCCAAGCCTTGCCATCCACATAAAGCTGCAAGCCCGCGGCTTTGCCCGAGCCGTCATAGTTGACGAGCACGTGATGGGAACGATCCATGGGTACGCGATCTTTAGTTCGCACTTCGATGGCGGAATCCGGCCAGCGCGCCGCCAGCCGCACGACGAGGCGAAGATTGCGCTCGTGCCTGCCGGTGTAGGCGACATCGTCAAAAGCAAGAACATAACCGGCCCAGTTAGCGGAGGTGTCTTTTTTCTGAAGCACCTCGCTGCTCTTCAATCCGTACAGATTCACCCACAGGCTCAGAGCAAACGGCTCGTGCGTGTCGAAATCGCCAGCCTGGCCGAGGTTGACTTCTGTCTCGCCGCCGAATTCCGCGGCCTTGCCGGTTGGCCCATCTTCATAGATGACTTCTCCGCGCACGACTTTTCCGTCGTGTTTTGAAAAGGCGTCGGTCAGGTCACTGTTGAACCTGTAGTGCGTCGCAAGACCTTCGGCGGGAGGTTCCGGCAAGGTCGCGAGGCTTGTTTTCTGCCATTCATTGCGCAGCGCCAAAACGTCTTTCTCGGGCATGGCCGCCAAAACATTAGCGATCTGCTGATTGAGATCCTCGAGCTGCCGCTTCTGTTCCGGAGTGGGCAGCGGCAGCACAGGGTCAGCATTGCCTTGGTAGCCATCGAGGCCGCGCTCGGGGACGGTGTTAAAGAACGCAAAGAAACGATAAAAATCTTTCTGCTTGATCGGATCGTACTTGTGGTCATGGCAGCGCGCGCAGCCCATCGTGAGTCCAAGCCAGGTGGTTGCCGTAGTGCTGGCGCGGTCGACGACATACTCGACGTGGTACTCCTCGGGGATGGCGCCTCCCTCGAAGTTGATCATATTGTTGCGGTTGAAACCGCTGGCGATCTTCTGTTGGAGCGTGGCGTTGGGGAGTAGGTCGCCAGCGAGCTGCTCGAGCGTAAACTCGTCGAAGCGCATGTTGTGGTTGAAGGCGTCAATCACCCAATCGCGCCAGGGCCACATTTCGCGCAAGCTGTCGATGTGAAAGCCATGGGTGTCGGCGTAGCGCGCGAGATCGAGCCACTGCATCGCCATACGCTCGCCGTAGTGCGGAGACTTCAGCAACTGGTCCACACGCTTTTCGTATGCGTCGGGAGAATGATCTGTAAGAAACGAGTCGACATCCGCGGGAGTGGGTGGCAGGCCGGTCAAATCAAACGAAACGCGCCGCAGCAGAGTGGCCTTATCGGCTTCGGGCGAAGGCTTCAGCCCCTCGGCTTCCAGGCGAGCGAGAATGAAATTGTCGATGGGGTTCTTGGGCCAGGTTTTGTCCTTGACCTCGGGAATTGCGGGGCGCCTCGGCGGATCAAACGCCCAGTGGGATTGCCATTTCGCCCCCTGATCGATCCATTCGCGGAAGAGTTCGATCTGTTTGGGCGTCAGAACCCTGCCCGACGACACTGGCGGCATGGGCCTTTGCCTGGAACTAATCCTCTGATAGAGCTTGCTGGCCGCGCTGTTGCCCGGCACGATGAGGTGGTAGCCGCCGCGATCGGCAAACACATCCTCTTTCGTGTCGAGGCGCAGGTTCCCTTGGCGGCTCTCTTCCTCGGGGCCATGGCAGGTAAAGCAGGCGTCAGAAAGGATGGGGCGAATGTCGCGATTGAAGTCAACCGGCTTTTCTGGAGGGGTGGACGGCGCCTGGCCTGCAAAGACCGGGAAAAGACAAAACACCACAGCAGCAGCCGGCAACCATCGGCAGATAATCGGACGGAACAAGAAACTCCTCCACCGATTGCGTTGCGCAACCGGAAAATAGGATACTACTTGAGCTTCCGCTTGGAAATGAAATTGTCATCATACCGATAACCAGATAATCGGACAGATCAAGTAGTAGGAGCACTTTTCCGATTAGCCGACCCGAACTTAGCATGCCTTTTGGGTGCGCGCTTACGCTCGGTTTTGACCTTCGTGTGGACGAATCGAGCTAAACCTCGGGAATAATGCGTATCGCAATGCGGCACCCGTTCTGCCTCTTTTCCACCCGCACTACCCAACCGTCCTCTTCGGGGCTCGCCGGGCCGCCGAGCACATGATAACTGGCATAGTTTTAGGTATTTATATCGGAAATCCCCGCAGCAGGCGTGTCAACGGCTGTCAACTCCCGGCAAACGGGGCGTCAGCAGCCCACGTTGTGGTACGCAACTGCTAACGGGATAAATAAGGTTGCTCAAATACGTCTTTAGGTAGAATTCGGTGTTGTGCGCCGCGAGGATTCGCACGGGGGGCTTCATAATGAAATGATGCTCCAAGGGGAGATGAGAATTAATATCAATGCATTGAGAGACCGACTCTGCTCCGCAGGTAAATGGCGAATTCCTTGCAACACGAGGTGCATCGTCCTAGTTGTGACAAGCTGCCTAGCTTGCCTCCCGCTAGTGCCGTTTGGAGTATCCGCGCAAGAATGGCGATTCTATGGAGGCGATGCCGGGGGGACGCGATTCTCTTCGCTCCAACAAATTAATCGTGGCAACGTTGGGAGATTGAAGCGAGCGTGGACCTATCACATGGGAGAAACGGATCGCGGCGGCAATGAGACGGACCGGCATCACATTGCGGCATTTGAATCCACTCCTATCGTGATGGATGGCGTGCTGTACTTCTCCACTCCTTCGAACCGCGTGATTGCGGTCGATGCGGAAAGCGGGAAAGAGATTTGGCAATTTGATCCGCAATCCGGAAACGCTGAACCACGCCAGTTTTTCCAGCACCGCGGTGTCGCTTATTGGCAGAGCACGAACAGGGACGATCGAAGGATCCTGTCCGGCACTTTTGATGGACGCTTGATCGCGCTGGACGCGAAGACGGGAAAACCGTGTCGCGATTTTGGCAAAGACGGAACCGTCAACCTGCGCACAGGAGTTGCTGACTCTTATCCGGGTGCGGAATATGCCGTGACTTCTCCTCCCGCGATTTACCGAGACCTGGTGATTACCGGAGCCGCGGTTCCTGAGTATCCCTCCAAGGGCCCGAGTGGCGCGGTACGCGCTTTTGATGTCCGTTCGGGCAGGCTGGTTTGGACTTTTCACACGGTTCCTCAACAGGGAGAAGCAGGGCAGGAGACCTGGCAGGAGGAGGCGTGGAAAGATCGCACTGGCGCCAACGTCTGGTCGATCATGAGTGTGGATTCTGAGCGGGGCCTGATTTTTCTTCCCATCGGGTCGGCTTCCTACGATTTCTACGGAGCGGACCGCAAGGGCATGGACCTATTCGCGAATTCTTTGGTGGCGTTGGACGCGGCCACGGGCAAACTGGTCTGGTACTACCAGATGGTGCATCACGACATTTGGGATTACGACATGCCGGCGCAGCCGGTATTGATTACAGGGCGGCGGGCCGGCAAAGAAATTCCAGCGATCGCGCAAGTGACGAAGATGGGATTCGTGTTTATACTCGATCGCCTCACGGGGAAACCCTTATTCCCTGTAGAGGAACGCAAAGTTCCCGAGAGCAATGTCCCCGGCGAGGCCGCGTGGCCGACGCAGCCTTTTCCGTTGAAACCTCCGCCTCTCGTGCGGCAGTCATTCAGCGAAGAGGACATCAGTGAGGTAACAAAAGATTCCCATCAGTATTGCGCGGAGCTGGCTCATTCGCTGAAAAACCGTGGGATGTTCACGCCCTACAGGCTCGAGTTGACATTGGTGATGCCGGGTACGCTGGGAGGAGGGAATTGGTCGGGAGGTTCTTTTGATCCGGCTTCTGGCTATTTGTTTGTGAACGCCAATGAGTTGGGGGCTGTCGGCGCGATGCAGCCGCAAGCCGATGGTGCACCGGAGAGGTATCGAAGAGGGGCCAAAGGAGGGGAGTACGCAAGATTTTGGGATGAAAAGGAATGGCCGTGCCAGAAGCCACCTTGGGGAACGCTGAATGCTGTGGACGTGAACAAGGGAGAGATCGTCTGGCAGGTGCCGCTTGGAAGTATAGATGAACTGAAAATGAAGACGGGCACGCCGAATCTTGGCGGCTCGATTGTGACCGCAGGTGGATTGGTCTTCATCGGCGCAACCATAGACAGCCACTTTCGTGCATTCGATTCAAAAACCGGAGAGCAATTGTGGGTTACCGACCTGGAAGCCAGCGCTCACGCCACTCCGACGACTTATCTGGGTAAGAAAACCGGCAAGCAGTTTGTGGTGATTGCTGCCGGAGGAGGGGGATATTTCCGGGGCAGAGTATCCGATGCCCTTGCGGCGTTTGCGCTTCCCGACAGATAGGATACTTGCAGATGGATTGAAGAGATGGGTGTGGAGCGATAGAGTGTGTTGCCCACTCAAGGAACGGAGCAAGCGACATGGCTGATGGGTTCACAAGGTTCAGATTTTGCGGAGCAGCCGTGACGCGAGCGATGCCGATTGCCAAAATTTGTTGTGCCGGGATTCTACTGACGTTCCCAGCAGGGAATCGAGCCATGGCTCAAACAAATGTCGTCGTGGTTCGCCCCAAGGCGATTCAGGATGTGCTTGTAAACCCCGGGATGGGAATCACGACGTTTCAAAGGTTCAATGGGCAAGAACCGAACCCGCCGCTGAAGTGGTCCGAAGTTGGACCGGTGACGAAACTGCCGCAGGCTGCCACCAAGCCGGATTTCCCCGATACGTCGGTTGCCTATTGCCGCTGGTATTGGAATGTTCTTGAGCCGGAGCCCGGCAGATTTCACTGGGAGATTGTGGACCTCGCGCTGGAAGAAGCTCGGGCGCACGGACAAACCCTAGCGATTCGCTTGATGCCGTATTCCAACCAAGACCCTCTTCCTGAGTGGTATCGGAACTCGGGAGCGCGGCGCGCCAACAAACTGACGGACAAAGACGGCGAAATCTGGCAGCCGGATTTCAGCGATCCCTTATACCTTAAATATTGGGGCGAACTCGTTGCCGAAGCGGGAAAACGATACGACGGGAACCCCTATCTGGACAGTGTAGACATTTCGTCCGCGGGCTATTGGGGAGAGGGCTGGAGCCCCTACATGCCCGCATTTCCCTATCAAAAGGCATTGATTGACATCTGGCTTGAAGCGTTTCCACGCACTATCTTGCTGATGAATTTTGACGAGCAACAAGCGCTCACGTACGGGACGCAACATGGTGCCGGGTGGAGACTCGATTGTCTCGGGGACATGCGAACGAGTTCCACGAGTCCCTACTTTCCCGCGGAGATGCTGGAGATTTATCCGCAGCAGGTGGTGCGCGCGGGGATTCAAGACGTTTGGCAACACAACCCGGTTTCGTTGGAAACTTGCTACACCGTGGCCGGCTGGAAGGAGAGAGGTTACGACCTCGACTATATTCTCGAGCAAGCGCTGCGTTGGCACGTGAGCACGGTGAACATCAAGTCCGCGCCGGTACCGAGCGAATGGAGGAGTCAGTTCGACACGTTTCAAAAAAAGATCGGCTATCGTTTCAATCTGCGGCGGCTGGAATACGCGAAGGTGGTCAATCCCGGAAGCATGATGCCCGTTCACATGTGGTGGCTGAACCAGGGAGTTGCCCCCATCTACAAAGAATTCACCGTAGCCATGCAATTGAAGTCTTCGCAAGCGGCGGCGGCGATTCCCGTACCCGTGGACATTCGCAAATGGCTCCCAGGTGACGCGGTGTTCGACGGCACGTTGTTCGTGCCGCAAAATCTGCCGGAAGGGAACTACGACGTGCGTGTCGGGATTCTGGATCCCAGAACGGGCCAGCCGGCGATTCGTCTTGCGGTTGAGGGCCGTCAACCGGACGGATGGTATGCCATGGGCTCGCTTACGGTAAAAGCCAAGTGATCCGTTCGTGCCTTGCCGTGCTGCTGGCCTGTGCAAGCGCATTCTGTTCGTTGGCAGGGGCGGACGCCCCTCCGCAGGAGTTTTTTCGAGTTTTTAAGCAGCCTCTTCCGCAAGGGCCACGCATCACGCCTTACCTGAGCTACCAAGTTGAGCGGGCTTGGAAAGAAGACGAAGCTCGACAAAAGGCCTGGGACGCTATCCGCGATGAAGCGAGTCTTCGTAAGACCCAAGACGAATTGCGGCAAAAGCTTCTGCAAATGATCGGCGGATTGCCCGCGGTCAAGACCGATCTCCACCCGGTGATCACCGGCAAAATCCAAATGGATGGATTCATCATAGAAAAGCTAATTTTCCAAAGTCTGCCGGGTGTCTACGTAAGTGCGCTGGTTTACGTTCCAAACGATCACACCGCAAAGCATCCGGCTATCCTGGTGCCGGCGGGGCATGCTTCCGATGGGAAATTTCATTATCAGGCGCTGAGTCAAAGACTGGCCGGACGAGGCTACGTAGTGATTTCCTGGGATCCCGTCGGGCAAGGTGAGCGCAGCCAGTTCTGGGATGCGAAAGCAAACAAGAGCCGCTACAACCTGATTTGTGCCGAACATGCGGAAATGGGGAATCTAGCCTACTTGGCCGGAGCAAATCTCGCTCGATGGGAAGTATGGGACGGCATACGCGCCGTGGATTACCTCCTAACACGCCCGGATGTCGACGGCGAACGAATCAGCATTACTGGAACAAGCGGCGGCGGAACGCAAACCGCTTTCATTGCAGCGCTTGATCCTCGCATAAAAGTAGCCGTGCCGTCGTGTTACATCAGCGCCCTGCCAATGCGGATGTCCAACCGCATTTTTGTCGATCCGGACAGCGACCCGGAACAGGATTTGTTCGGCATGATTTCTAACGGCATGGACCATCCAGGGTTGTTGCTGCTGATGTACCCGCGACCGGTATTGGTAGCAGCCGCGGTGTTGGATTTCTTTCCTATCGAGGGAACAAGAAAAACCTTCCGAGAGGTGCAAAAACTGTACGAGCAATTCGGTCACGGAGAGCGCATCGCACTCGTCCAAGGCTATCACGATCATCAATTCTCAATCGAGAATCAGCAAGCAGCGCTCAATTTTCTCGATCACTTTAATCAGATGCCCGTGCGAGACAGTCTTCCCCCCGTGAAAGAGCTGGACGGTGAGGCTTTGCGATGCACTCGAAGCGGGCAGGTCATGCTTGATTACCGTGGTGCGAGGTCACTGATGGATGTGATTCGAGAGTATTACGACGAACATAAAACCAAAAATAATCAGATGCTCGCCAAAGAATACTTCGGAGAAAAATACAACGGAGTTCAAAATTGGAGCGTAACCGAATTTGGCAACATCCCACCGCAGCCCGGCCAGATCACATGGGAAGCTCGCGGCAGTTCGAAAATCGAAGACGCAACGATTGACCGTTATCTGCTGCGTCATAATGAGCTACTCGAAATGCCATTGCTCCACATTCATAAGTCGGGCGCCGGCGACCGAAAACTCTTGCTGTGGTTTCAGGAGAATGGCAAAGCCACCCCTACGGATTGGCCCGAGGTTGAAAAACTCTTGAACCAGGGCTACAACATCATCTCGTTCGATTTTCGCGGGCTCGGCGAAACCCGCATGCCCTATACGGCCGTCTCGCCGGACGATCCGCTCCTGGGCCAGCTGGACTTCGATCACGCCTACGTCAATCCGATTTCAAGCGTGCTGGCCAACTACGTGTACAATTCGCTCCTCACAGGAAGGCCTTATTTTCTGCAAATGATTGAGGATGCGGAAATCGCCAGGCGATTTGCTGCGGAAAAGCTGCATGCGAACATGGTTGCTGTTACGGCTCCCGGCGACGGGTACACCCTCGCAAGCGCCATCGCAGAGACAATTCCGGGCCTGCAGCTCCTACCCGAGCCTGGCGGGAAAATTTTGAGATGGTCTGAAATTGTGGAACAAGAAAGAGAGAGCTGGCCAATCCAATATCTGCTGCCATCGGGGGCCTACATCCACTAGGTAAGCGTTCCTCTCGCGACTCACGGGTGGACCAAGCTCCTTTCGAGCGTTAATCCACCATCTTCAGGATTCCGAACCGTGTCGGCACGTGAAATGTTTTCCCCTCTGGAATGGTGCTCCAAGCAAGAAACTTGCGGTGATCGTCAGCGCCTTTTCCCGCGGCACGAAAGAAATTGACTCGCCACCGCGCGCCAGCGTGTACTTCTCTCACGTTCATCGCCGCAAGCGGTATACGCATCTCGGCAGTCCAAAGGTGCCGCCGGGCCTCGATACGAGTTGCATGCTCGAACCCGGAATTCCAAGAGGCGTCGTTGAAAGGTTCTTTGGTTTTGTCGATTTCCAGGTCAATCCATTGATTGTTGGGAGCCACCTCAAACTCAAAATAATGACTCACGCGTTCTGGCTGGGGGTTCAGGAACACTTCAACGACGTCACGATCCCACAATTGCCATCGCTCCACCTTGGGATCTTCTCCTTCATAGGTGTTCAGCGAGTCATAGCGGCACCAGAACGCAAAGTAAACATGCGAATCGGTCCAGACCGACGCCACGCGCGCTGCTGCTTCCGGATAATGGGACTTGCCCTGCGCATCGTTGTTAAATTCCATCCACTGCGCCCGCTTCCAGTAAAGCTTCGACAGATCGCCATCCGGCAGGAACTCTTGGGAGGAGTGCTTTGCTTCGATTTCGGCGCTGCTGGAATAGACCTGCTCCACTCCTGCCGGAATTTGGCGCGCAGCAGAAGCAAGGAGAATCACAAGAGCCGCGCCGTTTACAGCGGCGAACCAGAATGGAATTTTACGCGGCATCCAAGGGTCCCCTGCGCATCTTGCGGAGCGTGACCTTTCTCGCCGCTCAACGAATCCAACTCGGGCCTTAAGCGCGGCTGCCGATTTATCGCACTTTGACAACGGAAAGTAAACGATATAGAAGAACGAACGGAATGCAGCGGCGGGTTTCTGACGAGGAGGGTTCATGGGCGCAATCGGAAGGCGACGGTTGTTGAAGAGCGCTGGAGTACTTTTGGCGGCGGGCAAAATCTCCACGGGGAGAGTCAGTTTGGCACCGGCCGAGGCAGCCACTGCGGGGAAGCCCCTACTGCTCAAGGATTTTGAACCGCGCAGCATGCTGCATGTGCCGGAAACGAAAGTGCCGCGGCCGCGCTATCCGGTGATTGACGTCCATACGCACTTGTCCTCGGTAGCCAAGCACAGTCAGGGCGTGGGCTTGGGGGAGGAAATGGAATATTTCGCCACCGCCGACGAGGTGCTCACCCTCATGGATCGGAAAAACATCCGCATCATGGTTAATCTCACCGGCGGAGTTGGAAAAGGGTTGGTTGAAGCGATTGCCAAGTTTCAGACGCCCCATCCGGATCGTTTTTTGACGTTTACGGAGCCCTGGTGGGATCGCTCCAACCAGCCGGGATACAGTCAATTTCAGGCCGACGAGATTGTCCGGGCGCACAAAGCGGGCGCAAGCGGATTGAAGGTCCTGAAGACATTGGGACTGTACTTGCGGGAGAACATCTCGAGCGGGCCGCTCGTCAAAGTGGATGACAAGCGCTTCGATGCCATGTGGGAAGCGTGTGGCTCGCTGGGCATTCCTGTAGCAATTCACGTTTCCGACCCGGAAGCTTTCTTTTTGCCCATCGACCGTTTCAACGAACGCTTCGAGGAGTTGAACAATCATCCGGATTGGTCATTTTATGGTGGCGATTTTCCCAGCAATGCCGAACTGTTGGAGGCGCGCAACCGTGTCCTAGCCCGGCATCCCCGAACGCAGTTCATTGTTCTTCACGTGGGCAATGACGCCGAAAATCTTCCTTACGTCGGAGAATGTATGGATCGCTTCCCGAACATGCATGTAGAGATGGGCGCCCGCATCGGAGAGCTTGGCCGCCAGCCGCGCATGGCGAAAAAGTTCTTTGAGAAATACCAGGATCGCATTCTATTCGGCACAGACGTGGTTCCTCACGGGACGGACACGCCGCAGCAAGTTTTCACAGACAAACTGTATGAAATCTATTACCGCTTTCTCGAAACCGAAGATGAATACTTCGATTACGCGCCTGCCCTTGTGCCGCCTCAGGGACGCTGGCGGATTTATGGCCTGGGATTGGCGGAGGAAATCCTCAAAAAGGTCTACTACGAGAATGCTGCTCGCCTCTTGCAAGTCAAAATCTGAACCCTTCTATGAAAAAATGGATAAAAAAGATTGACAAGAGAAGGGGATTCTGCCAAGAAAGAAAGCGAAACAAATGATAAGGAAAGCAAAGTAAAGAAAAAGTAAAGAAATGGTGCCTTTCCTTTTCCAAATTTTACTGATGGCTCTTCTCCTGGCCAAGGGGCATGGCGACGCACCCCGTCCGGGTGACTTCCAGGTGATTGGGCCAGGGGGCGGTGGAGCAATGTTCCATCCGACCGTCAGCCCTCACGACCTGAATACGGTCTTAGTCGCTTGCGACATGACGGGCGCCTATGTCACCCACGATGGCGGCAAGTCTTGGCGCATGTTCAACTTACGAGGAGTTGTACAGTTTTTTGTTTTTGATCCGATGGACAAGAACGTCATTTACTCACAGGCCAGCGGATTGTGGCGCAGCAACGATGACGGGAAGACGTGGAACTTGGTCTATCCAAAGCCCGCTTCCATAAAAGGCATCAAGATGAGCTCTGACCATTCCGACGAAGAAATTATCGTAGAGCCCAATCCGCTGGGTCGAATCACTGCAATGGCTATAGATCCCGCCGATTCCAAGGTCTACTACGCAGCTGCGGGTGATAGAAAAAGCGGGCCTTTTGGTCTATTTCTCTCGCGCGATGCCGGCCAAAACTGGACTAAAGAGGCGGATTTACCGGAACTGGCCAGCAAAGTATGGGTGAATCCAAGCTCACCCCGCGATGGGCGCACGCTTCTCATAGCCGGTTCGCATTTCATTGCCACAAAGACATCCGGAGTGCAAAAGATTCCGGTGCCTCCCGCAAGAACGCTGACCGATATTTCCGCGGGATTCACCAAGGATGGGAAGCCGATCATTTATGCGATTGGTGACGAATCGGCATTTGTATCCGACAACGAAGGGAAAACTTGGCGAAAAGTCAGTTTGGGACTAGGCAATGGAAAAATGCGGGCCATCGCAACGAGCTTGCATAATCCTGATACAGCCTATGTCTCCTACGGTGACCTCCAAGAAGGCGGAACCAAATGGCTGGGAGTCGCCAAAACAACAGATGCGGGGCGGACCTGGCAATTGGTTTGGAAAGAAGATAGCAACCCTGCTGCTAAATCTGGCGCCAACATTCACGACGCATGGATCACGGAACGATTTGGGGCGAGCTGGGGAGAGAACCCTCTGGCCCTTACGGTTGCAGACCAGGACGCCAAGGTGAGCTACGGGACAGACTTCGGCAGGACGATGCAGACGACGGATGGGGGCGCAAATTGGGTCGCCGTGTATTCGCAAAGAATCGGAGAAAAGGGGTGGACTAGCACGGGACTCGATGTCACTACGACTTACGGCTACCACTTCGACCCCTTTGATCTCAGCCGGCAGTTTATCTCCACAACGGATATAGGCCTTTTCCGTAGCGAAGACGGAGGAGAATCCTGGGTAAGTTCCACGCAGGGTGTCCCCAAGGATTGGATGAATACGACGTATTGGATTGTTTTTGATCCCGCGGTGAAAGGTCGCGTATGGAGTGTGAACAGTTGGACGCATGATTTGCCGCGTCCGAAGATGTGGAGGCGAAAAGGGGTTCGAGCCTATCGCGGCGGAGTTTGTCGCAGCGAGGACGGCGGAAGAACTTGGACGAAATCCAATACCGGAATGGAACAGACTGCGGCCACGCACATTCTTCTGGATCCCACCAGCCCTCCCGATGCACGCATCCTCTATGTTGCCGGGTTCGGCCGTGGCGTCTACAAGAGTACGGACGGCGGAAAGAGCTGGACGCTGAAAAATGCAGGTATTACGCAGAAAGAACCGTTTGCCTGGAGAATCGTGAGAGATTCCAAAGGTACGCTTTACGTTCTTCTAGCGCGTCGTTCCGAAGACGGAAGTATCGGGAATGACGGCGACGGCGCGATTTACGGGTCCACCGACGGAGCGGAAACCTGGACGCCCGTAGCCATGCCTCCGGGAAGCAATGGTCCGAACGGCCTGGCTGTTGATCCGCAGGATCCGAGTCGTCTCTATCTTGCAGCGTGGGCCAGAGACAAGGGGGAGCACGGTGAGGGTGGCGGCATCTTCTTGTCGGAAGACGCTGGCAGGACTTGGAAGCAGGTTTTGGATCGCGACCGTCACATTTACGACGTGACCATTGATCCGGATGATGCAAACACTCTTTACGCCGCGGGATTCGAATCCTCCGCTTGGAGATCAACGGACCGCGGGGAGACTTGGACGCGCATACACGGCTTCAACTTTAAGTGGGGACACCGCGTGATTCCTGATCCCCAGAACCCGAAGATGGTTTACATCACGACTTTCGGCGGCGGCGTTTGGCATGGCTCGGTGGACGGAGAGGATCGCCCGCTCGATATTATGACCCCGCAATTGCAACCCGGACGGTAGCGTTTAGATTTAGCGACCAGAAGGAAACAGAAAGATTATATGAAGAGCGTCCCCATGTCCAAATAACGAGTGACTTGTTGCGGTCGAAGTTCGATACGCTGGCAAAAATTGCAGCGGCGGACTTCCGGCGCGTTGTGTTTCTTGGGAGCGGGTCGTGCTTCGCAGCTTCACGTGAGGCAGCACTGAAAATGCTGGCGACTTATTGCGCGAACTGGATCGAAAGAGGCTTGGATCCTTTAGGGTCATCGTTGGTGAACACATCCCGGATTTGGCGGTGAGAGAAGGCGACGAAGTCATAGAATGCCCAGCATGGAGTGAACTTGGCGAGGATGATGACTTGGTGGTGCACGTTGTCGTGGGCGCAACTCCTGGCTTTTTTCCGCTGCCTGGAAGAGGGGTTGTTGCCCGATTCGCCGTCCGAGGAGAGAATCATCAATCGAGCGGTGGAAAAATTTCCCTTGCATGCTCCTTCGTAAACGATTTTCTGGAACACGGCAGGGCTAAGAAATTGAGCTCGAGGACAAGCATTCAAAATAGCGAGCTAGAAATGTGCTTGAAGCGGTTCCCGCGGGGGCTTTTCGTAACTAGGAGGGCGGGGTTACTTGCGTTCGCATTCCTCCTCGCGCTGGTCGCTTCAACCCCAGTCTTCGGCCAAGCGAAAGTGTGGGAAGGCGTTCTGAATCTCGCGACCTACGAAGAGGGAGCGCCAGATCCCAATCCTCCTTTCGACCAATTCGCGACTGGCCGCTTCAACTATCCCTATACTCTCCGAAACGAAATCACCAACACCCGGGCGGAGCACACGTGGCTCGCCGTTTATCTCGAAAACGAGTACTTGAAATGTTCCGTGCTGCCGGATATCGGCGGCCATCTTTACACCTGCATCGACAAAATCAGCGGCCAGCCCATGTTCTACGCGAATCCCTCCATTAAGAAAGCTCGGATCGGTTATCGCGGGGCGTGGGCTGCCTTTGGCGTCGAGTTCAATTTTCCCGTCTCCCATAATTGGGTCTCGATGTCCCCGGTAAACTACGCGTTCGCGGAACATCCGGACGGCAGTGTCTCGGTCACCGTCGGCAACATCGACAGAGTTTACGGGATGGAATGGACCGTGGAACTGATTTTGCGCCCGGGCTCCACGATTCTGGAACAGCGCACCACGCTCAGCAATCGCAGCGACGTTCGCCATCGTTTTTATTGGTGGAACAATGCCGGCGTGCAAGTTTGGAACGATTCCCGGATTGAATACCCCATGCGCTTTGCGGCAGCACATGGTTTTGCCGAAGTGCAGCGATGGCCGGTGGATGCGCAAGGCAAAGATTTGAGTGTCACCAAAAACCAGACGGATGGACCTGTATCCTTATTCGTCCATGGAAGCCGCGAAGATTTCATGGGGGTCTGGAATCCCCATAGCAACACAGGCACCGCACATTTCTCCGCGTATCGCGAAGTTCCGGCAAAGAAAATCTGGTCTTGGGGTGTGGATGCGGATGGCCTCGATTGGCGAAAGACTCTCTCGGATAACGACAGCGCCTACGTCGAACTGCAAGCGGGTCTCTTCCGGAATCAGGAGACCTATGCGTTCCTGGAGCCGCGGCAAGCCATCTCCTTCACAGAGTACTGGATGCCTGTGCGCGACACGGGCGGCATTTCACGAGCCAACTTGGCAGGCGTAGTTCATTTGCAACGAAACAATGGCATTTTGAATGTCGCATTTAATGTCAACCGCAAGAGGCCTGCAGCGACGATCACCATCCTAAACGGGACTACTTTGTTGCTACAGGAAAAAGAAGATTTGGCCCCTGAGCGTGTCTGGAAAAGAGATGTTACCATTCCCGCCGGCGCGGGAAGCCTCACCTTTGAACTCCAAAGCAGCGAGGGCGCTGTTTTGCTAAGGCAAACCGAAGGCCAGTACGACTGGATTCCGGAATCCCAGATTAAGCTCGGCCCCCAGGTTTCGTACAAGATTCCTGAAGAGAGCGGGCGAACTGCGGACGACTGGCTTCAATTGGGGAAAGAGCAAGAGTTGAACGGCAACGTCCTGACCGCCGTCCAGACTTACGAGAAGGCTCTGCAGAAATTTCCCGGCGGCTTTGAATTACGAAAAGCCGCAGGAAGACTTGACGCCAGCCTGAATCGCTTCGAGGAAGCACTCCCGCTGCTCGTTGAGGTTCACGACCGGAACACCAGCGACACGGAAGTTTCCTACTATCTGGGCATTGCGTATGAAGGGCTCGAACGAGAGGAAGAGGCAGCCGACGCTTACCGGGAAGCTCTGCGGTTGCCTGACTTTCGGGCCGCGGCCGCGATGCGGCTCGCGGAAGTGCAGGCTCGCGCTGGCAAACTGGAGCAAGCCAAGGAATTGTTGACGCTGAGTTTGCAATCCGCTCCCGAAGATTTGCGCGCTGCGGAAGAACTGGTAGCTGTTCGAAAAGCGCTTGGAGAAACCAAAGAAACTGAAACGCTCGCTCGCTCGCGCCTGGCAAGCCTTCCCTTAAGCAATTTTCTTCGCGACGAACTTGGAAATCCAGACCTTGCGCATTTGGCCGGCGATCCCTATCGCGTTTTGAACATCGCTTACGAATACGCGCGCCTGGGACTTTACCGAAAAGCAATAGAAGTCCTAAGTCGAGAGTATCCTTCCGCAAAACCGGATCAGGCTGAACCTGGCTCCGTCGCGCCCCAGAACCATCCGTTGGTTGTTTACTTTCGCGGGTATTGCCGCGAGAAACTTGGTGAGTCTCCGGAAAGGGACTATGCGCAAGCCTCGCGCCTTTCGACTCTGTACATTTTTCCGAGCCGCATCGGAGTGCAGCGGGCACTGCGCGCCGCCATTCGAAGGAATGAAAAAGATGCAACGGCGCATTATCTTCTGGGAACATGGCGCTTCGCACGCGGCCAGACGGACGCGGCTCTCTCCGAATGGAATCGCGCCCGCGAGCTCAATCCCAAAATCCCCGTATTGCAGGCGAGCACGGGCCTGGCGTTGCTCAACATAAAACACGAATTCGCCCCCGCCTTAAATGCGTTCGAAGAAGGAATCGCAAACGACCCTCTGAACACCGTGAACTATTCCGGAGCCGTGGTTGCGATGACGCTGCTCGGAGAATCGCCAGCCGAACGCGTGAAAATTCTCGAGCGCTATCCCGATTTAAGCCGAATGCCCACTTCTTTGGTGTACGAGCTTGCTTTAAATCGAGCGGAAGAGGGGAACTATCAAGCCGCCATGGACTTGTTCAAGAACCGCTTCTTTGGAAGGGAAGAAGGTGGCACCAATGTTCGTCAGGTGTGGATCGAGGTCAACTTGCAGCGGGCGTTGACACTCGCGCGAACAAACCACTGCAAGGATGCGCTCGAGGTCTCGAAGGCTATCGGCTCTCCCGTGAATGGCTTGGTGTTCACACAAGACGGGCTCGCCCCATTTCTTGATTCGGCGCGAAGTCACTTTTTTCTGGGTGAGGTGTCGCAAGCGTGCGGCCAAAAGAATGACGCGAACGAATTGTACCGCCGCGCGGCTCAAGCGACAGGACCCTCGGATATTGTTTGGACGTGGGCCTCCGCGCGAAAGCTCGATGGCTATGATCCAGAGAAATGGCAAACGCGTCTCAACGCTGCTTTGTCGCAAGCGGACTCCAATGTGCGAACCAATAGTTCACCGGGTTGGTGGCTTTATACTGCGGGAGTTTTGCAAATTGCACTCGGAGAAACGCAGGAGGGAAACGCGTCGCTGCGGGAAGCATTACTTGCGCCGGAAACCCGAATGTCCTATCACCTTAGCCGCTTGGCACTCGCGGGAGCTACGCCTCAAGCTAAACCACAATGATTTCGATGCCTCTCTTCCGAAGCCCCTCCGTGAATTCCTGAGGAGCGCGGTTGTCCGTAATTAAACGCCGGATTCTTTCGTACGGCCCTATTCTCGAAACGCTGCGTCGGCCCAATTTGCTGAAGTCCGTAACGACATTCACTTCGCGCGCAGAACGGATCATCACGTTGTTGAGCTGGGCTTCGAGCACATCAGGCGTGGAAGGACCGTTCTCTAAATCGAAACCGTCGACCGCCAGGAAGAGCCGGTTCGCGTGAAACTCATTTATCATCGCTTCTGCCTGCGGTCCTACGAACGAATAGGAAACCGGCCGCAGCAATCCGCCGATCATCATCAGGGAAACGCCGGGCAAATCGGCGAGCTCCATTGCAATGTTCAATGCATTCGTGATGACCGTGAGGGGCTGCGTCTTCATCCGCTTCAAGTGCCGCGCAACTTCGGCCGTGGTGGTGCCTGAATCCATGATAGTCTCCCCAGGTTGCACCAATTCGGCGGCCGCGTTTCCAATCCGAATCTTTTCTTCCCGATGCAGGGTTTCTTTGGTGAGGAGCGAATAGTCCTGCGTGGCCTCAAGCCGCTGAACGGCCCCGCCGTGCGATCGAACTACGGCCCCCGAGAGAAGCGAGCGCATCCAGGTCGCTGCGGATGGTGACCGCCGAAATCGCAAAGCGCTTCACCATATCGGCCACGGTAACTTGGCCTTGTTGGTCGACGAGATCCAGAAGGTTTCGGCGCCGCTGTTCGGTCAAAAGGCGGGCTTTAGGAGTCATGCACCTTCTCCATTTGGAGGCAAAGTATACGGTCTTCCTGGCCGCCTAGTCAAAGCAAACGAAAGTATAAAGGGCAGTAATAGCAGTAATACTTTCGTCTGCTTTCTTTACCCCTTGTATTTTTTTTGTTTGTTGTTGTGTTTGCTTTCCTATTGTGCTACATCCTTGCCGCAGTTTGTTGGAGGTGTCCTTTGAGGCGCTGCACCGTTTTTGTTTGCGTCGCTGTCTTTGCAGTCCTCTTTCTCTCGACGGGCTACACCATTCGTGGGCAAGGGAATCTTGGAGCTATCACGGGGACCGTGCTGGATTCGAGCGGCGCGGTAGTGCCCGACCTCCCGCTTACCATTACCAACGTTGAGACCGGCGTGAAATGGACAGCCACAACCAGCAGTGCTGGTTATTACAGGGTGGCGGTGCCTCCCGGAACCTACCGCTTGGATGCGCAAAAGCAGGGCTTCAAGACAGAAGTAGTTGACAAGATTCTTGTGCCGGTCGCACAGGTCGTTACGGTGGATGTCACGCTTCAGGTTGGCAATCAATCGGAAAAGGTTGAAGTCAATTCGCTGACTCCGCTACTCACGCCGTCAACGGCCGAAGTAGGCTCTTCCGTGAGCCCGCAAGAATTTGAGACGCTGCCCATTGAAGTTGGTGATGGAGGACGCCAACTCCAGACTTTCATCTTCACCAGTTTGCCCGGAGCCGTAGGCGATACATTTTCGGGTTCCATTAACGGGGGCCAACTTTTTAGCCATGAGATTCTCATTGACGGCGTCACGATTGGACGCTACGACCTCAGCGGAGGTAGCCTGGATGAATTCAGTCCCGGGACAGACGCAATTGGCGAATTCAAAGTCCAGACGTCCAATTATTCAGCAGAGTACGGCGAGACCGGCGGTGGAATCGCCAACTTCAGCTACAAATCAGGAACCAATGACTTTCATGGAACCCTTTTTGAATATAACAAGAACCCCGTTTTTAACGCCGCGGGTGTGCTGGCAAATGCGGGTGTCGCCCCCAAGGCAAATGAAAAGGAGAATAACTTTGGCGGGACGTTGGGCGGCCCAATCAGAAAAGAACATACATTTTTCTTCTTTAATTATGAAGGTGATCGTTTACGAAGCTTTCTTTTTGACGGATTCGTGACGTTGCCAACGGCTGCTATGAAGAGCGGAGATTTCAGCTCCTGGTTGGGGGCGCAACTCCAAAGCTGCGGACCCGATCCCAAAAACCCGCAGCCTTGCTTCGATGCCCTGGGTCGGCCCATCTTCAAGAATGAGATCTACGATCCGACAACAACTCGCAAGGTGACAGCGGGGCAGGTTGATCCGGTCACCGGTCTAACAGCGAACGCCACTACCGACATGCGCGATCCCTTCACATCCGGGGGCAAGATGAACGTCATCCCCGCTGCGGAGTTCAGCGCGACCTCTGGTGTCCTTCTGCCGCTGTTTCCAGACCCAACGCGCCTGGGAGATATCAAGAACACTGCCCGATTCAGTGGCTGCTGCCCCATTCTTTCGCGGAACGCATACACGGGCAAAATTGACCAGGTGCTTACGTCCAGCCAGAAACTCTGGGCGTCGTTTACTTGGAATCACAGGGACCGGTTTAACCGGAACGACAGAAGCTTCCCGCCTTTCCCCGGTCAGCCCATCAATCCTGTCAAGCGACAGATCGTGGGCGGCCCGCAAGTGCGCATCGCACATGCGTGGACCATCAGCAGCCGCAGCGTGAATGAATTTTCTGTGGGGTATAACCGCTTTCAAAACAAAAACAACATCACCGACAACGCCCAATTCACTCCGAAGCTAGGAATTCCGGGAATCCCCGACGACTGTTTCCCACCCTTCCACTTCAGCGGCCACGTTGGCCAACTCTCCAAAACGCTTGGTGTAGGATGCAAGAACGTTGACCCATCCGAGAGTTACATTTACCAGGATACTTATAGCTATTTGCGTGGCAGGCACAGCTTGAAGTTCGGCGCAGAATTCCGCCGCTATCGTTACAACACGTTTGAACCCGGTCCTCTATCGGGCGATTTCTCTTTCACCGACCGGGAGACGTCGCTTCCCGATTATCCTGCTGGGTCGGTGGCGGCGGCGGCCAATCCTTCTGCTAGCTTCTCTGGGGCGACCGGACACCCTTTTGCCAGCTTCATCTTGGGAGCCGTCAATCACGCCAACCGCTCCATCTATACCACGGAGCCGGGCTACCGAGCCGGCCTGTTTGCGTTCTTCGCTCAAGACGATTTCAAATTCTCCCCGAAGCTAACCTTCAATCTTGGGCTTCGCTGGGAAATTCCGCTGCCCCAGAAGGAAGTCTTGAATCGCGAATCCGGCTTCGATCCGACGGCGCCGAATCCCGGCGCTGATAACATTCCCGGCGCCTTGGTATTTTTGGGGAGTTGCCCAACATGCATCCACCGCAGTTCTTTCCAAGATTGGTACTTCAAGGAGTTCGGTCCACGGCTAGGGGTCGCGTACCAGTTCTACAAGAACCTGGTGTTCCGTGGCGGATACGGAATTTCTTATGGTCCTCCAATCGAGAACAATTTCGGCAGCCAGAACCTTTTCGGCTTCAACAGCGGGGCGCCGCTGAACGCACGGTCGTCTCCCACGGGGTTTAAAGAAGACCCGGCTGCGTATTGGTCGATGCTCGCATCCGCTTCCTTGCCGCCCGCCGCCCGCGTCGGTGTTCCAGCATATACCGGCCCAACCCTTCCCGATCGTGACCCGGCGTCGGCGAACGGCCAGTCGTTGGACTTCCTACCCAGGAACTCTGCGGCACAGCCATATGCGCAGAATTGGAGCGCCGGATTCCAGTATCTATTCCCGCATGACGTTCTCCTTCAGGCAGACTATGTGGGGTCCAAAGGCACTCGACTTCTCGACGGCTATTTAGGCTTCTGGTTCAACCAGGCCCCCTCGAAGTACATGGCTTTGGGGGATATTCTCTTCGACGACCTGGCGACCGACCTGGCGGACCCGGTTAACGGCCCGATTTTAGCAAGCTACGGAATTACCAAGCTGCCGTATCCGGATTTCGAAAACAACAACTGGAGCACTTCCGTGGCTGCGGCGCTGCAGCCTTTTCCGCAGTACACTGGACTTACTAATAATTATCCGACTCTCGGCAATTCGACATATCATTCTCTGCAGCTCACGGCGCGCAAGACCGCAGCACACGGCCTGTCCTTCATCGCTGCATACACTTTCTCCAAGACTCTCACGGACACGGATAGCGCGCTCTACGCTTCTGGCAGTCAGGTGGTTCAGGATTTCTATAACCGCAGGGGGGAAAAGGGGATCGCGAGCTTCGATTTTCCGCACTTCCTGAAACTCACCTGGATCTGTGAGTTGCCGTTCGGGCATGGCAAGAAATGGGTGAACACCAGCGGGCCGCTCAACCGCCTGGTTTCAGGATGGCAGGTTACGGCCATTCAGAACTACTTCTCCGGCGATCCGCTGGTCATCACGTCGTCACTCGATCCTAACAACTTCGCCCTGCCTATGAATGGCATCCGTGCAGACATCGTTCCAGGGGTTCCCCAGAAACTCCCCTCCAGCGGCCTGGACGTCAGCAACGGGACTCCCTATTTGAACCCTGCCGCATTTGCGGATCCCCCCACATCACCCGGCGGCCAACCTCTGCGTATTGGAAACTCACCGGGTTTCCTTACCCATACGCGTGGACCAGGCCACAGCAGCGAGGATTTTGGGATTGTGAAGAACACGCACCTTACCGAGCGAATGACACTCCAGTTCCGCGCCGACATGTTCAACGTTTTCAACCGCACGGGAAAGGGCGACCCGGATACTTGCCTTTGTGACGATATCCCGGCAAATGGCGGCACATTCGGTTTGATCACCGATCCCGGCCATGGCCCGCGCGTCATTCAACTTGCTCTGCGGCTTAACTTCTGACACCGTGCGTCTCCGCCTCCGGATTACCTTCTAGTCCGCGGAAACGCAAACAATTAGAATGAGCAGGAGGGGGCGGACGCGGGTTCGCCCCTTTTTCGCAAGAGAAAGCATTTGAGCTGCAAGCCACACCCGAACGGAGAATCGAAGTGAAGCGGTCCCCCGGAAAGCGCAAGAGACTCGAATCCGTATCGGATTCCCGTGGAGTTATCGCCGCTCTGCCATCGACCAGCGCGACGCGCTGCGAAAACGATTTTCCGCCGTGCTGAAAATCGAGAAACAAGCCGTTCCGCACGAGGAACTTGAAGAATTCAAGTCTATCGTCGTACGCGCGCATTCTCCGCACGCTAGCGCCGTTCTTCTCGAGCCGGATTACGGTTTGTCCGCCGCTACGCAGCGCGCCTCGTCTTCGGGACTTCTGATGGCCTACGAAGTCAGCGGCTACGATCCCAATGTTCCCGGCCGCATTCCGCGCTTGCTGGAAGGCTGGTCCGTGCGCCGACTGCTTGACGCCGGCGCACACTGCATCAAGGTCTTGCTGTACTAGGCCCTCTTGGATGCGTCGGAAATCATGGATCGCAAGCGTGCGCGGGTGGAGCGCGTTGGTTGGGAATGTGCGGATTGCGATGTCAAGACTTGATCTGATGCACCGCGACACGGAGTGCTAGAATCTCCTCGCCAAGTACTTGGCGCATTTCATCGGGATCACTTTGGCCAAGCGCAGTCTTAGCAACGCCAGGGTAAGGAGTGAAAGACAGAACAGGCTGACGTGGCGAAACAGAAACATCGGCACCTCCTAACTGGAGCCGTAAGTCGGTGGGCTCTTGTGACCACACTCCATATCACAGAATAGGCTGGGAACGGATAGCGCGCACTTGTACTACGATGATAAGCGCTCCGAGCTCGGAGACGGAGGAATCCATGAACAATCGACAATCGCGCCGCACGTTTCTGGGTAATGCGGGTGCCGCTGCCGCCCTCCCAGGCTGGTCGGCGCTGCTTCGTGGAAACCTCTACAACACGCATCCATTTGCCAATGGCGCGTCCGATTCTCCCGCGGCGTCCGATCGCATCGTGGACATGCACGTGCATTTCGACGAGAAAAATCCCAGTTTCATCAATGACCTCCTGAAACTCTCCGACCGCCTGAATCTCACGGCGTGCCTGCTCACGCCTTTTGCGAATAGAAAAGTCGTCCTCGATGCGGCGAAACAGCATCCCGCGCAAATCATCCCGTTTGGCTTCGTGGATTTGGATGCTCCCGACGTGGTCAAGCAGGTCGAGGAACTCCATGCGATGGGCTACCGCGGCTTGGGCGAGATGGAATTTGTGAAAAAGCCGTACAACGATCCCTCTTATCTTCCTGTGTACGAGTTGGCAAACCGATACGGCTGGATTGTTCTTTTTCACACCGGCATTGTGCTGCGGAAAAAATTTAATGAGCCGGAAGATGTGGCTTCCGGCCGCATGCGGCCGATTTACCTGGAAGAAATTGCGCGGCGGTTTCCGAAGGTTACGGTGCTGGGCGCGCACTGCGGCAATCCCGAATACGAGTGGGCCGCGGAAATTGCGCGGTGGAATCCCAATGTGTTTTGGGACCTTAGTGGCTCGACGCTAACAAAGATGCAGGGCCGGTTGACGGATTTCCAAAAGATTTTCTGGTGGTCGAACACGGAATGGCAGAGCCCGGAATGGAATGTGAAGACTCCGGACAACGACCCGAGCGCGTTCATAAAAATCGTGTTTGGATCGGACAATGGTCTTGAGGGGATCGAGCCGGTCATCAAGCAATACCACGCGCTCTTCGAAGCGTGCAGTATTCCAGCGCACACACGCAAGATGATCATGGGCGGAACGCTGTCCAGGATGCTGGGGCTACCCGATGGTCATTAAGATATATGAGGACAAGATCTCTCTGGGCCAGGCCGCGGCAGAGCAGGCGGCAATTTCGCTCCGCAGCGCGATTCAGAATAACGGTCGGGCGCGCATCATCGCTGCGACGGGCGCCTCGCAATTCGAATTTCTTGATGCTCTGACGGCGATGCCGGGCATCGACTGGCCCCGCGTGGAAATGTTTCACCTCGATGAATACATCGGCCTGCCGATCTCTCATCCAGCCAGCTTTCGCAAATACCTTCTCGAACGCTTGATCCGCAAGACCGGAATTACCCAGTATCACTTGCTCGATGGCGACGGAGACGTTCCCAAAGTCGTTCGCAAGGTCGCTGCCGAGTTGACTGCCGCTCCCATCGACATCGCCTTTGTCGGAATCGGCGAAAACGGCCATCTCGCCTTCAACGATCCTCCGGCGGATTTCCAAACCGAGGAGCCCTATGTCATTGTTGACCTGGATGAAGCCTGCCGCCGCCAGCAAGTGGGCGAGGCTTGGTTCGCGGATCTCTCCGAGGTTCCCAAGCGGGCAATCTCCATGTCGGTGCGCCAGATTCTGAAAGCCAAGGAAATCATTGCCGTTGTGCCGGACGCGCGAAAAGCGCAAGCCGTAAGGTCCTGCTTCGAAGGGGAGATTAGTCCGCTGGCGCCCGCGTCTACTCTGCGAAGGCATGCGAACACGACTGTTTTTCTTGACCAACATTCCGCCGCTTTGCTGAGCCCGGAAAAACGACAGGCCTTTGCATAGAGACAAACGCCCTGCGCTAGCGGTAATATCCCATTTGTTGGACTTTACAAAAAAGGGAAGGGTAGCAAGCCCGAAGCAGCTCAAGGCAAGGAAGGAGCTAACCGATGGACACCTCAAACAGCACTCTCAACCGCAGAGAATTCCTGCAAAAAGGCGCCGCGGTAGCTGCGGGAAGCGCGGCCGTAGCCGCCGGGGGTCCGGCCATGGCCAGGACGGCGCTTTCCTCCTCGCGCATCGTCGGAGCGAATGACCGCATCTCGCTTGGACATATCGGCATTGGGAATCGCGGGAGCGAACTGGACGGCATCGTGGCAGGGCTCAAGGACGCCAAAAATGTGGAGGTCTCTGCCGTTTGCGACTTATGGGCGCACAACCTCGAGCGCGCCGTCGCCGCTAATCAAAAATACTTCGGCAAAGCGCCGCGCGCCTTGAAACATCCTCAGGAGCTGCTGGCGCTCAAGGACGTGGACGCGGTGATGATTTCCACGCCCGAACATTCCCACTCGGCAATCCTTAAGTTGACGGCGGAAGCGAGCAAGGATGCCTATTGCGAAAAGCCCATGGGAAATGTTCTCGAGGAAGTCAAGGGGGCTCGCGATGCCGTTGTTGCCCGGAATCTCATCACGCAGATTGGCACGCAGCACCGCAGCGAACCGTATCAGCTTGCCGCGCGCGACCTGGTTCGCTCTGGTGTCCTTGGAGATGTTAGTAAGTACGAGATTGAGTGGAATTATCATGGACCACGCTGGCGCGGGCGCCCCGAAGTAAAGATGATTCGTGAACAGGACACGGACTGGCGCGCCTGGCTGATGACCAAGCCCTACCGGCCCTTCGACCCGCAGCTTTATTTCGAGTTTCGCCTGTACAAAGAGTTTTCGAGCGGTATCGCCGATCAGTGGATGAGCCATGGGATCGACCTGTGCCACTTCTTTATGGACGTGGAGCATCCGTACTCAGTAGTTGCGAATGGCGGTATTTTTGCTTGGCATGACGGCCGGGAAAATCCGGATACTTTTCAGGCGCTGTTCACCTACGCCAATGGTTTCTTGGCGAGCTACTCGACGAGTTTTGGCAACGATGCGCCAAGCTTCACCCGGATCATGGGAAAGAAGGCCACGATGATCAACACGGGAGGCGAGGGCAGCCCGCGCTGGCAAGTCGTGGAAGAAGAGGGCAATCATGAAGATGACCTGACGGTGGACTCAAAGCGGGCCGTCAAAGACATTCTGCTGCCCGGGGACACGACACTTCCTCCCACGGGAATGGGGGATGAGGAACCCTCGCATATGACCAACTGGCTCGATTGCTTGCGTAGCCGCAAACAGCCCAACGCAACGGTTCACCACGGATTTGCTCATTCGGTAGCCTGTATGATGGCCACGCGTGCCTATTGGTCCGGAAAGAGAATCTACTGGGACCCAAAGGCTGAAGCAATCCTCGGCGAAGCCCCAAAATAGCTCAGCAACTGCGAGTCAGGGATATAATCCCGTTCGGTGAAAATGAGCGTGCTCCAATCGGTGGAACAAATGCTTTCCACAGACTTTCTTGGTCACGGGCCGACGCTTGCCCGCGTTCTTGCGGCCCTGTCACTGCTGGCTTTGCCTGCGCTCGCACAGAATCAACCTGTGCGGGTCATCGCCTTCGGGGCGCATCCCGACGATTGCGACCTTGGTGCCGGCGGCCTCGCCGCCAAATATGCCGCGCACGGCGATAAGGTGAAGTTCGTGTCGGTAACCAACGGGGACGCCGGGCATCAGTCGTTGCGCGGAGAGGAACTCGCAAAACGCCGGAAAGCGGAAGCGCAGGAAGCCGGACGGCGCATCGGGATCGAATACGAAGTCCTCGATAATCACGACGGCATGCTCTTGCCGACGCTAGAAGTCCGTGAGCAGGTCATTCGCGAAATTCGCCAGTGGAAGGCAGACATTGTCATTGCGCCGCGGCCGAACGACTATCATCCGGATCATCGGTATACCGGGGTGCTGGTCCAGGACGCGTCTTACCTGGTGATCGTGCCGGATTTGGTTACGGATACGCCGCCTCTCAAGCGGAATCCGGTTTTCCTCTACTACAGCGATCGGTTCACGCGGCCCCAACCTTTTCGCGCGGACATCGTGGTATCGATCGATGACGTGTTCGAGAAAAAGATCAACATGCTGGACGCCCACGTGTCGCAGTTCTACGAGTGGCTGCCGTGGACCGAAGGGCAGTTGGAGCAGGTCCCGAATGATCCAGCCGAGCGGAAGAAATGGCTTGCGGCAGGGCCGCTGGCGGCGAGAAAACTGCAACCGGAGTGGAGGGGGGCGCTAGAAAAGCGCTATGGCGCGCAAGCCCGCATTCAGCATGCAGAAGCTTTTGAAATCACCGAATATGGACATCAGCCCACCGAAGAAGAATTTCGCAAGCTCTTCCCATTTTTCCCCGACCGGTAAAACACTTTGCGCCTGATTTACTTCCCTGAATGGGTTAGAAAGGCCTGGTCGCTGGCCAGCATGGAGCGGAAATGATCCGGAGGGCCTTAGGCACGATGTTCACCCAGGCGATCCTATCCGCCTCCTCGACTCTGGGCACCCAAGGCACTCCCGTTCCCGACTTGCCTAGCCTTGCGCTTGACCGTTTGTCACGCCCGCAGCCACGCTACAGACGCTACCGCAACCGGACGACTTGGAATGGTTCTCCAGACTTACGGATTACTGCGAGAAGCAGCCGTTTTCGGCGTGCCCCGGCTTTTCAAACTCGCTTCTCCGGCCACAGCGTGATAGTGTTTTTCTTCCGATGCGTGCGAAACCCAAAGCCAAGCGAAAGTGGAGAGTTTACCGTGAAAATCTGCAGTAGTATTTTCGCGTTGCTTCTGCTCCTCGCGCTTGGCGCCTTGGCTCAGGCTCCTCCACAAAGCGGCTGGGTTCCTCTCTTCAACGGGAAAGATCTCGCCGGCTGGAAGAAGAACGGCGACGAAAAGTGGGTCGTCGAGCAGGGAACCATCCTCTGCGAAAGCACGGCCAACAAGTACGGATACCTAACCACGGAAAAGACCTACCGGGATTTCACCCTGCGCCTCAAATTCAAAGGCGAAGCGGCAGGCAACAGCGGCGTGTTTGTTCGCTCGAAGATTCTGGGCATCGACCCGCAGCATGGCCCAGACATTGAAGGAATGCAGGTGGAGGTGGATCCAAACGTCGGCAAACATACCGGCGGTTTGTACGAAAGCGGTGGCCGCGGCTGGGTGGCCCAGCCCACGCAGGAGGGAGAGCAAGCGCTGAAGCCTGGCGAGTGGAATGACCTGGAAGTATCGGTGCACGGCGCGCATATCGTGACCCTGCTCAATGGCACAAAGATTGTGGACTTTACGGACCCTGCACCGCAATTCACCGACGGCGTGATCGCTTTGCAGATTCATACCGGCGGCGGTGTGAAGATGCGGTGGAAGGACATTTACCTGAAGCAGGAATAGGAAGCAACATGCTGCTCAGTTCCGTTAGATTGGTGGCCTAGAATGCTACTCGACGGGTAATTATGAATAGGCAGAATCGTCGCACCTTCTTGCAAACTTCCGCAGCCGCGACGTTGGCCACACCATTCAGCGCCGCCGCAGCTACAAAGGGCCTGCCCCTCTCAGATGCTCTGCGGGTAGATCACCTCCATGCGGCTCAAAGCGCGCCAATCGTAGCCGCCAACGAAGGCAAGAAGCCGTTGCGCCTTGGCCTGATTATCGGCATCGGCAAGGATCCCGATGCGGCGATGGCCAAGGTCCGCAACCTTGGCTTGCCCACGAGCCAGGTATTTGTGGACGAGTTTGAGACGGTTCTTGCTGGGATGCTGCGGCAGGCGTTGGAGAAGCACCAGATTGAGGCGACGTCGTTGGTTGTTGGAGGGCCGGGCAAAGAAGTGTGGGACTTCTATCAGGGGCCGCTCACAATCGGCTTGGTTCCGCGCGAGACGCGCGCGGCGCGAATCGCACACATCAAAAAGGCTTCGGATTTCGCCAAACAATGCGGCATTCAAGCCGTTCAGACGCACTGCGGGTTTATTCCTGAAAACCCCAATGATCCTGTTTACCAGGAAACGGTTGCGGCGTTGCATGAGGTCGCGAGCTACTGCAGGAACAATGGTCAGAATTTCCGGTATGAGACCGGCCAGGAGACGCCTATCACGCTGGTGCGCGCCATTCAGGACGTAGGCCTAGACAATCAGGGCGTCAACTTTGATCTCGCGAATTTGATTCTCTACGGCAAGGCCAATCCCGTCGATGCCATCGAACTTCTCGGGCCCTACGTGCAGGGAATCCACGCCAAGGACGGAATGTGGCCTACGAACCCCAGGGAATTGGGAAAGGAAGTTCCCATTGGCAAAGGGAAAGTGGATTTTCCGCGCATTATCGAACGTCTGAAGCAGCTCAACTATCGTGGCGCGGTCACTATTGAGCGTGAGATTTCCGGGCCGCAACAGTTGGCGGACGTTCGAGAGGCAATGCTTTACTTGGAAAAACTGATCGGCTGATTGCTAGTGACGGGAGGAAACATGGCAAGCGATTCGAAACGAGCAAACTCCTCAAATGAACTCGACCGTCGGAAATTCATCGGCGTAGCGGCGGCGACGGCCGGGGCCATGCTCATTAAACCGGAGTTGGTGCGCGGAACGGCGGCAAATTCCGCCATCCGCGCAGGCCTGCTTGGTTGCGGCGGGCGCGGCACCGAAGACGCGTCGAACCTTGTTGATACCGGTGGCGCTCGAGTCGTTGCGCTTGCCGATATGTTCCAGGATCAACTGGACAACGCGCGCAAACATTTCGACGAGATGCAGCAAGGTAAGGGCTATGCGGCGATTGACACCTCGCAGATTTTTGTTGGTCCTAGCGCTTTCAAGCAGATGGCGGCTTCAAAAGAGGTTGACGCTGTGGTGATCGCCACGCCGCCCTACTATCATCCTCAGCATCTAGAAGCTATCGTCGCCGGCGGAAAGCATGTCTATCTCGAGAAGCCTGTGGCTGTGGACGTTCCCGGCGCATTGAAGGTGATCGAGATCGGCAAGCGTGCGGAGGGCAAGCTCAGCCTGGACGTGGGATTCCAAATCCGCGATTGTCCCCCGTTTGTGGAACTAGTGAAGCGCATCCATAACGGTGCGCTCGGAAACATCGTCTGCGGCGAAGCACATTATCTGACGGGCTACATTGATAGGCCGGCGTGGCCCAACGCGTCTCCCGTCGAGAAGCGCCTTCGCAATTGGGTTTACGACCGCGTGCTTTCAGGCGACATCATCGTGGAACAAAACATTCACGTCATTGACATCTGCAACTGGGTCCTCAAGAACCATCCGTTGAAAGCTTCTGCGACAGGTGGACGCCTGGGCCGCCCGGCGAATGATGGCGACGTCTACGGGAATTACAACGTTATCTTCCACTATCCGGACAATGTAGACGTGACCTTCAGCTCGACACAGTTTGCCAAAGGTTGGTGGGACGTGACCGAAAGGTTCTTCGGCACAAAGGGAACCTCTCAATCGCCGTACACTGGACCGCTCGGGATTTGGGGCGATGAAGCATGGCAAGCGCCTCAGACGCTCAAGCCCGGTGCCGAGCCTCAAGCATTTTCCGTGACGGGGAATTTCACCAGCAATCTGGAATTTGCCGACCGCGAAAAAAAGAAAGCCTTTGTGGAAAGCATTACCAGCGGAAATTTTCATAATCAGGCCGCGAAGGGCTCCGAATCCGCGCTTTCCTGCATGATGGCGCGGACGGCGGCATACAAAGGGCACGAAGTCACTTGGGAAGAAACCATGAAGTCCACCGAGGTGTGGGATCCGAAAATCGATTTGAACAAGTTGCGCTGAGGTGAGCTCATGTGTCATCCATCGCGTCGCGAGTTTCTGAAAACCTCGGCCGCGGTTGTCTGCTCAGCAGGTTTCGGCGGCGGACCGTTGGCCAACTCTCTGACGGCCGGCGAATCCTCTCGGACGCCGCCATCCCCACCAACACTTTCCATCAAGAAAGGTGTTTGGTTCGAAATGCTGCCCGCGAAGCTCAGTACTGCGGACCGTTTCAAAATGGCGCGCGAAGTAGGTTTCGAGGTCGTGCAAGCTCCGACGGAGCCGGACGAGCACAAGGCTGAAGAAATCAAAAAAGCTGCCGAAGCCGTGAATATTCGCATCGATTCTGTAATGAACATGGATCATTGGAAGTATCCTCTGTCATCGAGTGACCCAGCGGTCGTGGAGAAGAGCCTCACAGGAATGCGCACCTCTTTGCATAACGCCAAGCTCTGGGGTTCGGATGCGGTGTTGCTCGTTCCGGCCGTGGTCAATCCGCAGACGTCTTACCACGACGCCTGGACGCGTTCACAAGAAGAGATTCGCAAGCTGATTCCGCTCGCAGAGCAATTAAAAGTTGTCATCGCTATCGAAGAAGTGTGGAACAAATTCCTCCTGAGTCCTCTCGAGATGGCGAAGTATATTAGCGAATTTCAAAGTCCATGGATTAAAGCGTGGTTCGATGTGGGCAACGTCATGTTCTACGGCTATCCACAAGACTGGATTCACACCCTGGGAAACAGCATCGTCAAGGTTCACGTCAAAGACTTCAAGCGCAAGGAGGACGGCTACGCCTGGGTGAACCTCGGCGATGGAGACGTGGACTGGGCCGCTGTGCGGCAAGCCTTTGCCGATATAGGTTACTCGGGCAGCGCGGTGACTGAGCTCGAGGGAGGCGACGAAGCGTACCTTCGTGACGTGGTCCGCCGCTTCGATCGATTCGTTCTCGGCCGTGGTTGAGGTTATGCGAAAACTTACCTGCGATCCTAAAGCCGGCGCCGGGCTCGGCCCGCATACTCAGAACTGGCTCGCCCCTTTCTCATGGTTTCTCGAGGGGATTTCCTGGCAGGCGCCGGTGCTTTTCTACTTCCACAATTGCCTCGAAAAGCGTTGATTCGAAACCCGCTTTAGCCCTTTCCCCCATTCGTTTTCGCGAAGTTGCCAGGCATGCCGGGTTGGACTTCGTGCTTCAGAACCATCCCACACCGCGCAAGCATATGATCGAAACGATGCCCGGTGGTGTGGCGGCTTTTGATTACAACAATGACGCGCGCCTGGACATCTTCTTTACCAAGGGGGTACCGATTCCCTCGCTGGAAAAGCACTCGCCGAACTCTTTCAATCCCCTCATCAGAAACGATGGCGGAATGAAATGCACTGACGTTACGTCGGAGGCCGGAGTCGCGGGGGTACGGCTATTCGATGGGCGTGGCCGCAGCACAATATAACAACGACGGATATACGGACGCACTCGAGAATTGTTGCTCTCGCAGCCGCATCTCTGCAAGCAGGATCAGTGAATAGGAAGACTGCGGAACCGAAAGGAGTACGCGGTATGCTCCAGCCACTCATTTTCCGTGTATGCTTGGACTCATTTGGGGAGGGCTTTATGGCGACGATTAGCCAAACAGAGCCGCTCACGGAAGCGGCTCCGACCCTGCGAGAGTCGGCGCGCGTCGAAACAGCCGGGACGCGCAACGTCTCCATTGATGCGTATCGCGGTTTGGTCATGCTGCTGATGATGGCGGAGGTGCTGCGGCTTTCGCGTGTGGCCGCAGCATATCCGACAAGCCTATTCTGGAAAATCCTGGCTTTCAATCAGACACATACGGAGTGGTTCGGCTGCTCTTTGCACGACACCATTCAGCCGGGGTTCTCATTCCTCGTTGGTGTAGCACTGCCGTATTCTATCGCTAACCGTATGGCAAAGGGCGCGCGATTTGCAGAATTATTTTGGCACGCAGTGTGGCGTTCGTTCGTGCTGGTGGCGCTGGGCGTGTTTCTCCGCTCGATGGACCACTCCATGACCTATTTCACGTTTGAAGATACGCTCTCGCAAATCGGATTCGGATATCCGTTTCTGTTTCTGCTCGGATTCTATTCCGCAAAAGGGAAATCGCTAAAGTGGGTTTGGATGGCCCTCGCGGTCATTCTTGCAGGGTATTGGCTGGCGTGGGCCCTGTATCCGGCCGCACCCGCGAATTTCGATTGGCAAAGCGTGGGCGTTTCCCCCGCGTGGAACGCGCAACACAACTACACAGGATTCGCCGCGCACTGGAACAAGAATTACAATTTCGGAAATGCCTTCGATCAATGGTTCTTGAACTTGTTTCCACGCGAGCACCCTTTCGTGTACAACGAAGGCGGATACCTCACGCTGAGTTTCATTCCCACGCTGGGCACAATGATTCTGGGCTTGATCGCGGGCCGGTGGTTGCGCGAATCCCGGCCGGACAGCCCGATGAAAAAGTTGCTGATTGCCGGTGTGTCGGGAATTGCGTTGGGACTGGCGCTGCATTACTCACACATTTGCCCGGTGGTGAAGCGCATCTGGACCCCGTCCTGGACCATCTTCAGTGGAGGTATCTGCTTATTGTTCCTCGCCGCGTTCAGTTGGGTGATCGAGGTCAAGGGCTTCAAGCAATGGGCATTCCCGCTGGTGGTCATCGGCATGAACTCGATCACGGCGTACTGCATCGCGCACTTCCTCGAAGGGTTTCTGGTTAGTACGTTCCGCATCCACCTGGGTACGAACTTCTTTCAATTCGCCGGCGCGGGACTGCATCCCTTTTTTGAGGGTGCTGCGATTCTGCTGTGCTATTGGCTGGTACTCCTTTGGATGTACCGGCGGAAACTGTTTTTGAGAATCTAGTATTTCGCTCCGCTTCGCCCGCAACGATCACGATCGAGTCACGACTTCACGCGTCCCAGTTGGCTCCTCGCCAACATGCGATAGCTCAATGCTTCTGCGCCACTCCGGGAGGCCAATTTTCGCGCTGTCCGTTCAGCGTCTTGGCTGGCGCTACCACTACTTTTCCGCGGGCGTAAGAACGAGGCTGCGAAACGCTGCATGCCCTTTTTCGCTGCCCTGCAAATAAATCGGCCCGGGCAATTCTTCATGGCTGTCCAATGCCCCACCGGTGATGCCCGGAATTTCCTGGTTGTTGATGATGGTCTCCCCGTTTTGCGCCACGGTGATCATTCGCCCGACCAGCGTGATGTCATACGTCTGCCATTCTCCCGGCTTTCGCGGCAATTCCGGCGTGGGCGCGAGAAAACCGTAAACGCCTCCCATGTGATGGCTCGGCGGCTCTTGAATGGAGTCGGTTTCGATTTGCACTTCGTAGCGGCCGCGCAGATACACGCCGCTGTTCGAATCCGGCCCGCAATTGAATTCG